>Ga0182030_10018776_pt1 | contig 13231 bp, 15 predicted proteins | sample 812S3MmetaG_FD_121299 | JGI IMG/M metagenome (GOLD analysis project Ga0182030, IMG submission 121299) | Permafrost microbial communities from Stordalen Mire, Sweden - 812S3M metaG (Illumina Assembly) | ecosystem: Environmental > Terrestrial > Soil > Wetlands > Permafrost | place: Sweden... | reverse complement strand
TAATATCAAATGGTGGGCCCTCAGTGGTGGATGCTCGCGCGGTCCGCGCGAACACCCTGGTGGGAAGGCCACTGCTCCAACCGACAGGTCCGTCCCGCTCACCGGAATGCGCTAAACAAGTACTCCGAATGTAGTAGGGTGTGCTTCGAATGCAAACACTTGACCGCCTGGACCAACCCTGATCCGTAGAGAGAAGACCTCTCCGCCAATCCCGGCACCGACATCTAAAACAATGTCATTCCTCTTTGGCTCGTAGTCCCAGAAGAATAGGTTGGGGAAATCGTAGGAGCCCGTCGGGTTTTCAGCACTTGCAGAGAGCGCCGGGTATTCATGCAACATTGTTCCTTCGCGCCACCGGTATTCCCAGAAGCCATCCCGATACCGGACCCTGCATAGTCTGCGGTTAGATATGCTCAGAAAGGTTGTTAACCCTAGTCCGGTAGGAAGTGCCATCCTCGGATCGAGGAGTAACCGTTTGGCCGCGCGGATCATTGAGTTATTAGTGAGAGTTGCCCGCGACGTCATCTGCGAAAGGCCCCTTATCAGACACGTACTCTCGGCTGCGCGATGCTACCAGGCCAGCGGGTTCGTACCAGTCCGTTACCTGACCGGCCGGAATCCGTCGGTCTAGGCATCGTCGTCCCCAAGCACCTCGGCGAGCCTCGTCGGTGGCCTGCTGCTGGACGCCGCACCAGCGGGTTGGTCTCGACACTACGGGGAGTACCCGCGAGGCAGGGCCGACCGGGCAGCCAGCCGCCGTGCCTTTGGAGCGGCTCCGTAAGCACCGGAGCCTGATGCGCTCGGACCGGCGCAAACGCCCTGCTCACAGCCCTAGCACTTCCCCCGGTAACCAACCACCCCGCCCGAGCCCGAGACCCCCGCTTTGCCCCTTACCTTGCGGCGCTCGTGGGCTCCTGCGGCCTCGCCTGGCTGCCACCAGCCAGGGCTGCTCGCCGTCGGCCACGGGGGAGCGGTCGCCGTCTACGCCTGGGCCGGGTGACTGTCCGCGGTCCGCCGTCCGCGAAGCGGCTTCCTTCGTCGCCACCTGGCTGGCTGGCTTGTCCGACTAGTGCCCCCCTTCTGACCTCACTCTCTCCTCTCCCGTAGCAGGTTGAGGTCGTCGGTGGCGGCGATGCCCCGGCTTGGGTGGACGCCCAAGAAGGTGAACAGGGCGGTGCAGCAAACATGGAACCACCATTTGGCGCCGGCCACCCGCACCGAGGTCTCGTCTGCGCCGGCGACGGGTTCGTTGGCCAGGGGACCGGTGAGCTCGTCGATGAAGTTGTTGAGACCGTCGGCGGCTTCAGCGCTGAGCGAGGCGAGGAAGCCGGTGGACACGGGCACGCCCAAAAGGTCGGAAAGGATCTCGGCGGCTCGGGCGACGGGGATGTGGTGGCGGACCATCAGGTACAGCCCGGCGGCGCGTACCGCCGGGCCGAAACAGTCCGGGGCGGTCGCCTCGAAGGGGAAGTCGGCCTTGGTCTCGGTCCCACACCGGCAGCGGCGTCGTTCGGCGACATGTTCGGTGACCTCGGCGCGCCGCTCGGGCAGATCGAACACCTGCCTCGACTCGGTCCCCGACACGGGCGCGTCACCGAGACCAGCCCCACAGCACCGACACTCCGACGGGGAGTGGACCATTGTCCGGTCTGGGTTCGCCACCCGGGCGAGGTGGGCACCGGGATCGCCAGGTTGCTTTCCTTGACGGCGGCCCGATTTCGTTCGCCTCGATTGGCGTTTCGCGGTCTGCGCCGCTCGGTCCTCGGCGTCATCGCGTGACGGCGGTAGCGACGAATTCCCCGAGTTCCGTCCTTGGCGGTGCTCCAGCTCGACGATACGCGCCTCGAGACGGTCGATCAGGGAGCGCAACTCGACATTCTCGGCTGCAGGCCCGACCTTATCGGCGGTGAGGGTGGCGTTCTCGGCTACCAGCCGGGCGCACTCGGCGAGGAGCTGCTCGGTCCGCTCGGCGCCATCCACACCATCATTTTTAACGATCTCGCGCGCTCAGTGGTGGATAATCGCGCGCCCCGCGCGAGGGCTACCTGAACAGTTACGAGTTGCTTACCGATGAGCACTCGCGCGGCCAAGGCAACAATTCCGACGGCCTGAAGGCCTACGTTGAAGAACAGCTGACGGCGGGCGGAGGACCACGCCAGGCGCAACGCCCCGGAGAGCAACCGGGCAGGTGGCGAAGGCTGCCGTCGGTCTCTAGGTGGGTGTGGGGCTCATCGACGTCCAGTCCCTGCGTTCCTCGCCATGGCTTGGTCGTCGGTTTTATCTGCCAGTTCCTACATCTCCAGCGTTTGAAATACCGTTTCGATGCACATGGGAGGCGCCAGGAGCCGGTTGTCAGGACCGAACAACGGCGTTCGCTGCATATCTTCAGGTGTGCAGGGGCGGCGCCAAACACACTGGAACTGCGCGGCCACGGCGGTATCGCTGAAGCGGAAGTTGCTGTGCTCGATGACAAGGTACCCACCAGGCTTGAGGCACCGGGCGAGGTCGGTGACGGTGGCCTCAAAGGCCTCGAAAGTAATCCGATGGGAGCAGGACTCCGGATGGTCGCCACCGAGGTCGCCGTGCCGGAATACCGCCATGCACAAGATCGCGTCGTACCGTCCTGACACGTCAGGTTGGGAGGAACTTGCACGTTGGAACTCAAGACGCTCGTCCCCAAGCCGGCGCTTACGTCGGTTGCAGTCGGCGATGTTGCCACGACTTATGTCGATGCCCTTGACGTACGCTGACGGGAAATAGTGACGCAACGAGAGCACCTCTTCCCCCGTTGAGCACCCGAACGACAAAAGGCAGACGTCACTACTATCACCGATCCACCGGCGTAAGTTAACAAACACTTCCGGGTAGCGGTCCAGCTGAGTGTCGTTGTGCGGCTGAAAAAGGTTCGCTGGACGCGTGAGCCTCAAGGACCAGGAACGCCGGACCGTTGTGCTCGTTACCAGCTCGCGAAGAAGCCCAGCGCCACGCGCCAGCTTGTGAGCCAGCCTCGGCAATGAGCTCCCGCTTGCTGACATTGACGTGGCGCTAGCGACCTACGTTAGTGTAGGTTTTGGGTCCGGTTGGCGTGCACCGGATGCCGCTAACCAGCAAGCGAGTTTGCCGTCCGAGCCACAAGGACATTGTCCGTTTATTGAGATGTCGGGCAGCAGCGCACGGCCCTGCTCCGAACTGCAAGGTCCAGACCTTCCTCAAACCGGGACCGCTATTTGCTGCAGATGTGTGCAGCTTACGAGGGCTGTGGATGGAGAAGCCGCCCATCGGGAAGGGCTTGGTGACATAGGCTCGTCCTTCGTCCGGCCGAGCGGCTTTAGCCCGCTGAAGTTGACCAGTCCGTGACAGTTCCCTATCCTGGTGCCAGGCGACCGGCTCGGCTTCGGGTGCCTTATAGATGATGTGATCGAAGTGGCACCAAACCTGCTTTATAGCGAGGATTCTCCGAGCCGTCGTCCGGCACTCGTCAACCAAGCCGGTCTGGGAAAACTCCGGGGCAAGAACCATAGGTCGTTTGATTTCTGATATTGCCGGTCCGATGGGAGGTCGGCCTGGCGCTTTATGTCGCCTTCGGCAGCACGTCTTCCCGGGTTCGGCAATCATAAAGGCTTCGGCTCACGGTCCCGCCAGGGGCTGGTGGTCTCGGGCCCGAGAAACTGGGTTGACCGCCTTGCGTGGCGGAGCCAGCACTATGGGCCGACGTAGCGCAGCATCAGGTGAACCTGGGGCAGCGCACCCGAGCCCGGGCCTATTGAGCTGACTTTTTGCGGTCAAGGCGGTCAGACCGGCATTTGTTTCGGCGGCTCGTTCAGTCCAAAGGCAGAGGCCTGCAGAGTGAACAGCTCGGCATAAAGGCCCTTGTTGGCCATGAGTTGGTCGTGGTTGCCTTTCTCAAGGATCCGACCGTCGTCGAGCACGTAGATGTGGTCAGCCAAACGGACGGTGGCAAACCGGTGAGAGATGAGCACCACCGATCGATCGGCGAAGAGCTCACGCACCGCGACGAACAGAGCCGCCTCAGCCCGCGGGTCCAAAGCGGCGGTTGGCTCGTCCAGGATGACGAGGTCGGCGTCCCTGAAAAACGCCCTGGCCAGGGCGACGCGCTGCCATTGACCGCCGGAGAGGTCGCTGCCGCCGAAGAACTGCGGACCGAGGTAAGTCTCATAGCCGTTCGGGAGATCCTCCAGGAACCGATCACAGCCCGCCTGAGCTGCAGCTCGGCGCACTGCGGCATGGTCATCGGCGCGCTCCCAACGGCCCATCGAGATGTTCTCGCGCGCTGCGAGGAAGTACCTCACGAAGTCTTGGAACAGCACGGCGACCCGCCCCCGCACCTGGGCGATGTCCATCCCGGCTACGTCATGGTCATCCCAAGTAATCTTGCCCTCCTGGGGCGGGTAGAGACCGGCCAGGAGCTTGGCCAGCGTCGTCTTGCCCGAACCGTTCTCCCCCACCAATGCCACAACTTGACCGGGAGCGATGTCAAGGTCGATCCCAACCAGACTGGGTTCCTGCCTGCTGGCGTAGGTGAAGGTTAAGTCGCGGACGCTTATGTGCCCGATCCTGGGGGGAGGTGCCGCGTCGCCAGCGAACTGGCTCGAGCCAGGGGCAAGCTGGACGAAGTTGTTGAAGTCCTGAATGAAGAGGGCGCTCTCGTAGAGCTGGCCCAACCCACCTGCCAGGCCCTGGAGCTGGGCCCCTAGGAGGATCAGGGCCGCGGCAGCGGCCCCGGCGCCGGCGAGTGATACACGGCCATCGGAGACGAAGAAAATAAGAAGTCCAAGGACGCCACCGGAGACCACGGCACTAAGCGTCCCCCCCGCCAGGCCCTGGACGGTGCGCCGGCGAACGAGCCGGCGTAGGGCCTGGATCCGCCGCTCGTAGAGCATGACGAAGCGCGCTCGAAGGAACCCGGCCAAACCATAGGCACGGATCTCCTTTGCCGGGTCCTTGTCCACCAACAAGAACTGGATGTAGCTGCGCTCCCGGTCAGAGGGAGTTTGCTCGACGGCAAAACGGTACAGCGCCCGCCCCACCCGCAGGCTTGTCAGCGTCAGGGGCACAGCAGCAACTAGGCCGAGCACGAAGAAGAGCGGCTCAATGGTCAACAAGGCGGCCCCGACGGCAACCACGCCTAGGACAGAGCTCCCGACGCTCAACAACCCCGTGGTCATCTGCAGCGGCCGGATGGTGGCGTTGACTATGGCCCGTTGGAGGCTGTCATGGAAGGAAGGGTCTTCGAAGCGAGTCAAGTCAGCCCGGCAGGCAGCGTCGATCACCTGCTGGGTAGCCGAGCGGGCGACCATTTCGGACAGCAGCCGCTGCAACTCGGTCCTAGCGATGGTGGTGACCGAGGCCACTGCGAGGACCACCGCCAACAGCACGACCGAAGGCACAACTGAAGAGAAGTCTTTGGTGGTGTTGTCGGCGAGCAGCCTGGTCAATAGCTGCTTGCCCACCAGTACTTGGGCAGCCAGGGCAACACTGCCCAGGCCCTGGAGCACGACGTTCCAAACCAGCTGGCGCGAGGCCGCAGCCCACACAAGGCGCAGCGCTCCGGCCAGCAAACGGGGCAGGTACCGGAGGCTCCGTTCCACCTTTGGGTAGTAAAGCTCCTCGATGTCAAAGCCAGCACCATTCGTCCCGGCTTCGATGTCGGCCATGGCCATGAGGCTAGCCATGCCGTGCCGGGCCGGATACCACCCACCCGAGCTGCTAGGTTGTTGGAGATGGATGGCGCCGTGGCGGCGTACTTCTCGGATCTCGCTGAGTCGGTTTCCCATCGATGGGCCCAACTCGGGCGAGGGCCAGGTCAGCTGACGGAGGCTGCGGTTGCTGGCCTCAAAGAGTTGCCGCCTGGGCCCAACGTCGGCGCGCTGCCGGTCCTGGAGTACGCCATTAGCTCGTCTATGCTCCCGACCCACCAAAGCAGCCTGTCTGACCCGTTCGGACAACCTCCGCTGGTGCTTTGGTCCGGCCCCGACTTCTTCATCCAGGCCCTCACCTGGATAGACGGCACGACCGACATCCACCAGCACGGCTTCGACGGAGCCTTCGCCGTGGCCGAGGGGGCTAGCTTGCACGTGCCGTACCGCTTTAGCCTGGGCGAGTCGACAGCGGAAGGGCACATAGTGGCCGGGGACCTGATCATGGGCCAGCCCGAGATCCTGCGGCCAGGCGACGTGCGCCCCATCGACGCTGGTTTCCGGTTCATCCACGCCCTGTTCCACCTGGAGCGACCGACCGTCACTATCGTGGTCCGCAACGAGTCGTCTGGCCTACCGCACCCGCAGTACAGCTATCTTCGGCCCGGTCTCGGCTATGACAGGCCTTGGTCTGACCGCGTCGTTGGCAAGCGCTTGCAGGCGCTCGGCGCCGTACGCCGGCTCGACCCAACTGCAGCGGAGACAAGCGCCACCGAACTGGTAGCAACGGCCTCACCCTGGGTCGGCTTCCTGGCTCTGCGCGACGTCATCGGCTGGTCAGGCTGGACGGACCGTGCCGCCGGCTTGTGCGACACGCTCAGCAAGCGCGTCGGCGCTGCTGGTGAGCTCTTGGCCCCGGCATTACAGGCCGAGACGCAGCAAGGAAACATCCTGGCGCGCCGCGACCTCATGAACGCACGCCATCAACGCACCTTCCTGGCTCTCCTGGCCAATCTGCCCGACCGGGCGGCCGTGCACAGTGTGGTCGGCGCGCTTTACCCAGGCCAAGCGCCCGAGCGGCTAGTATTTGAGTGGGTGTTGGAACTGGCGTCGGCGCAGTACAGGGGCATCTCGGGCCTGAGGCTTTCAGACGACCAGCGGGCGGCACTGGGCGGCCGGCTAGAAAACTTAGGCACTGATGACCGAGCGACCGGTGCCGACCTTCGCCAGGCCTTAGGTGATCTAGCGACGGGATGGGAGCCACCGGTGCTGCTCAGGTCGCTCCTTGCAATTTGACGGGCATGCTCGTCGTCCAGGAGCGGCTCCGCTTCTACAGGGAATCCATGACCGCGTGCCTGAGCCAACAGCTCATTGGTATAGACGTAATACTAGGGGTGGCCGACGCCGACACTCTCCTGGAGGTGCTAGGAAGCCGTCGGCTCACTTATGCCGTCATCGAAGCCGACAAGGTGCCTTGGGACATCCCTGCTCTGGTAGCCGGCCTGCGGCGCTCCAATCCGACCGTGAAGGTTATCGGGCTGTTCGCTACAGCCCGGCCGGTCGCCTGCGAGGCGCTGGCACTGCTGCCCAGGGGGGCGTCCCCTGAACAGATCGCAGAGCTGGTGCAGCCCGGGTTGGACCGGCCGGTGCCATTTGTCCTAACCGCGTCAGCCAGCAACGGCCACGGTCCCCTTACGGCCCAACAGCTCCGGGTCCTGGCTCTCCTAAGCCTCGGCCTGACCGTTGCCGAAGTGGCGGCCAGGCTCGGCCTGAGCGAACGGGGTGTTGTCAAGTCCAAGACGGCCATTTACAGCAAGCTCGGCGTCCAGAGCCAGGCCCAAGCCGTAGCCACCGCCCTGGCGGCCGGGCTGCTCGGGCCTGCCCCGGGCTCCCAATCGGCGTGACCACTCCCTCCTACCGGCGCCCCGCCTTGCGCTCCCACGCGTACCGGCGCGACCTGCCCAAGGTCGTTATCGTCCATGAACACCGATTTGTGGCTCCGGGGCTGCGTGAGGCGCTCGCTGGCCACGCTGACGTGGTAGGTGACACCGCCTACGGCGTGGCCGCCCTGCAGCTTGCCGGCATGCTTGCCCCTAGCGTCGTCGTTGCCGGCGAGCTCCTCGGGGACGGGGTCATTGACCACTTTCTGCCCGACCTGGTAAAAGCAGGTACTCGAGTGCTCCTCCTGGTAGACGAGCTCCGCGAAGAACGTGTCCTAGACCTCGTGGCCCGTGGCCTGTCCGGAGCGTGCTCCGCCCACGACGGCTTGGCCGATGTGGCTGCCGCCGTGCTGGACGTCGCCGCCGGTGGGGTCGTCCTCCCCCCCTCGCTGGTGGCAGACATCATCACCCAGTGGCGGTCCGGCTGGCGCCGGGGTGAAGCAGGACCGGATGCCGAGCTCACGCTGCGGGAAATGGAGGTCCTCAATGCCATCGCCGACGGGCTGTCTACCAAGGCTGCAGCCCGTCTGCTGGGAGTGGCCGTCAAAACGGTAGAGAGCCACAAGACGCTTTTGTTCGCCAAGCTAGGCGTACGCAACCAAGCACAACTGGTATCGCAACAGGCCCGGACGGGCACACGCGAAGCTGGAGCCACCCGTTAGGCCAGAGTGTTGATCGGTACTCTCAGAGTGGTCAGGTCGGCGCGCTTTTTGCAGGCCGCGGCCACCGTCGGGCCAAACCGTTATCATTCGGACCGTGCGAGTGTTCAACAGCAAGAGGGAGGGGTCGTGTTCGCTCTCGACGAGGCCCTAACACTCGACGCCGACCGGGCCGTTTGGCGGGAGATCGGCGATGAGGTAGTCATCCTCGATGTGCCTACGGCGACCTACTTGAACCTCAACGGTACAGGGCGAGCCCTTTGGAAGCGGCTCGACGACGGCGCTACCCCCGGAGAGCTGGCGGCCGAGCTCGTCAAGACTTACGGCATCCCCGAGGACCAGGCGGCCAGCGACGTCGAGAGTTTCCTCGAGGCGCTCCAGGAACGGTCCTTGCTGTCGCTCGCATGAGCTCGGCGCCGTGTGTGGCCATGCCATGGAGCGCCGGCGCAAACCCTCTCAACCTCACCCAGCTCGAGGTGGCCAGCGGAGTGGTCCTTGGCAGCGTTGACGAGCAGCCGTGGCCCCAAGACCCACGCGACCCGCTTGATGTGCTGTTTGAGGAAGCCCGCCAAATCCTTCAGCGTGGGAGGTGCATAGTTGCTTTCTCGGGTGGGAGGGACTCCTCGGCTGTGTTGGCCACGCTGTTGCACGTTGCCCGCCATGATGGGTTCCCAGAGCCGGTTGCCGTAACGGCGCGATGGCCAGGTGATGCCGCCGCCGACGAATCGGCATGGCAGGAGCGTGTGGCGGGCGAGCTATGTGTCCAGCACTGGGAGATACTGACCCCAGGGACAGATTTCGACCTGCTGGGACCCCTCGCCCTCGGCCTGCTACAACAGCACGGGCTCTTGTGGCCAGCGCCGATGGTAGCGCTACTGCCCCTCGTAGAGGCGGCCCGAGGTGGGGTGCTCGTCACCGGTGACGGAGGCGATGAGGTGTTCGGGACCTGGGGCATGGCCCGGGTCTGGTCACAGGCGCGCCGAGGCCGAAGGCTGCGGTCGGCCCTCCGACCGATCGGAGGTGCGGCGCTTCCGGGCCCGTTGCGCCGCCGACGCGCCCGGACACGCGTTCGCGCCTACCAGACCTGGTTGACGGCCGAAGCCCGAGCGGCCCACGAAGCGGCACTAGCAGCCGAAGAGGTAGCCGTCGCCCCTTTGTGGTGGCCGGACTACCTGCACGAGGTGGGCTCCGAACGTGGCCTGAGCCTAGGGGCCATCTCCCACAACGCGATCTGCGCTTCCCACGAGTGCACGTTCTCCACACCCCTTCTCGCCCCCGCCTTCCTTGCTGCGCTGGCCAAGCGAGGCGGTAGGTTCGGTCTCGGGGATAGGACCTCGGCCATGCGGGCGGTGTTCTCCCCTCTTCTTAGCGACGACGTACTAAGACGCGTGTCCAAGGCCACCTTCGCTGGGGTCTTCTGGGGGCCCGCCAGCCGCGAGTTCGCTGCCGAGTGGGATGGCGCTGGTCTTGACGCACGTTGGGTTGATGCGGACACGCTCCGAGCCGCCTGGCTCGAACCCACTCCCGTCTACGGCTCGGCCCTTCCCCTGCACGCGGCATGGCTAGCCCGACACGGACCGTGAGCTTCTTGCAGAGCGCCCTTAGGGGCCTCGTACCCGTATGAGGCCGCCGCGAGTGGCCGTAGGATGTCTTTATCCCTAGCACAGGAGACCCTATGACTGACGAAGCCTACGAGGCACCCACTATTCGGGTGCTTGGTGAAGTTACCGACCTCACCCAAATGTCCAAGCCGGGCATCTATTTCGACCACCGTTTCTCCTCCGAAGGCAATAGCAACCCGCCAAAGCCCGGCGCCCCGGGAACCGGGACCAGTTAGGCTGACGGCGCTTACTCCGTCGGCTGATCGCAGTTCACGAACAGGTCTGGATGCTCGCTTCGGCGGCACAGGCCTGTTCGACGATGTACTTATTGCTGACCGGGAGAGGGGTAGCGTAGCCCTAAACCTCCGAACAGGCGTCTACTTCGAGTTAGATAGTTCAGCTACCGAAATTGTCCGGCTCGTAGAGGCTTGCGGGCCGACTCAAGCAGTCAATGTGCTGGCGGACCGCTACGCCCAGCCTGTGGCGACAATGCGAGCGGATGTCGAACAGGTACTGGAGACCTTTCAGCGTTCGGCGGTGTCGGCAACAGCACGGGCAAGGCGGCCCACGTGGCGGGGCGCCAAGTCAGTTGCGCATGGGTGGCTCGGTATGCCACGCCGGCGCAAGCTCTGGACTGCGTACGCCACCGCGGTAGTCGTTGTTGTCGAGGTGCTCATCCACCTGGCACCTTTGGACCGCGTCGCCCGCTGGCTCGGTGTGCCACTCGCAGAAACGTCTGTTGGGAACGATCTCCCGCCGCTGGACACTGCGACGCTGAGTGATCATGAGCGGGAAGTGTTGGCTGCGTTGTTCTGGGTACACAGGGCGTGGTTGTTCGACGCGACATGTCTCCGCCGGGCTCTAGCCGGCGGATGGCTACTACGGGGCCACCGGCCCCAGCTATGCCTAGGCCTCGCCGACGTCGACAAAACGCTGGCCCACGCCTGGTTGGTAGTCGACGGACACTCGCTGAACGGCCTTGCTGGCGCGCCTTTGTTCTCCAAGACTACGCGACCTAACTCACCGAAAACTGTCAAGAATGCATGAGGTAGCCAGAGCCGAGTATAGTTTGGGCGCCGGCCCGCTCAACAGCCAGAGGCGTCCTCATGTCGTGTACAAGTGCGCGGGCCTACGGCTTCGTTCACCCTTGCCTCTCGCGGCACCAATTGTCGATGGGCCGACCGATGTGGAGGTGATCGAGGGCGAGAGCCGTCCAGTGCCTTACCAACGGCCATCGGAGGAGGTAATCGCCGAGCGCGTCGTCGACGGCGTGGCCTGGTATACCTTTGCCCGCCGCGGCAGCGCGGTCGTGGCACGCTTCTATGGCCTAGCCGACTTCGAGATCGACGCTGGTGGCAAGCAAGTCACCTATCACCCTGATCCCGCCACCGCCCCCGAGATCGTCGCCATACTGATAAACGGGACTGTGGCGGCTTACCTGCTGTCTGCCAACGGCCGACTGGTCCTCCACGCCAGTGCCGTGGAAGTAGACGGAGCTGCCTTAGCCTTCGTCGGCTTCAGCGGTCAGGGCAAGACAACTATGGCGACGCTGCTGTGCGGAGAGGGTTACCCTCTGGTCACCGACGACGTGCTCCCCGTTGACACCTCCGGGGACGAAGTGACCTGTGTCCCCGGAGGTGTCGAGCTGCGGGTCCGCGAGAAGGTTGAGTTCCTGCTGGACGGGTTCGCCCCGGGTGTCGCCCGGCGGCGCACCGCGGACGAGCGTCACGCACTGGCCCCAGCCGCGACCGTCGCCGAGCGGCTCCGGCTGGCGGCCGTGGCACTACCCTGGCCTGACCGACAGTCGAGCGAGGTTACGGTACGACGTCTAGGGGTGGGCGAGGCAGCCATGGTCCTCGCCCGCTACCAGCGGATCGAGGGCTGGACCTCCCCGGTGGTGCTACGAGCCCAGTTCGAAGCCGTACTGGCCATCGCCGGTTCACTGCCGGTGCTGGAGATGCACGTGCCGTGGGGCCCACCCTTCAGGAAGGACCTGGCAGCCGAGGTAGTGGCTGCCTGCGGCCTGGTGTCGCTGGAATAGGGCCCGCACCCATGCCACGAGCTAGCAGCCATCATCGGGTCGGCGGTCGTGTTCAGCGACACGACTTCTTACCCTGGTGTAGCTGTCTGGTGGCCTGTCGGCGCAACTGTGCTCGTCCTTTGGGCAGGCAAAAGCCGGGCAGGCGTCGGACCAGAGTTGCTCCTTGCGCGGCGACCGGTCATGTTTGTCGGGGATATTTCCTATTCGCTATATCTATGGCACTATCCGCTCCTGATGATCCCGATGCAGTATGCCGTCTCTCAAAGCATTGCGATGGGTTCTCGACTTGAACTTATTGCTGCTGCCTTCGCATTGGCTGTCGCCTCCTACTACCTTGTCGAGAACCCGATACGTCGATCAAAGCGTCTTGCCCGTAGCCCAAGGCTCACCTTCGCAATGGCTATCGGGCTCATTGCTTCGGTATGGATAGCAGCAGGGCTTTTTCAGCACTTCGCTACCGTTTGATCCCAAGGCCTTCGTTGGGCAACGGCCGCCTCCCCGGGCTCTGCCCTTCGCGGCTGGCGAGTCGAGCCAACAGGAGAACCGCGAGGTGTTAGCGGGCAGATGGAAGAAGCTCTGAAGATGAAGCCCGCGGTCGGGTCGGCTGCATTCTGAGGGTGTCCTGGGGCCCACGGTCGTGTCGACGGTCGCCGGGCATCACTACTTTCGCCGCCGTGCAGGACTACGCCGAGACCTGGATGACGGAGCGGGGCCGTTGCCATCGCTTCGTGTACGTCGACGGTGACGGCCGCCCGGCCAACTGCCCCGAGCCTCCGGCCACCTCGGGTTGGCGCCGGGACGGCCAGGCCGCCGGTACCCCGTCGACGTCTACGCCGGCCACGCCTCGCAGCTTTGGCGCCGACCTAGACATCCCACGGTCGTCTCTGTCAAGGGGCTCCGGGGAATTTGTCAGTGAGCAGGTCGCTGAGTTAGTCGGCGAGGCGGGCGGGGTCGGGACGGCATAGGCCACTGCCACTTCGTAGGCATCGACGGGATGACTCGGATTATCGTTGAGGACCCGATCGTGCAAGTGATGTGGACCTGACCGGTCCAGGTCGAGTTGGCCCGAGCGCTCGACTTCCGTTGGCGGGTAGATAGCCCTGTCAAGTCCAGCCCGACCAGGACCGCTAAGTAGCGCCGTGCCGTCGGCGGTCACAAGCGCGATGTGTCGACCCCGCTGGGCGGTAATTGGTCCGTTCTGGCAGGTGGGCAACGCCTTCGACCGCGCGGACTGTGGCAATTTCCGCAATGACGGAAGGTCTCGCCGCCTTCACGTTGGGCGGCTAATGTAACACTCTGTGCACGACCGGCCGAGATGATGGCACCCACCCAC
>Ga0182030_10018775_pt1 | contig 13231 bp, 14 predicted proteins | sample 812S3MmetaG_FD_121299 | JGI IMG/M metagenome (GOLD analysis project Ga0182030, IMG submission 121299) | Permafrost microbial communities from Stordalen Mire, Sweden - 812S3M metaG (Illumina Assembly) | ecosystem: Environmental > Terrestrial > Soil > Wetlands > Permafrost | place: Sweden... | reverse complement strand
CGCCGCCCTGTCGACGCGCGACAATGACGAACCCGAATGCCGACGCGTGGACCGGGCCGAGAAAACCGCTGCAAAAGCCTATCGCGAGGCCATGCCCCCTCTTTCAGGCTCCGAAAACATCCGCAACTTCATCGCCTGCGTCGCCCAGGGCCTGCTCCTCAAGGTCTTCACCGCGCCCGAGTCAACCCAGCTCCTCTATGCCGCGCAGGTTGCCAACTCCGCCGCCAAGCGTCTGTGATATCCCCACTCCACCTCAAGCAAGATTGCCCCAACCCGAACCGGAGCCAAAGGGACAATTGCACTAACGACTGGGCAACGGGAGATGGTTCGCTCATCAGCCGAACTCGTCTGCCGAATTGGAGAGACAACCCTGACAGTCTGTGGTGGGAGTCGGGTTTTGAAAGGGCACGGCTTCAGCCGTGCCGTAAATGGCCGATAAGAAGCGATGGGCTTCAGCCCCTGAGGGAAGGCCTTCGGCTGCTTCGACTTTCACCACGAGCCGCTCGGCCTTTCCGTAGGGACGCGATGAAGCTCCACCACGATGACCATTGAGGAGACGACAGCTCGAAGAAAGGAAAAGGGGCGACCCAACACCCCTGCCAATTATCTATGTTTTTCCACATCAAATGTGCGAAGAATTGCAGCTCCCTAGGCTCCGATTCCAGCGAGCGATGAAATCGGCTCGTGCCCATGCGCATCCTCAACAGGCGCATTGCCCTCACGCATCACAAGCCGTGTCGCACAGCCAGCCTCCCGCGCCGCATCCAGTTCGCGCACGACATCGGAGAAAAAGAGCACTTCGTGCGTCTTAACTTTCAACTCCGCGGCAAGCGCTGCATAACTCGCGCTGTCCGACTTAGCACCGCTCCGCGTATCGAAATAACTCGAGATCAGAGGCGTCAAATCGCCAAAGGTCGAATAGCGAAACAGCAATTGCTGCGCCTCAACCGAACCCGACGAGTAGATAGCAACCTTCCCGTCCGCAGCCCAGCGACCCAACGCCTCCGGAACATCGGCGAAGAGCGTGCCTTTCAACGCGCCGCTCTCGAAACCAGCCTTCCAGACCTTCCCCTGAAGAGATTTGAGCGCCGTCGACTTCCGATCGCGGTCCATCAGCCAAAGAAGATACGCACGCGCATGAAGCTCGTTTCTGATTTCAACACCAAAGGTAGGACTCTCTTCGCTCAGCTCCGCACGGTTCTCTTCGGCAAGAAGTTTCAAATCCGCCTGGACTTCCGGCCTCTGCAAGTTTTGCTTCAAAAAATCAGCGAGGTGTGTGCGCGCATACGGAAACAACTGCTCGCTGACAAGAGAGATAGGCGCAATAGTACCCTCGACATCGAGAAGAAGAACGCGAGGGCGGGCGCCCGTCATGCGGAGATTGTCGAGCGAAGGCGCGGCCCGAGATAAGCAGGCCCGAAGCAGAGCGGCTGATAGCTTCTTTCCAAGCCTGAATCTGTGTAAAGGGGAGTCCAACCGGAGGTTGCTTGAAACCAGCGAATCGCGCGAATCCGCCGGTCTTCGCACAGCGTGAACCAGTGCGCAGTCCCACGCGGCACGCGCAGCATATCGCCGGGGCCGACCTCAACAGATACCACCTTTTGGTCCAAATGTAAGAAAAAAATCCCACGCCCAGAGAGGATGAACCGGACCTCGTCCTCGTCGTGCGTGTGTTCCTTGTCGAACCGCGCCAGCATCGCCTCAAGGTTCGGCGTCGTGGGGTTCACGTCAATCACATCCGCCGTAACATAGCCGCCCCGCCGTTTCATCTCGTCAATCTCATCAGCATACGCCGCCAGCACCTCGTCGGCGCTAGCATCGCCAGGCACCCGGTCAAGACTCCAGCGCTCATAGTCGATGCCCAGCGGAGCCAGCGCCGCGCGAATCTCACCCTCGCCATCGATTTGAAGATTCTCTTCGGGGAAACGAAGAACAGCCATACCAATCTCCTCAATGAATCGGCGGTCGTGGTGGAAAGTCCAGCCAGACTAAATCACAATTCTCGAATAAATCTGCAACAGCACAAATCATCGGTGGTACTTGTCACAATTGTTCCACGTGGAACAATTTGGAGATCGCCAAAGTTCTCGGCCCGCCAAAATTGTTCCACGTGGAACAATTTTTGACCTCAGCCAATCGCGCCCGTCAGCCGCCGCGCCTCAGCCTCAAACAAGAATTCCAGCGCTTCCAGGTGCCGCCGCGCCTCACCCACCGATTCTCCCCAAGTATAAAGCCCATGCCGACTCAGCAGAACCCCATGCGCCCCCGGGAATCCATGAAGCGCACCGGCCAAATTAGCCGAAAGAAGCCCATAATCCTGTGAATTCCCAAGGATCGGCACCTTTTCAAGATGCTCATGCGTACTAACTCCAGCTAACCCCTTCAACAGCTCATAGCCTTCAATCGCCACAGACCCCGCGTCAACAAACCGCCCGGAAAGCAAAGTATTCCAGATCGTGTGCACGTGCAAGATCGCATGGGCACCGGGCCGCTCGCGATAAATCACCGTGTGCAGCCCCGTCTCTGCCGAGGGCTTTCCTTTACCGGCAACCGGCTTGCCCTCCGGATCGATTTCCAGTAAATCTGCGGGCGTCAGCGTGCCCTTGTCGAGCCCTGTCGGAGTAATAAGGATGTGCTGCCCGGCGCGCACGCTGAAGTTGCCGCTGGTCGCCGGAACCCACCCCCGCGCATAGCACCACCGCGCCGTCGTGCACAGCGCCTCGACCTCGAATTGCAGCGCATCGGCATCGGAATTGGAGGTGGGAACCATACGCGATTTGAGTGTACCAATCCGCCAGCACGACCAATCCTGCAGTTCGGCTTCGCATGGCGGGCTCCAGCTCCGCCGTCTTACAAGCCGAACTGAGCGGAGACAGCCGTCCTACAATGGGTGCTTGCTAGCTGAAGCCCACCGTGACCGGATCGATGTCGTTCTTGTCTCGCCGCGAAACCCGCTCAATATTGGAGCGGCCGCGCGTGCGATGGCAAACTTTGGATTTGCTCGGCTGGCTGTGGTTGCGCCGTTTGAGTCGCATTGGCGCGAGGCAAAGTCCGCGGTCGGAGCGCCTGAATTGCTCCAGAGCGCGCGCGAGACCGAGACTCTCGCGGAGGCAATTGCCCAGTGCACTTTCGTCGTCGGCACTGGCACCCTCACGTATCGCAAGCCGGAGCAGCCCGTCATCCCGCTCCCTGCGCTGGCTCCGTTCGTTCAACAGGAGCTTCAGCGAGGAGGCCGTCTTGGCCTGGTCTTCGGGCCAGAAAAGCATGGTCTGACCCGCGAGGATCTGTCTTACTGCCATATGCTCGTGGAAATCCCTACGGACGCGCGCCAGCCCTCGATGAACCTCGGCCAGGCTGTCGCGGTTTGCCTCTATGAATTGACGTGGGAGCTCCCGAATGAGACGCCTGAATCGGAATCAGAGCAGTTCCAAAAAACCGACAGTGGCCCTAGCGCCGCATCGGGCGCGCTCGATCGGCTGGCGGAGGTCGTTGAGCAGACCATGACGGCCGCGGGCTATTCGCCTCGCATCATGCAGGCAGCGAACCGCCATGACCTTCGCCTGCTGTTGCGGCGGCTCAGTTGGACAGAGTCCGACGCGAAGCACGCCCTCGGACTATTTCGGCGCATTCTGTGGCGAATGGCCCATCCAGACCGGTAATCCGGTTGCAATGTGGACCGGTCGCCACGGACCGCCACAACACCTCAGTAACACGCGTTCATCCAATTCCAACGCTGGAAACCAGTACCGTCCTGCTACATTCTGAGCATAGGTTCCCCTGATGAAGTGCTTCCCTTTCTCATCCTCCGGATGCCGGTGGGCCACGCTTTCCCGGCGAATGACTGCCCTGTGGGTAAGCGTTCTGCTTGCGTTTACGCTCAGTCGCGCAACCGCACAAGCGCCCGTTGCGCCTCAGCCGGACGCGTCGCAACCGCCTGCGGCTGCTCAGCCAGAACCCACGGTGCAGCCAGCCCCCACAACGCCCGTTGAGGCGGAAACGCCGAAGCAAGTTCCTGCTGCGACGCCCGACCAGCCTGCACCGGCAACGCCGCAGGATGCGCAGGCGGGCGCGATCACCGAAGACGAGATCAAGCAGCTTCTGGTGGGCAAGACGCTCTACATGCGCGACGGCTACCTCGACAACTCACTCAGCTTCGACGAGCACGGGAAATTGACCGGCCACTCGCCGCAAGGTTCCTATACGCTGAGCCTGGTCGAAATCGATAAGGTACATCTGTCAAAACACAAGGTGGAGCTGACTGGGATTCGCTATGGATTGCACTTTCTGGGTGCGCGGCCCGATGAGGATCCCACCAAGGCCGTGGACAAAGTGCGGATCACGCCGAAGAAAAAGGTCATGAAAATCACGATCGATCGCGAGTTGGTTGTGACTCCGAAGAAGAAGAAGGGTAAGAAGGGCGAAGAAACTGCTGCGGTGAAGGCTGGAACCGGAACACCTGCAGCGCCCGCGACAGAGCTGAGCGATGCCGATCAGGCGAAGGCCGAGATGAATGCGGCGCCGGAAGCCGAACGCCCAGCCGACTCCGCGACCGTGACGACGACAATTTCGCCTGCGCATGCGGCCCATCTGCTGCGCGATGCAATCGATCACATCTTTGCGCAGGGGCTCGACGATCGTATGATTGCAGCGATGCCGAGTTTCTGGAAACTCTATTACCAGGCCGTCGCCAACCAGGCCGACTACAAACCCACTGATCCTGCGATCTACCGGCAAAGCGGCGTGGATCAGAAGGCCAAGCTGCTTTCCACCATTGAGCCGCCATCGAACGAATACGCCCAGGCGAACGGCGTTGCCGGAATGGCCTTGTACCACGCGGTGATTGACGCCGACGGCAAACCGCAGGAGATTGTGGTCAGCAGGCCGATCGGGTTTGGGCTCGATGAAAGTGCAGCGGACTCGATTCGCAAAGCGAGCTTTCAGCCGGCGACAAAGGATGGAAAACCCGTTCCGGTGGTGTTGGACGTCGTGGTGCAATTCCGCATCTATTCCAAACGAACCAATCAGCCCGCCAGACCCGATGCGGAAGCGGCGAATGCGGGACCGAAACTTCCAGGACCCTACAGCGTGAACCACCAGTGAGCCAGGAATTCTTTCAGCTAATCCAAAACGGCGATGCGGCAGCAGTCGCGGCCGCGCTTGAAAACGATCCTTCTCTGGCCCAATATCGCGACGCGCAGGGAGTCTCTGCTCTGCTTTGGTCCGTGTATACAGGGCAAAGGAAGGTGAGCCTTCTTTTAATGGCCAAGCTCGCCACGCTGGGCATTCCGCTCGATGTGTTTGAAGCTGCATCGACCGGTGATGAGGCGCGATTGCAGGCCATCCTCAGCGAAAAGGCATCGGCGGTAGAGGAATTCTCCAGCGACGGCTGGACAGCGCTGCACCTCGCAGCAGCGTTCGGAACTCCGTTATCGGTGGGCTCTCTGATTTTTCGCGGAGCGCGTGTCGATGCGATATCGCAAAACCCGCAACAGAATCAGCCACTGCATGCAGCTCTCGCACTGGGTAAGAATCCGTCGACGATCGAGTTGCTGATTTCGCATGGCGCAGACGTGAACGCGACGCAGGCCGGAGGCTTCACGCCTATCTTCTCCGCGGCGGCAGCAAATCGCATCGATCTCGCAGAGATGTTGATGGAGCACGGAGCCAATCCGCAGCACGCAAGCGATCAGGGCAAAACGCCGGCGGACTTCGCGCGCGAGCATGGACATGCGGAGTTGGCGGCCTGGTTCGATTCGCTTCCGGCGTAAGACCGCCTGCCTAACCATCCCTGATGCAGTTTTTCGCATGTTTCACAGGCGTCGGTAATCTTCCGCAGATTTGCTGCGGATCCGCGCAAACTTTGGCAGAAATTTACTTACCACGCCACAGGCGTGGCGCATGTAACGCCACAAAACACCTCATGGAAGGTCGCGAAAACCTCGACATGCGGTCCGAAGGACCCCTCACTGTGAAGAATGGCGAGTAGGACTGTTTTCTGGGCTTACCTCCACAGCTCACGCACAAATCAATCGCAATTATCGCGATTCGTGAGCCAAGATTACGGTAGTGGTTCCGCCTTCTCCTGTGTGCCACCTTGTGACGTGATTCTCGAAGGAAGCGAGCAGATCGTACATTGTCGTAGATACAGCAAACCTGCCTTCAAACTTCCCTTCATCGCATTGGGAACATTGGAAGTGATCCGATATCGAAAGACGAAACGTCAAGGTGGGTTCCTTTGTCATATCTCAAGTTTACGCCGCCATGAAGCACTTTACTGCCATCTCAGCGATGGCTGGCTCGCACAACGACCGCGTGTACTGCAGTGGGAATTCGGAGGGAACCGGCGTCGGACGGAGGCAGTGCGGCGTAAGACAATGGCAGACATGGGTCTTACCCTTGTTGGACATTCGTCTTACAGATGTAAGACCTGTCCGTCCGCATGTCTTACCGCGTAAGACATTGCTGCATTCCAGGGTGAACGTGTCTTACACCGAAGGAGGCAGGAAGCCAAGCATTCACATTTCTTTGGGCGGCTGTAGGGCGCCCCAGAATGGGGAATGGAAGTGCTAAATTCCCGAATCGGAACTGGTTGGTGACTTGAAATGACTCGAATCGCATCCTAACTATGGTGCCCGTCTGGATCGTCTCCCTTGCCAGCATTTTGTGCATGCTTCTGCGCCCACGGAAAATCGCCGAGGCTTGGTGGATTTGCGGCGGGGCTCTTCTTCTGGTCATTTCGCGGCTGATTCCGCTGCGGCAGGCCGCGCACGCGGTCTACGAAGGGCTCGATGTCTACCTCTTTCTGACCGGGATGATGATTCTTGCGGAGATGGCGCGCGAAGAGCACGTCTTCGATTGGGCAGCGGGGATTGCCGCGGGTCATGCGAAGCATTCATCGGGTCGGCTGTTCGTGCTCGTCTATTGCGTGGGCATCGTGGTCACCGCGATGCTTTCGAACGATGCGACGGCTGTGGTGCTGACGCCTGCGGTTCTGGCCGTGGTGCGGCGGGCGCGGGTCAGCCCCGCCCCGTATCTGCTGGCTTGCGCATTCATCGCGAATGCGGCCAGCTTCGTCTTTCCCATTTCGAACCCGGCGAACCTCGTCGTCTTCGGCCCGAATCTTCCACCGCTACTGAAGTGGCTCGACATCTTTCTGCTCCCTTCGGCCGCTTCGATCGCGATAACTTTCCTTTGCCTGCGCTGGTACGCGCGCAAGGAGTTGCGGCAGCCGATCGAGGGTGAGGCGCAGCTCGCGCCGTTGACGACCGAAGGCAGGCTTGCGTTGGCCAGTTTGCTGCTGGCAGCGGCGGTCTTGATCGGCGCTTCGGCTTTCGGATTCCCTCTGGGTGCGCCTACCTGCTGCGCGGCGATTGTGGCGCTGGTGGTGGTGGCGTGGCGGAATCGGGGAATTGTGGAGAGCGTGTCTAGGGGGATTTCGTGGTCGGTGCTGCCGTTGGTCGCGGGGCTCTTCGTGATCGTGGAGGCGCTCGAAAATGCCGGACTTCTGCGCGCGGGTTTGGCGGGATTGCAAATGCTGGCGCGCGGACCAGGCTGGTTCGCGAAAGGCGCATCGGCGTTCGCGGTGGCGCTGGCCGCGAACGGGATGAATAACCTTCCTGTCGGCCTGATGAGCGGAGCTGCCATTCGCCATGCGCACGAATCGGGCATTGTGACCCACGCGATTCTGATCGGGGTCGATCTGGGGCCGAATCTTTCCGTCACCGGCTCGCTGGCGACGATCCTTTGGCTGATCGCGTTGCGCCGCGAGAAGGTGGAGATCACGGCGTGGGAGTTTCTGAAGGTGGGCATGGTTGCGATGCCGCTGGCTCTGCTAGGGAGTTTGCTAATGTTGTGGAATTAGAGTGGCGTGCCGTCAGAAAAACTCTCTGGCGCCTCGATGCTGTTTCCCGATGAGGAAATGACCGTTGGGCCACAATTCGCCCGGAACTCGATGAATCTGGGAACCGCCTGTCCTGCACAACAGGATATCTTTCGACTTGTCCGTAATCGACGGGGCGACGGGCCGCAGACGACAACAGAACCAAATAGGCTGAGCAGATGCCCCTCGCTGACCGCAAATACGACATCGTCCTGTATGGAGCCTCGGGATTCACCGGCAGGCAGACGGTCGAGTACTGCAAGCAGTTCGCTTCATCAGGATTGCGATGGGCCATTGCGGGACGAAATCGCTCCAAGCTCGATACCGTGAATTCGGCCGATGTGGACGTACTTGTTGCCGACGGCGAGGATGATAATGCGCTAAATCGTCTGGCGGCGCAGACTCGGGTCGTGGCCACTACGGCCGGACCGTTCAGCCTCTACGGTACGAAGTTGGTCGACGCCTGCGTTGGCAATCACACTGATTATTGCGACATCACCGGCGAGACTCCCTGGATCCGGCGCCTGATCGACCGCCATCATGCGCAGGCTGCGGACGATGGCACGCGAATCGTCATCTGCTGCGGCTACGATTCGATTCCATCCGACTACGGGGCTTGGCTCATCTCGCGTCACATCCGCGACGTATTGCACTCTGATTGCTTAAACGTCTCGGCGTACTTCCGGATGGATGGGGGCGGAGGCATCAATGGAGGCACATTGGCAGCGGTGTTCAATTTGGCCGAAACGGGTCAGCTCGAAATGACCCGTGATCCGTTCCTGCTGAACCCCGATCCAGCGTCGCACACGGCGGACGAGATCCTCCGCAACGCCGACCCCGCCGGAGCCCACTACGATACAGATGTTCAGGCCTGGGTGGCTCCTTTTCTGATGGGGTCGATCAACACACGCGTGGTACGTCGAACGCAGGCCCTGCTCTGTCAGCGGTTCGATTATCGGGAGTATGCGCAGTTCGACAGTTCTTCAGCGGCGCGCATGGCCTCGTTTGGCGGCAACGTCTTCGGTTCCATTCTCGGGTTGGGACTTGCACGCTGGATGATCAAGCCGCTTGTTGCCGAAGCCCGGCGAGGGACCTTCGGAAAAGGCCATGAATGAAGGCTTCGTCGAATGCGAATTCATAGGTATTGCGGAGAGTGGTGCGCGCGTCCGCGGGGTTCTCAAGGGGCGGGGCGACGCGGGAAACCGGTTCACGGTTAAATGCTTGTGCGAGTCGGCCTTCGTCCTGGCGCTGTCAGAGAAGGATCATTCCGCCGGGAAGTCAGGCTTCGGCGGCGTACTGACACCCGTGACAGGATTGGGTGACGAACTGACCGTTCGCTTGAGCAACGCGGGAATTAACTTCGAGATCGTTTTGGGCACCCAGGTTGGTGCTGATTGACAAGCCCTATGAGGACTCCGACGCCGGCGGTTCCCACAGCTCGACGCGATTGCCTTCCGGGTCGACGATCCAGGCGAAGCGGCCGTAGGCGTGGTCGTCGCGTTTGGGGTCGATGGAGACGCCGGCTGCGGCTAGCTGGGCGAGCATCTCGTCGAGGTTGTCGACGCGCAGGTTGACCATGGCCTGTTGCGGGACTTGTTGCGAACCGGGGCCGAAGTATTCTGTATCGCGCGGGAAGTGCGCAAAGACGGTCATGCCGGCGGCGCTGGGGCCGTCGAAGAAAAGCGATGTCTCTTCCGCTGGCGGGATGCCGAAGTGTTTTGCGTACCATGCCGACAATGCCTTCGGGTCCTGCGCCTTGAGGAAAATGCCTCCTACTCCGACTGCACGCGCCATGGTTAGTCCTCCTGCCGGATGAGTTCGTCGAGCCTGGGTTTGTGTTTGGCCTCGCGTCCGCTGCGGGGCTGGGTCGCAAGGACGCGGGCGGGCTTCGGCTGGCCGACGCGTTCGCGCGCATTGGCTTTGACCGCCTTGGTGGCCGAGAACTTGGCTGGCTTGCGTTTCGTCATGGCAAGGAAGAGTATGGAATAGTTTGAGCGTAAGCGGAAGGCCCGAGCCGTTTTTCCGGTTGCATCTATTGGTGCGCCGGGGCGGAAATCGGGAATTCTTCGGCGAGATTTCTACTCGCCGGTTGTGGAGAAGAACTGGGGCCCATGGACGAGCGGGAGTTTTTTAACGAGACTACAGAGGCGCGCACGCACACGCTGAACTGTCCCAAGTGCGGGCAGGCCGCCGAATACAAGGTGATGTGGGTGGTGCGGCGCAAGAAGGCGCAATTGCCGCGCAACGCCGATGAGCGCGACCGCGCGCGGTTCGCCAAGGCGCAGTCCTACATGGTGCGGCGAGACGATAAACTTGCCTGCACGAATGTGCGCTGCCGCAAGCCGTTTGAGATAACGACGTTGCAGTCGTTGGCGTTTTTGATGGAATGATTTCGTCAAACAGGATCGATTTGGGCCGAATTGAACGAGAGAAACCATCTGGCTCGGCGACTTTCAGGCCGGAGTAGCGGAGCGCTTGCGGTCTGTGATTGAATGATTGAGGTAGGCGGCCCAGATGTGCGAGCGGGCTGCCTGGAGATCGAGAATGGCGAATTCCCTGCTTCCCCCCGAAGAGCGCAATTTGACCCCCGACCAAGTAGAGGCACTGGACAAGCGGCGCGACCTGGGGCATACGTTTTTGGTCCTTGCAGGGCAGTTTTCCGTGATTGCCGTCGTGCTGCTGCTGTGGGTGGGACAGGACCTGACGTATTCGCCGGGCTGGGCGCATCCGATGGCGTATTACTTCATTCTTGCGCTGTGCCTGATTGCGGGCTTCGGATTGACCGGGCTCATTCTGCGCCGGGGAACGCCGCGTCTCGATTAGGCGCTGCATCATCTAACGAAGTGCCCTTGCAGCGATGCGCCGGCAAATTCTTTGCGTAAAGGGTGCCGATGGCGGTTGCTTCCCCAATTGCTTTTTCTGCCGTGACGTCCGCGGCACGGCTGACCGACAGCCACGGACGCGTCATTCACGACCTACGCGTCTCGATCACGGACCGCTGTAACTATAAGTGTGTGTATTGCCGGACGGGTGAGGTTGGAGCCCAGTATCCTGAGCTCGACATTGAAGAATATCTTCGCCTGATCAAGCTCTTTGTCAGCCTTGGCATTGAAAAAGTGAGGCTGACCGGCGGCGAACCGCTGCTGCGACCGGGATTGCTGGAACTGATCAAAGAGCTGGGGCGGTTGCGCACGCTTTCGGGCGAACCGCTTGACCTGGCGCTCACGACGAACGGCCATTTGCTGGAAGGGCTTGCGGCGCCGCTGAAGGCTGCCGGATTGCAGCGCGCCACGGTAAGCATGGATGCGGTGGATGCGCCCACGTTCGAGCGCATCACGCGGGTGCCGGGGAGCTTCAACAAGGTGCTGACCGGAATTCGCGCCGCACGGAACGCCGGACTGACGCCGCTGAAGATCAATTGCGTGCTTCTGCGCGGCTTCAACGACAACCAGATCGAGAGCTTTGCGCATTTTGCCCGCGAAGAGGATGTGGTGGTCCGGTTTATCGAGTTCATGCCGCTGGAAGAGGGGCGGCTTTGGACGCCCGAGATCGTGGTTCCGATGGCGGAAATTGTGGAGCGCATCGGGCGGGTGCTGCCGCTTGTACCGCTATTGGCACGGGACGCCGGGGAGACGGCAAGGCGCTTCACCTTCGCGGACGGGCGAGGCGAGATTGGGATTATTGCGCCGGTGACGCAGGCATTTTGCGGTGCATGCAGCCGCGTGCGGCTCACGTCGGATGGAAAGATTCGGACGTGTCTCTTTTCCCAGGTCGAGCATGATCTCTATGGGCACATGCGCGCGGGCGAAAGCGACAATGAGCTTCGCGATTACATCGCGCGCACGGTGCAGGGCAAGGAGGCGCGCCACCACATTGGCGAGCCTGGATTCCTCAAACCTTCCCGGTCGATGGTGCACATCGGCGGATAGACCATTTCAAAAAGTAAAACCATGGTGTATTACCTTCGTGCAATTCCCACTTGCCGCATGCCCAACGTGTGACAGAATGCAAATCAAGGGCAGATTACGAAACCACATATCCGTCATTCCGATGATGCAACGTCACCACTTCCTGTTGGTTGCGGCGACTTTACGGAATTGCTTCGGCCACGCAAATTCCTAATCTGGCCACGCGACGCTCCACCGGTCCCCCAAATGAAGGCTCTACCGGAAAATCGTATTCCGATCGACGATTTGCTCGTCTTTCACCAGCTGGCGCGCTCGCTCACCTCGAGCTTCGACCTGGATACGATTTTGCGTACAATTCTGGAGCACATGGAGCGCTTTATCCAGGCCGACTTGTGGAGCCTTTTGATGCTGGATGAAGTTAGCCAGGATTTGTATTACGCCATTGCGGCCGGCGGCGAAGAAGCGGCGCTGCGCGATTTGCGCGTGAAGGTCGGCGAGGGCGTGGCGGGCTGGGTGGTGGAGCACGGAGAGACGCTGATTGTTCCCGAGACCGAGGATGACGAGCGGCTGCACCAACCGGGATTCACACCGAAGATCCGGTCGGTGATTGCCCTGCCGCTGCGGGGACGCAAGGGGACACAGGGCGCCATTGAAATCTTTAACCCGCGCGCGGAACAGCTGACGGACTACACGATTGCATTCCTGCACATCCTTGCCGATCACGCGGCGATCGCAATCGAGAACGCACGCGACATGGCGCGCATTCAACAGCTCACCATCACAGACGACACGACGGGACTGTTCAACGTGCGGCACCTGTATGACGTGCTAGGGCGGGAACTGGAACGCTGCAGCCGCCTGCACCTTCCCGTGAGCCTGGCGTTTCTCGATCTGGATCGATTCAAACAGGTGAACGATGCGCACGGCCATCTGGTCGGGAGCGAATTGCTTTCGCGCGCCGGGCAACGGCTCCAGGAGCTGAGCCGGCCCCAGGACCTATGCTTTCGCTACGGCGGGGACGAGTTTGTGGTGGTCATGCCCGAGACTGGAAGGAGCGACGCGCACGATCTGGCGACAAACCTGCACCGCGAACTGACGACCACGCGTTTCCACGTGAGCGGGAACCTGGAGCTTACGGTAAGTGCGAGCGTCGGGCTGGCAACAGCGCCGGCCGACGGGGCCACCATCCACACCATCATTGGCGCGGCCGATGCGCGCATGTACGAAGTAAAGACGGAAGGGCGAGGCCAGGTGCGCGGGGCTTAAAACGGAATCGAACCTATTCTTCCGTCGGCTCGTTGCCCTGCTTCTCGGCGATCTTCTCGAGCTGGTTGCGCCAATCCAAAGAATCGATGAAGCTGCGCGATTCGCGCCAGCCGGGTTCGACGATCACATGCAGTTCCAGATAGACACGGGTGCCGAGCAGCGACTCGATCTGCTTGCG
>Ga0182030_10018772_pt1 | contig 13232 bp, 12 predicted proteins | sample 812S3MmetaG_FD_121299 | JGI IMG/M metagenome (GOLD analysis project Ga0182030, IMG submission 121299) | Permafrost microbial communities from Stordalen Mire, Sweden - 812S3M metaG (Illumina Assembly) | ecosystem: Environmental > Terrestrial > Soil > Wetlands > Permafrost | place: Sweden... | reverse complement strand
TTGGTACACCCGATAGGATTCGAACCTACGACCTTTGGCTCCGCAAGCCAACGCTCTATCCAACTGAGCTACGGGTGCATAGTCTAATATTAACAGAGAAATCCATATAAGATTACCATTGGCCGTTTACTTGAGATACACTTAGCAATGGAGAGGTGCAGGAGTGGTTTAACTGGATAGTCTCGAAAACTGTTGTATGAGTCAATCGTACCGAGGGTTCGAATCCCTCCCTCTCCGCCAATGATTGATATTATTTTGTTAGATTAGTTAAAATGATCTTATGGTAGATAGTATTTTCACAAGAATAATTAAGGGAGAACTTCCCTGCTATAAAATATATGAAGATCAACTGACGATTGCTTTTCTTGACTTACACCCTATCCAACCAGGGCATACTTTAGTAGTCCCAAAGAAGCAGATAGACCAGCTTTGGGATCTGTCGGATGAAGATTACTTGCATCTGATGGGAGTAACTAAAAAAATTGCACTGAGATTACGCCAGGAATTTAAGGTCAGCCGTGTCGGAGTGCAAGTCATAGGTATTCATGTTCCTCATGCCCACATCCAGCTAATACCCTTTAATACTGTCGAAGAATTTACAACTGAACAAGATATGGATGCTCCTGTTGATGCCGATAGCCTATCTGAGCTGGCTAAACGGGTAGCCTTGAACTGATCCAAGAATTACAGCTTTGATTTATATTTTCTAGCTGGTAACATAAGGTTATGGATGAGAAAGGGTTGGGCAAGCGTCTTCAGTCAGTCCGTCAAGAAGCTGGCTTAACACAGCAAGCATTATGCGAAAAAGCCAACCTAAGTTACTCAACCTTAGCTAAGATCGAAAGAGGAGCCATAAAATCTCCCTCGATTTTTACTATTGAAAGTATTGCCGAAGCCCTCAACACAACTCTTGACTATCTAATCGGTAGAACCCGTACAAACGATTTAAAAAAATCACATCAGAGATCAAATAACGGTGTGACATTTGTTTACTTTGATATCAACGGCTGTTTAGTTCGTTTTTATCACCATGCATTTGCTTTATTAGCAGAAAAAAGCGGCAAGTCACCGGACACGATTGAAACCCTTTTCTGGCAGTATAATGATAAAATTTGCCGGGGCGAAATGACCGTCGATGAGTTCAATCAGACCCTAGCTAAGCATCTCGGGATGAACTCTGTTAATTGGGTTGATTATTACATTAAAACAGCCGAACCGGTTCCTAAGATGAGCGAACTTATTAATTGGGTTGGTGAAAGATATGGAATTGGCCTCTTGAGTAATATCATGCCAGGACTTATCGACATTATGCTAGAGAAAGGTATTATCCCGAAGTTTTCATATGATTCAATCGTTGACTCATCAGTTGTCCATACCATAAAACCAGAGAGGAAAATTTATGATCTGGCCACCAAAAAAGCTGGTTGCCCAGATAATGAAATTCTGCTAATTGACGACTCCAGAGCTAACCTTATGGCTGCCGCAAGGTTAAATTGGCGCACACTATGGTTTGATAATTTCAGATCAGAAGAATCAATCTCTCGAGTCAAACAAGCCCTGGAAACCGGTAATCATAACGAGACTCTTACTTCCCCAACCGAAGAATTTGAACCGGCTCTTTCTTAAGCGAAGTATTTCAGCTCATCGTTAATATTGTCTAGCACAACTCTAGCTTCTTTCAACTGACTCTTGGATTGTTTTACGATAGCCTGTGGCGCCTTGTTCAAGTACTCTTTATTGCTGAGTCTAGATTCCAAGCGATCAGTGACTGACTTTTGCGATAGATAACGGTCATTAAGTTCAACTTTATAGCTAGCTAATTTTGTTTCATCAACAGATAACCGATAATTACCAGGGATCTTCGTTAGTTTTAATTCAGCTTCACTGCCCTTCACCTTGCTCGTAATCTTTACTCTAGCGAGTTGCTCCACCCACTGTTTTTGGACTACCAGTAACCCTGGATCATCACAGTGCAACTCAGCCTTGTTAATTTTAAGGCAATGTTTGATGTAACGGACTTCACTGATAATTGATTTTATGACTTCAAATTGCTTGGTCTGATCCGGATCATATGCGAATTTAGTTGGCCAATCAGCGTTAATTAGTAAAGTCTCTTTCGGTTTAAGCGTTTGCCATATTAATTCTGTTAAAAATGGGGCAAACGGGTGCATTAACTTTAGTGTCGCAACCAGAACGGTAGATAAAACATCTTGGTTTAGACTAACCTTTGATATTTCTATGTACCAATCAGCAAAATCATCCCAAACAAAGTGGTAGAGACATTCATAAGCCTCAGCGAAGTTATAGTTATCTAAACTAGCTGTAACATTGTTAACCGTATGACTAAGGCGAGCCAGTATCCAGTGGTCTGCGGAGGTCGATGGGTTGGTTCTCGTCACCGTATCAACACGTGAAACACCGACTCTGTCTTCGACATATCGGGCGACATTCCACAACTTGTTACAGAAATTCCTAGCTTCTTGGACGTTTCGGATATCAAAACCTCTGTTAACAGCCGCCACTCGACCAGCAATAATGCCAAGCCTTAAAGCATCCGAGCCGTATTTATCAATAATCTTTTGCGGGTCAATTACGTTGCCTAGACTCTTGCTCATCTTGGCTCCGCCTTCGGCTAAAACATATCCGTGTATGTAAACATTTGTAAATGGTACTTTTCCGGTCATGTAGAGACCTAGCATCACCATCCGGCTAACCCATGGGTAGAGAATCTCTCCTCCGGTTTCCATAAGTGTTAATGGGTAAAAATCTTCATAATCTTTGCCTGATGGATAGTTAAGTGTGGCATACGGCCAGGAACTACTACTAAACCAGGTGTCAAATACGTCAGGATCACGCTTGTATGTCTTCCCCTTCACTTCAATCAGGTTTTCATTAACTCTTTCGTCGTAGATCCAGTCACCTTCCTCGTCTATATTTTGGAATGCCGGTATTGGTATACCCCAGGCAATTTGACGGCTGATGTTCCAGTCTTTTAAATTACTCAGATAGGTAATTAACTGAGTTCTCTTGCTGTCTGGGTAAAATCTTATTTCACCCCTGTCCAAAGATTTTATAGCAGTTGTTGATAACGTCTTCATATCGACAAACCACTGCTGCTTAAGGAGTGGTTCGATAATTGTGCCGCACTTATAGCAGTGACCGATACTGTGACGAATCTCCTCAGATTTAACTAGAAAACCAGATGAATCCAGTAACTTTACAACTGCTTCCCTGGCCTCCAAGACCTTTAGCCCCTGGAAAGCGGGAGGAACGTTCTCGGACATTTTCCCTTCATAAGTGATAACAGATATCGACGGCAATTTATGCCTTTGACCAATTTCAAAATCATTGAAATCATGTGCGGGCGTTATTTTGACGGCGCCAGTACCATACTTTATGTCTACGGAAGAGTCAGTTACGACAGGAATTTCTCGGTTGGTTAGCGGGAGCATAACAGTTTTATTGATATATTTTCCGTATCGTTTGTCATCTGGGTTAACAGCTACACCAGTATCACCGAACATAGTTTCGGGCCGGGTAGTGGCAACCACAATTTCCCCTGATCCATCCGTCAGGGGGTACCTTATATACCACAGACTTCCCTTCTCATCTTTGTATTCCACCTCAACATCAGCAAAACTGGTTCCATGATAGGTGCAATAATTAACTAAACGCTCCCCCCTGTAAATCAGCTTTTCATCCCACATTTTTTTAAATGTTTTATAAGCTAGGTTTATGACATTCTCGTCCAGGCTGAAAACGTATCTACTCCAATCAACGCTGGTACCGAATCGCCGTAGCTGAGTTTCAAAATTACCCCTGTTTTCGGCTACAAAATCCCATACTTGCTGGTATAACTGTTCACGGCTAAAATCAAATCGGCTGAAGCCTCGCTTAGCTAGGGTTTTTTCATATACCACCCAAGTTTCAAAACCGGCGTGATCTGCCCCCGGGATGAAAACAGTCCGGTCTCCTCTTAGCCGGTGGTATCGTATGGCTATATCCTCAACTGCTACCAGCAGAGCGTGCCCAAGGTGTAAATCGCCGTTAGCGTTAGGCGGGGGCAGGATTAGACTATAGCTTTTACCCCTGCCCTTGGGCTGGAATGATTGACTTTGCTCCCACAGATCATAGATGTCATTTTCATATTGGTTTGGTTCATAATTTTTCGATAATTTCATAACGCCCCTGGCTGTTAATAAAAGCATAGCATTGACCCAAAAAAATGACTAATAACACCTTCACGTGAAGGGTAAAAGGCGAATTTTACATAACCAAATTTGGTTTTGGCGACAATGAAAATGGGTCGGCGGGCGTTTGATTTTTGGCATGCTTATACCAACCTAAAGTTGCTATCATGGCGCCGTTATCGGTACACAGTTTAACATCGGTATAAGCGATAGCAATCGGTAAGCGTTTAGATAACTGTTGCCGTAGAGGCTGGCTAGACGCAACACCACCAGCGATAACGACACTTTTCGGTTTATATTCCAGATAAGCTAACAACGTCTTGCCGACGAGTGTATCAATTGCCGTAGTAAGGAAACTGGCTGAAATATCAGCCTTCTGAGCTTCAGAGAGCCTCTCTGCCAGCTTTGATGATGGGAAACCGTAGTCTTCACCTATTTGTTGTTGGGCCAGCCTTAAAACGGCTGTTTTTAGGCCAGAGAAGCTAAAGTTGTATTTTGCGCTGAGTTTAGCTGTAGGCAAGGGGAATTTGGCTTTTCCCTTGGCTGCTGCCACTTGAATACTGGGGCCTCCTGGGTAAGCTAAACCGAGCATCTTAGCTACCTTATCAAATGCTTCGCCGACTGCATCATCAAGGGTTTGTCCAAGCACTCTGTAGGTGAAATGATCTGTGAAGTAGACCAACTGAGTATGTCCTCCGGAAACAATTAATGCTAACATCGGAAATTCCGGCTGCTCAGCAGGCAAGTCATAGCCGGGCAGGGAAGTCTTTGTCAAAAAATTGGCATAGACATGACCCTCGACGTGGTTGATGGCGTACAGAGGCTTGTTATAAATAATGGCTAAAGTCCTGGCCGTCAGAACGCCTACCAATAAACTGCCGCTGAGACCAGCTCCATAAGTTACAGCTATGCCATCAATATCTGCCCAATTTGTTTTAGCCTGTTCCAGGGCAGTTGATATTGTTGGAATAATTGCTTCAATGTGGCTGCGGGCGGCAATCTCAGGTACTACGCCGCCGTAAGGGGCGTGTAATTCCATCGAACTGGCCACAACATTACCAAGTAGTAAATTTCCATCCCGGACAACCGCCGCCGCAGTTTCGTCGCAACTTGATTCAATGCCTAAAATTGTCATACAGTTTTACAGTATACTTGAACTATGAGCTTGCGGACTTTAGTTAAGAAATTTATCCCGTCTAAGTTATTCGTTAAAATCGAACCCTTCGGTCATCTTATGGAGGCTGTTCTGTTCAATGTTCTTTATGGCTTCCCGGCTCGAAAGATGAAAGTTATTGGAGTCACCGGCACTAACGGTAAGACCACCACCAGCTTCATGATTTATAAAATACTCCAAGCTGCTGGCTATAAAGTCGGTATCATGACCACTGTAGCTTTCGGTGTGGATGATGATATCAAGCCGCAAACTCATCATGTCACGAGCGTGACAGTTCCTGAACTGATGAAACGCCTCAAAGAATTTAAATCCAAGAACATCGATTGGCTGGTTTTGGAAACCACCAGTCATGCCCTGGCTCAAAATCGGGTATGGGGTGTTCCTTACTCCGTAGTCGTTATGACAAATGTGACCCACGAACATCTTGATTTTCACAAGACCTTCAATAATTATCTCAACGCCAAGATAAAGCTTTTTCAGCTTGCCAACGGCAATAAAAAAGGCTTACGGACTGGTATTATTAACGCCGAAGATGACAATGCCCCTAAATTTGTCTCGGCAATCAACAAGCCCATTACTTATGGCGTAAAAACCGGTGATCTGAGAGCGGAAGAAGTCATACTCGCTACCGACCAAATCCAATATACGGCCAAAATCGGCAGCACAAATTATCACATTAAATGTTTTATACCGGGTAGTTTTAATGTTTATAACTCGCTGGCTGCGGTAGCTGTCGGCCATGTTCTTTCCGTGCCGGTTGGCAAAATAGAACAGGGGATTGCCGCCCTGAAAGAAGTTGAAGGTCGGATGACACATATCAACGAAGGGCAACCTTTCGATGTGATTGTCGATTTTGCGCATACTCCGGATAGCTTTGAAAAGTTGTTCAAAGACATTAAGCCGGTTACTAATGCTAAACTTATTGTCATGTTCGGCTCAGCCGGCCGCCGGGACGAAGCCAAACGGTCAATCCAGGGCGAGTTAGCTGGCATTTATGCTGATGAAGTCGTTATTACTGAAGAGGATGACCGTGACGTTGATGGTGATAAAATTTTGAACCAAATTGCCGGTGGCGCCGAGAAAGCCGGCAAAACCCGGCAAACCAACCTATTCCTAGTCCATGATCGCCCGGCGGCAATTCAGTTCACGATCGACAGGGCTAAAACCGGAGATACTGTTTTACTTCTTGGAAAAGGTCACGAAAAAACAATCGAAAGGGCGAACGGCGCATCCCCTTGGGATGAGATAGGCGCTGCCAGGGAAGCTATAAAAAAGCGGCTGGCTAAATCCTAAAAAGGCAATTGCAGCGTTAGACATTTCACGCCGCCACCGGATTTGCGGAATTCAAGAATAGCCGTCCCAATAACCTCAAAACCGTACTGGCGATACTTTTGCAATAAACTGTCAGACTGATTGCTGGTAATAACGGTGCGGCCATCGCTTACAGCATTTAGGCCAAAGCCTTCGGCCTCCTCCGCAGTGGCTTCGATAATATTCGGGATGGCTGCTCTGAGACGATCTTGGCTAGCCTTATCTATGGCGCCAGGGAAGAATGCTACCGTATTTTCATCTAACACCGCTAAAGAAGTATCTAGGTGGAAATAGTAGGGGTTGATAATCTTCAAACTTATGACCTCAAGCCCAAAATACTGTCCGATTTCGTCATGGGCAGCAAGATTGGAGCGAAAACCGTAGCCAGCTAATATTTTATCCCCACAGATTAAATTATCGCCACCCCCCTCAAAACGATGATCAGCGATCTTAAGTTTTGTATACCCATGCTCGCTAAACCATTTCTCATAATACTTAGTTTCGGGCTGGCGCTGACTGTAATGAAAATTACTGAGTAGTACCTTGTCGTTAACAGCTAAACAGCAATCTGTTGCGAACACCATATCCGGCAAGCCTCTCACGGGGTGCATTAGTTCGACGTCCCATTTCATTTTTTGCTGATAGATATCGTGCAATGTCTGCCATTGCCGCCGAGCTTCATAAGTGTCAACTTGATTATCTTGATGCATCCAGGGGTTAATTTCGTATTCGATGTCAAAATAATCAGGCGGACACATTAATACTTTACTCATGAGCATAATTATACAGAGGAAGGAAAGAAGGACTTAGTTAATATTGGGGAGGCGAAGGGGCCTACAACCACAAAATTTGGGGAGGCAAAAGAGCCTGAGACAGTAAAATTGGTGCAGGTGGAGGGACCTACTTCCGCTTTTACAAACTAAGTCCGGTAGACCGGATAAATGGTGTTGAGTAGCATATCGCTCTCGAAATGGCTTCTCACCGTGTTTAAAATGGGGAGGCAAAAGAGCCTGCGACCGCATTTGAAACTCTGTCCGGTAGACCGAGTGATGAGGCAGTGTTTCGTTCCCGAAACTGTTTCTCACCACTCGGTGACCGTCCTAACTAGTACTACGTGGTACTACCTGGTGTGCCCGCGAATCCATTGCGGTTTGTTGGGGAAGGGCTTCTCAGTCCTTGATCCGACGACAACCGTCAGGCGTGGTTCCGCTGGCACGTATTCTGCCTGTTGGCAGATACCATACGTCCTGGATTGGACGATTTCTTCTGCTGCTTCCTTCGCAACTCTGAGAATATTCAGAATCTGGCCTCTTAACCAGGCTTCGAGATCCCTGACTGAGGGATCTGGTTTCCGGAATGTGATTTCCAGATATGTCAGGTGTTGGGCCTTCTTCTTTGTTCCGTTGCCAGGGAGTATGGTGACACCGGCTTGGCTTTGGATGGCCTTGCGGACCGCGGTCATGATCTCGAGATCTTTCACACGAGATACTCGGATTTCTGCCGAGAGCCGACGGACACTTCTGCCAGTTTCATCAAGACGTAGAACGTCCTCACCAGCGTGTTGTACCAGCGTAAATTCCGGCACAGTTTACCCTCCATGTAGTATAGGTACGGGTTGTCCTCAAATGAGAGACCTGACAAGCATAACAGATACTTAAACTTTTGACAATAGGTTAATAATGTTGTATTATCATAACATCTATGACACAAGGTATTGAAGGTAATCCTACCAGTTCAATCGAATCGTTATCGCCGCAATCTATTTTGTTCAATGCCATCGGTCATAAATTTACAGTGGCTGACTTTGACACCGATACTGATCCTTATAATCTCTATATTGACTATGAAGATGATCCGATTACCGGTGCGCGCATTGGAACAATTCTTTTAGCGGTTAATTATGATCAACATTCCCGTCATGAGGGTGAGACTTTGTGGATCAGTATTCCGTTCCAGAAAGAAGGTGATGTTTGGGATGCAATCACTTCGCTAGAAAATCAGAACAACCCAGATCGCTTCGCAATTATTACGCACAAAAGTGGTGATAAAAAGTTTGCATTTAGGATTACTGATACGGAAATTAAACCGCACCGCGAAAATGACCAATTCGGTACTCACTCGCGCTTCATGGCACTACCTTATCTTGAACAGACCACTGAAAAAGTGTCTACAACTTACCATTTATTTGCAATAAAACCGAAGTCAGTACCTGATAATTAATCAAGAATCTTGCTTGACAGATTAATTAGCACTCGGCTATTATGAGTGCTGAAACACTGGCACTCTTTATCACGAAGTGCTAGTGAATAATTAATCAAATAGGAGGAGCACTAATTATGGGAGTACCTATTCACCCTCTCAGCGAATACGTTGTCGCTCAAGCCGAAGAACCGCAATCGAAGACTGCCAGCGGTCTGTATCTGCCTGACAACGCACAGGAAAAACCTAAAGTTGCTAAAGTTTTAGCTGTCGGCAGTGCTGTTAAACAAGTAAAAGTTGGTGAGCGGATTATCTATAAAGGCTATAGCACGACCGATATTAAATTGAACACCGAAGAATATATTTTAGTCAAAGAAGAAGATATCTTAGCAACCGTTAAATAAGGAGCCAAACATGTCTAAAAAAGTATTTTATGATAACGACGCTAGAAGACGATTACTCGGCGGTGCAGCCGTACTTTATGATGCCATTAAAACAACCATGGGGCCTAAGGGCCGAAACGTTGTCATCAGTAAGAGCTATGGCAACCCGACTGTTACTCACGACGGAGTTACTGTCGCTAAAGGTATCGAGCTGGCTGACATCGATGATGAAACACTGGGGTACAAAGTTGGGGCTGAACTCATCAAACAAGCCGCCAGTAAAATGAATGATGTTGCCGGTGATGGCACTACCACGGTCACTGTTTTGACCTATAACATATTGAATGAAGCTAATAAATTAATTGCTGCTGGCCATGACCCTATTTTGCTGCGCCGGGGGATTGAGACTGCCGCCCATGAAGCGCTATTGAAACTGAGCAGCCTTAGTGAAAATATCAGCGGTAAAAAGAACCGCGTAGCCGAGGTTGCTACTATCTCAGCCGGCGATCCGGAAATCGGAAAATTAATTGCCGACGTTATTGAAAAAGTCGGCAAAGACGGAGTTGTTACAGTCGAAGAAGGGCAAGGCCTGCAGATGGAGAGTGAAGTTGTTGAAGGCTTTACTTTTGACAGGGGTTTTGTTAGTGCGTATATGGTTACCGATGCCTCTCGCATGGAAGCCGTCTATGACCGCCCAGCCATTTTAGTAACAGATAAAAAAATCAGTTCGATCCAAGATTTCTTACCCGTTCTCGAGAAACTGGCACAAGCTGGTAAAAAAGACCTCGTCTTGATAGCTGAAGATGTCGAAGGTGAAGCGCTAGGAACGCTTGTTCTGAATCGCCTAAAAGGCGTATTTAACACCGTAGCAATTAAAGCTCCGGCTTTTGGTGATCGGCGCAGCGATATATTGAACGACATTGCCATTTTAACCGGCGCTACGGTCATAACCGAAGACAGAGGTTTCACATTTGAAAACACAGAACTTGACATGATCGGGTCAGCTCGGAAGGTTATCGTAACTAAGGATGAGACAACCATTATTGAAGGTGGTGGCTCAACTAGCGAAGTCCAGAGCCGAATCAAGCAAATTAATGCTCAGATCGAACAAGCCACCAGCGAATACGATAAAGAGAACCTTGAAAAGCGGCGGGCTAGTTTAAGTGGCAAAGTTGCTGTAATAAAAGTCGGCGGCGCAACCGAGACCGAAATCGAAGAAAAAAAGTTTCGTGTAGATGACGCCGTAGCCGCCGTTAAGGCTGCACTCGATGAAGGCGTCGTCCCGGGCGGCGGGGTCACTCTGATCAACTTGGCTAAAGTCATAAAAGTTAACGGTACCGACTCAGTTGCCGCCGGCGCGCAAATTCTGCGGACTGCCCTGGAACAACCCTTTCGAATTTTGCTAACTAATGCTGGTCTAAATGCCGATGAGTGGCTGCCGCAGGTTAAGTTGGCAAAGGTTGGACAAGGTATAGATGTTAATAATCCGGCTAAACTGGTTGATTTAAATGCCGCCGGCGTCATTGATCCGACAAGAGTTATCAAAGAAGCTCTACAAAACGCCGTCTCAATTGCCGGTACCGCTACCACAATGGGGGCTTTGGTAGTTGAAGTGCCAGAAAAGAAAGATATGCCATCCGCTCCTGATATGGGCGGCATGGGTATGATGTAATCTCTATCGCTTAAGATTTGTTTTTAACTTGTGTAAAGTAGTTGATTTCATTTACTAGGTCGAGTAAGGCCTGGGCGCGCTCTTTATTGTCTGTGATTTTCTGTGCAGTTTCGTAAGCTGTCTGAATTAATGACTGGTTGTCGGACGCCTGGATCATCATAAGGGTTGTTTTAAATTTTTCTTCTGGCGTTTGTTCAAGCTGATCGACCAAAGGTACAAGTTCCTGCAAAGCTTTGGTTTTTAAATCCAATAAATCATCTTGGGCGACTGGTGATTGCTGGGTAGAATCAGGCTGATTGATAGCCATCTCGCTTGGGAAAATATTACTGGATGAAGCAGTTGGTGTCGGTGCAGTGAAACTAGCGAAACTGGGTGAAGGATTAACAGGGCTATTGCCGGGCGCTATTGCCGGCGGTTCGGCTTCAGGCAAATCGGCGTGCGATAAACTTGGTAGCGTTTGCCCAGGCATAAAGCCATCTGGCTTTGTTCCATTATCTGAAATATTTGTTGTAGGTGGTACAGACTGATCAGTGGTCGTTTGATCATCTTGTTGCCCAAACATTAATGCCCCCCATTTTTCTTTAGGTTATACTTATATCCAGATTATATCATAGGAGAATTTTAGAATTATGTTAGACGATCTGCGCTATATTCATGAGCATGACGCTCAAGATGCTTTAGGCATTGCTGAAAAACAATACCAACAACTGACGGTCGAATTTGATGTTATCATCAAACCTCAAACTATCAGCAATGTTATTATTGCTGGCATGGGCGGATCGGCGCTGTCCGGTTTAATAGCCCAAACCTGGCTAAATCTCTCTGTTCCACTTGAGGTGGTACGTAATTATACCCTCCCAAAATATACATCACCGCAATCATTAGTTATTATTTCTAGTTACTCGGGCGATACCGAGGAAACTGTTAGCTCTCTAAATGACGCCGAAACTCGTGGTTCAACTATTGCTGTCGTTGCCTCTGGCGGCAAGCTGGCAGATATTGCCCGCGAAAAACACTACCCACTACTGTTGATCCCCACGGGCTACCAACCTCGTTATGCTACCCTTTTTATGCTTAAAGCTTTGGCTGTCATCTTCGATGGCTGTGGATTAACCGATAAGGCTGTTTCTGATCTGATGAGCCAAGCCGACTTCATTAAATTAGCTGCTACGAAATTACGCCCTGACGTTGCTACTCAAGATAACCCCGCTAAAACGATTGCCCTAGAGCTGGTCGGGAAGTCAGTCGTTATCTATAGCGGCCCCCTAATGTCTGCGGCGGCCTATAAATGGAAAATAAATATCAACGAAAACGCCAAGCAGATTGCCTGGCTCGATCAATTTCCTGAGTTTAATCATAATGAGTTTCTTGGCTGGACTAAACAGCCTGTCGATAAGCCATATGCCGTGATAGATTTACGCAGTCAGCTTGAGCATCTGCGAGTTCAGCAGCGATTTGAGCTCAGTCAAAAACTTTTGTCTGGAATGCGTCCAGCGCCGATAGTGGTCCAGGCTGAGGGCGATAATCTGCTGGCACAATTACTTTGGCTCATCAATTTAGGAAATTTTGTTTCAATTTATCTGTCGTTATTGAATGGCCTTAATCCAACACCTGTCGAAATGATCCAACGATTAAAAACTGCGCTGGCGGACAAAGGGTAACAAATACAGCTAGTATTCAGCAAGGTAGTCCAGAATGGAAACCAGATAAGAAATTATATGAAAATACTGATTGTTGAAGATGAGTTAAAACTTTCCCGCAGCTTGGAGCGGGGACTTACTAGCGAGGGCTATGTGGTTGATGTCGCATTTGACGGCGACAGTGCTGAAACTCTAGCCGGAACAGGTAACTATGACCTGGTTTTGTTAGATTGGATGATACCTGGGGAATTTGACGGGCCGGGGCTGGTTAAGCTATGGCGGGAACGGAACGAACAAATGCCCATTTTGATGTTGACCGCTCGTTCCACGATTGGCGATAAAGTCCATGGTCTTAATATCGGCGCCGACGATTATTTGCAAAAGCCATTTTCCTATGATGAGCTGCTGGCCCGTATCCGAGCGCTGTTGCGCCGGCCCAGAGCTCATGTCGGTAATATTTTAAAAGCTCCGAACTTGGAGTTAAATTTAGTTGCTAAGTCAATAATTTATAAACGTCAATCGATTGATTTAACTGCTAAAGAATTTCAATTATTAGAGTATTTGCTCAGCCATAAGGGTGAAGTTATCAGTAAGGACCAATTGCTAGATCATGTGTGGGTGGATGAGTCCCGGGTTCAGTACAATACCGTCGAGACGTTTGTT
>Ga0182030_10018771_pt1 | contig 13232 bp, 6 predicted proteins | sample 812S3MmetaG_FD_121299 | JGI IMG/M metagenome (GOLD analysis project Ga0182030, IMG submission 121299) | Permafrost microbial communities from Stordalen Mire, Sweden - 812S3M metaG (Illumina Assembly) | ecosystem: Environmental > Terrestrial > Soil > Wetlands > Permafrost | place: Sweden... | reverse complement strand
GGCTGAAACTCGGGTTGTCACTGTGGGTCGCCAGAGCTTCTAAACTATTTAGAATCTATGGCGGGGACGACGGGGCTCGAACCCGCGACCTCTGCCGTGACAGTGAATAGACAACTCGTAACTTATAGCAATCAGGGGGCACGGATGGCCCGTTTTAGCACCCTGAGACACCCTTGGTAACCCTTAGCGTGTCCTTACTGTTCCCACGTAATTTTAGCCCCTTTCGAACTCGACTTCTGCCCTAATCAACGGAAGAGGTCGTCGTTTTTGGCATAAAACGACCAAGACCTCTGCCGCAGGAAAGCAGCGGTTTGACCCTTTTGCCGATGCGCCAAAAGTGTGCCCAGATTGCCAAAATTCTGTGCCCAGATCACACGGCCTATCCATGCTCAAAAAGTGTGCCCGGATTGTGCCCAGATGACTGACGGCAGCAACTCTGACAAGACCTCTGCCCACTTGGAAAATATCTTTGCCAATTCGAGGAAAAGGTCGGTAGAGGTTAGCCGGGGATAGAGCTAGGATCGAAGCGAATTCCAGGGGATTTTCCTTCCGGCAATCCGCCAGATCGTCCCCTGCTCAAGAACAGTCAATCCCGCCAAGAACCACCAGCTTGCCACGAGCGGCTCCAATGTCCCTCCGCTGTCACTCCAAGAACCAACGGCATGATGAATTGCTCGATGTCGTCCATAACAGTCTTGAACGGAACGGCCTCGATATACAGCTTGTTCTTTCTGTTGAAGGCGGCCCACTGGCGTTGCTTCGATTCATCGTCAAAGAACTCCGCCGTGAACGCGATGGGCGGTGCCGATGGGAGCTTGGTCTTCCGTCGCTCGAACGTCCGTACGACCGCCTCGGAGAGGAGCTGTCCCTCGAACGGAAAGAGCTGGGACAGGGCGCGCAGGTCGTGGAAGTCCTTCATCCGGGTATTGGCGATGCCGAGTTTCACCATCGCCTCGAACTTCTCCGCAACGACCGTCTCTCTGGGATAGGTGAGCAGCACGGCTGCCGGCCCACCCAGAATCGTCGGAAACGCAGTCTCGACTGCCGGAGGCGTTACGGCGTCGCCGAATCCAATGTCGAGTTGCATGGGAATTCGTGCCTTCTCCAGATAGCCGAGGAAGCTGACCCGCACCCCTTCATAGTCCGCACCCTCCTTGATCTGCCGTGCGGTCACGCTCGACGGATCGAAGATCAGTCCGTCCTCTACGACTGGGAGAACGCAGATCTCCTTGAAGATGGCCTCGAAGAGGCGAGGGTCGCTGTCACCAATAGAGAGAAAATCTGCGTCCCGCGTCGGTCGATGGGTCTGCTCCGCCCAGAGTTCAAAGAGCAACGCTCCCTTCAGAATGAAAGCCGTCTTGTGCTCCGACTGGCTGATTCGGAAGAGCAGGCGTTCCAGTGCGTACTTCGTCAACAGCAACCCAAAGTCTTGTTTACTCTCACGCGCAAGGTTGAGGAGACGCTGACGAACTGACGCTGCGACGTTGGTGACAGATTTGCTCAAGACAGCGACTCCATGTACGGACGCATGACGTTGGCGACTCGGCAGACCTTCGCCGCCTCCCAGAGTTCGTCCATAGTGGCCTTTTTCTCGCGAAAGCACTCTCGAAGAGCTTGAATCGCCAGCTCCGTTCCAATCTTCGACCGGAACTTGAAGCAGTCGGCAACGGTCTTCGCCGGGCTGTAGATCTTGATCTTGGTTCCCTCGACAAGATGCTCCGCGACGCCAAAGTGGAGGGAAGCTCCTGAGAAGCGGACAACGCGAATTGGCGGGTACTCGATGCGAGGCGACCAAGCTCCGGGTTTCAGAGCGATCCAGACTTCAAAGGGGTTCTCAGTCGTGAGTTCATGGAAGCGCAGCGCCGATGAGAGACAAACCACGGCTTGAGGCACTTTACGGCAGACCTCCAGCAGCGTCCGGTTCTCCGTGGGTGGATGGTCGGCTGATGAATAGAGTCCTCGCCCTACCCTCTCCAGCCTCCCTGCTCGGACGAGACGCCCGAGATAGTTGCGCGGGACGGACAGACGCTCCAGATCGGCAGGCCGTATGACGGCTTGCTGGTCGGCAAATCTTCGTAGGCGCTCCATCTGCGTCTCCATGTGCCGATTGTATCATAACCACTATGGTTGCCAGAATCTAATTAGACTTCGGTACACGCTTGTACCGGTTGCATAAAGTCAAAACTACCCCCGTGCATCCGCCAGGAATCTGGAAGATTGGAACCTTGGGGAACCCTCGGAGTGCTCACTGAGTGACTCGGCGATTTTGCATCAAGTGACTATGCAAAGCATTGCCAAGAACTCCCACATTCGGCTACTCCAAGTTGCTCCTCAAGACCCGTTACAAAAGGCTACTCAACACTATCGCCTGGATTAGCCCTTTTGAAACAGAACAAGTGCTCTAGAACCCGCAGTTTCTGTCCCGGAAGGCTTGCGAAAGTACGGGATGCATCCCGATGAAAACAATAGGACGAAGGAGCTCAAAAGCACTGTTCCACAAAGTGTGGGTTAAGAAACAAAGGACATTGATTGATTGATTCTGGTTTTCGCAAAGACGACTAGTTTCGAACTAGCGAGCTCATCGCACCATCAGGGGGTACAAAGGTGGCGTCAAAAGGTGTACGACACGCCGACTAGAGGGACCGGGTTATTGCGCAGGCCGTTGTGGTCAAGGCGGAACAGCACGTTTCCGGTAACAAGCAGATTGGCGACGGGGTTGTATTTGAGGCCGACCGATCCCTTGGCGGTCAGGAAGTCACCCGTCACTACGGCGACGTCGGGAACAGTTGTCCCGGGCTGAGTTGTCGTCATTACACTCTTGAGGCGGAACTGATTCGATACATAGTCGCCGAGAAAATCAACGGCGACGGTGATTTTAGAACCCAGAGCCGCATCTGCGCCTGCAGAGTAAAAGAAATCATCTGCCAGTTTGCCTTGCGTGCCGGCGGTTTGCGAGCCAAGAATCGAGCTGCCATTCCACTGATAGGCCACGTTGATGTGTGGAGAAACTGTGCCGCCTCTGGAAAATGCGACGAACGGTCTCACTCCGTGGGCTCCAGAGCCGAGAAGGTCCAATTCGTCTCCCGTGGGTGCACGAAAGTCGGTTCCCAACGCGAGCTTATATTTAGACCCTTTGAAGACCTGGCCCTTAACGCGGAATACGATGTCACCAAGTCCGACGCGCTGCCCGGATAAGCTGGCGGGCTTGAACACATACTGGATGGGGTTAGAAGGATTGGAATAGTCTATGGGTCCGTTGCAAGGCGCGCAGCTTGTGGACGAAGCTGACTCAGTTACGCTGTTGATCGGCGCGGCCATGGATACGTCGATGCGATTAGTGAGACCGAAGGTACCGAAGAAGGCGTATTGGTTAACGTTGAGGGTTAGCTGGTTGGTCGTCCCGATGGGCGAGCACTGACCCGTGATGGAGCAAACGTTAAACACGACCGGAATCTTATTGAGGCTGATGCCATCCAGACTGGAGAAGGTAAAGCGCTGATACGTGAATGCCACAAAGAGTTTGTATTCGCCGATTGTGTCGCCACGTTCTGTGAGGACGGGACCGTAGGTTTCCTGTCCGGACCGGACCGGAATCGCAATCCTCGGATCGATGGTGTAAATGATGCCTGACGCGGGCGACGCCAGCGGTAACTGGGTGAGTTGGGTTGCAAACGCCGAAGTGATTGGCGTGAATGGATTCGGGTTGGCTTCATCGAACAGGACGGGCAAGAGGCAATACAGCTTTTCGGTCTTATCCGTGCAGAAGCCCGGCGTTCCAGGAACGATTGTTTGGGCAGGACATCCTAAGCCAACCCACGACGTAATCAAGAACAACAATAGTCCCGTCCGCTTCGTCATGAAACTCCCTCGAGCTATTTGTAAGTTCGCTTCTAGTTGGTGTTTGCGGCCGTTGTGGTGTAAGTTGTTTTATGCATTGTGAGGGCGGGTGCTCCGTCATTTGACGACGAGGGTGAGATATCCGATGCCATCGTCGGGCACTCCGCTCGGCCCCGTGCCATCCAATTGAATGGTGTAAACCCCCGTTGGGGTCTGGCTGAAGTTAGTGGTAGCAGCTTGGCTCAAAGAGCCATTTGTTCCACAGCCAGATGCGAAGAACAAACAGAATGTTGAAACGAGGATCACCATTAAGAATCCAAACTGGCGCCCAAGTTGGAGCCTGCGTCTGGAACGGAACAGAGAGAGGGCACCGACCGGGAGTAGGAACGCCCAGAGCGCGAGTTTGTTTGAAAGCAGTGATGCTGTGGTTTGGGGACCAGTGGTCGCCACGGTAAAGGTGAAGTTAGTGGCACTAGCCGAAGGCTCGACCATGACGGAGGGACATGTAACTCCGGTGGGTAGGAGTGTGGTGTGGCACGCGATTGTGAGGGGCTTCGTCAGATCCCCTGTTCCACCTGCCAGGGAGAGGTTGTAAGTGGCCGACTGACCAGCGGAAACTGTTTCCGTTTGTCCGGATGTACTAGCCATTACGGGCTTGAGGAACAGATTGGCGAGAGTTGAGCCATGCACCGTGGTATCGGAAGCCAGGGTGGCTGTTACGGTATCCGCCGCGGTGGCCGATAGAGTTGCAGGCGCAGAATAGAGTCCGCTGGAACTGACTGTTCCGCAGGGGTTACCGTTGCAGGCTGTTCCGGAGACGGTCCAGATTACCGATCCCGCTCCGCTACTGGGCTGGAAGATCGCAGTAAATTGCTGGGTGGTGGCTACCTCAACATCCGGAGTAGTGGGAAAGAGAGAGATGGTTATGGGATTTACGCCGGTACCGGTAAGTGCCACAGTCTGGACGGAACCGGCGGCGCCACCGGAGTTATCCGAGACAGACAGCGTTGCGGATCTCGAGCCGCTCAGGGTTGGGGCAAAGGTTATATGGATAACGCAGGAGCTGTTTGGCGCGAGCGAGAAGGCTGGCGTACACGTTGTCCCGGAGGCCACCGCGAAGTCCGCGGAGGCGGAGCCGGAGATTGACAAGGGAGTTGCGCTCAGGGAGAGATTGGCGAGTCCCGTATTGGTGAGCGTCACAGTTTGCGCATTGCTTACGGTCGATAGATTCTGAGTCGCGAATGTCAGTGTGGATGGTGTCAAAGCAGCTTGAGGCAAACCTGTTCCCGTGCCTGACAAGGCGACCATCTGCGTGGTCCCGGCCGCCCCCCCCGAGTTGTCCGTGATGGACAGAGTCGCAGTTCTGGTTCCGGTGGAGGTTGGAGAAAATACGATGGAGATCGCGCAGGTTCCGTTGGAGGCGATCGAAAGGCTAGAACTGCATGTTGTAGCGGTGGCAACAGAATAGTCGCCCGGATCGGCGCCCGAAAGGCTAATTGGACTAGCCGCCAGAGTCAGGGCACTGTTACCGGTGTTCGTAAGCACCACCATCTGTGCCGCGCTAGAGGTGCTTACGCCCTGACCCGGAAACGTCAAACTGGCCGCGCTGAGAACAGCTAGCGGGTTCTGTCCGGTTCCGCTGATCTGGAGAGATTGAACGGTTCCGGCAGTTCCGCCTGAGTTGTCAGTAACCAATAGCGTGGCCGTCCGTGCGCCAAAGGCCGTTGGGGTGAACACGAGATTAAAGACGCAAGAGGAGTTCTGGGCCAGCGAGAGGTTGGCTGCGCAGGTTGTCCCCTGCGTGATCGAGAAGTCGCCGGGGTTGGCGCCCGAGAGCGTTGGAGCTGTCGATCCCAGCACCAGCGCGGCTTGGCCCGAATTCGTAAGAGTGACCTGCAAGGTGCTGCTTGCCTGACTCAGGGGCTGCGGCGCCGGGAAGGTAACTGAAGCCGGGTTGAACAATCCTGACGGAACCGAGATCCCGGTCCCGCTGATCTGGACCGGCTGAATAGTCCCGGCTGTTCCGCCAGAGTTATCGGTTACGTTCAGCGTCGCGGTCCTTGAGCCGGTTGCGGTAGGGCTAAAGACAATATTGATGACGCATGTCGAGTTTGGCGCGATGGAGAGATTTGCCGCGCAGGTTGTACCCGATGCGATGGAGAAGTCTCCCGGGTTGGCGCCGCCGAGACTGAGGGCTGTCGCCCCGAGGACCAGATTGGCTTGGCCGCCGTTGGACAAGGTAACCTGCAAGGCGCTACTCGGCTGGCCGATCGTTTGCGGCGTGGAAAATGTCGCTGAAGCCGGACTGAGAACTCCGGTTGGAATGGAGAGGCTCTTGCCGGTGCCACTGATCGGCAAGGTTTGCGCTGTGCCGGTGGAACCGCCCGAATTATCGATGACGATCAAGGTAGCTGCTCGCGCGCCAGATCCGGTAGGCGTGAACGTGATGTTGATGACGCAGGAAGAGTTCTGAGCGATGGAGAGGTTTGCCGCACAGGTTGTTCCAGACGCTATTGAGAAGTCACCTGGGTTGGTGCCGCCGATGGCCAGAGCTGTTGCTCCAAGGACCAAATTTGCTTGGCCTGTGTTGGTCAAAGTAACTTGCAACGGACTAGTAGTTTGACCGACGGTCTGCTGCCCAGTGAAAGCAGCTGTCGTTGGGTTGAATACTCCCGCCGCAGCGGATATTCCGGTTCCACTTAAGGGGACTGACTGCGTTGTGCCCGCAGTTCCGCCAGAGTTATCCGTTATAACCAGGTTGGCGGTTCTGCTGCCCAGAGCGGTGGACGTAAACACGATGTAGATAGAACACGACGCGTTCTGGGCTAGAGAGAGATTGGCCGCGCAGGTTGTGCCCGATCCGATGGAGAAGTCGGCTGGATCTGCCCCACCTAACGTCAAAGCGGTTGAGCCGAGGACGAGATTCGCCTGGCCCGTGTTGGTTAAGGTGACCTGGAGCGGACTGGCTGGTTGGCCCATTGTTTGTGGAGTCGTGAAGGTGATCGACGTCGGGTTCAATGCGCCCGTAGGCACAGTTTGTCCGGTCCCGCCGATCTGGATTGTCTGAGCCGTTCCGGTGGTTCCACCGGAGTTGTCGGTGACGGTAAGCATGGCCGTTCTGGAACCGGAGGCGGTCGGCGTGAAGACAATGTAGAGGGCGCACGACGAGTTCGGCGCTATGGAGAGATTGGCGGTGCAGGTTGTTCCTGAAGCGATGGAGAAATCTCCAGCGTTAGTGCCGCCGAGGGCTGGAGCTACCGACCCGAGGACGAGATTGGCCTGCCCGGTGTTAGTTAGTGTTATGAGTAATGAGTTACTCGGCTGACCGACGGTTTGCGGAAGAGGGAAGTTTGCGGGGATTGGGTTGAAGGTTCCAGTCGGGACAGCAATACCGGTTCCTGTAAGTTGAACCGTCTGGGCCGTGCCGGTTATGCCGCCCGAGTTATCGGTGACGGTCAAGGTCGCGGTTCTGTTTCCGGCGGCTGTGGGGGCAAATACGACGCTGACGACGCAGGAGGCGTTCTGGGCAACGGATAGATTAGCGAGGCAGGTTGTTGTTCCGGGGCTGATGGAGAAATCTCTGGCGTTTGTCCCGACGATGCTTGGAGCTGTTGACCCAAGGACCAGATTGGCCTGGCCCGTATTGGTCAGGGTGATCGGTACTGAACTGCTCGGCTGGCCGACGTTTACGCTGGGGGTGAATGTCTGGGACAGTGGGCTGAACACCCCATCAGGGGGACTAACCCCAAACCCCGACAACGAAAGTGTTTGTGGGGAGGCGTAGGCAATGTCGGTGAAGCTCAAGGTGGCCGTGCGTTCGCCGGTGGCGGAAGGCGCGAAGGTGACGCCGAAGGAGCAGGAGGCGCCGGCCACAAGGCTTGCGGGACACGCGCTCGCAGTGACGAGGGCGAAGTCGCCGGGGGCTGGGCTGGTGCCGCCGGACGTGATGGAGAAGTTGAGGCTGAGCGGAGCGTTGCCGGTGTTAGTCACGGTCACCGTCTCGGCCGGTCCGGCAGTCGGCGTGGTTGTAACGCCTTCGCTCCCAAAATCGGCCAGCACTCCACTCTGATTTACGCCCAGTTGATTCAGTTCAATGGTGGGGCCAGAGACAGTGACCGCGGCCACGTCGCAAGCGGTGGTCGTCGTGCATCCATTCGGGCTGGCATTTGCGATAGCTTTGACGGTGATTGCCGGAAAGCTTCCACTTGTGGGTGCCGTATAGACGGCCGAGTAGACCTGGGCCGGATCTGTGACGGCTGGCGCAGCACCGACAATGGCGCCTACGGTCGAGGCGGAACCTCCTCCCGCTACACCATTGACCTCCCAAACAACACTGGTATCGGAGTTCGGGCCTGGCGTGACGTTTGCTTTGAACTGGATGGGCGCTCCCGGAATCAGCGATATCGGGTTGGGCGAACTGGCCGGAGATACCTTGACCGTGACTGGGCCGACAGGGACGGTGCCAATGATGCCCACAGTGGAGGCACTGACGGCTGCCCTTGCGTCCTCGGTGATCTCGGAGGTGGTGAACTTGAAGTTGCCGGCGGCTTCAAAGGTATTTGACACTGCGATGGTCGTGCTGCCGCTGGGCGTCGTTACGTTTGCGTTGATGTTGTTGTTCGTACTGTTAGTGTCGCCCCACTGGAACCCCATCGCATTGTTGTTGAATACATCCTGGAAGTTGCCGTTGACCGTGATCTGGCCGGTAACCGCGACCGTGCCGTTCGAGCTTGGCGTCTGATGCGTGATAACAAGTTGGGCCTCAGGGTTCTGGGAGACGGCCAAGCCTATCATGCTAACGCCAGGCAACGAAAGGTTAGTGAACACGTAGCCGAACGGGCCAGCGCTGCCCCAATCGAGGGTGTAGTACGACACCCCATATAGCGTGCTGCCGCTGGCATTGACCGCGATACCCGCAAGATCGCTAAGACCCGCAGAAAATGGATTGAAATAGATTGGGAAATTGGAAGGTGAGGTCGAGGTACCAGTCTGAGCGACAGCCACTGGGTTATTTGCGCTGTTTGGGACGTAAATCGACGAGTCGCCTATGTATATCTCGTTTCCGTCCGGCGACGGCACCATGCTGACCGGCTGTAGTCCACCGTTGTAGCCTGTGACGGTCGGGTTCGTACTCGTCTCCAGGGAAGTCGGCTGCCCATAGACGGTGCATTTGGGTGTGGTACTGGGTGCAGCGGGTGGAACACATCGCAGCGCCTGCAAGAAATCGCTGTACCCGCTGCCGCTGCTGGCCGGGCCCTCGAAATACACCGTGTTGGTTGTTGCGCCAGTACTGCTGTACGCCGTCCCAACCGTAACCGCGACAGCAGAGATCGGCACCGAGATATTGGCAACGATGGTATCGAAGGTAGAGTCGTTGGGATTGGAGTCGATGACATGAATTGTCCCGAAAGACGCGACAGAGTTTTCGACGGGATCGGCCACGTAGACGTAGAAATCGTTGGGGTCGACGCTTGCACCTGCTCCGATAGGCAAAAGCTGTTGGGCCGTAGTGGAGTATATGGTGCTCTGGATGCTCAGGTCTCCCTCGTTATAAATCTGGATATTTGCATTAACGCAAGCCCCAGATCCGTAGTTGGAGTTGTGGCCGGAAAGCCCTTCATTCACAAGAAAGAGCTGCTGATTCTTTACTGCCATCCCGCTTGGATAGCACAAGTCCGAATTCTTGATCGTATTGAGCGTGTATGGATTCTTGGACTGACCATTGATGTTGAACACTGCGATCAGGAAGTCACCCTGGGAATTCGATCTCTCGCTCCGGTTTGCCACATAGAGGGTCGTTCCGTCCTCACTAATGGCCATGGAAGCGTAAGAGCTATTGCTCGCGGCAACCTTCGAATATTGCACTTTCGTGACCAGCGCAGGAGTCTGGCCGAAGGTTATGTCGTAAACATACAGATATTGCCCATCTACCGTGTACAGCGCCGTCTGAGGAGTTACGGTGACGCTATAGGTTCCCGTAGCCGTACCCAGAGTCGCCGTAATGACCACTGGGGTCATGGTGCCCTGTAGCGCAGCGATTTGTCCCGTGGAACTTACGGGCACCGCAGTTGGATTGGACGATGTCCAGGTGACACTGTCGGTCACGTTTGTGGCCCCCTGAGTTGCCGTGAGCGAGGCAAAGGAGCCGGTAGTCAGGGTCAGGGAACCACCATCGCCGGGGATCGCCGACACCGTGATCTGCGCATGGATCAGGGCCTGTGGGGCAAATGCGACGCAAAACAGAACAAGGGTCCGAAACAGGGGCAGCGAGCGAACCATACTTCCTCCATGGCAGATGCAGCAGATCAATGCGCAAGTGATTCAAGGAATCGCCTGCTGAATCAAGGCCCGAAAACTTAGTTGGCTATTCGCTGACACGACTTCTTATTCCCCGTTTTGCGGGGTGTCCGGCTAGACATCAATCCTCGCCGGTTTCCCTGATAGGCACAGGGCTGCGGAGGGAGCAGACAGGTGAGGGCATAAGTTAGCATCAGGGATTTCGTAAGTCAAGAAAATAAAGAACCAATTTAATACCGGCCTTCATTCTAGACATTCGATCGTTCTGAACCGGGGCATAACCCATCCGACGGCGCAGTGAGGCTGCGGTGATTCTGCTGCCGGCCTTCGATGGGAGCGGCATAGCGGCTATTGCAGGTTACGACGAGAGCCAGATAGACTCGTAAAAAGTCAGAAGAATTCAATAGCGATGGAGCTTGGCGTGAAGAAAGTAGCTCCGAACTCGACGTCATCGCGATTACAAGTGGGGCTCGCTGCACTGCTGCTGTGCGGCATTGCGCCGCGATTTGTCCCGGCCCAGACGACGGACGGTGGCGCGCAGCGTGGATTTCAGGCTGAGACGGATGGTTCCGCAGCGAAGACAGGCAAGCGCTACGTGCTGGCGATTGGAATTAATGCGTATGCGAACTGGCCGCGTCTGAGCACGGCGGTGAACGATGCGAAGGGATTTGCGAATCTGCTGGATTCCCGCTTCGGATATGAGAGTGCTTTCCCACCGCTGACGGACAAGCAGGCGACACGCGACAATATCGAATCGCTGATTGACGACGACCTGCGCAGCAAACTGAAGCCGGATGACGACCTCGTGATCTTCTTTGCAGGACATGGAACCACGCGTACCGATATGGTTGGCGATGTGAAGTTGCAGACCGGGTTTCTAGTTCCTTATGAGGCGCGCGCTCCTGGAAAAGAAGAGCACTGGAGCGATTACATTAAGGCGGATGAGTTCTTGCGGATGGTGAGCGATCTGCCGGCGCGCCACATCCTGGTAATTCTCGACAGCTGCCACAGCGGCCTTGCACTGGGTGGAAGCTTCAGTCCTTCGCGGGGTGACGATCGTTTTATCGCCGATATGGCACGGCATGTAAGCCGTACGGTGATTACGTCGGCGCAGGGGGACCAGACGGCCGCGGACCTCGGACCTCTACCGGACCACTCACTGTTTACGGGCCTGCTGATCCAGGGGTTAGAGACTGGGAAGGCCGATAATGACGGCAGCGGATGGGTCTCGACGTTGCATCTTGGGGCTTATGTGCAGCATGAAGTTGGCGTCGCCGACGAATCGAGACAGACGCCCGCGTTCGGATCGTTTTACCGGGGTGACAGCGGGGACCTGGTGCTGTATGCACCCAATGCAGTTCCTATTCCGAGTTCGCCGGCGCCGGAGGACAGTTTTCTTGTTCTGAATTCTCCGCTTGGAGCCGAGATTCACATTGACGAGCAAGCTGTAGGGCATTCAACGGGAGGACCATTCCGAGTGAAGGTTCAACCAGGGAACAGACTGGTCGAAGTCTTTCTACCCGGGTATGCACCGTGGAACCAGTCCGTTCCTGTGGAGTCGGGTACGCAAGCAAACGTTGTTGCGAATCTTGTTCCGCTGCCTGCGCCGGCTGCTAATCCAACGGTTCAAGCGCCCCCCGCAATCCCGACCGTCGATGAAGAAGACAAGAAACAAATACAACAACTCTTAGACCGCTACGCTGCTGGATTTGACCAGAAGGACGTTAAGCTGATTCAGACTGTGTGGCCTTCCATCCCCAAAGAACAAGTGAAGAATATTCGTGACTTTTTTAGAGATAGGAAGTCGGTAAGCATGAAACTGACGATGACTGATGCTGTTGCGGCAGGAAAACGAATCACGGTCGACTGTACGCAGACGCTTCAGTTTGACGATCCGCAAACTGGCAAAGAGAAGACGCAGACAAGTTCGATTACTCTCTATGTAGTTAAGCGGGATGCGGGGTGGGAGATCGACTTCGTTCCTAACTTCTAGCATAGCTCGCCATCATTCAACTAGTTCGTACCCTATAGCTCAGCCCGCTCCGAGCGCGACGGTTGTTGACCGGTTGGTAACTTGCCCTCGTAGGTAGCGGAGGGAGCGAATGTCGAGCGCAGCTTCTAATTCCGTGTACACTGCCGCAAAAGTGCCGGACCAGATCGAAGTGTCTGGAAAGTCTCGATATTGGAAGTCACAATTCTCAGGCTTGGGAGGATCAAGTGCGGAGTGACGAGATACCGCGGCGTGTTTCTTAACCCACACTTTGTGGAATAGTGCCCCCGCATCTTTTGGATCATCTGTTTTCAGTAGCTTGCGGAGACTTCAGTAGCCGGCCTTTTGGAACAATCTCGCTTGAGTCTGGACCGGCCCCACAGGCGGACTGTCAATTGATGAGAACAGGCCGATGCGCTTACCGAGACGTTTCGCAGCTCCTTTCGAGGTGTCGGCAATCCGGAAACTGACCTGTTCCCCAAGATTTCCTCCACAGTTCACAAGCCCGAGCCGCTGTATTCTCGTAAGAGAGATTCTCCCTGCCCCTTGGTGAGCAGGAAGCGAAGCCAGCCCGCAAGGGCTGGCTTCAGTGTTTGAAGAGCCTCATGCCGCCAATGTCTCTGTCGTGGTCCCCCGTGAAACCGGATGAACCGGTCGCACGAAGGTTGCGGTGAGGAGTGGGATGATGGCGATGTTGTCCGGCTGGGACTGTGCCTGAACGACTAGCTTGATGCGAGTGCCTGTTGCGAGGCGTTTGGCGAAGCTGCCCTGCTTGCCGAAGGCAACGACGTTGTAGTGAAAGGCCTGAAGGTTGCGGTCAGCGATGATGGAGACTCCGAAGGCGGTGTACTTGTGACCGTTTTTGGAGATGCGGCTGCTGGCTGAGTTGCTGACGGTGCCGAAGAGGGTGATGGTCTGTTGTGTCTGCATGGTGTTTCTCCTTTTGCCCGGTTACTCGGGACACAAATCCCGAAGGGGCGCGAAGGAGTCTGTTACGGAACTCAGTTTCTGACGAGGCTTTTGAGGCAGAGGGCGGCTTAGTCAGAGAGAGATTGCTCGATCTGCAGTTTGGAGCGGAGTTGTCTTCTCAGGCGGGTGCTAGTGCCTG
>Ga0182030_10018770_pt1 | contig 13232 bp, 19 predicted proteins | sample 812S3MmetaG_FD_121299 | JGI IMG/M metagenome (GOLD analysis project Ga0182030, IMG submission 121299) | Permafrost microbial communities from Stordalen Mire, Sweden - 812S3M metaG (Illumina Assembly) | ecosystem: Environmental > Terrestrial > Soil > Wetlands > Permafrost | place: Sweden... | reverse complement strand
CCCCGGCGGGGCAAAAACGCAATAAAAGCCAAGTATTTGGCAATTTTTGACAATCGGCGGTGCGCGTCTTTTGCTAATCTCCAATCGTTCCGGCAGCACATTCAAATTACACCACTCAAAAATCATGAATATAAAACAGCAGGCGCACACCAAAATGTTCATCGCTGTCCTCGGTGTGCTGGACAGCTTCAAAACCATCTGGCAGGCCATCGTTGCCTTTGCCAGCGCTCGCGCCGCCATCGCCGCCGCCATTGCGGACATCCGCGCCGAGGAACTCAAACAATCCAGCACCACCACCGGCGTCACCGTAAACAAACGCCTCGCGCGACAGGCCATGTGCGCGTCTGCCGCGATGGTCGGCGGCGCGGTGGCACAGTGGGCGGAAACGCAAGGCAAGAACGACATCTTCGACACCGTGGATTTCAGCAACGCAGATTTGCTCCACATGACCGAACAGGATTGCCTGACCAATTGCACCGCCATTTACAACGCGGGCAATGCGAACATCGCCGCGCTCACCACCGCCGGCACACTGACCGCCGCCGACCTGACCGACCTCAACACCAAGACGGCCACCTTCAACACCCTGCTTACGACACCGCGCCTGGCCAAGGCCGGCACGAAGGCCGCGACGGATTTGTTGCCGGACAAACTGGATGCCGCCGACCGCATTTGCGAACGCCAGCTTGACCGCCTGATGGAACGCTACAAAGACAGCAACGCGGATTTCTACGGTGCCTATCAAGTCGCGCGCATCATCGTGGATGCCGGCGGCGGACCGGGAACTCCGCCCACACCGCCCGCACCGACGGGATTGACAACCAAGCCGTAAAGCCCGGCGCGCAAGGGACTGCGCGCCCTGCCAAATTGGTCGCGCCGGTTGGAAAAATTGGACTCCGACCGGCGCGCTTCAAACTGAAGCATGAAACGAATCCGATTATCCAAACACGCATCGGGTTATACCGCTTCGCGCGGCTTCACCGTGGCGGAAGTGGAAGACGCCATCCGCACCTGCACCTGGAGCGCAGCCGAGTTGGGACGGCTGGATTGCCGGAAGGACTTTGCCTACGGACGGGAATGGAACGGGAAAGTTTATGCCACAAAGCAGGTTCGTCCCGTCTTTGTGGACGAACCGGAAGAAATAGTTGTGATAACCGTCTATACCTATTACTTTTGAACCATGAAAATCAGCTATGATGCCGAAGTGGATGCGTTGAGCATCACGTTCCGCGAAACCACGGTCACGACCAAACATCTGGGCGAGGGCATCGTCGCGGATTATGACAGCGAAGGCCGTCTGGCCGGGCTGGAAATCCTCGACGCGCAAAAGCGTTTCGGCGGCAAGGAAACCATGCGGCAGGTCGAACTGGAGGGTGTCGGCGCGTGATGGCCGGCAAAGTAAAAATCTGGTTCGACGCGGAAGCCGATTATCTCGAAGTGAGGTTTTCGGACGCCGCCGGTCACATGAAGGAAACCAAGCACGATGCCGTGATGGAGCGCGTGGATGCCAAAGGCCGCGTCATCGGATTCAGCGTCACGGGCGTCAGCCGCTTCAAAAAGGGAAATCCGCTGGAAGCCGATTTGGTCGCCGCTTAAACAAGCCACGCCAGCCCGAACCAGCCGACACCCGCGCCGACACCGGCAGCACCGACGGGATTGAAAACGAATCCGTAAAAATCAAATCCAGAAAACGCGACAGCCTCCAGAAATGGAGGCTGTTTTTATTATTTTGTCTTTGAATTGATTTGCTTGGGCGATAACCTGACACGGAATTTTTCTGAACGTATGGCCAAATCAAAATTAACTATTTCGCAACCATACCCGCGCATTGGCGAGGGTAAAAAGTTTGCGGGGATGCTGGATAATGAAAGAGTTGCAGGACATACCGGCAAAATTCCGACCGCTGATTTGAAACAAATCATAAAAGGCGCTGTGGAATATGCCAACCGCAAATCCAGCCGGGCGATTTTGGACATCCCTGAAACTGCTTCTGACGAAGATGCCAAAAAGATTTATCTGAAAGAGGGACGTGCCCTGTTTGCTTATTTCAAAAAGTATTGCGGCGACCCGGCGACGACCGCGTATGAATGTCACGGACGAAGCTATTCGCTGGTTGCTGCCGAACAATTTTTCAACCGTGCCTTGCAAAAGGGACGAATGAATTCCGGCTGGCGATACCAGAGCATCGCTTTTCAATGCGCCAGCGCATCCAAACGGTTCAAGACGGTTTCCGATATTGGGAGTATGGAGGCTGATTTCAACGTCACGATTGAGACAGTCAATTATACTGATGCACCTTTGGTAAATGTTTTCGTGTCTGTCAAAAACCGCACAAACACATTGGGCGGGCAAGATTGGCCAAAAGCGATTGCAGCTTTAGAGGAAGTTGCCAAGACAGATAAAAATCGCGATGTAAAACACACGCCATATCTTTGCGTTTTTGGCATTGCGATTGATCGCGGCCAGCGTTTAGTCAAACGAAACGGTAAAACCAAACAGCCTCATTCCAACAACACCGAGGTCTGGCTTTCAGATTTTTTCTGGCCTTTCTTTTCGAACTACTCCTACGAGGAAATTATGCTTGCAGTATGTGAATTCATAACCGAACAGGGTTTGAAGAAAGAGAATAGAACGATGGGCATAGCCCCTCCTGCTGAGCTTGTGGAATCTTTCGGAGAACAATGCAAACTATATGGATTGCTTGACGATGAAGGGAAATTTAACGACGCCAAAAAATTGGTGAATTTTTTCTGCACGAAATTGGCTGCGCCAAAATCAGCCAAAACTCCGAAAGCAAAGAAGATAAAAAAGCAAAGCTCCACAAATGGTTAATTATCGAACAAAGGAGACACATTCCGAATGCCGCATTTTTCACGCGGACAGTCGGAGTGAATTGCTTAATTGGAAGAATCAAATTGATCTCATTGTAACTTCCCCACCCTATGCCGATGCGCGCCACAAGCATTATGACAGCATCAGCCCTGACCAATTCAAGGATTGGTTTCTTACTTTTCATGCCCCGTTCTATGAAGCCTTAAAACCGACTGGCAGCCTTGTCATTAACATCAAAGACAAAGTTGTGGATGGTGTTCGGCACAGATATGTCTGGCAAACAATAGAGGCGCTTTCCGCTCATGGGTGGTATTGCATTGATGATTACATCTGGCGTAAAACGAACCCGATGCCCGGATACTGGCCGACTCGACTACGTGACGGCTGGGAATACTGTTTCCATCTTGCGAAATCAAAAGAGCCTTACATGAATCAAGATGCAGTCCATGTTCCTGCTGGCGATTGGATGACAGCAAGGCTTGCAAAACTTGGACAAAACGATTTAACCCGACAAAACTCCGCAAACAAAAGTGGTTTTGGCCGGGACATTTCAAAGTGGGTTGGGAAGAAAACTGTTTTGCCATCAAACGTCATCAGCGCAGCACTGGTTGGGAAGAACAAAGGCCATCCCGCAGTGTTCCCGTTGGATTTGCCTGAATTCTTTATCAAACTGCTCTGTCCGAAAGATGGATTGGTTTGTGATCCGTTTGGTGGGAGTGGAACAACGGGCATCGTCGCGGCCAAACTTGGCCGTCGGTGTCTACTTATTGAAAACAATGAGGAATATTGCAAAACGGCGGTAGCTCGTCTGAAGAAGGGAGGCGTAATTGCGATTGAAGATTGCCTGCCGAATAAAAATGGGGCGAAGTCCGTATATTCAATTCCAGCAGACACGGCTGAACAAATTAGTTTCTTTGAGAAACCAACGATCTACAAAGTGAACGGACATAAAACTCCGAAAGGCAAAAAGCAGACGAAGCATTTAGCAATTTGAATTTTATGATGAATTCCGAAGAATTTGTTGCCGTGGAAGCCGCCGTCAAAGCCGGCGTTGCGCCGCCGCCCGTGACGGCCGCTTTCAACGAGTTGACCGCGTTGCGCGCGGAAGCTATTTCAGCCAGTTGATTTTGATTTCCTTCTCGACGGATTTGAATTCGTGGTCAGTTGTCACGAGTTCGGCCTTTTTATGTTTGGCCAGCGCGGCGGCAAAGGCGTCGGCCAGTCCCAGACCGTGTTCGTTTTTCAAAAGCGCGGCGATTTCCGCCAGTTCGCGGTCCACCGGCACGGCTTCCAAGGGCGTGGTGTGTTCAAACTGGCGCGCGGTGTCATAGCCGGCCTTGCCGTGCTTGCGTTCCATCTTGTAGAGCACTTCGGCCCAGTTGACGGCGCTGATGAAAACGGGGCGGTCGGCCTCGGATGCCTTGTGGAAAAGGTCACGCACCTGTTCCATGCCCGGCTGCCCGAAGAACATGGCCAGCATCGCGGAGGCGTCCAGCACGGTGGTTTTCATTCGCGGTCTTCCTTTTCCTTTTCGGCGCGGCGTTCCTCCAGAAGCTCCTGCACGACGGATTTCTCGCCCGGCTTCTGCTTGAAGACGCCGCAGAACGAATCAATGTATTCGCGGGTGACGGGCTGGAAGATGATGCGCTCGCCCTCCTCCACAAAATTGATGCGCGTCCCGGGCTTGATGCCGAACCGGCGCCGGATGCGCGAGGGGACGACCAACTGGCCTTTGGATGTAACGTAGGCGGTATTCATATTGTTTCTATCATTTTCAAAAAAGATGACACAAACATAAATGTAAGGCAACAACTATTTTGTAAGACTTATTCACAGCATCCTCACCTCACCCTTAATCCCTCTCCCCGGCGCGGAGAGGGCGAAGCTTTTGCGTTCCCTGCGTTAAAAGAAAAAAGCCGGGATCTTTCAACCCCGGCTTTATCGGTTCCTCCAACGGTTAATTTGCGTCAAGCCGCCAGCCGTTTCCAGAGTTCGATGTCCTCGAGTTTTTGTTTGATGCCGTTGATGAGCTTTGCGCCTCCGCGTCTTTGCGTTGGAAAAATTGCCTTTTGCATCCCGGCGTCAAAAAGCGTAGCTTGCAGGCATGAAAGCGAATCTGCCGATTGAAGTTGACCCGGAAATCATGAGCGGCGCTCCGGTGTTTCGCGGGACGCGCGTGCCGGTGCAATCGCTGTTTGAATATCTGGAGGACAATCTGTCGCTGGATGAATTTCTGGACTGTTTTCCAACGGTGCGGCGCGAGGACGCCATCGCGGTGCTTGAACACAGCAAGAGCGAATTGCTCGTTCCGGCGTGAAAATCCTGTTTGACGAGTGTATGCCGCAACCGCTGCGCCGCCGTCTGGCGGAGTTTGAAATTTCCACGGCGCAGGAGATGGGCTGGGGGCGCGTGAAGAATGGCGACTTGCTCAAGCTCGCGGAGGACAAGTTCGACGCTTTTTTGACTTCCGATCAGCAACTGAAATATCAGCAAAATCTGAAAGGCCGAAAGCTGGCGATTCTCGTGCTTTCAACCAACCGCTGGCCAAAGGTGAAAGCCAAGACGCCGGAAATCATCGCGGCCATTCAAGCGTTGCGTCCGGGCGATTACGTGGAGTTGGCCTTGTAATTTATTTCAATGGAAACAAAAGAATTCACTTTGGTTGAAGACGCCGTTAAAACCGGCGTTGCGCCGGCGGAGATTGCCGCCGCGTTCAACGAATTGACCGCGTTGCGCCAGGAATTGAAAAAACTTGGCGAGCCGGAAAGTTATTACCTCAAAGCCATGAACTGCCCGCATCATCACCGCATTTTTGCGGCGGAGCCGCGCAGTTACCGCGATTTGCCGTTGCGCTTGGCGGAGTACGGGACCAACTATCGTTACGAGCAGTCGGGCGAGTTGTTCGGCCTGATGCGGGTGCGGTCGCTGAACATGAACGATGCGCACATCTATTGCACGCCGGAGCAGTTCGCGCAGGAGTTCAATGCGGTGAACGATTTGTACCTGAAATATTTCAAGATTTTTGGCATCGAGAAATATGTCATGCGCTTCAGCACGCACGATCCGTCCCGCCTGACCGGCGACAACGCCAAGTTCGTCAACGAACCGGCCCTCTGGAAACAAACCGAGGACATGGTCCGCAAGACGCTGATTGATTCAAAAATTCCTTACGTCGAGGTGCCGAACGAGGCGGCGTTTTACGGGCCGAAGATTGACGTGCAGGTCTGGAGCGTCATCGGCCGCGAATTCACGCTGGCGACCAACCAGGTGGACTTCGCCGTGCCGGCCAGGTTCGGACTCACCTATCGCGACAAGGACAACAGCAACAAGACGCCGCTGTGCATCCATCGCGCGCCGCTGGGCACGCACGAGCGGTTCATCGGCTTTCTCATCGAGCATTACGCCGGCAACTTCCCGCTCTGGCTCGCGCCGGAACAGGTCCGCGTGCTCACGCTTGGCGAAGAGGAACTGCTGCTGAACTACGCCAAGGCCATCGTGAATGAACTACGTGCGAACTTTGTGCGCGTCACGGCCGATTTCGGCACCGACCCGATCAAGGCGAAGATTGCCGAAGCCGAGAAGGCCAAGGTCCACACCATGCTGGTCATCGGCGGTCGCGACATGGACGCTGGAAATGTTTCCGTCCGTCTGCACGGCAAAGGCAACATTGGCGCGAAGCCGAAGGCGGAAGTAGTGGCGGACATTCTAGCGTCCATCAAAGAACGCCGGGCTTAAATCGAACGAAATGGCCGCTGGCTTCGTCAAAAAAGAACGTTATGAAATTGATTAAAGGTCTGATTGCCCTGCTGATTCTGGCGGTGGCGGTGATTGCCGTGCTGGTGATATGCAAGAAACCATCCGAGGCACAAAAAATCGAAGCCGAGTCCAAGAACGCCGCGGTGTCGGTCAAGGACGCCGTGACCGATGCGGTCAAGGTGGGTGCCCAGACGGTGGGCGAGACGGCGACGAATGCGAGCCAAAAAGTCACGACCAGCGTGCAAGAAGCCGGTGTGGTCGCCACCAATGTTGCGGCGAAGGTGAAGGGTGCGACGACCAACGCCGTCGGCGAGGTCAAACAGGAGTACGACAAGCTTACGCACTGATTCCGAACCACCCACCGGATGTTCCACAATTGCTGGGCCACCTTCACCGGCTTGATCGTCGCGCCGTTTGAGCACGTTGCCCTGATCTGGGGCATCGTGCCGCTCTATTTCGGCCTGTTGCTGAACGAATTGACGGCGGACAAGGCGAGTTTTCGCACGGCCATCCAGACGGGATTCAGTTTTCTTTGGGCGGGTGCGCAGTGGCTCTGGCCTTATTTTGTGCCGCGGGCGGCGCACGGACGGTATCTGGAATGGGAGGCGATGCTGCCGGTCAACCTGCTCGTCACGTTTCTGGTCATCGTGATGGGCGTGGTGGCGCTGGCGAGCGGATTTCGCAAAAGATTTCCGAAACGGCTCCGCTTTCTCGGCCACACCCGGTTCGCAAATTATTTCATGATCACCATTTTCCCGATCCAGGCCCACATCGGCATGGACTGGAACTGGGACCGGTTGACGGCGATTGTCGTGTTTGCGGTGCCCGTCTGGCTGGCGCTGCACTTCGGGCTGATGCCGGTCCGAAACCGGTGAAGGCGGCTCAAGATTTTAGCTGCGATTGGAGAGCGGAGAGTCTAACGTCCGGCCATCAGCCAACACCCGCAAATCAAACACATTATGAAAAAACTTTTCTGTTCGATGATTTTTGCCACCCTTGGCTTTGCTCTTATGGCTCAACCCACAGAACCAAAATCGTCCGCCGCCACCAGGCTTTCTTCCGCTGTTTTTGACTGGGAAAAAATGCAGCCAGTTCCCACCACCAACGGAGTCCGCCGGACGCTGTTTGACGGACCCACCGCGACGCTGGACAAGATCAACTGCCATATCACCACGCTTAATCCCGGTCAAAGGAGTGGGCCGCCTCGCCTTCATCTGCAAGAGGAGGTTATCATTGTCAAGGAAGGCACGATCGAGGCGACTTTCGACGGCCAGTCCCAAACCGTTGGGCCGGGCTCGGTCATCTTTTTTGCCTCTCATGCCACCACGTGCCTGCGCAATCCCGGCAAAATTCCGGCAACGTACACTGTCATTTATTATTACACCCCGCTGACGCCCAAGAGCTGACGGCCCGGTTAATTGAATGTGGCGGAAAGGTTGCCGGCCGGGTTCCACCGGTTACACTATCGCTCATGGAACTTGATCTTGAGGGCAAACATGCCGACCGCGCTTATGCGGTGCTGGCTTCGCTGGTTACGCCGCGTCCGATTGCGTGGGTGACGACACTCGGGCCGGATGGCGTGGTGAACGCCGCGCCGTTCAGTTTTTTCAATGTGCTGGGTGCGAACCCGCCCATTCTCGGATTCTGCCCGGGCGACCGCGCGGACGGGACGCCCAAGGACACGGCCCGCAACATCCGGTTGAATCACGAATTTGTGGTCAATCTCGTGGATGAAAAGGTGGCGGAAGCGATGAATCGCACCGCCGCATCGCTGCCCTACGGTGTGAGTGAACTGCAATCTGCCGGTCTGACGACGGCACCGAGCTCCGTGGTGAAGCCGCCGCGCATCGCGGAATCACCGGCGAGCCTGGAATGCAGGGAATGGGGTACGCTGCAAATCGGCGGCAACCGGCTCGTCATTGGCCTGGTGAAACGGGTGCAGGTGCGCGATGAATTGTTCGACCCTAAGACGTTGCGGATCCGGAGCGAGCAATTTCATGTGATCGGGCGCATGGCCAGTCCGAACTGGTATTGTCGCACAAAGGACCGTTTCGAAATGCTTCGTCCCGATTGATCGGAAAGGCTTTGTGATGGCGGTTGTGGTCAGGGAATGGGAAATTTTACCGGTTCTCCGCCAATTTCCAGAGTCACCCAGTCCTTGCCCAGCTCCGTGAAATGCACGGGCAGCGGGCCGTCCGCCGTTTGCACCGTGAGCGATTCGCCAAGAAAGAGCGTGTAACTCTTGGTTTCGGTTTGGATGGACACCGCCGATTGAGCGCCGTTCCGGGTGACACCCTTGATGGAAATGTGCGGGTTCGCTTTTGCAGCCGGTTTTGCCGGACTTTGGGTTGTGGAATTGGTGGGCGGGATTGAGGCCGGCGGATTGGTTGGGCGGGTGGGTTGGGGTTGCGCCGTTATTTCCTGTTGTTGCGTGGCCGTTTCAAATTCATCGGGATTTTTGGCGGCGGGCCTTAAATTGCCCATGAGCGAGCCCAGGATGAAGAGGTTCACCGCGAACATCAACGCGTAGGCGATGGTGCCGGTGAAAATAATGTCCACCAGGTCCGCGCCGGTGACTTTTTTGAGGCACACCACCAAAACCGCGCTCGTGATCGGGACGGTGATGTAGGAAGCCAGATAAGCGCCGAGGAAATGACCGACCGTCCGATCCAGCAACAGGTCCAGACCGGTCACGAGTGCGGCCGTCCCCAGTACACCCACGAAACGGAATTCGAAATGTTGGTCGAGCTTCTGGATTTTGATCATCATCCACAGCAGCGCGCAAAAAATCACCGTTTGAACAACGAATTCGATCAGCAGGTACGGGAGTTGGCCAAGCATTGACCCATTCTTCTTTGGAGCTGGCAGGCATGACAATGTTTTTTTTGGCGACAACAGTTTTTATTTGCCGGATCAAGGGACCGGTAACAGGAGGCTCTTTGCCTGTCTGGCGGGCCGAGGCCTAATTTTATAGGGTGCGGCCCTGATGTGTTTGCTGTAAAACATGTACGGCGGATCAACAAAAAACGTGATGAACAGTGCCATGGCAGACGACAACAAAGCGGTCGCTTCGCTCGAACCGATCGCCATGGCGGCCTTGGACGCCGGGCGGCTGTTGATGGAAGCCGGGGCGAGCGCCCACGGCGTGGAGGAAATTGTTGACCAGGTTGCCCGCGGGCTGGGCGCCGAGCGCGTGGATCTGCGCATTGGCTATGCCTCGCTCGCCATCACGGTTGGCATCGGCAATGAAGGGATCACCCGCATGCGCAAAGTGGGCAACCTCGGAGTCAACCAGCGGGTTGACCAGGAGTTGCGACATCTTGCCGATCGCGTGCAACGAAGGGAGCTGACGCCGGCTGAAACCAGCGCCCAACTGGATGTTCTCGTGGCGAAAACGCCGCGGCATTCCCCGTTGGTGATGGCGGTGGCCGTGGGACTGGCCTGCGCCGCGTTTGGCCGGCTGCTGGGCGTGGATTGGGCGGGCACGGGGCCGGTTTTTCTCGCGGCGACCATCGGCCAATTTGTACGCCGTGATCTCATCACGCGCCACGTCAACGTGTTCATCTGCGCCACGATGGTTTCGTTTCTGAGTTCCGTGCTGGGTGGTCTGGGTGCGCGCTGGGCGGGCAGCCAGACCGTGGCGACGGCGATGATTGCCTCCATTTTATTGCTGGTGCCCGGCGTGCCGTCGTTCAACGCGCAGAACGATATTCTGGAAGGGCGGCCCACGTTGGGCAGCGCCCGGGCGGTGTGGGTGGTGGTCATTCTCATCTTCATCACCGTTGGATTGGGATTGGGCCAGGCATTGCTCGCGGAGGGACATTGAGCATGGATCTGTTGCATCTGCTTCATCAAACGGTTTGCGGCGCGCTGGCGGCCTTCGGCTTTGGCGTGCTGTTCAACATCGGTTTCCGCTCGCTCCCCTGGTGCGCGGCCAGCGGCGCGCTCGCGCTGGCGGTGCGCACCCTCTGCCAGGAATACGGCTGGAGCCTGGAAGCCGCCTCGTTTGCAGCGGCGCTGGCCGTGGGCGGCGCGGTGCAGGTGCTCCGGTCGCGCACGAACATTTCGCCCAACGCCCTGGACGTCGCCGGTTGCATCCCGATGGTGCCCGGCAGTTTTGCCGCCAAGGCCATTCTTGGGTTGTTTGCGTTGACGATGCCCGATTCCAGCGGAGCCGCCGAAACGCTGATCGCCGCCGTCGGATACTCGGTGCGGGTGACGTTCACCATCGGTGCGATTGGGACGGGCCTGGCGATTCCAACCCTCCTGCTCCGGGTCCGGGTCAACAAGTAACGAGTCCGGCCGGGCGCATCCGGATGCGGCAGCCCAGGACGAACGGGGTGCTGGACAGGAAAGTTATTCCTCGCCGCCGTTTGAGCCGTTTTTCTTTTCCCAGCGCCGGGGCGTGCGTTCGGGCAGGCTGATGTCCACCTTCGCGTAATAGGTTTTTTCACCGAACATTTTGTTCACGGCGCGTTCCAGTTCCAGCGACGGCGCAACGCCAAATCGCTCATTGGTGTCCACAAAGACCGTTGTGCCTTCCGGCCGCATGAAGCAGAGCAACAACGGGCATTTGCCTGGATGCGCCGCGACGAGTTCGCGCACGGATTCCAGTTGTTCCAGTTTCAGGTGCGCCGTGTGCAGGCGCAGATGAACCTGCCGGGTGTATTTCCTGGGCGCGTCCGTGAGCGGCAGGATTTCCTGCGGGAAAATTTTTGGCTTGTCTTCGCCGGTGCTGACTTCGCCGATGACGAGAATCGCCTTGTTCGCCTCAAGCAGCGGACGGAACTTGTCGTAATCGTTCATCACCAGCAGTTGCACCGAGCCTTCCAAATCCTCCAGCGTCACCATCGAATACGGCTTGCCGGATTTTTTCGAGAAGCCGTGCTGCACCGCCGCGATCATGCCGCCGATGCGCGTGAGCGAACGGTTCGGCAGTTCGGCGAGTTTCACGGTATTGGTGAGCGTGTATTTTTCCAGCAACGGCACCAGCGGCGTCAGCGGATGGCCGGTGACGTAAAAACCGAGCAGCTCCTTTTCGTGCGCGAGCAGTTCGTGCTGCGGCCATTCGGGCAGGTTGCTGATGCTTTCCGGCATTGGCGGTGCCTTTTCCTCAAGCGCGCCGAAGAGCGAGCTTTGTCCCTTTTGTTTGTCCGAAAGAATGCTCGCGGCGCGGGCCAGGGTGCGTTCAATCTGCGCAAACAGGGTGGCGCGGGTCTGCCCGAAACCATCGCACGCGCCGGTCTTGATGAGCGCTTCCAGGGTTTTGCGGCCCAGCGACCGTCCGTCCACGCGCTCGCACAGCTCAGCCAGCGTGTTGAATTTTCCGACACCGTTCCGCGCCTTCAAAATCGCCTCCACCGCGGCTTCACCCACGCCCTTGATTGCGGCGAGTCCGAACCGGATCGCCTTGCCCTCGCGCGCGGGCGCGAAAAACACGCCGCTCTCGTTCACGTCCGGGCCGAGCACCTCGATGTCAAACTCGCGCGCCTCGGCGATGTATTCCGCCAGCTTGTCCGTGTTCGCCATGTCGTTCGTCATCATGGCGCAGAAGAATTCCACCGGATAATTCGCCTTCAGATACGCGGTCTGATACGCGACGATGGCATACGCGGCGGCGTGCGATTTGTTAAAACCGTAGCCGGCGAATTTTTCGAGCAAATCAAAAATCTGGTTCGCCTTCGTCGGCGGGATATTGTTCGTCTCCTTGCAGCCCTTGACGAACGTCTCGCGCTGCTGCTGCATTTCCTCGACCTTCTTCTTGCCCATCGCGCGCCGCAGCAGATCCGCGCCGCCGAGCGTGTAGCCGGCGAGAATCTGCGCGGCCTGCATGACCTGCTCCTGGTAAATCAGGATGCCGTAGGTCTCCCTGGAAATGGATTCGAGCAGCGGATGCTCGTATTTGATTTCGATTTCGCCAAGCCGGCGCTTGATGAAATCGGGAATCAGATCCATCGGGCCGGGGCGATACAATGCGACGAGCGCCGTGATGTGCTCGACGGAACTGATCTGGAATTTTTTGCAGAGGTCGCGCATCCCACCGGATTCCAACTGGAACACGCCGAGCGTTTCCGCGCGGTTCAGCAGGTCGTAGGTTTTTTTGTCGTCGAGCGGCAACTGGTCAATGTTGATCTGTACGCCGTGCGTCTGCCTGACCATCTCGCAGGTGTTGCGGATGACGGTCAAGGTTTTCAGCCCGAGAAAATCCATCTTCAGCAGGCCGAGGTCGCCGACCGGGCCCATCGCGTATTGCGTGACGATGCCGCCATGCTCGTCCAGCTTGAGCGGTAGCAGATTCACGAGCGGCTGGTCGCCGATGACGACGCCGGCCGCATGAACACTGGCGTTGCGCGTGAGGTCTTCGAGAATGAGCGCGGTGTCAATCAGCTCGCGCGTGACGTCTTCGGTCTCGTAAGCCTCCTTGAATTCCGTTGACTGCTTGAGCGCCTTCGTCAAATCCATTTTTAGATCGAACGGAATCATCTTCGCCAGCCGGTCGCAATCGCCGTAAGCCAGGCCCATCACGCGCCCCACGTCCCGCACAACCGATTTGGCCCCCATTGTGCCGAAGGTGACGATCTGGGCGACGGAGTCGCGCCCGTATTTCTCGCGGACATATTCGATCACGTCGGCCCGGCGGTCGT
>Ga0182030_10018767_pt1 | contig 13233 bp, 10 predicted proteins | sample 812S3MmetaG_FD_121299 | JGI IMG/M metagenome (GOLD analysis project Ga0182030, IMG submission 121299) | Permafrost microbial communities from Stordalen Mire, Sweden - 812S3M metaG (Illumina Assembly) | ecosystem: Environmental > Terrestrial > Soil > Wetlands > Permafrost | place: Sweden... | reverse complement strand
GTGGATTATTATACCAGGTATTTGCAATCTGAGTCGAAACGTTGGTCTTTATAACACTAACGTTCCAAGTTTGAACACAATAGCAGAAGGAGCAAAGATTGCTCAAGGGGTTACCATAAGTGATGGTTTGATTGGTTCGAAGGCCATGGATGCGAATTTCATGATAGGATTTTCAATATTAAGATATGCGGCGTAAACATTCAGAAACACTTGTTCTTGTAATAGACTGTAACCCTATTCCATAACTACCACTAGAATTGGCACTAATTGGGAAAGATACAACGCCTGGGCAAATACCAAAGTCCGAACAATCCCAGCGCATTTTACGTTATGCTCACAGGTTTTTTATTAGATGCTTTCTACTTGTTGGCAATTAAATCTGGAGTTGCACTGGAGCTTACAGTGGCGTTAATTGATACTAGAACCTGGAAGTTTAAGATATGTACTGTATAATACAAGTATACTCCGAGGGCGAGGGAGGAAGCAGATAAGCTGGCGAGGGTAAATATCGTCTCTTATTATTGGAATGTACTACACTCGCAATGAAACCACAACGCAGGAATGCAGGAAAAGTCAGTCGGCAAAGAAGAGGAAGGATGAGGAAAACAGTATATGGCTTGCTCCCAGTAGTTAGGGGATGCTACTTTTTAACGCTATTAAAGTCAAGGGCCGTTGCACGTATAATCATGTATCCTTATTCTTTGTCCTTGGATTTATCAGCCCCCTCCTTTGAGCTTTCTATTCCAGCTGTCAAGATTTCGGATTCCTTGTCCTTAGATTGATCAGCCTCCTCGTTTGAGCTTTCGGTTCCAGCTGTTGGGGGTTCGGGCTTCGGTGCCAATTCCCATATTCTCACGCCCTCGGGCGTTATCATGGTCACTCCCTGGGACCGTTCCCAAGCGGCTGTACCTGTATACCCCTTAGAATGTTCTTCCATACCTTTCAAGTGGACGCTTCTGATGCTATTAACCCTCTTATTTGCCTGCAGTACTGCATATATGAATTCAAACTGAGTTTTCGCTGTTCGACGCCCTTTTGCTGGCATCGGTCCTAATGTCGCCTCTAAGTTCTCTTGATCGTCATCCATTAATATATATACTGTTTTGGCTTTCATTGCAAGCGCTTGAAACAACATGGAGTGAAACTCTTCGAATCTTGTTGGAAACTTTTCTTTGACATACTCTTGGTTCTGTTGCAACGCGGTGTGGATATCTGTTCCATCAATCTCTTGGAGCCAATGTTTGTAGACATCATCCTTTTCCTGGATGCTGGGAGCTTCTTTTCCTGTTGCAAAAACAACGGGCTGGGCTAAGCGATTGTCGTTGGTGTCGAATTTGAGGCTCTTGTCCTTTTCAATATCATATATCAAGCCAGTCACAGTTCCTAGGGGGTCGGGAGGATCTGCATGGATTTTACCAATTGACCCTTCGCCACCGACACCGGATAGATGACCCCCACTAGATAGGTATTAGTACTGCTCTGGAGATAATGTTGAAGTTGCTAACCTTATGCCTTTTAGAGGCTTCCCAATCCTCAGGGTGTGCTCCGTTATGACACCAGGAAGAACGGGCCCTGAAAGCTCCAACGCACCTTTGTGCCACCGAACTGTTCCGGGTCTGCGTGGATAAATATTACTGAGAAGATATTAGTGAACAGTATGGACATAGCATCAGACTTACCAACCTCTGAGCAGATTTGGGAAGTTTAACACTTGAAGGCAATGGGCTGGCCATCGTTCCCATAACAATTATAAGTTGGATGAACAGCACCGCCTGCTTGGTATAAAGAAGCATGATTGAGTGAAATGTATTCGATCTCGGTGGTTGTTTCTGAAGGGTGGCAGAAGTTGCTTAATGTAGCTAAGATGTTGGCTCCTGTGTTTACGAACGTGGTGAGGTTGGGTGACCCGGGGGCTTTTGTGGTTGAGGGGAAATGCAGATACTTCATATGCCAACAGAGCCACTTGTACAAAGTGTTAGTATTTGAAATGACCAACAACCATTGGATGAATTGGATGAATTGGATCCTTTCAATTCCTCCAAAGTTCCGCTCGCTCCTGCTGAGCATAAATGCGCCACTGAGTCGACGGGACCAACTGTAAAAAGTCTGTTGCATAACTATAAGCCCTGTAAGCACTAAACTACGGGGCTTAGAGAGCCACTCAAAATATTGTAATATTGTTAAATCCCCTAGAACAGCCTGTAGTACAAAGATTCTCAATCACTAATATTAAAAGCCCTGTAGAATTTGTTATTCGGAGCACAAAGCCTATATACCCCCTGTAAAAGACTTGTAAATAACTTATTTATAGTAATCTTACAGAAGACTTTCAGAGCCTGAAATTGCTAAAAATGCGAGTCATAGTAGGCTATCTGCTTATTATTACAGCACATCTACAGGGCCTTCAGTGTTGCAACTAACTTTTTGCGGGAAGCTCCATAGAATATATAGAACTCCAAATGTCTGACCTATCATAAGATCTTCTGAGCGAGAGGTCATTTGTAAGTCACCAACAGAAGACCAAAAGAAGTGGCGCACCTCGTGTTGGTGAACCTCCTGTTGGTGAATCTCGTGGCGGAGCGGTGGCAGGGAAGTCCAAGAGGAATTGTAAAGATCCGTCTTAATTGGAATTGTATTATGAAGTTGACCGTCGAGCTCGACGGTAGCTCGACGGTAGCCCAACGGTACAGAGTGATGACTCATCATCCCGTAACAGGAATTTCCCCTAACATTCCCGCGGTTGTTTAGCAACTTGCAACCACTAGTTTGGTCGCATTGGCTTCAACTTCAAATAATCACTACTCGATAATGATTGGCCTGAAACGAATCTTCCATAATGATGCAGTGAACGACTTGATGTGTGCCATCCTCCTTAAACAAATATGAATATTTGGGACCAGGCGAAAGATGGAATGAAGAGATAGGTCGAATTCCGAGCCTAGAGCAGAATGCAGCTACCTAGCAAGTGAAGTATAGTGGTCCTGCGGGTAATTTTGAAAGAGACGGAAAGTTTGCAGCTTCTAGGGAGGTATCTTCAACTGATTGATATCGGTGTACCGCAGATCTGGTACGAGTATTAGCGTAGTTGGTATAAACTCAATTTACTAGTAAGCGAAATTAAACTTGATGATTTTATCTAGATATTTTATTCTATACTCGTTATATAACTATTTTATATAGTCGTTATATAATTATTTTATATAATTGTTATATATTGGTATTATTGTAAGGCTCGTAGAAATTAATTATCCTATATAAATTATATAGGGATAGGATTAGGTATTAGGAGAATACCAGGTATAATCAAATTAGTTTTGTACTAGCTGTGCTAATTTTTGTATCTGGTATAGTATACATTCGATTGATACTATCAGTCTTCTCCCTTGATGGTATAGGGTTATCGAAAGTTTGGAAGGACGGCAGAACAATCCGCTACCACACCCCGAGTACGAAGTTACACAATGTGTTCTCAACACAAAGACAGCCGTAGTTGATGATGACCTTCAACCCACAAAGAACGTATCTCTTCCTGTACAGACTTGATCGGCGGTACTGACCGTGAAAGTGGCTCGATTTCTCCTGACCTGAGGAAAGGGTGGGGAATCAGGCGGGATTCCACCACAATCTTGTAAACATAGCCGTCAATTCAAGTATCAATCTCTTCAATCCGAATACGATCCTCCGGTGTCACTTCGTGATCCAATTGCAGGTTCCGTATATTTAAAAGGTTGTCTTGGCCTTGCATGTCTTATCGTATGATCGGGTATCGTCGTCTCCGGTGAAACGAAAACGAAAATCCAGGCACGCGCCAATCAAGGCGCATATAAAAAATTAATTAAAAACAAGCCTCAATTCTTTCTCAACAAGGAAATCAACCTCCCTCCACCTCACCTCACCTCGACCTCGCCCTCGACCTCGACCTCGATTGCCTCTCCCTCCCTCTCTGCGACAAAGATGGGTATCCTCGAAAATATCAGCGGGCCTCTGGCTCAGCAAATTTCACAGCGTGGACTGGCAGTCGTATTAGGGGCTGGATTCGCCGCATTTTTGGTTCTCGCTGTGGTGTTAAATGTTTTAAGCCAGTTGTTCTTTAAGAATCCGAATGAGCCACCGGTGGTATTTCACTGGTTTCCTCTCGTTGGGAGCACAGTTACGTATGGGATGGATCCATACGGGTTCTTCTTTGACTGCAAGGAAAAGGTACGTCTACCATGGCAACATACTGGATGGCGAGGGCTAATTTATCATAGTATGGCGATGTCTTTACGTTCATTCTCCTCGGAAAGAAGACGACGGCATATTTGGGATGTCAAGGGAACGAATTCATCCTCAATGGGAAGCTGAAGGATGTCAATGCGGAGGAGATCTATACCGTGTTAACCACACCTGTATTTGGTAACGGTGTGGTCTATGATTGCCCCAATTCGAAGTTGATGGAACAGAAGAAGGTATGTTCTGCCTATAATTTAGATTGGAATGGATTCTGATCTGCATAGTTTATGAAAATCGGGTTGAGCACCGAAGCCTTTCGCTCTTACGTTCCTATCATTCAACAGGAAGTCGAAACCTTCGTTAAGCGCTCCGCAGATTTGAAGGGACAAAACGGAACGATCAACATCAATAACGCAATGGCTGAAATTACTATCTATACTGCTTCGCATACTCTGCAAGGAAAGGACGTCCGCGACAGATTCGATTCCACTTTTGCTTCCCTCTACCACGATCTCGATCTGGGATTCAGCCCCATCAACTTTATGCTCCACTGGGCTCCTCTTCCCCACAATCGCGCACGAGACCATGCCCAGAGAACCATTGCTAAGACATATGCGGAGATCGTAGCGGCTAGACGTGCTAAAGATAAGAAAGATCAAAAGCTAGATATTATGTCGCAGTTGATGCAGTCGACTTATAAGGACGGAACTCCTGTGCCAGACAAGGAAATTGCAAATATGATGATCGCACTCCTCATGGCCGGGCAACATTCCTCTTCTTCCACAAGTGCATGGATTATGCTTCGGCTCGCGGCCAGACCCGATATTCTGGAAGAACTTTACCAAGAACAAATCGAGGTCCTTGGAGCCGATCTCCCAGCTCTTCAATATGAAGATTTATCAAAACTCACCAAACATCAAAACGTTCTCAAAGAAGTTCTCCGCCTTCACACACCTATCCACTCTATCATGCGCAAAGTCAAATCTCCAATGCCAATCGCCGGCACGAAATATGTTATCCCCACGTCGCATGTTCTGCTTGCATCTCCAGGCTGCAGCAGCCGGGAGGAGGCATTCTTCCCCAATCCACTACTCTGGGACCCCAAGCGATGGGAAGCCGGTTCAGGTGGTGTCATTGGGGCCGATGTTGAGGAGGAGAGGTTCGACTACGGGTATGGCTTGATCAGTAAAGGAGCCAAAAGTCCATATCTACCATTCGGTGCTGGCAGACATCGATGCATTGGAGAACAATTTGCCAATGTGCAGTTGGTGACGATTATGGCGATAATTGTTCGGAATTTCAAGTTGAGGAACCCGGATGGCAGTGACAATGTCATTGGGACGGATTATATGAGTTTATTCACGAGGCCTTTGCCTGGTGGTGTTGTTGCTTGGGAGAGGAGGGAGAACGCTCAATGTTGATGAGAACTCACCATGGTTTGGCGTCTGGGGGAGGAGGACTGTTACCCTACATACTTAATAATATGACTTCTAATACTCGATTTGGGCTCCGTGCAATCTTCCTGCTACTCTGACTAAGTACCATGCTCGATATGCGCCTGAAGCTGGAGTATGGACCTCAGTCAGGGTCACGTGTGATCTCTGGGAGAATCTTGGTACTTTAAATTACACCTTATGCGTTCTTTTCAGCACCAATGTCTCATGCAACTAAGATCCTGGGACTGATAGGTGAGGTACGATAAGGTTGTTATCACATGTTTGAATCCAGGAAAATGATTGGCCAATTGAAGAGCTCAAGCAAAATTCGTACATTACCTTACCTAGCGTCCGCAACCTTATTAGCTTTCTCGTCAGGTGTGACAAAACATGCTTCGAGCGGGGAGCAACAGCTTTCTTCTCGTGGGTCGCTCTCAACAAGCAAATGAATAAACAAACACCTGCAGGTATTTCACCTATCCTCGTTTCCTTCCAAAACACCGAATTCTGAATTCACCACTCCTACTCTCTACCTAAATTAAATCTATTATGTTCGTATCATGAAAGCTCAATGCTAATCGTCCAGGATCTCAATTCAAGAGGTACCAGTTGGCAAAAACAAACCACCGGCGCACCAGGTCACTACAACTTTAAACCCGGCATTATCGTCATGAAGTTCGGCGAACAGCTCCGTTCGAGCGTGATTAAAGAATACGAATGGTACTACATTGCCTACGATGAGCTCAAGGCTCAATTGAAAACCGATTACATCACCCCGCCCTCGAAAGATAACCCCAAGCCCAAACGAAAGGAATGGACAGAGGAAGACGAGGGCCAGTTCATTGATCGTATGGAACAGGAGCTGGACAAGGTACATACGAAGCAGAAGGTCAAGGCGATTGAGATTGGAAGACGGATTGGAAGTAGTGAGAAGGAGGTCAAAGATGTCGTTGCGAGGCTGGACTCTAGAGGTCCAATTGGTCCACACGGGGAACAAGAGAATGATGATGTGCCTACGGAGGCAGAATTCATGATGTTGGAAGAGGACTTGAGTGATATCATCGCAGATGTGCATGACCTCGCCAAGTTCGTGCAATTAAACTACACTGGGTTTCAGAAGATCATCAAGAAGCATGATGTAGGTTGGAGCTTTTAGGGAAGGGGAGCATGTTGCTGACGTTGCTTAGAAACAAACGAAATGGCTGCTGAAGCCTGTCTTCGCAACAAGACTGAAGGCCAAACCATTCTTCAAGGACAACTATGACGCAGATATCGTTAAACTCTCAAAGCTTTATGATATTGTCCGAACACGAGGAAAGCCGGTGCAGGGAGATAGCTCAGCTGGTGGAAGCCAGGGCAGTTTCATTCGACAAACGACCAAATACTGGGTTCATCCAGACAATGTCACAGAAGTGAAGCTTATCATCTTAAAGGTATGATTTTTTTTCCGGCGCTGTTTGCTTTGCTAATAAGTCGTAGCATCTTCCAGTCCTGGTTTTCAATCCTAGTAAAGAATTCGAGACGAAAGATTCTGCCATTACATCAATCTACTACGATAATCCTGAGAAATGGGACCTATATGAAGGACGACTGAAGAAGACTGAGGGTGCGGAAGCCATTCGACTTCGGTGGTATGGCGGTATGGACAACGAATCGATCTTCGTAGAGCGAAAGACACATCGTGAGGACTGGACTGGTGAAAAGTCGGTCAAAGCTCGATTTGGCATCAAGGAGAAGAATGTCAATGCATTCATGAAAGGCGAGTTGCTCCCCCAGGCTGTTTTCGAGAAAGCCCGGAAGGACGGCAAGAAACCGGCAAAGGCTATTGACGAAGATGAGAGACTCGCTAAGGAAATTCAATATTCCGTTCTAAAGAAGGGATACGTGCCAGTCTGTAGATCATTCTACAACCGAACTGCATTTCAGTTACCTGCTGATGCACGAGTCCGAATTTCCCTTGATACCGAGCTCACTATGGTCCGGGAAGACAATCTAGACGGAAGAAAAAGAGCTGGAGATAATTGGCGACGAATGGATATTGGGATTGATTGGCCTTTCTCCCAACTACCTGCGGAAGATATTGAGCGTTTCCCATACGCTGTGCTTGAAGTTAAATTACAAACACAAGCAGGCCAAGAGCCACCTGAGTGGGTCCGGGAGCTTATTGCCAGTCATCTCGTTGAGGCTGTACCGAAATTCTCCAAATTCATTCATGGAACCGCTACCCTCTTCCCATCGAGGATCAAACTCCTTCCTTTCTGGATGCCACAAATGAATGTCGACATTCGGAAGCCTGCAACTCACCACTTTGGTATCCAGCGTCCAGGTCAATCCTTCGATAATTCTACGAGTGATGACGACGACGACTCTGATGAGGAGGAGGAGGAAGGCAATGGCAGTTCACAAGCTACTACCGTGAATGAATCGGATGAGAATGTGCGAAGAATGCGACAAGTACGAGATAGTCTTGAAAACAGGGATCTCGAAGCTCGGGCTACAGGAAATGCACTTGATATTGAAGAGCAACTTGCTGCACAACCTCTCAATGAGGACTACCCTCTATATGACTCGGATGATGAGGATAGGGAGACTGACTCGTTAGAAGAAGCTCGACAGATTGGTGGATGGACATATTTTTCAACGCGTGTGAAGACACATGCTAAAGCAGTCGGTCGACGCTTACGAGATATGATGAAACCAACCATGATGCCGTCTACCAATGGAACAATGGCAGCTATAAGGAATGATCAGATCCGGAATACTAGATTCAAGGCGCCGAAAGGAAAGAAGATTCATGTTCCTGTGCGAGTGGAGCCGAAGGTTTATTTTGCTGCTGAGAGAACGTTCTTGTCTTGGGTAAGTCTTCTCAGCTGTCATGAAACGTTTGCTAATATAACCCAAGCTCGAATTCTCCATCTACATCGGCACAATCGCAGCAACCCTTCTCAACTTTGGCGCGAAGCCATCCCGTCTGTCATTCCTCGCAGCCGGTCTCTTCTCCATCGTTGCAATCCTCGCCCTGCTCTACTCTGTCGGGATCTACCTTTACCGAAGTCAATCAATCAGAACGCGGAAAGCAATCAAATATCACGATTCATACGGTCCGACAATTCTCTGTATAGCGCTCTTCATAGCTGTGGCTTTAAATGCGATCTTTGAGTTAGATGCTAGGGGATACATCAATCTGGGAAAGTACTTCAATCTTGATTCCCTGTCTATCTTGTAATTAAAAGGGATGCCGGAATTAGATATGGGTTCGATGGGTGAATTGCATAGCGGGGAAAAGGTATGGCTGCATAGCAATGAGCTTCGAGCATGGTATTCAGTGTACAAATGAACATAGTTGATGCAATTAAATCCAAGAGCTATTCATTGATACTCTGTTCCCTCTGGAGATCTCCTTACAAAAGCTCAGTGACGTGTAAAACGCCCAAATTCATCACGTGCAATATCCCTAGCCCAATTCTACTTCCCTTTCTTCCTTCTCTTCTAGACTACAACACTTAATCTCAACCTATAAAATTAACGCACGATGCCACCCGCAAATCTTTGTATCCTCAACTTCGGCGCCTCTCTCGTACGCGGCCACACTGATTATGGTCTTAGAGCAACACCGTATGCGACCTGGATGAAGGAGCGGCTTGAAGCACGGTGGCCGGGAACGGAGCTTGACGTTGTGGTGGATGGGGTGAGTGGGGATATGGTTACTGGAACGCCGGGATTTAGAGGACGGATAGGAAGATTGTGTAAGTTGGGATGGTTTTCTTTGGGGATGTGGGCTGTGGTTTTCGGGTTTCATGACCTGGGGGGGCTTGCCTAGGGATTCCTCTTTCTTCTTTGCCTTTTTGGAGGCAAAGAGTTAAATATGGCCTCACACAGAGAGATCGAGAAGACTTAAGAGGAAAGGAGCCAAATTACGGCTTTATGAGAGGGATAGGTAGGGAAATGGAGAGGTGAAGTCACCTGACCATCACCCTCCGCCAATCGCTTCCAACTTTCGGGCTTCAGCCTTGTACTTGCCAACCTTTTCTTCCTTTCTACCTAACCCACACTCATTTCCACGCACCATTTTATCACTACATCATTCCATTTTCCTCATATTTCGCATTCTCTTTAAAAGATGGCTCAAACCCAACCATTACGCATCCTCTGTCTAGGCGACTCCCTCACAGAAGGCTACACCCTTTATGGCATGGAATTCTCCCCCTATTCTAGAAGTATGCAAAACACGTTGGAAATGTATTTTATGGGAAGGGAAGAGGCAGGGGGGTGGAGAGGAGAGAGCAAGGGGGTATTAATTGAAGGTGAATCGGTTGGGGGAAAAGATGTGCAAGTCGTGACGGACGGGATGAGTGGGCAATTAGTTTTAGAGGGAGGGGAAGACGGGTTTTTAGGGAGGATGGAGGGGCGGTGTGCGTTTGATTCTTTTTGAAACTGCTTTCCGTCTGAAGACTCCAAATCCGAATCTATCCTAGTGGAGATTTTCGTTTGATGACACACTGAAGCCCACTTTCGTTATAATTCTAAAGACGATAATTTGATGACATACTGACCTACACCACAGACACAAATCCCCAAACAACACGCAGCCCACGCTTCGACATCGTCATAATCCTGGGCGGAACTAACGACCTAGCGTACCGTAAACGACCAGCTGATATCTTCGAGGCATTGCAGGCTATAGCTTCTATTCCTCTTGAAGACGGGGCGAAGGTTGTATTGATGACGGTGCCTGAGTGTGGAGTTAAGCTTGAGAGTTTGGATCGGAGGAGGGATGAACTTAATCGGTTGATTAGAGGGTGTGAGGGGGAGGATGGACTGTATGTTTTGTTCCTTTCTCATTCACTTTGTTTTAATATCTTTCAATCTTGTTAGATGTGCGAGGAGAAACGGAATTGGGATTTGGGGCGAATGCTAACAAGTATACGCAGATATGTATTTGACCTCCACGCCAAAATCCCCTACCACAGCATGCCAGAGAGCGAAAGGAAAGAGATCTGGGATGATGGACTGCATTTCACGAGTAAAGGGTATGAAAGGATGGGGGTGATGGTTGCGGAGAGGCTGGTTGAGATTCTTGAGAAGGAAGAAAAGAGTGGAGAGGGAGGCTCATGATACCATACACTTCGACTTTTCACGAGGAATAGATTCATTGGAAGTGGATATGATCCCCCCCGTTATCGTGATCCTTTTTTCCTTTCCGAATTTTGCAATGGTGGACGAGACCCTGTGTTGTATCTTGTTATAATCTCTAGATGTTGTGGAAGTGGGTATCGCTGTTACATTATTTTTTTTACTATTGATCTTTGTTTTGTTTCCCGAGTTTTCAAATCTTGAATACGGTATTTTATTCACTGATATAAAGCCTCAGGAAATATATATCCAGATTATTATTGATAAATGTATTAATTAAAGTGGATGGAAGGTTTCCCACCCTCTTTCTTGCCCATAATGTTTTTTATCTCTATTTCAGGAGTCCTGGTCCGAGCACTGCTTATATACTCCTCAAACGCTATTCTTGGGCAAAAGTAAGATGATATTATTAGTTAGGTGATAGTGAATTGGCCTTTTTCCTATTTACCTTTTAAATTCTCTGTGCCTCAAAGTGAATCTCCAAGGTTAAGGTTCAAGCACTTGCTTCATTAGTTTGTTTAACAGACTAATGATAATCTACCTATCACATACCTATAAAAACCCGAAGGACAAAGTAGGTATCTACTCAATTATGAACAATGGCGAACTTTGTCCAGCTAAATTCTAGATGAGTGATGGAAATTACTGTTCTGCAAATCGGTTGGATATATGAATTGAAGCTGTTACTAGGAAGTTGCGGATAGTTGTATTAGGATTGGGTACCCTACTTGATTAGAATATATTTTTGACTCAATTACTGTCATTGATATCGTCGTTGTCAAATAAATAGTGTTGTCATATTAAGATAATGGTGATTAAGGGCAAGGAGGATATTGTATAGTATTTGATTACTTCATGAAATTCTTGAAACTTTCGGGGTGATAGAATTATGAAATGGATTACAATAGTGAGATTTATATATCTACCTAAAGATTCTTTATGGCTTGGTTTTTAAAGTTCTGATTTGTAAAGCAAAAAGATTAGCTGCTTTTATATTTTTATTACAAAAGCCAGGAGTTTCAATGCTGAGCTAAAATAAAGAGAATTGCTTATGTGCATCGGGAAGAGCTCATTTAAATACTTTGAGGTGAATCATCTCTTTCGAGTTTTTATAAATATAAACCATGCTGCCCTGAACTGCTTGGTCCTTCAAGTCATGACAAGCATATTGATAGACTTTATATTGCTAATCTTAGCAACGAGGTATGCAATATTAAGTTCTCTGTTGATAAGGCCTCAATCAAGCAGTTGGCCCTTAACTTCGCCCTTTTAATTCACCTAAAGTTTCTTGTGTTTCTAAATAGAAAGACGTGGGTTGTCAGGCTCTTTGTCGCTGTTAAACTTATAAGCACTGTTGTTAATATCGTTACATTACAGAATAAAACAAGGTCGTCACCAGGGAGGATAGTTCTATTCAGAGGTTATTGAATCCTTCCCTCTGATATCTTAGGTAGATTTGTAAAATTAAAGATTCAAAATATAAAACACCTACCGCTCGAGAACTAGGACTGTGATTCTATTTCTGTAAAGGAGACACGGAGAGATGTGAGGTGATTGGGGACTTTTATAGATCCTGATAAGTACTGAATAAGATCTCAGATGTTGAGAATACAGAGGAATATGTTGGGGTGAATTCAGAGTTCTATAGTTAATATATCCTCAACGCCGTAATAATTTGAAGGTGATCGGATTTTCAACTTCAGAGTTTTTAAATTTGTCCACTATCACAGTCACTAGTATTTAAAACCTCAATTCTTTCTTGCTAGCCTACAAAAATCCAATTACCACAAGGATGGACAAAATTAGAGAAGCGCAGATTTTTTCAACATGTAGATTCAGTTAAGTGGAGTCAAAGCTCTACCTGATAGTTTCTAGCTTTGCTTGGATTTTATAACCAATAACAAATGTTCTTATTACTGTTATTAATGATTTAGCTGTCAAAGTCACGGCTGCTGTTGGCAAAATCGCGGTCTCCTATATCGCGAACATCATTGGTTAATGCACTTTGTTTTGGTTACGGATCTTAGATAGGAAAGATTAAGTAAGGATCTAGCAGTAGGCAGTATTTTAAGATTTAAGTCCGTGACCCATTCCCCTTAATTGCTATTCAAAGTATATAACATTGGGTATGAAGAAGTTGGAAGGCCTTTATAAATTTCAAGAGCGGTATACAACTAAAAATTGATGAGGTATGGGTACCGTGAAAACCACAAGTGTTTAGAGGATAAAAAAGTACTTGCAATTCTATAAGAAGCACCCGCTTCGAATTAAGAAGAGATAGAAGAAAAAGAGAGAGGTCAAATAGTTATCAAATTATACAATATACTGATCTTAAGCACAGTCAGTATCGAACTACTCTTCGCATTTTTTTCAATCTTGATTTATATTTAGTAGAATATTATATTGAAGTCTTATTATTAACAATATTTCTTCTGTCAAGCTTAGAATCATT
>Ga0182030_10018766_pt1 | contig 13235 bp, 9 predicted proteins | sample 812S3MmetaG_FD_121299 | JGI IMG/M metagenome (GOLD analysis project Ga0182030, IMG submission 121299) | Permafrost microbial communities from Stordalen Mire, Sweden - 812S3M metaG (Illumina Assembly) | ecosystem: Environmental > Terrestrial > Soil > Wetlands > Permafrost | place: Sweden... | reverse complement strand
TCGCCCACGACACCAACGATGGTCGTGTCGAGCTTGATGGTGCTTCCTCCACCTTCTGCAATGAGCCGGCCCAACGCATTCTGCGGCGATCCATAAAACCGCTTTGCAAAACTCAAATTGACAACGGCCACCTCGGGACTGCCCTGGATATCTGCGGGACCAAACTCGCGGCCCGCCAGAATCGGCTGACGCAGCGTTGCAAAATAGTCCTGAGTAATCCGCGGAGATTCAAAGTCCATGTCCTCTTCTTCCGGCGCAACATGGCCCTGAACCGTGTAATTCGAGTTACTGGAATTGCCGGCGATCTCTGGGTCTGTCGTGCCGGCTGCCATCAGCACGCCTGGCACCGATCGCACCGCTTCCAGCACGTTGGTTTCAACCTGTGCCGCGCGGTCATCGCCATAGCCTGCCAGCGTTGGATCCACGTCGAAGCTGGCCACGTGCTCGGTGTGGAAGCCGATATTCTGGCCGCGAAGATTGGTGAGTGTTCGAAGGAATAAACCAGCGCCGCCGAGTAGCAAGACGGTAAGGGAAATCTGCAGGCCGACAGCCACCTTGCGGAAGAGTTGCGAACGTCGCGAAGCCGTTCCACTACTTTGACGCAGCGATTCAGCCAGCCTCGGCCGCAGAAACTGCAGCGCCGGAGCAGCGCTGAAAGCAAGCGTCACCAGCATGGAAAGAACGAGCGTAAAGAGCAGGATGCGCAGATCGACAGAACCCGAGTACGGCGCCTGCGTCATGTCATCACTGTTGGTCATCAGGCGGACCAGAACGCCGGCAATCAACGGAGAAATCAACACTCCCACGCCGGCGCCCACAATGCCCAGGACGCCGCCTTCGACAAGTAACTGCGCAATGATTCTTGTGCGTGCCGCACCCAGTGCATAGCGCATTGAAATTTCGCGCACCCGACCGGCCGCGCGCAGCAATAACAGCGTGGCAACATTGACGGCGCACATGGCTGCAAGCACAAAGACCATGCCCATCAAGACAAGCAGGGGCGTGCGCAACTCCGCGCGGCTCGGCATGAAGCCTGCCGAGTCGTCTTGAACCTTCAGGTGAGTTCGATTGAGAAAGCCGTCTTTGAATCTTGCGGATGCTTTCTCATAACTTGCCAATTCCTGGGCACGCAACGAGTACCAGAGCGGAGCGAGGCTAACTTCCGCATTCTCGCGAGTTACGCCGGGCTTGAGACGTGCAATGAGGGTAAGCCAGACCGACCTGTGATTATTGAGGTCATCCCGCGGCGCCACCCACGGCATGGCCGTCTCCGTCATGCTGATGGGCAGGAAGACTCCCGGAGTATAGCCATCAATGGCACTATGAAACCCCTCCGGCGCAACTCCAAGAATGGTGAACGAGCGCCCGTTAATCAGCAAGGTCTTGCCGGCAACATCCGGCGACGCATTGAAGCGAGTCTTCCAATAGTCGTAACTCAAGACAACAACGGGATTGGCATTCTTGGCCGTGTCATCCGACTGGTTCAGCAACCGGCCCAGCCTTGGCTGCAGGCCGAGCAGGTCAAAGTAGTTGCCGCTGACGATCTCTGCATCCTCGTTCTCAGCCTGGTCATGCCAGGAGACCCCGACACCGGCCCGAACCGCCGCAAGCATTGCGGTGAACGCTGTGTTCTTGTCGCGAAGATCCTTGTACATGGGGTAGGAGAAGTAGTTGCGGCTGTCGCCGCCAAAGCTGCTCATCGATCCCTGAAAGCTGCCTGTCCATTCAAAGCGGACAAGCTCCTTGGGATTCTGAACCGGCAGGACACGCAACAGGACCTGGTCGAAGATCGTAAAGATGGCAGTGTTCGCGCCGATGCCCAGGGCCAACGTCACGATCACCGTGATTGCAAAACCCGGTGAGCGCATGAGTTGCCGAACTGAGTAACGGATATCCTGAATAACTCTCTGCATGCATAACTCCAAATTCGTTCTCAATCGCTATTCGGTGCGCAGGGCCCTCATCGGTTCAATCGATGCTGCTCGACGCGCGGGCAGGAACCCCGCCATCAATGCGCAGAGGGCAAGAATCAGCGTTGCTCCGATGAAGGCGACGGGATCGTACGAACCTACTCCGTACAACTGGCTCTGCATCAGATGACCGGCCAGCAGGGCGCAAGGTATCCCCACAGCAAGCCCCAGCCCAATCTGCAACAAGACAGTGCGCAGCACCAACCCAACAACGCCGGAGCGGGTCGAGCCCAGCGCCATGCGAATGCCGATCTCACTGCTCCTGCGCGCTACAAAGTAGGCCGTTACGCCATAGAGTCCAACGCATGCCAGGATAAGTGCAAGAACTCCGAAAAGTGTGGTCAATCGCGCAATCAACCGGTCTTGATTGAAGTTTCCGGCGACCTGCGCATCCAGAGAGCGAAGATCAATCACTGTTAGATTTGGATCAATGTTTGCCAGAGTCCGTCGAGCAATTTCAGCGACGTCCTGCTGAGGACGGTCGAATCGCAACAGGATGGAGTTTGCAAACATCGACTGCACTTCTCCTCCAATGAATACATCCTCCTTGTATCCATTGAAGCGCTGAGTCATGGGCCTCAGAAACACCGGTCGGATCGGCTCTCGCGGGTTGTTCATCTTGAAATCTTTGAAAACACCGACGATTTCAAAGGCGCTGGAATAGGCCACATCATCAATTCCAAAATGTTTGCCGACCGCGTCCTGGTTGGGGAAGAAACGATTCACAAAGGTCTGGTTCACTATCGCAACTGGAAGGGAAGTTGCCGTATCCTGCTCAGTAAACGAGCGGCCGCGCACCATCGGTACGCCCAGAGATTCAAGATAGCCCGCGCTCACGCGATCCCAGGTCGAACCGCACTTCGATCCGGGCGTCGGTGCGGGATGTCCTTGCTGAATCACGCACTCGCCCCAGTTATCTCCTTCCAGTGGACTGTAGAGCGCCAGTCCTACCCCCTTCACACCGGGCAAGGCGGAGAACCTTGACTCAATCTCGCGATAAAGCGCCTGCACCCGATCCACGGTATAGCCTGCGCCGGCGGGATCAAAATGCAAGACGTATCGATTGGTGGTCACAATTCCAAAGTCCTGATGCTCAAGGTTGGAGAGAGAGCGCGTCATCAGCACCGCGCCGACGAGCAGCACCAGCGAGAGAGCCGCCTGAAAGACAACCAGCGCCTTCTGGGGCAGCGAGGAGCGATCGCTGGTGGCTCGATTGGAACCGCGCAGAGCTTCCGCAGGCTGCGCATGCGAAGAAACCCATGCGGGGGCGGCTCCGAAGATGAGACCCGTCAGCAAAGATACTAAGAACGCGAAACCCAGCACCAGCAAGGATGGCGAGGCTTGGATGGGCAGGGTTTTCGCGTCTGGAAATGCCAGGCTAAGAATCAGGTGCGAGCCGAGATAGGCCACCGCCAGGCCTGCGAGTCCACCGATACAACTCAACAGCACACTCTCGGTGAATATCTGTCGCATCAAGCGCATTCGCGCGGCGCCCAGGGCCATGCGAATCGATATTTCCGTTCGCCGCGCCGTGGCGCGCGCCAGCAGCAGGTTGGCAATATTGGCGCAGGCGATCAGGAGAACGACCGTGGAGAGGATCATCAACATCTTCAGGCCGTCGCCTGTTTCTTGTTGGAGGGATTGGATGCCCCCTCCACCTTTGACGATCGTGACGTGCTGTTTGGGAATTTCCGAAGCGCCACCGTTCTCTGTATAACGTGGGCGAGTGCTCAACCACTGGCGCAACGCGAGAGAAAGCTTTGCCTGCAAGGGTCCAATCGCAGTGCCAGGGCGAACTCTTCCAATGGGATACAGCCAGTTGGATTCCTGGTGATGCAAGATCGTGCCTGGGCCTGCGACCAGCGGCTCCATGGAAATGGGTATCCAGAATGCTGGTGGATTGTCTCTGATGCGATCTCCGAAGAATCCGCGGGGAGCGATGCCTGCCACCGTGAATGGTTTGGTCTGCACAAAGATAGTTGAGCCTACAATTGACGGGTCGCTCGAAAATTCGCTTTCCCACGCCTGGTAACTCAGTACCAATGCCGGCGCAGCGCCTTCGGTATCGTCATTGTCCGCGAACACGCGCCCCAGAAAAGGCCCGATACCCAGCGTCGTGAAGTAGTTTCCCGAGACATACTCGCCCGGCAGAGCTTTGGAAAGAGTCTCGCCGCGACGAATGCTGTAGAGGTTCTCGCCAGCCTGCATCGCAGCCAGCTGCTCAAACTCCGGTGCGGATTTCTTCAAATGCAGGTAGAGATCGTACGAGTAAATATCGAAGTCTCCATCCTTGCCGGCAAAGCCTCCGTTGACACAGCAATCGTCAGTGTCGCCGATTCGATAAAGCTGAGCAGGATCATGCACCGGGAGTGATTTCAACAGAATTCCCTGGACCAGAGTGAAGATCGCAGCGTTCGCGCCGATGCCGAGCGCCAGCGTAACGACCGCGGTCATGGTAAATCCTGGCGATTTGGCGAGCTGACGCAGCCCGTATCGAATGTCCTGGAATAGTCGGTTCACGGCATCTCTCCTGAGTAATCCGCCGCAGTTGACGCCCTGCAGAGTTGTTGGGTTTCCGCTCGCAATGCCCGTGGCGATTTGAGAGTCGATGCCAGGCGCGCCTGCACAGGTGCTGCCCTTTGGCGACCCTCATGATCGCGGCAATGAAATTCCGTTGCGTTCCCTGTCGCTTAGACTTCAGCCAGCAACTGGTTCAACTCGCCCTCGGCAACAACCTTGCCGTCGAAGAGATGCACTTGCCGTTCGGCATGCGCCGCAAACCGCGGATCGTGGGTAACCATGCAGATAGTCGCGCCCTCCTCGTGAAGCTCCTGCAAGAGCTTCATGACCGCTTCGCCATTTTTCGAGTCAAGGTTACCGGTCGGTTCGTCAGCCAGCAGGATTGATGGCGACCCAGCCAGCGCGCGCGCCACGGCCACACGCTGCTGTTGACCGCCGGAGAGTTGCGCCGGATAGTGCCGCATGCGATGCGCCATGTTGACCCGCTCCAGCGACTCCTGCACCTTCTTCTTACGCTCCGCCGAGGGCATGCCAGTGCGATAGGTCAGCGGCAGCTCAACATTTTCTGCAACCGTAAGATCGCCGATCAGGTTGAAGCTCTGAAAGATGAACCCAATCTCCTGGTTGCGAATGCGCGAGCGATCGGCAAAATTGAGATTGGCCACTTCTTTGCCATTGAGCGTGTAGCGCCCAGCCGTCGGCGTGTCGAGCAAGCCGATAATCGACAGCAGCGTCGACTTACCGCAGCCGGACGGGCCCGACATAGCGACATACTCGCCGCGCGCAATGCTGAGGTGAACGCCCGACAATGCGTGCGTTTCAATCTCATCGGTGTAGAACACCTTGGTCATGTGTTCAATTTCAATGATCGTGCCGTGTCCGTTCCCTGATCCGTTTCCTGATCCGTTCATGCTCATATCACTCTCCGTCTCTGAAGTTTGTGCCTACTCGAGGCGAATCTTGTCGGTGGCATCCCATCGGCTCATGTCCGAAAGAATGACGGTGTCGCCTTCCTGCAAACCTTCGAGCACCTGAATGCTGTTGACCGAAGCGCGACCTACCTTCACCGGCACGCGCACCGCGGTCTTACCATCGGACCCAAGCTTGAAGAGGCTGATCGTGCTGTTCTCGTTGCCAAACGCCGGTCGTCCCACATTCAACACATTGGTCAATCGATCCAGGTCGATGGTCCCATCCACGCTGAGGTCTGGGCGCGCCCCTTGCGGAAGCGCTCCTTCCAGCTCTACGTCAACGGTGACCGTTCCGTTCAATACGCCGGGATCGATTCTGCTGACCTTGCCAGGAATGATGCCGTTGTGCGTGTCCACTTCCGCCGGCTGCCCGATCTGAATATCCCGGGCCTGCGTCTCTGCGATCTTCAAGCTGGCCTTCAGCTTGTCTGTCTGAATCACTTCTGCGACTGAAGTCCCCACCGCGACATGCTGCCCCACTTGCAGCGGCGTAGGCAACGCGACCAGAACGCCCGCAATTCCGGCTCTCACTAGCAGCGATTGCTCCTGCTTTTCATACAGCGCCAGCAGCGCCTGCGCCTGCTCGATCTTGGTCTGCGAAGACGCTAGCTGCACCTCGATAGCCTTGGTATTCACATCGAGCTGTTCCTGGCTGATCTGATGCTGCGTTGTCAACTGGTCGGCAGTGTTCTTGGACTTGCTGTATGTCAGCCCGGAAATCACACCAAGCTCATAGAGCTGCTTGTCTGTCTGCGCCTGTAGCTGGTCGTCCGTGTAAGACGAAGTGATGGCTGCCGAGGCTACCTTCTTGTCCATCAGCGAACTCTTCAGTGTTGCCTGCATATTCTTGTAGTCCGCTTGTGCGCCCTTCAATTGAAGGCGCGCATCCAGCAGCTTCTGCTGCAATTGCGGATCGGTGAGATCGAGCAGAATCGTATCCGGTGTAACCTTGGTTCCCGGCAGCACGCGAATCTTGACAACGGTCGCGTCGGTTTGCGCAGGGATGAGCTGAATGCTCTCTTCCCGCGGCACCAGCGATCCCGGTCCCCGCACCTGGCGCAGCATAGGGCCGCGCTTCACTGTATCCGTCCAAACCGTAGCCCTGTCGACTGTGGGAGCCGCAGGTTTGAGCCGCGTTACAAAGAATGCAATTGCGCCAACCACGACGATGCCAACCACAGCCCAAACGATCTGCTGCCGACGTTTCTTCTTCTTGATGTCCGGTCTCGATATATCCATCACGGCATCCGTAGTTGCACGTGGCTGGCCAACACAGGTCATGCAGAATGTTCGACTTGCCTCTAACCTCGAAGCAGCGTTTGTCCGCTGACGGATTCAAGTGTCCATTTGCGGACACGGATTCGCCATACAGCGTGGGGGAAGAAACCTTGCAGCGACTAAGGCTCGTCGCGGTAAATGCCCACCTGTGAGCGGCCACCTTCCGAAACCTTGGCGCGAAACATCCCAGGCGTATTGAAGCTCCACGCCATCTGCCCATCTGGCGTCAAGGCGATCACACCGCCGTCCCCGTGAATCGCGGGCAGTTGCTTCTGCACCACCTCATCCACGGCAGCCTGCAAGGCCATTCCCTTGTACTGCACGAGCGCACAGATGGTCCGAGCGACCGTGAGCCGGATGAAGTACTCGCCCGTCCCTGTCGCCGAAACCGCGCAGGATTGGTTCGAAGCATACGTACCCGCCCCGATGACCGGAGAATCCCCGACACGATTCCACCGCTTGCCGGTCGTGCCGCCCGTCGACGTTCCCGCTGCCAGGTTGCCGCTGCGATCCAGTGCCACCACGCCCACCGTGCCGTACTTGTGGCTCTCCGGCGTCTCGAAGAAAGCGATCGGCTTCCCAGGCTCAGGCACCGGCGGAGCTCCCTCCGGCCGCTTTGGAATCGGCGCGCCTTCCTTTTTCAACTCCTGTTCCAGCGCCTGCCAGCGCCGCTCCGTGAAGAAGAAGCTCGGAGGAACCTGCTCCAGCCCGACATGCGCCGCGAACGCATCGGCTCCCGCTCCGATCAGCATGACGTGCGGTGATTTTTCCATGACTGCCCGCGCCAGCGAAATCGGATGGCGCGTCTTCTGCACATCCGCGACCGCCCCGGCCCGCATCGTCTTGCCGTCCATAATGGCGGCGTCGAGCTGGTTCGTCCCATCCGCCGCAAACACCGCTCCACGCCCCGCGTTGAACAAAGGATTGTCTTCCAGCAGCTTGATCGCAGCTTCGACGGCATCGAGCGAACTACCGCCCTCGTCTAGCACCGCGGCAGCAGCATTTAACGCTTCCGTGATGCCGGCGCGATATTCCTTGTCCGCCTCAGGGGTCATGGACGATCTCTCAATCACGCCCGCCCCGCCATGCAGCACCACCGCCCACTTGCGCTCTGACTCAGCGGGCTTCCCTGACGGCTGCGCGAGAGCCACGGAACAACAACAGGCGATCCACGGCAGAACGCACGACAATGAACGCAGCAGCATCTTCAACACTCCTCAAATCACCAACCGGCGCGTCACTACTTCCGGTATACAACGCCGTCCTTCATGACAAACGAAACAGCCTTCAACGCCGAAATCCTTTCCAGCGGATTGCCCTCGACCGCGATCACATCCGCAAGGAAACCGGGCTTCAACTGGCCAATCTTTCCTTCCCAATCCAGCAGCCGCGCGCCGTTGATCAAGTCCGCCTTGAGCACATCCGCCGGAGCCATCCCGAACTCCACCATTAACTCCATCTCGCGGGCCTGCGTCCCATGCGGGAACGGCCCCACATCCGACCCCACCGCCATCGGCACACCCGCCGCCAACTGCTTCTTGAACTCCGCCGCATGAAATCGAATCAGCATCCGTTCCCGCTCCGCTCCGGCCGGCGTCTCGGCGTGATCGGCAAAATATTCCTGGATGGCAAACGTGGGCACTGCGTAGATCTGCTTCTCTTTCATAAGCCGCATCGTCTCAGCGCTCAATTCATCGGCATGGTCGATCGAAGCCACACCGGCCTTCGCTGCAAACAGCGCCCCAGGCTCGCCTTCACAATGAACCCCGATCCGCGTGCCCATGCGTGACGTCTCTGCGACCGCTGCTTCCAGCTCCTCCTGGGTGTATTGATACGGCGTCCAGAACTTTCCATCACGAAGACCGCTCGCGCCCGTCTGATAAATCTTGATGAAATCCGCGCCTTCTTTCAGCTGCCTGCGAATGGTCTCGACTAACTCCGTTGCATTGTTGGCATAGTCGGCATTCGAAGAAATATGTTCCGCCGGGTTGAATCCGATGGCATCCTCATGACCCCCAAGAATGCTGATCGCATTGCCGCTCACGCGCATGCGCGGCCCCGGAATCAGTTTCTTGTCGATCGCGTCGCGCACCGCCGAGTCAGCCGACCCGGCTCCCTCCGTGCCCATATCGCGCTCTGCGGTGTACCCGGCCATCAGGTCGTCGCGCGCCGCCAGCTCGGCCAGGATGGTCCTTTTCGGAACCGATTCCTCCACCGTCTGCAGGTCTTCCGCACCCGGATGCAAGAACAGGTGAACATGGGCATCGATCAGCCCCGGCATCAGCGTGGTATCGCCGAGGTCCAACACCGCGGCGCCCGCAGGGTGGCTCACTGAAGCTCCTGCTTCAATAATCTGGTTTCCGCGCACAAGCACTTCGCCGGGAGCGACCAGCTTGCCGCCCGCCACATCGAGCAGGTGAGCCGCGTGCAGAACGATGCTTTTCTCGGGAGAAGCTGCCGGCGTTTGAGCCAGCAGTCCTCCACCACAACCCAGGGCCGTTACCAGAAATAGAACAGGGTGACGAATCATGGACCCGATACTAGCATGACGTTGCAATTTTCCGAGGGCGCAGGCGGCTACCTCAGGATCAGGCTGCGCGCACTCTTTCGGTCCTCGACGACCTGCGACTTTCTCCACGCCAGCATGGCGAGTGACCCCATCCCCAGAACTGAAACAAGGGTCGAAGAGAGCAGAATGTCGGCGGTCGGCCAAACCTTACCGGACGCATCCACCGCCATCTCCGGGAACAACCCATGCCGGTAGAGCAACACATTCCCCAATCCGCAGATCCCATAGCAGAGGACGGCGGCACGCCAGTAGTTCATGGGCAGGCTTAACGGCGGCGAAGAATCCCTGTGGGTGTATAGAGCAAACGCTAGATAAAAGAGATAGGCAGTCAGGCACCATCCGACGAAGTTGCCGATCGGCACTCCAAAATAGACGCCTCCATCACGCCAGATCCACGCGCGATCGAGCGTTGCCCAGATCGCCTCCATCGACACATCCCAAGCCATCATGATGAATCCAGCCAGCAGCGGCAGCACAATCAGACCCCTTTGGTCGACAACCCTGTCGCGATAGCCCAGAATCAAGACGGCAAGCACCCATGAGCAATACCCGATGCCGAGATAAGCAAGCACCAGCAACACTGGCAGTTGCATCACCTTGGGCCCCATTACATCGGTGAAGACATAATGGCCGAAGGGAAAACCGGTGCGCAGGCTGAGACTTTCGCTGATCGCGGCCACGCCCAGGCAGCATGCTGTGAAGACCGCCATGCCGCGCGCTCCATACCGCATGGTTCCATGCAACAGCGCAAAAATGGCCGGTGGCACCACCTGCATGGCCACAATCCATAGCAGCGGGATGCGGTCTGGATACTGCTGCAAGACCCTACCCATCGCGTAGACGACCAGCAACGTCCACAGGACGAGCATCTTCCTTTCATGGACATTCGCCTTCATGCCGGTATATCCGCATCGAAAGCGCGCACACGGCAATCTTCGACGTAAGCACACGCAGCATAGATCAGTTCCTTCCCCAATTCCGCGACGCGGGCCGCTGAGGCTCCGGACTCCACGATCCTGCGACTGACTCCGGCCAGCATGCCCTGCAGCACAGAGGCCACCAGTTGCGGATCGCTCGCCAGCAGCTCAGGCGAGTTCGTCAGCATGCGCACAATCGCCTTATTGAGTCGAAGACTCATCTGGTGAACAATCTTCGCCCCATCCACATCGGAGCTGACAGCGTACATGGCCACGCTGGTCTTGATGTCTTTGAGCTTGGCCTGGAGAAACGCAGTCACCAGCACCGTCACCATGGCTCGCAGCGACCCGCCTTCCTGCTCCTTGCACACAGACTCAACCGCTTCGGCCACCAGTAGCAGGTGCCGCTTCAGTGCGGCCTGCAACAGCGCACTCTTGTTCGGAAAATACTGGTAAAGGGTCCCCACCGAGACGCCGGCCCGTGCTGCGACGTTGGTCGTCGTCAACCGTTCTTTCCCCAATTGCAGCAAAACCTGAACGGTCGCCTCTAAAATAGCTTCGACACTCGCCGCAGAACGCGCTTGCACTGGCAATCGGCGCGGCTCGAAGACGGTTTGGGGAACTTTTCGCAAATGCGAACTCCGAATCTGAAGCTTTCTTCATCTAATCACAGGAACACGCAAACAAACACCGATTTTCAGGAGTAATAGCATGGCAGTTCAAGACAACCTTGGCGGCACATTTACCTTTCCCGGCACTTCCTTGACCGTCAACCGCATGGGCTATGGCGCCATGCAACTGGCCGGGCCGGGCGTCTACGGGCCGCCCCGGGACCACAGCGCCGCGCTGGCGGTTCTGCGCGAGGCCATCGACGCCGGCGTCGATCACATCGACACCAGCGACTTCTACGGCCCTCACGTCACCAACCAGATCATCAAGGAAGCGCTTCATCCGTACCCCAACAATCTCGTGATCGTCACGAAGCTCGGTGCGCGCCGCGGCGCAGACAAGTCCTGGAACCCCGCACTCTCTCCGGAAGATTTAGCCGCCGGCGCTCACGACAACCTGCGCAATCTCGGTCTCGATGCATTGGATATTGTGAACCTCCGCGTGGGCGGCCTCGAGGGACCGACCGACAAATCCATCGAAGCGCCGCTGACCGCTCTCGCCGAACTCAAACAGCAAGGCTTGATTCATCACCTCGGCCTCAGCAACGTCAGCCCCAGACAACTCGCGGAAGCACAGAAGATCACCGAAATCGTCTGCATTCAGAACTTCTACAACGTGGCACAGCGCAGCGACGACGCTTTCATCGACAACCTTGCCGCACAGGGAATCCCGTACGTACCGTTCTTCCCCTTGGGCGGCTTTAGCCCGTTGCAGTCTTCGCATCTGGATGAAGTAGCCGCAACCCTGAACGCCACACCCATGCAGGTCGCCCTGGCATGGCTTCTCCATCGCTCGCCCAACATCCTTCTCATCCCGGGCACCTCGTCTTCGCAGCACCTTCGCGAAAACCTGCAGTCCGCGAACCTCCAGCTTCCCGCCGAAATTCTCGCAAAACTCGATCAAATCGCCGCTCAAGCCGCGCCGCAGCCGGTGCACTAACCGCAAGAGGCCGCGACCTCTCTCAATGGGTTGCGGCCTCTTCTTTCATGCTTCCAACAACGCCCGCGCCCGGGCAAAGGTTTTGAAGAACATCTCTTTGGTCAGCTTGCCAGTATTGGTGTTCTGAAGCGACGGATGGTAGGTGCCCAGCAAGTGCATGCCGTTGGGTAGTTTGTATTCCGCCCCGTGGCGGAACTCGATGCCCGCCCGCGACGCCACCACGCCGCTCCGCACCAGGTACGCCACAAATGCGTCGAAGCCAATCTTGCCCAGGCACACCACCAACTTGAGCCGAGGCAACAGGGTCATTTCCTCATCAAGCCAGTGCGCGCAGTTGCGTTGCTCTTCGGGCAGCGGCTTGTTGCCGGGAGGCGCGCATCGCACCGAAGCGCTTATCCACATATCCTTCAGCTTCATGCCGTCGTCGCGGCTGGTTGACTCCGGCTGCGAGGCAAACCCCGCCTCGTACAACACTGGAAACATGAAGTTCCCCGACCCATCCCCGGTGAATGGTCGCCCCGTCCGATTCGAGCCGTGAGCGCCCGGCGCCAATCCAAATACCAGCACACGGGCCCGCGGATCGCCAAACGAAGGCACCGGCCGCCCCCAGTAGCTCCAGTCGCGCCACTGCTTTTTCCTGTCGCGGGCGATCCCTGCGCAATATTCCCTTAGCCGTGGGCACGCCTCACAGGCCACAATCTGGGCATTCAATACATCGAGACTGGCTGCCGCGCACACAGGCTTATTGTAGGGGTCAAGCCAGCTATCGCCGATGGCTGCACCATGCAGCCAAGCGGAAGCCGCCCATCCTGTCGTAGAATGAGACCGTTTTGAAAAACATCTCTGGACGAGCTTCTTTTTCGTCCTGCCCAACGCCGGAGAGGAAACGATTACTCCCTCCCGGCATGAGGAAAACACCTCGCTTCCGACCACTTCAAGCTGTTCAGGGGACACATCCATGAAGCTCGCTCTCACCTCCATCGCCGCACTCGCCCTCGCAGGACTCGCCATGACCGCCAGCATCCCTCCCGCCCAGGCCCGGGCTCAAATGACGGAAAAGGCAGCCCCCGAAGTCAACGGGGTCGCTGCCGTGACGCTCAGCCGCAAGCCCACGCCGAACGCCACCAAGCCGGAGTTCACCAGCATCACCCTCTTCCCTGGTCGCGCCATGGAACTGCAGCAGATCACCGCCTACTTCCCGGGCAAGGGCGAGGTCAACGTGTTGGCCGAGCCCTTCGGTGGCCTCGACGATTCCGCCAAGACGCTCAATGAAAAAGACACTGAAAACGGAGACCTCGCCTACCGCCTGGGCGCAGCGTTCCTCTTTCCCTACCCCAACCGCATTCGCGGCAAACTTTCCGCCGATGGCAAGACCCTGACCACCGAGTGGAAGGGCAAAACC
>Ga0182030_10018765_pt1 | contig 13235 bp, 8 predicted proteins | sample 812S3MmetaG_FD_121299 | JGI IMG/M metagenome (GOLD analysis project Ga0182030, IMG submission 121299) | Permafrost microbial communities from Stordalen Mire, Sweden - 812S3M metaG (Illumina Assembly) | ecosystem: Environmental > Terrestrial > Soil > Wetlands > Permafrost | place: Sweden... | reverse complement strand
GCCGTTCGGCGAGTAGGCGAGCGTCGCGATCTGGGCGGCGACGCGCTCGTCGTGGACGACGCGGCCGCTGGCAGCATCGACCAGCAGCAGCGAGCCGTTGCACGCGCCCTCGGCGATCTGGCGCCCGTCGGGGCTGACCGCCACCGACACCCCCGAGTTGTCTCCGCACGATCCCGGGTTCGCCACGGTGGGCAGCGCGCTTTGAAACGGCGAGGCATCGAGAGCGGCACGCAGGGCGAACAACGACTGCGGGGCGGCCTGCTCGCGCACCGCGCGAATGCCGAGGATCAGCGAGATCTCCGGGTCGTCGGGCAGCTGCGCCTGACTCTCCGCTGCCAGCGCCTGAGCGCGCGCACTGACCTGTTCGGAAACGGCCTGCGCGCGAGAGATCAGCGCGAACACAAGCAGGCCGACGGACACCACCGCCACCGCCAGACTGGCGCCGACGAGCCTCCGCTGCCTCCGTGCGGCCGCCTCGCGGCTGGCCAGGACATACTCGCGCTGCAGCGCCGTCGGCGCCGGATCGGCGTCCTCGGGGCTGGCCGCCAGCCATCCCTCGGCCGACTTCAGCTCGGATCCGCGCAGCAGGAAGCTCTTCTCGCGCTGCTCGGCGTCCCACTCGAGCGCCTTGACGAGCCAGCGCGTGTGGGCCTTCGCCGCCTCGAGATCGGTGTCCAGCGCGCCGACCAGGCGCGTGAGCGAAGCGTCGAATTGCCCCTCGTCGGTGAACGGAATCCAGTTGCGGTCGCGGATCTCGGGCGGAAGCTCGCCGTCGGCGACCGGATCGCGCAGCACGGGAACGATCCGCTTCGCCATCTCCCGCGCGTATTCCACCTCGTTCTCGCAGTAGGACGAGGCGACCGAAGCCGGGGTGATCACGAACACGAACGCGTCGGACTGCTCGATCGCCCGCTTGATCGCCTCCGGGAAGACCTCGCCGTCGGCGATCCCCTCGACATCCAGCCAGACCGCCTTGCCGCGATCTTCGATCGACTGCGCGAGCCTCGTGACGAACTCCGAGTCCCGTCGCGAGTAGGAGAGGAACACGTCGGCCATGGCGCGCTAGCCCAGATCCGCCTTCGCACGGCCACGACCGAGGTGACCGCGAGCCCGTAGCGCTTTCGCGCCGCGAACGCGGCCGTCAGCGGCCGCGGACGCAGGCGCACGGACCCGCAGTTGCACGCTGGCGATGCCGCTCATGGACTTGGTGCCTGCGCCAGGGAGCTCGCCGCCTTCACGGTCGATCGTTGGCTCGCGCCCAACAATACGGTCGCAATCGTGGGCTCGTCAACCACGGCTAGAGCCAGGCGCCGAAGGCCGCTCGGCGCGGGTCTCGCGCTGCCGCGCGCGACGCACGGCCTCGGAGGCTTGGCTCTAGAGTCTGCGGCGAATGTCACAGGCAGTCGATCAGGTTTCGGCCGGCGGGCAAGAGGTTCAGTCGGGCGCCGAATGGCTCGAGACGGTGAAGGTGCAAGAGCGACTGGGTGAGCTCTTGACCGCCTTCGATCTCGCCGAACGCGGCCTGGCCGAGCACCCGGACGACCTGCGGCTCAAACACCGCGCAGTGCTTGCGCTCGCTCGCGCAGGAGCAACCGACGAGGCCGCCCGGCGCTTCGAGCACTACGGCCTTGGCGACGCCAGGGACGAGGACATCGCGTCCCTGCATGCGCGGATCGTCAAGGATCTCGCGCTGGCCGCCGAGGGCTCCGAGCGCCGTCGCCAGGCCACGCTCGCCGCCGAGTCCTACGACGCCGTGTTCGCTCGCACGGGTGGCTACTACCCGGCCATCAACGCCGCCACGATGTGGCTCGTGGCGGGCAACAGGGAGCGTGCACAGGCGCGCGCGAGCACGGTGCTCGGCATCCTTGCCGAAAGCGACGATCAGTCCTACTACGCCGCAGCAACCGAGGGAGAGGCGCATCTGCTCTGCGGCGACGCTTCCGCCGCACGGCGCGCGCTCGAACTTGCCGCGGCCAGGCACGGCGGGGACTGGGGCGCATTGGCGACCACGCGGCGACAGCTGCGTACGGTTTGCGCTCTGTCGGGCGTCGACGCTGAGCTGCTCAGCGTGCTGGCCGGCCCGGCGGTGGTTCACTTCTGCGGCCACCGGATCGCCGCCGAGCACGAGCAGGGGCGCTTTCTTCCGGAGGCGGAGGCGGCCGTCGCAAACAGGATCAACGAGGTGGTGAGGCGCCATCCGGCCGGCTTTGCCTACGGCTCGCTGGCCAGCGGGGCCGACATCCTGTGGGCTGAGGCGCTGATGCAAGCGGGCAGCGAGCTGCACGTCGTGCTCCCGTTCGCGCAGGAGGAGTTCATCGCCCGTTCGGTTGCCTCGTCCGGTGCCGGCTGGGTCGAGCGCTTCGACCGCTGCCTGGCTGCCGCGACGACCGTGCGCTACGCAACCGACGATGCCTTCCTGGGCGACGACGTGCTGTTCCGCTACGGCACGGAGCTGGCGATGGGCCTCGCGCTCCTGCGCGCGGGCTACCTTGACGCCGAGCTGCGCCAGTTCGCGGTGTGGGATGGAACGCCGGCGAACGGCGAAGCTGGCACGGCAATCGACATCGCCACCTGGTGTCGCGGCGGCCGCGCGCTGACGTGGGTATCTGCCGACACCGTTGCGCGCGTGAGCGAAACCGCGGAGGCAGGCCCGGCGCCTGTCGAGAACGCGCCTCCCGCGGTGTCCAGGCTCCCCCGGTCGCGCTCCAGGCCCGGTGCCTCCGAACGCTCAAACGGCAGGGTTGTGCGAGCGATGCTGTTCGGTGACGTCAAGGGCTTCTCGAAGCTGACCGACGAGCAGCTGCCGGCCTTTGCCAGTCTGATTCTCGGCGGCTTCGCGGCCGTTCTGCGCGAGCACGGCGATCAGGTGTGGTACAGCAACACCTGGGGCGACGCCGTCTACGTTGTGCTCTCGGACGCCTTTGCGGCCGCGCACTGCGCACTGGAGCTCCAGGCTGCGATGGGCTCCATCGACCTCGGCGCCGCGGGCCTGCCGGCGCATCTCGCGCTGCGAATCGGCGGGCACGTGGGGCCGGTGTTCGCGACTCGCGATCCCGTGCTCGATCGGGAATCGTTCATGGGGTCTCACGTGAGCCGAACCGCGCGCATCGAGCCGGTGACCCCCCCGGGCGCCGTCTATGTGACCGAGCCGTTCGCAGCCGCCCTGGTGCTCGGTGGGCGCCCGGAGTTCGCGTGCGACTACGTCGGACACATGGCCGCAGCCAAGGACTATGGCCATCTGAGGATGTACCGCCTGCGACGCACCGGCGGCGGCGATGCTCCGGCCTGATCCCTGGCGTGGAGAGGCTCGGATCAGCGCGTCGCAAGTGGTGCTGGCCGAGAACACCGCGAGCCGGTATCGTCCTGTGCCGCAGCTCTGATCCAGCGTTGCAAGGAGACTCGATGAGCAAAGATCAGTCGAGCGGGCACGTCGAGGATATCGATCTCGATGAGCATGCCTCCGGGTCGGTGATCGGCGGTGCCGGGGCGTTCAAGAACCCGGATGCCGGGATCCACAAGAGCAACATGACGGCGTCCCAGGCCATGAAGGCCGGGTATGAGGCCGTGGGCTCCGCACGGAATGGCGACGTGCTCATGAGGAACGTGAAGACCGGAAAGGAGATCCTGATCCGCTAGAGGTCCGTCGCGTTGGCCCGAAGATGGACGCCGTGAGTGCCGTGAGCCTCACTATCACTGTTCCCAGACCCCAGGAGACGAGATGAGCAACGAGCAGTCGACCATACGCGCGGAGGACATCGATCTGGACGAGAGCGGCGCAGAGTCCGTTGTCGGCGGTTCCGGCCCGCGTCCGAAATTGAGTCAGATGACGATTACCGAGGCGGAAGCGGCGGGGTATGAGCCGCTGACCTGCGAGCGGGAAGGCATGCTGATGAAGAACAGGAAGACAGGCAAACAGATTTTCGCCCGTTAGACGCACCGCGCGCCGCGACCAGGACTCGACGTCAGCCTGGTAGGGAGCGGTGCGCACGCTCGTCAACTCGCCGGCCTTCGATTTCGGTGAGCTGCAGTTCGACTGGGGCGAAGTCGTCCTGGCCGCGATCGGCTGGGAAGAGTGGCAACGGCTCGAGCGCTCGCTCTCCGAGGGAATGGCGTGCGTATCCGATGCGCAGGCCAGGGGCGAGCTGCCTGATCCGGCCACCCTGCGAGAGGCGACGCTGGCATTCCGGCGGAGCCAGAATCTGCTTGCCGGCGAGGACTACGAGCAGTGGCTGCTGGACCGCGCGCTTTCCACACAGGACGTCGACGCGCACCTCGCCCGCGTACTGCTTCGCGACCGCGCCGGGGATCGCGCGGCCGAACTCCACGAGCACAATCCGACTGATCCCCGGGAGCTCGCCGGCCTCGTGCGCGCCGAAGCGGTGCTCAGCAGGCGGCTGCGATCATGGTCGCAGCGTCTGGCTCGCTGCGTTGGCGCGGAGCGCGGCCTCAGCGCCGCCCCGGAGTCGCCGCGGGAGGTGTCCGGCGACGCCACGGGCGCGCTGCTCGCGGCCGTTGCCGGCTGCCCGGCAGCCGGTCTGTCCTCCGCTCAGGCGGCCGAACGAGCCCCGCGCGTCAGCCGGCTGCTCGCAGCGGAACGGCAGTTTCGCGCTCAGGTCGCGACGCAGGAGCGGGTCGAGCGCAGCCTCGCCGAACATCTCCTCGACTGGCAGCGGCTGCTTTGGTCGGAGGCCAACTTTGGCTCCGAGGGGGCCGCGCGAGAGGCGGCGCTCGCGGTCCGCGCGGACGGGCAGACGCTTGAGCAGGTTGCGGGCCTGGCCGGCGCTTCCACGAGCCAACGGGATGCTTACTGCGCCGATGTTCCGGAGCTCTCGGCGATGTTGGTGGGAGCGGCTCCCGGTGAATTGGTAGGACCGTTCCCGGCGGACGGAGGTTGGCGTCTTGCGTGCGTTCGCGAGCGCATCCCTCCGACGGTCGCGGACCAAGTCCTCCACACACGCGCCAGCGCCGAGGCGGTCGAGGATGCGCTCGGGCGCTACATGGCGGGAGGAGTCACCTGGCATGGCGAGTGCTGAGCTCAGCGCCCTCTTCAAGGAGACGCTGAGCGAGCTCGCAGTCCTAAACGTGCTCAGACCGCAGGAACGCGACCTGGTGGCCGCGTCGTTCCTGCCGGTCCGCTACGAGTACGGGGAGACGATCTTCGCGACCGGGGACGTCTCTGACGGGTTCTACGTGCTGTGCTCCGGCCTGGCGCGCGTGCTCACGATCGGCGAGACCGGTGAGGAGGTGTCGCTGAACGTGCTGCAGGCCGGGGACTCCTTCGGTGAAGCGGGACTCCTGGACGAATCGCCGCGAACCGCGACGGTTCGCGCGGCAAGCGATGTCGAAGCGTTGCGGCTGGACGCCTCGATCTTCCAGGCACTGGCACGTCTACACCCCGACGTGCGCGAGGCCTTCGGACTGCAGCTGCGCGCGCGGCGGCTTGCGAATTTCCTCCGCGTAAATTCGGCCTTCTCGCGCCTGCCCCCGTCGGCGATCGTGCCGATGCTTCAAGCGCTCGAAACGATCGAAGTCGAGGCGGGCGGGTTCGTGATGCGCGAAGGCGATCCGCCAGGCCCCCTGTTCATCGTCGAAGACGGTCGTCTGCGCGCCTTCACCGGATCAGAGGAGCAGCACCGCGACGTTCGCTACCTTCGCAGCGGCGACTTCTTCGGCGAGCTGTCCCTCTATCTCGGCGTGCCGCGGACGGCGAGTGTGCAGGCGCTCGAGTCCTGTCGCCTGCTTCGGCTGGACGAGCATGCCTTCACAGTGCTGATGTCCGAACACGACGAGTTCCGCGCGCGAGTCCAGGAGCAGGTCACGCTCTCCGAACGGGGACAGGCACCGCGGCTTCCGCTGGACTTCGCCGAACTGCTCCCGGCCGACGCCTCCGAAGCAGCGCTCGTCGAGCAGGAGCCGGACGTTCACGACCTCGGCAGCGGCTTCATGCTTCCCGAGGCGGACGAGGAGGAGATCCAGCCGGCAGCTCACGCGCCCGACGCGCAGCGACGCGGGCTCCTTCGCCGCCGCCACCGCTTCCCTCACGTGCGCCAGCTCGACGAGATGGACTGCGGTGCGGCCTGCGTGGCGATGGTCTGCAGGCACTTCGGCCGCGAGGTGGCAGCGTCGCATATCCGCATGGCGGTCGGGACCGGCGTCGACGGCACGAGCCTGCGAGGCCTGCAGCGTGGCGGCGAGCACGTCGGGCTGGCGATGCGCGCGATCAAGGCCTCCAAGGAACGCCTCGACGAACTGCCCCTGCCGGCGATCATCCACTGGGGCGGCAACCACTGGGTGGTCCTCTACGCGCTCGAAAGCGGACGCGCCTACATCGCCGACCCCGCGCGGAGGTTGCGCCGGGTCGGCCGCGGCGAGGTGTTGGAGAAGTGGAGTGGCTACGCCGCCCTCCCCACCCCCACCCCGGCGCTCGCTGATGCACCGCTTGGGAAGGCCGACGCGCGCTGGCTCGGCGCGTTCATCCGTCCCCACCGCCGCGCACTGCTCCTGGGGTTGGCCCTCGCCTTCGTCGCAGCCGCGCTCGAGATGCTGTTTCCCGTACTCACCCAACAGGTCGTCGACCACGTGCTGGTGCAGCGCAGGTACACGCTCCTCTACGGCCTCACCGCGGCCATGGTCGGCCTGCTGGCGATCTCATTGGCGGTGACGATTGTGCAGCGGCGCATGCTCACGAGGGTCGCGGTCGAGATCGACGTTCAGACGCTCGACTACATCATCGGGCGCATGCTGGATCTGCCCATGTCCTATTTCGAGACGCGTCGCACCGGGGACATCGACCGGCGCCTGGACGGCGTGCGACAGATCCGCGGAATGGTCGTCCAGGGCGGGCTGACGGGGGTCACAGCCGCGACGCAGTTCATCGCGGCGGTGGCGATCATGTTCGCCTACTCGCCACTGATGGGTGGACTGTTCCTGGCCACGGTCCCGCTCTACGCGCTGCTGATGCTCTACTCCTCCCAGCGCGTCGCGCCCACCTTTGAGAGTCTCGAGGAGGAGTACTCGCGTTTTCGCTCTCGCCAGATCGACGGGATCAAGGGCATCGCGACGGTGAAGGCGATGGGCGCGGAGGACGGCATGCGCCGGATGCTCGTCGAGAATCTGCGCGAACTTGGTCGGCGCATGTTCCGCTCGGACTTCACGATCATGGCCTACGACGGCGTCACGTCGGTCGTGACGTTTCTGACGGTCGTCGCCTTCCTGTTCATCGGCGCCCTCGAGGTTCTCGACCACCGTCTGACGATTGGAGGCTTGATCGCGTTCAACTCGCTGATCCTCTTGGCCAACGCCCCACTGGGGACGCTGCTCGGCCTGTGGGACCAGTGGCAACAGTCGAAGGTGCTGCTCGGCCGTGTGCAGGACATATTTGACTACGGTGAGGAGCAACCGGGCGCAGCGGACGCCTACCGTCCGGTGAGAACACTCGAGGGCCGCGTCGCAATCCGCTCGGCCGGCTTTCATTACCCTAACGCTCCGTCGGCGAAGATCATCGACGACATCTCGATCGAGATCCCAGCTGGCAAGACCGTCGCGATCGTCGGTCGCTCCGGCTCCGGCAAGTCGACCCTCGTCAGGTGCTTGGCCGGGCTACTCCAGTTGTCTGACGGCTCGATCACCTATGACGGCATCGACCTGCGTCAGCTGCGCCTGCGCGAACTGCGCGCTCGGATCGGGTACGTGCTCCAGGAGCCGTACCTGTTCGACGACACGATCGCGCGCAACATCGCCTTCGGCGACCCGGAACCGGACCTGACAAGCGTCCGTGCCGCAGCCGAGCTGGCCGATGCCGCGGACTTCGTCGAGCGCCTCCCGCTCGCCTACGAGACGCGCATCGGCGAGGGCGGGATGCGCTTGTCGGGCGGTCAGGCGCAGCGGGTATCAATCGCGCGTGCGCTGTATCACCAGCCGCCCGTGCTGATTCTTGACGAGGCCACCAGCGCACTGGACACCGAGTCTGAGCGGACGGTGAAGCGGAACCTCGACCGCATGCTCGCCGGTCGAACGGTCTTCGTCGTCGCTCATCGGTTGAGCACGATCCGTGACGCCGATCTCATCCTCGTGCTCGAACGCGGTCGCCTCGTCGAGCACGGCACCCACGAACAGCTGATGGAACGAACGGGCTTGTACTTCTACCTGACCGGCCAGCAGCTGGCGTGAGAACATCGTGACCGCCGTTGGCTACGGCGCGCCCGCACCCAGCGCGACCCCTCGCGCGTACTTGCCCGAAGCCGAGCCGTTCGTGTGGCCGGCCGGCTCGCGTGCCAGGCACTCGATCGCGCTGGTCCCCGCGGCGTCGTGTTCGACGCGGCAAGGCGTTCCCGAGCGTCGGCGGCGCCGTGACGTTCCTCGTTCGCGGTTACGGGGAGGGCTTTTCTGCGTCCGGGCGGTGTGGCGGTTGAGCTGCGTAGCGGGCCTGTGCGAACAGCTATTGCAAGGCGGCCCGCGCCTGCGTCCGCCGTCGCGGCTTCGCCTCTCCCGGCGCTTTCGGCGCCTGGAGTGTGGACGCGAGGGTCACTGCGTCGCTCAGCTGCAAACGCTCACCCTCACTGAGCGCGGCGGCGAGTTGAGCGCCCCCGAGCGCCGAGTCCAGGGCCATTCGCGTACGCTCGTAAAGGCTCTGTTCAAACGGCTTCATCGTGGCTCCGATCCGCCTGAGCAGCGTGAGCGTGAAACCGAGCATTCGCGCCCCGTCGTATGTCTGCTGCGTTCGGGAGGCGATGGCGGCGAGGGCGATCAGGCACCAGGCGACGTCCTCATGGTCACCGACCCGCTCGGACAGGGTGATGCTCTGGGTGAGCAGGCCATGGGCATCCTCGAGTCGGTTCCGTTCGACGGCGACGGCGCCGAGGTTGTACATCGAGCGCGCGATGTTGGCGCTGTCGCCGAGCTCTTGCAGGATGGCCAGGCTTTGCGCAAAGTGAGCGGCCGCAGCGTCGAGTTCGCGTTGGGACAGCGCGACGTCTCCGCGGTTGTTCTGAGCGAGCGCGAGCAGACGGTCTTCCCCTAGCTCCACGCATTCGCGGATGCACTCCTCCAGGGTGGCGGCAGCGACGTCGAGCTCTCCCTGGGCGTGCAGGATCGCACCGAGGTTACTCAGAGATCGCGCAGCGCCGGAGCGATCCCCGAGCTTTCTGTATGTCGCCAGCGACCTGGTGGCGAAGTCATTCGCGAGCGAGTAGTCGCCCTGGATGACGGCAAGCGCGGAGGCTGCCCGCAGCGCCTTGGCCAAGGAAGCATCGTCCCCGCTGCCCGCACGATCGATCGCGTGTTGCAGGCGAGCCAGTCCCTCACCGATGTGGCCGCGCACGTACCAGAAGCGTCCGAGCGCCGCGGCCATGTGCAGCTCGGCAGCGGCGGTGTCCTCGCCCGCCGCAAGCCAGTCGAGCGCGACCCTCAGGTTGTCATGCTCGATATCAAGGCGTTCGAGCCAGTCCAGCTGGTCGACACCAGAAAGCTGAAGCTCCGCGGTCGCGACCAGGCCCGCGAAATGCTGGGCGTGGCGGCGGCGCGGCGCGAGGTCGTTGCCGAGGCGTTCGGCGGCGTACTCGCGCATGACCTCAAGGAGGTGGTAGCGGCCGTCCCTGGCGTGCACCATGCTCGCCGTCACGAGCGTGTCGAGTTGCTCGAGACCCATTTCGGGGCCCGCCACCGCCGCCATCGAATCGAACGAGAAGCCGCCTGCGAAGACCGATAGCTGCGCGAACAGGCTTTGAGCGCCGGCCTCCAGGAGCTCGAAGCTCCAGTCGATCGTCGCGCGCAGCGTGCGATGGCGGGGGGCGATGTCGCGCGAGCCGCCGCGCAACACGTTCAGGCGTGAGTCCATCCGACTCAGCAACTCCTCGGGCGACAGCACGCGCAACCACGGGGCAGCCAGTTCGATGGCGAGCGGTGACCCCTCGAGTCGCGCGCAGATCAGCTCCAGCGTGTCTCGCCGCGTTGCCGGTATCGACGCTGGGCAACCGGCGGCGATCGTCTGTCGGATGAACAACTCGATCGACGCGGGCGGGTCCAGCGGATCCACCACCAGCACCTGCTCCCCAGACAGACGGAGCACGGTCGTGCTGGTCGCCAGAATCCTGACGCGCGGGGCGAGCGCAAGCAACTCGACGAGCGGCGCGGCCGCTTCGAGGAGATGTTCGAGGTTGTCGAGCACGAGCAGCAGCTCGACCGATCGCAGATGATCCGCAATCAGATCCTGCCATGAGGAACCGCTGGGCGAGCGCAGACCGAGCACGTGCCCGATCGACGGCAGCAGCAGGGCGGGATCGCGCACCGCGGCGAGTTCGACGAGCACTGCGCCGTCGGCAAGTTCCTCGCCGACCAGCACCGCCGATTCGAGCGCGAGCCGAGTCTTACCCACGCCGCCCCGGCCGACCAAGGTGACAAGCCGTCCTGATCCGTAAACCAGTCGCCGGCGCACCTCCGCGATCTCTCGATCGCGTCCGATCGTGGCCGTCGCCGGTTCCGGCACGCGATGGCGCTCCGGCGAAGGTCCGGTGGGGGCGAGCTCGAGCGATGCGTCCTGTTGCAAGATCCGCCGCTCAAGCTCGCGCAACGCCGTTCCCGGGTCGAGCCCGTGCTCCTCGATGAGCACGTCGCGGCCGCGTCTGTAGCAGGCGAGGGCATCGGCCTGGCGCCCGGAGCGGTAGAGCGCGAGCATCAGCTGGCTGCGCAGCCGATCCCTGAGCGGATGCGTCGCGACCAGCAGTTCGAGCTCTGCCAGCACGTCGCGGTGGTGGCCGAGCTCGAGGTCCGCCGCAAGGCGTTCTTCGACGCACTGCAGTCGCAGTTCGTCCAGCCGGTCTGCCGCCTCGCGTGCGAAGGACTCGACGGCGAAGTCGGCGAGCGCCGCCCCGCGCCACAGGGCGAGCGCACGACCGAGCAGCGATCGCGCCAATCTCGGGCTGCCCTCGGCGAGGGCGCGCTTGCCATCCGCGAACAGCGCTTCGAAGCGCTCGGCATCCAGTTCGCCCTCCTCGACGAGGAGCACGTATCCCGAGTTTCGCGTCTCGAGCCGACCGGGGGGCAGACAGCGGCGAATGTTCGAGACATACAACCGCAGGACGCTCGCGGCCGAATCAGGCGGATCGCTGTCCCAAAGCGCCTCGATCAGCGCATCCACCGCCACCACCGTGCCCGCTCGCAGAAGCAGGGCCGCAAGCAGGGCCCGCTGCCGAGGTGCTGTCAGGCTGACGGGCGCGCCGGCGACAACCAAGTCCAGCGGGCCCAGTACGAGAAACTCCATCGGCGCCCCTATGTCCGCGTGGCTATGCGGATTCTATGCGCGCGGCGGTTACGTTGCCGGCACTCCGATCACGGATGGGCTAACCAATGCCGCTTTCCGCCCAGGCAACCACCGAAAGGCGCTCCCATGAAGATGTTCGTCGCAACAGCCGCGGCTGTTGCCGCCGCAGCGATCGTCGCCCCGGCGAGCAACGCCGCCTCCGGCCGCTGCTTGTCGAAGTCGGAGACCATCAAGGGCAAATCCGTGATCGTCAGCTGCGGCACGGCGACCGCGACGATCACCTACAAGGGCAAGACCTACAAGTTCTCGCAGGGCCAGTGCGTCAGCGAGGGTAAGTCGATCATGCTTGACCTCGGGACCCAGCTGGAGATCCCGGCCGCGAACAACGGCGGCTTCACGTTCTTCAGCATGACAACCCTGTCGAGCACGCTTCCCGCCCAGGTCGAGGCAAACCAAGGCTCGCTGAACATCAACGGGTCCGTGACGTTCACCGGCACGAAGAAGGGCACATTCTCCGGAACCAATGCATCCTTCGGCGGCGTCAGCGGGTCAAAAAAGCCCATCCCGTTCACTGGCACCTACAACTGCGGCGGAGCCATCTACCCCTTCTGAGGCCACACCCACCCGCCGCATCGCGACCGTCCTGGCCAAAACAAAAAGATCGCGCCACCTAACCCGCACACCAACCCGAAGGGTCAAATGAAACTCGTCGCACCCGTCGTCACTCGGCTCAGCGCCGCCGTCGTTCCCACGCGGGCGCGCGGAGGCGCCATGCGAATCACGCTCGCCGCCCTCATCGCTGTCGCCGCTGCGGGATCGCTTCTCGTCGCGCAAGCTCCCTCCGCGGGGGCCGCGGGTGCGCCGCCCTGTGTTCCCAAGCTCACAACGATCGCCGGTAAGCACGCCGTTGTCGGATGCGGCCCGGCAGTCGTGATCGTCCACGTCGCCGGCAGGTCGTACACGTTCACGGGAGGCCTCTGCACCCAGAGCAAGTCGGCCGGAGCTGAGCTCCAACTGGATGTCGGGACTCTCGTCGTGGGCGCGAAAGGCAACGCCGGCAAGCCGTACATCAGCTTCCTGATCGGCCCGCACGGCCTGGCATCCGCGTTCGAGGCCGACTACGGCGGTAAGCAGCTCTTTGGCGACACTCTGATCAAGGCGAGCGGCAACATCCCGTCGAAGGGGACGTTCGTCAGTACCGCCGGGCTCGGAGCGAGCTTCACCGGCTCGTGGGACTGCCACGGCGTGGTGTACCAGGCACCCTGACGCCCCGCCGCACCGCCGGAAGCTCCCCTGAGGCCGGCCAAAGGTGCCTCGGGGGAGCTGAGCTGCCGACCGCGTGCGTGAATCCCTCACCCGCCGCCGGCAGCTACGACGCTCCCGCGCCCACGCCGACCGGCCGCGCATGGCTGCCCGGACCGGAGCCGTTGGTGTGAGCCGCCTCGCGTGTCAGGCACTCGATCGCGTAGGTCCCCGTGGCGTCGCGTTCGACGCCGTGGATGTCGTGTTCGAAGCCGGGGAAGCGCCTGTCGAAGGTCTCCAGCGCGGCGAGGTAGGAGAGCAGTGGGCCGTCGGCGGGGCCGGCACTCTCACCGGGCATCAGGATGGGGATCCCGGGCGGGTAGGGGACGACCATCACGGTGGCGGTCCGCTCGGCCATGGAGGCGAGCGGCAGGCGCTCGCTGCGACCGCGAACCAGGCGCCGGTAGGCGTCGGCGGGCGTGAGCTTCGCCTCGGGCAGCGCATCGAAGGCGCTGTCGAGGAGCGCCGGCATGCGTCCCGCGCGAAGGGCCTCGTGCATCTCCTCGCAGAGGTCGGCCAGCCCGAGGCCCGCGTAGCGCTCGGGCTGGTTGGCGACGAGCGTGGGAAGCGCCACGCTCAGCGGCGTGTTCTCGTCGTAGGCTCGCTTGAACGCGAGCAGGCCGTCGAGCAGCGTCCCCCACTTGCCCCTTGTCATGCCGATCGAGAACAGCACGAG
>Ga0182030_10018763_pt1 | contig 13236 bp, 10 predicted proteins | sample 812S3MmetaG_FD_121299 | JGI IMG/M metagenome (GOLD analysis project Ga0182030, IMG submission 121299) | Permafrost microbial communities from Stordalen Mire, Sweden - 812S3M metaG (Illumina Assembly) | ecosystem: Environmental > Terrestrial > Soil > Wetlands > Permafrost | place: Sweden... | reverse complement strand
GAGGATCGCCTTCATCTCCGTCCGTTGCTGCGCCGTCAGGAAGCCCTTGTCCATCCTCCCAGTCGAATCCCTCAAACGAGTCCCGTCAAGAGCCATGTCGCCTTATGACGGAGTCGGGGTATAGTGGTAAAATAAAACGTGGAAAGGCGGTCGCATACCGCCACCTCGCTCCAAAAGGTGAGATCGCTTTGCGGCGTTACCGGCGAATGAACGGGTTCGTCACTGCCAACATATTGTTCCGCGCCGTCGAATCAGCGTTCTTACGCCGAGGCTTCATGAATGGTCCCAAAACAACGGACCTTCAAGCCCTCTACAACCTGTTCACAATTGCGTGATGATCGAAAACTAAAAAATTCAAGCAAGAGCAAGGCGAAAAAAATTTCGGCTTAAAGGTCGCACAAGCTCAGGTTGCACAACCCAGCATGGTTCGGCGCAAAGGAATGGCGATTTTCGACGGTCGCCTTTTGCGATCCGATTGAATCGGCTCTCTGTTTCTTCACGCGAACCGGTATCCACTTCGCTGGACTATGCTCCAGAGCGGCGTACGAAAAAGTGGCTGCCCGTTTTTCGCAAAAAACGCCGCGTTATCAGAGCGTCGGGCGATTCCAAAGGAACGCCCGATGCGCTAGAGCAGTTCCCTTTTAGTCGATTCCGTAGCCGCAACATGTGAAGAAGTTGTCGTACTCGGCCGCGTCAACGCCGCGCAACAGTTGGCGATGGCGTCATCAAGCGCGGACTGGACAGACTCACGATTCCAGGCAAGAGGGAACCGCTCTAGTGGCGGAAGTGTCGATGGCCGGTCATAACCATGGCGAGCCCGGCGTCGTCCGCCGCCTTGATGACTTCATCGTCGCGCATTGAGCCGCCGGGCTGGATCACCGCCGTCGCGCCCGCCTCGGCAGCGGCGAGGAGACCATCGGAGAATGGAAAGAACGCGTCCGACGCGACAACGGAGCCTTTCGCCCAGCTTTCCGAGGCGCCGGCGGCCTTGGCGGCTTCGGCGGCTTTCCACGCGGCGATGCGCGATGAATCAACGCGGCTCATCTGGCCGGCGCCAATGCCGACGGTCGCCCCATCCTTGACATAGACGATGGCGTTTGACTTGACGTGCTTGGCGACACGAAATGCGAATTTGAGATCGGCCAGCTCCCGGTCGGTCGGCGCTCTTTTCGTGACGACCTTTAGCGGCATGTCATCGACGACGGCATTGTCGCGCGACTGGAACAGCAGGCCTCCCGCGACCGAACGCACCAATAGCCCGGGCGCCCGAGCGTTGGGCAGGCCGCCGGTCAGCAGGAGCCGCAAATTTTTCTTGGCGGCGATGAGCGCGATGGCCTCATCCTCCGCTTCAGGAGCGATGATGACTTCGGTAAAGATTTTTATGATCTCGGCTGCTGCCGAGGCGTCGAGCTTGCGGTTGAGGGCGACGATGCCGCCGAAAGCGGAGACCGGGTCGCAAGCCTGGGCGCGGAGATAGGCTTCCTTCAAACTGGCGCCTTCCGCCACGCCGCAAGGATTGGCGTGCTTGATGATCGCCACGGCGGCGGTGCGCCCCGCGTCGAATTCGCCGACGAGTTCGAAGGCGGCGTCGGTGTCGTTGACATTGTTGTAAGAGAGCTGCTTGCCTTGCACCTGCCGTGCGGTGGCGACGCCAGGCCGGAGTTCGCCGGTCTTGTAAAAACCTGCGGCTTGGTGCGGGTTTTCGCCGTAACGCATGGATTCGGCCAGTTTCCCACCAACAGCGCGGAACTCCGGCGACTCGACGCCGATCGCCTGTGCGAGCCAGTTGGAAATGGTGGCGTCATAGGTCGCCGTGCGCGCGTAGGCTTTCTGGGCGAGCTTCTTGCGCAGTCCAATATTGAGGCTGCCCTTGCCGGCTTCCATCGCTTCCAAGATCAAGCCATAATCCGCGACATCGACGACAACGGCGACGTCCTGATGATTTTTCGCCGCCGCGCGAATCATGGCGGGGCCACCGATATCGATGTTTTCGATGGTTTCGTGCCAGCCCGCGCCCTTGGCGACGGTCGCCTCGAACGGGTAGAGATTGACGACGAGGAGGTCGATTGGTTCAATTCCATGCGCCAGCATGGCCGCTTCATGTTCAGGATTTTCGCGAACCGCCAACAGGCCTCCGTGCACTTTTGGGTGCAGCGTCTTGACCCGCCCGTCCATCATTTCGGGAAAGCCAGTCACGTCCGATATGTCCTGCACGGGAAGGCCGGCGTCGGCCAGAGCCTTGCGAGTCCCGCCTGTCGAAACCAGCGTGACTCCGCGCTGCGATAGCGTCGTGGCGAAATCGATCAGTCCCGTCTTGTCGGAAACGGAGATCAACGCACGTTTGATGGCGCGGGAGTCGGACATGCATTTGCTCTTCGGTTTTATCGGCCTGTCGCCAGGCCGGCTTCGGCCACAGACGGCTCGGATGGAGGAAAGGCCGGACTCCGGCCAAGGCGCATTCACTTTGCGCCGCGCTTAACATGTTTCGACACAAACGGAAATGCGTCGCTTTGACCGCTCAGCCCTGATTTGAAGCGGGGACGGCGGGAAGAGCGCTACGTCTCGTAAAAGACCAACCGATTTCATTGATGTCCGCGGCCGAGCCGTAGATGACAATCTGCTGGGAGGCGCGCGGACCTTCAGGCGCTGCAAGAAAAAGACTCGGCTCCACATCGATCGGCAGGCCGCCCGCTTCGAAGATCACGCTGATCCCGCTAGGCGTTTGCAAGGCGACCCCCGCGCCGTCCCAGATCAACCTCAGACTGACGGAAGGATGGACATGAAAACGGATGGCGTAATTAGGGGCTTTTGCGGTCGTTCCGTGGCAGGCGACCAATTTGTCCACGCCGCGCAGCGCCGCTCCGTTCGACTGCAGCGCCAGACTTCTTTCGTGGATCAGGCCAAAGCGGCGTCGGAAACCGTCATGCGAAACGGCGATAGTCGTCGCCTCGACGGTCTCATGCCGCGAAACGGGCACATAAGACGGACCGGAAAGGATTTCGTCATCGAACCAGTGCTGGACGCCAGCTTGGGCGCTGAACAAACATGATGAGGAGTCATCAAGACTGAGGGTCGAATGCGCCACAGTGGAGCGCGCTATGGCGCGCAAGTCCGGGCGTTGCGGGCCCGGGTTGCCGCAATTCACGATGATGCGCTCGAAACCAAGCGAAAATTCGAAGGATAGGCAACCAGCGTGGGCTGCGCCCGAAAAGAGCGGGGGTGGCGATGGCCCGGTTTCGGCGAGAACAAGAGCGTCGTGCGCCTCGATCCGTTGATAGCCCGAATGGCGGGCGTTGAAAATCGGCTGCCCCCTGGCGTCTTCATAGGAGAGAGCGATGGCGATGCGGTCGGGAGCCGTCACTCCCATTCCGTTGAACAGGCCCAGCGACCCATCACCGTGCCGGAACATCCGCAAAGCCGGAATCATCCGATCGATCGCGTTCAGCAGTTCGGGAGGCGGCGATTGGCCGCGAGCTGCGAAAGCCTGGCGCAGCGGCAGCAGATCAAACAGAAGATCGATCAGCGTCTGGGGATTGCGCCCGATCGGGACGCCGTCGGCCAGGATTTGCTTGCGCAAATGTTCATTCAGCGCGGCGACCGAACCTTTGAGCAGCGGCGCGCCGCCCTCCACGCAGAGGGCGAAGGCTGTCATGGCGATGGCGGCCCTCAGGCGCATTTCGCCGCTGAGCCCATTGGCTGCCCGCCGGCGAAGCGCCCAAAATCCGCGCGCCAACACACGGATGAACCGGCGATAGTCGTCGTAATCAGCGCCTTCGAGAAGCATAGGCGATTGGCTGAGCCAAGAGAGCGTCCGCCGCGCTACGACGCCGGCCTCCCAGGCCGGATGCGCGCTCGGCTTGCCGAGGAGGGCGATGAATTCCTTAACGAGCGCGCGCGCGTTGGCGCGCGCCAGAGCCGAGTCGGCGGCGCGCAGATGGCGCAACCAGCTGAAGCCCAAGAGATTTCGCGCCCATTCGGGCGAGGGGGGATCAAGCGAGAAGGGCGAACGGCCATGCGCATTGACGATCTTGCCGTCAAAGACAAAGTATCCCGAATAAATATCGGCGGCGATCGTTGGGTCGCCGGTTCGAATATCCTGCGGCGCGATCAGCAGCCGTTCAGGTTGCCGCGCCTGTAATTGGCCGAAGACGAAGAAAGGGCGCGCAACCACGTTCCCTAAATTGAGCGCGAGGCGTCCGGCCATTAGGCGAAGCAGCCAGAACCGCTCGACGAAAGGCGAGGCGCTTGAATTCGTCAAGGCGGTCCAGTCTCCGGATCGTCGGGTCCCTGCGCGCCAAAGCGGGAATCACCCGCGGCGGCCGCAGCCCAAGAGATTGTCCGAACATCGTTAATTCTCAGCTAATTCACGCGCTTCAGCCGCGCGATGAAAAAGCCGTCAAGTCCGCGCTGGCGGGGGTCTTCATGCGGGAGGAAGGACGGCAGCAGGCGCAGATCGCCCTCCGGCGTGGCCGCCTCGGCCGGCAATCCAAGTTCGAAGGGATTGATTCTCTGCCGGACAATGTCAGGATTTCGGCGCAGCAAGGCGCCAATCTGCGCTTCGCCTTCCTCGGGCTCAAGCGAGCACGTACAATAGACCAGCAGGCCGCCCGGCTTGAGCAGGCTGAGGGCGCGATCAAGAATTCGTGTCTGGATGGCCGTGAGCGAAGCAATGTCGCCGGGTTTCTTGGTCCAGAGCACGTCCGGGCAACGCCGGGCTGTGCCGGTGGCCGAACAGGGAGCGTCCACCAGAATGGCGTCGAAGGGCTCAGCCTTGAATGTCGCGGCGTCGCCAACTGAAATCGTAGCTTCGAGGTTGAGGCGCGCCAGGTTTGCGGACAGCACTTTCAGCCGTTCGGCGGAGCGGTCGAGCGCCGTCACATGGGCGCCGGTGAGGGCGAGCTGCGCGGTCTTGCCGCCAGGCGCCGCGCAGAGATCGAGAACGCGCATGCCGGGCTCTGCCGCGAGAAGACGCGCGGGTAACGCGGCCGAAGCATCCTGGACCCACCACTCTCCGTCGTCATAGCCGGCCAATTCGCGGATCGGCGTATGGGCCTGCAGGCGGACGGAGCCGGTTGGCAGCACACGGCCGCCAAGTTTTTGCGCCCAGCCAGCCGGATCAGACTTTACAGTGAGATCTAGCGTCGGTTCGTCGCGAATGGCGGCTGCGACGGCATGCGCGCGATCCTCGCCATAGACACGTCGCCAGCGCGCGGAAAGCCAATGCGGCGTATCGTCCTCAAGAGGATCCGATTGGTCAAGAAATTCGTCGCGGCGACGAACGAGGTTGCGCAGCACGCCATTGACGAGATTGGCGAAGGGCGCGCTCTTCGCGTCAAGCCGCGTCGCGCGAACCGCCAGATCGACGGCGGCATGGTCGGGAACATCCAGGAAAAGAATCTGTGCGCTTCCGACAATCAACAGCCATTCAAGCGGACCGCAATTCCTTGGGAGCCCCTTTTCCACCAATTGGCTGAGAGCCAACCGGATCGTTCCAAGCCGCCGAAGCGCGACCGTGGCGATGGAGCGCGCGAGCCCCCGGTCCCGTTCGTCCAGACCATTGACGCGCGATGGCGTTGCGTCGGGAGCAAAACGATCGTCAAGGGCGTGACCGCCTTGTACGACATCGCAGATGACGGCGGCTGCGGCGACCCGCGCGGCAAGCCCCGGATGGGCCAAAGCGTCGCTGGCCGACTGTTCCGGGTGATTGGACTTTGCAGTGTTCCTGTCCTTGCCGCCGCCCTTGGAGGTGCGCCCGAAAGGCCTGCCGAAGTTTTGATTCATACGCCCAGTGTTGGCCGGAGTTGCGCGAAGGCGGGTTTCGGTTAAAAATCCGCCTTGGATTTTTTTACCATAGCGTCATCGACATAGCCATGCGCTCGGTGAAGCGGCTTGACGTGCCTGGCTCCTTCGAAAGGCTTGCTCCACGGCGCCCGGCCAAACGGCATGATGAGGGAATGATCGGCGATGTCTCAGCAACAACACCCCGAGGGCGAGCAAAAGAGTCTGAGCCCTGAGGCGGAAAGGGCGCTGGCGGAAGCCCGGGAACGTCAGCGCCTGGCCGTGCCGCAACCGGAACCGCCGGTTGAAATCAATGGTCCGAAAGGGCCTGAGCCTGTCCGCTATGGCGATTGGGAGCGCAAGGGCATCGCCAGCGACTTTTAATGGACAAGGCGACTCCGAGGGAAGGAAATGCGCTCCGGGCCTTCCGCTTCGCACCCTCCCCCAATGGTTATCTGCATCTTGGTCACGCCTATTCGGCCCTGCTGAACCAGCGTCTGGCCGAAGAATTCGGTGGACGGCTCTTGTTGCGCATCGAGGATATCGACCCCGAGCGCTCGCGCCCGGAATTTGAAGCGGCGATGCTGGAAGATCTGGCTTGGCTTGGCTTGCGCTGGGAAGAGCCGCCGCGCCGGCAGTCGGAGCACTTGGCCGACTACGCGGCAGCCCTCGACGCGCTGCGGCGACGCGACCTGGCCTATCCCTGTTTTTGTTCCAGGGCCGACATATCGCGGGCCTGCGCGGCCAGCCCGGGCTGGCCGCGCGACCCCGACGGATCGCCGCTTTATCCGCAAACCTGTCGCAATCTCTCAGAAAATGCGCGCGACGAGCAGATTGCCGCGGGCGCAAAATTCTCCCTTCGACTGGACATGGCCAAGGCCCTGTCGGCGACAGAAGCGCCGCTGACGTATCTGGAATTCCATGAGGGCCGCGCGTGGAGCATCGTCAATGCCGAGCCGGAAAAGTGGGGAGACGCATTGATCGGTCGTCGCGATACGCCGGCTTCCTATCATATCGCCTGTACTCTGGACGACCATTTGCAGGGTGTGACCGACGTCGTCCGAGGCGCGGATCTCGAAGCGGCGACGAGCCTGCATCGGCTCCTGCAAGCGCTGCTTGGCTTGCAAACCCCGGATTATCGCCATCACCGGCTGGTGCTGGACGAGCAGGGCGGAAAATTGTCGAAAAGCCGTTTTGCCGTCAGTCTTCGTGATTTGCGCGCGCAGGGCGAGACGCCGGGGAGCTTGCGGACTCGTCTTGCGAAATTGATGGCCTGACGCTCACTCTCACGTGTCAGGGCGTCATGATGACGGGCGTGCCAACGCTGACGCGGTCGTAAAGGTCGGAGACGTCTTCATTCAGCATGCGAATGCAGCCGTAGGAGGCGCGGGTTCCGATCGAATGACGCATCGAAGCCGACGTGCCATGGATAGCGATTTCGCTGCGTTCGAGCAACAGCGCCGCAACGCCCATTGGATTTCGCGGCGACCCGCCGCGGATCAAACTTGGGAGGTTGGGGTGGTCCGCCCTGACGACCTCGGGCGGAGTCCAGTCGGGATGGCTGTACTTGCCGCGGATCGATGTCGAACCCAGCCATTCCTTGCCCGGCTTGGCGACGGCGACGGGATATTGGATCGCCGTGCCATCATTCAGGACATAATAGAGCTTTCGCTGGCTCATGCTGATGACGACGGTGCCCGCGCTGTAGGGGGAGCGATAGCTTACGACATGGGTGCTTGCCTGAGCGGCGCCGAGCGTCGAAAGAGCCAGTAGGCTCGTGCAGAAGAGTGCGGCGGCTTTGAAACTCTTGAGGTGAAAAAGCATGGACGAACCACTCCGACGGTCTTCGTCGTCGCATGACGGCGCACTCCTACCGTGCCGGCAAACCCTTTGAAAAGCTAGATCTTTGGCGCCGTCGTGCGACCTAAATCCTCACTATTGGTAAACCTTTCTTTTTCCGAACGGTTCCGCCCAAGAAAAAAGCCGGGCGATTTTTTCCGCCCGGCTTTGGTTAATATTATGCCTTGGGGTCTCAGCCGCCACGGTTCTCGATGAGGTCATCGACCACGGTCGGATCGGCCAGCGTCGAAGTATCGCCGAGCGAGCTGAAATCGTTCTCGGCGATCTTGCGCAGGATGCGGCGCATGATCTTGCCGGAGCGGGTCTTCGGCAGGCCAGGCGAGAACTGGATCACATCCGGCGAAGCGATCGGGCCAATTTCCTTGCGAACCCAGGCCACCAGCTCCTTGCGCAGGGCTTCGGTCGGCTCGACGCCTTCCATCACCGTGACATAGGCGTAGATGCCCTGACCCTTGAGGTCGTGCGGATAGCCGACGACCGCGGCTTCCGAAACAGCGGGGTGGGCGACCAGCGCGCTTTCGACTTCCGCCGTGCCCATGCGGTGGCCGGAAACGTTGATGACGTCGTCGACGCGGCCGGTGATCCAGTAATAACCATCGGCGTCGCGGCGGCAGCCGTCGCCAGTGAAATATTTCCCGGCATAGGTCGAGAAATAGGTCTGCTGGAAGCGGTCATGATCGCCATAGAGCGTGCGCATCTGTCCCGGCCAAGCGTCGGCGATCACCAGATTGCCCTCGCAAGGGCCTTCGATCACGTTGCCGGAGGCGTCGACAACCTGCGGCTGGACGCCGAAGAACGGACGTGTCGCGGAACCGGGCTTTAGCGCCGTCGCGCCGGGCAAGGGCGAGATCAGGATGCCGCCGGTTTCCGTCTGCCACCAGGTGTCGACAATCGGGCAGCGCTCTTCGCCGACGACGCGGTGGTACCATTCCCAGGCTTCCGGATTGATCGGCTCGCCCACCGAGCCGAGCAGGCGCAGGGTTTTGCGCGAGGTTCTCTTGACCGGCTCTTCGCCGGCGCCCATCAGCGAACGAATGGCGGTTGGCGCGGTGTAGAAAATGTTCACGCCATGCTTGTCCACCACGTCCCAGAAACGGGAAATGGAGGGATAATTGGGAATGCCCTCGAACATCAGGGTCGTCGCGCCATTGGCCAGCGGGCCGTAGACAATGTAGCTGTGCCCGGTCACCCAACCCACGTCGGCCGTGCACCAGTAGATGTCGCCGTCGTGATAATCGAAAACATATTGATGTGTCATCGAGGCGTAGACGAGATAGCCGCCGGTGCAATGAACGACGCCCTTGGGGGCCCCGGTCGAGCCCGAGGTATAGAGAATGAACAGCGGATCCTCGGCGTTCATCTCCGTAGGCGGGCAATCGGCAGACGCCTTGGCTGTTTCTTCATGCCACCAGCAATCGCGGCCTTCCTTCCAGGCCACGTTGCCACCCGTGCGCTGAACGACGATCTGGGTTTTGACGATATCGCCGGTCTTGTCGATCGCCACGTCCGCATTGGCCTTGAGCGGCACTTTGCGTCCGCCGCGCAGACCTTCGTCGGCGGTAATGACCACTTTGGATTTGCAGCCTTCGATGCGGCCAGCAAGCGAATCCGGCGAGAATCCGCCGAAGACGATGGAGTGGATGGCGCCGACGCGCGCGCAGGCCAACATGGCGTAGGCGGCCTCGGGGATCATCGGCAGATAGATCGTGACGGTGTCGCCTTTACCGATGCCCTTTGACTTCAGCACATTGGCGAAGCGGCTGACTTCCTCGTGCAACTGCCTATAGGTGATCTTTTTGGAGTCGTCGGGACTGTCGCCTTCCCAGATGATCGCGACCTGATCGCCGCGCTGGGCGAGATGGCGATCGATGCAGTTCATCGACACATTGGTCGTGCCGTCCTCGAACCATTTGATCGATACATTATGCGGGTCGTAGCTGGTGTGCTTGACCTTGGTGAAGGGCTTGATCCAATCGATGCGCTTGCCGTGTTCGGCCCAGAAGCCCTCCGGATCGGAAACCGAGCGCGCATACATCTCATTGTATTTTGCTTGGTCAACGAAGGCGTGTTTTTCCCACTCCGCCGGAACGGGATAAATTTTCTCCGACATGACTTCCTCCCGGACAAAAATCGACGCCGTGGCTGTTCTCGCCCCGCGCGCCGTTCAATCGAGCCGCATTATGGCCTATCGGCTCAATTTCTCACAAGCGGGAGGGCGTCACACTTTGGTCCTGCGACCTTGGGGGAAGTCGGACCCAAAACGCCGCGCTTCGGCGCAAGCTCATTGCGATCAAGAAGAAGCGGCAAGTCGCACAGGAAAAAGCTCCAAGGCGCTCAAGGGCATTCCTTGCGCACCTTGTCCAGCGCCTGCGAAAGTCCGGCCAGCGAATAAGTGTCGGTCGAGAGCTTTCCCTTGGAGGAAGCCGCTTTCACCACGAGCTTGGAGCCTTTTTTCATTGCATCGATGAAATGGCTTTCCTCAGCCGGATTCTTGATCCAGGCGTTGGCGCCCTTGGCGATCAAGCCGAATTCGGCGTCGCCGATCATCGCTTGCGCGTCGCCGCCGTCCTTCATTGCAAATCCCATGATGATCGAAATTTCATTTTTTACGTTTTCGGCCGGACGATAGGAAATGAAGACATAGGCCGCGTCTCGCTTCAGCTTGTCCGGTTCACGGGTTTTGGGTTGGGCCAAGGCGTAGCAGGTCTTCTGCTTGCCCGGTGTTTGATAGGCGCCCCAGTCGCCGAATTGTCCCATCGAGGCGGATTTGGACTGTTCTGGCTTGGCGTCGGCTTTGGCTGCCTTTGGGTTCTTGGCCTTTTTCTTGTCGTTCGCAGCCTCTTCCTTTGCGGCCTTGGTCGAACCGTCCTTCGCCGGGGCGGCGCTTGCGGTTTCGGCGGCCAGAACGCCGGTCAGAAGGAGCAGCCCGAGCAGGAGGAAACGGGCGCGATGCGGGGCGAAGGAGATCATGTTCAACCATGCATGTTGGGCGTGAAACGAATCATATCGCCAAGATCATAGCGCCAATCGGCGGCGCAATGGAGTGCGACTGCTCTCGGCCTCTAGTTAAGGAAACGGGCGAAAATCGGACCGCTGGCAAGACTGGACCTGTCCTCCTATAATTACGGACCTCCATCAGACGGAAAATTCAATGATCGCCGCCCTCTGCGAAATACATGGTCCGCCGGAGAAACTGGTGCTGCGCGAACTGCCTGACGCCGTGCCCGGTCCGGGCGAGGCGCTGGTCGCGCCGTCGCGCGTCGCGCTCAATTTTTTCGACACTTTGATCATCGAGAACAAATACCAGCTCAAGCCCGAGCTTCCCTTTTCGCCGGGCGGCGAATTCTGCGGCACTGTCGTCGCTTTGGGCGCGGGGGTGGAAAACGTCAGGACAGGACAGCGGGTCGCAGGTTATTGCTCCTATGGCGCGGCGCGATCGCGCCTCGTCCTGCCCGCATCAAGTCTCTCCATCGTTCCGGATGACCTCGACGACGACCGGGCGGCAGGCCTCTTCATCACTTATGGCACGACACTGCATGGCCTGCGCCAGCGGGCCGATTTGCAGAGAGGCGAGACCCTCGCGGTCCTGGGCGCCTCGGGCGGCGTCGGACTTGCCGCGGTCGAGGTCGGCGCGGCCATGGGCGCGCATGTCATCGCCTGCGCGTCCTCGGAGGAAAAACTGCGCTTCGCGGTAAAGCATGGCGCGCATGAAGGTCTCGATTATTCGGTCGAGGACCTCAAGGAGGGGCTGAAGAAACGAACCGCAGGCAGGGGCCTCGATTGCGTTTATGACCCGATCGGAGGCGCCCACAGCGAGGCGGCGCTACGCGCCATCGCCTGGAAGGGGCGGTTTCTGGTCATCGGCTTCGCATCGGGCGAAATTCCGAAAATTCCTCTCAACCTCACGCTGCTCAAAGGCTGCGCCATCGTCGGCGTCTTCTGGGGTGAATTCGTCAAGCGCGAGCCCGAGGTCCATCGCGCCAATATGGCGCAGATTTTTGACTGGACGGCGCGAAAAATCCTTTCAGCCCATGTCCACGCTGTCTATCCTCTGGCCGAAATCGCGGAGGCGCTGCGTGTCATCAAGGACCGTCGCGCGCAGGGAAAAGTTTTGCTTTCGATCCCGCAATAGAGATTTTGCTCTGGCTTAGCGGTCGAAGGCTCCCTAAATATGCGTCACGCCACAAGGCGTCGCGTCCGAACCCCATTTTGAGGATTTCGCTGCAATGGCTTTCCCGAACCGCCTGCGTAATTTCGTCGCCGTCGCTTTGCTTGGCCTGAGCCTTTCAGCATGCGGCTACAACACCATCCCGACGGCGGAAGAGACCGCCAAGGCGCGCTGGGCCGACGTGCAGAATAATTATCAGCGTCGCTCCGACCTGATCCCCAATCTCGTGGCGACGGTCCAGGGCTATGCGAAGCAGGAAAAGGACGTGCTGGTCGGCGTCACGGAAGCGCGCGCCCATGCCACACAGATTCATGTCGACGCATCGCAACTGACCGATCCCGACAAGGTCAAGCAGTTCCAGGACGCGCAGAACCAGCTGTCCGGCGCGCTGGGCCGCCTGCTGGCGGTTTCGGAAAATTATCCCGACCTCAAGTCGAACCAGAACTTCCTTGCCCTGCAATCGCAGCTCGAAGGCACCGAAAATCGCATCACCGTGGCGCGTCGCGATTATATCGCCGCCGTTCGCGACTATAATCTGACGCTCGAAACCTTCCCATCGATGATCTGGGCGGCGACCGTGTTCCGCGGCAAGAAGCCGATGGCCGCATTCACCGCTACGGATGGAGCGCAGACCGCTCCGAGCGTTAAATTCTGAAAGCGTTTCATCCCGAACCAATGATCCCCGCCCGAACTCATAGACAGAAGGCTGACGGCGTGCTGATCCGCCGTTTCGCGTCGTTCTGTCTCTTGTTCGCTTTTCTTGGGCTCGCACTCGTGGCCGCGCCGGTTGCGGCCTGCGCTCAGGCCATGACGTTCCCCGACCTGACCGGCCACGTGGTCGATCAGGCCAATCTTCTGCCGGCCGATACGCGACAGGCGCTCGACCAGAAACTGAAGGATCTCGAGCAGAAATCGCAGATCCAGTTCGTCGTCGCCACTTTGTCATCCCTGCAGGGACAGGAAATCGAGCCCTATTCGAATGAATTGTTCCGGCACTGGGGGCTCGGAGTAAAAACCAAGAACAACGGCGTCTTGCTTGTGGTGGCGCCCAAGGAAAAAAAGGTGCGAATCGAGGTCGGCTACGGGCTTGAAGGCACGCTCACCGACGCCTTGTCGAAAATCGTCATCGCCAACGCCATGGCGCCGAAATTCAAGACCGGCGATTTTGCCGGCGGAATTACCCGCGGCGTCGACGACGTCATCACCATCCTGACCACAGATTCGAACGAATGGACCAAAAAGCCGCAGGTTCGAGCCGACGCCCAGGATTCGACGTTTGACGCCATCCTGCCTTTCCTGATCGTCGCTCTTGTCATTTTCATCATCTGGCGCAGTCGGGGCGGCGGTCGCGGCGGCGGCGGTCCTTTCATCTTTCTGCCCGGTCCGGGCTGGTCGGGCGGCGGCGGTTCATTCGGCGGCGGCGGCGGCGG
>Ga0182030_10018762_pt1 | contig 13236 bp, 13 predicted proteins | sample 812S3MmetaG_FD_121299 | JGI IMG/M metagenome (GOLD analysis project Ga0182030, IMG submission 121299) | Permafrost microbial communities from Stordalen Mire, Sweden - 812S3M metaG (Illumina Assembly) | ecosystem: Environmental > Terrestrial > Soil > Wetlands > Permafrost | place: Sweden... | reverse complement strand
AGCCTTATCTCGGCAACTATCAAAATGCCCCACCCACCGACAATAGCTTCAACCTGCTTAGCACTACTCCTAGTGATAAAAGCATACCTAGCCTAGCTTTGCTTAACTCTAATATTGTGAATATGTACTGTCAGTATTTGAATCAAGAAGCAGTAGCGGCAGTAGCGGCAAATCCGAATGCGAGCAGCGGCCCCAATATTGCCCCCCCATGCACCAACCAAGTCTCGGGACAGGCGCCGGATGATATTGAGCACTATAGCCAGTATTTATTAGACCTTGATGTTATGGGTAACTTTGTCAGTTTAACTAATAATCAAAGCACAGTAAGTAATCAATGATGCGCAAACTTTTACCACTATTCTTTGCAATCTTCCTTTTGGCAAGCGGCCAAGTTCAAGCACTTAATTCTCTGCAACAATATCAAATTGATACTGATACAGAGTTTTATCAAGGGGCTGGTCAAACCACCACAACTACGACCACGTGTGGTAGTACTAGTACAACTCCTGATACAGGCAATCAAACGGGTAGTGAATTTACTCTTAGTCAGGTGGAAACTTTTGCTAGCGAACCAGTTACTTCTACATGGAACATATCTAATAGCACGGTTGAACAATGGTTCCTTAAGCAAGCTAGTGCTCAACCGGTCATAGCACTATATGGACTCAATTCGAGTAATATAGGCATAATCACATCGACCGTCGAGGCAGCTAAAGTTTCACCAGTTTTCTTTTATCTAATCACAAGCAACGAGGGCGGTACTGGTGATGACACCGCTGCTGATGGTTTCATTAACTACACCAGTAGAGCGGGTGACACGGGAGTAGAGGCTGCACAGGCAGATGCTCAACAAATTATTACTGATGCAACATCAAGTGACTCCCCGGCTACAGGAGGCGGTGAGCCGGCAGACATGCCTACAGCGGAAGCTCAAAATATATTAAATTCTCTTTCAAGTGGTAGTATTGGTCGTTATTATATTCCGGCCACCTCTGCAGTAACGGCTGAGTTGGAGTCTCTTAGCGGTAAGACGGGTGACTGGACCGGGTTATTTAACTCACCCCTATCAGAATCTATGCAGAATATTAAGTCAATGGGGGGCGACCCAGAGCAAGGTGGTGCAACTATATCAACGGCAGGGACAGATTGTGGGACGGATGGTGTCGCAGGTCAAGGAATAGAGAAAGCCATTAACTGGGCTATAATGATAGCAAACAATAATGGCTATGGCTATAGTGTAACTGCTCGAGAAACTGGATGGGCGAAGTGGCAGTCGGACCCAAGCTGCAATAGTTCATGCGGCGATTTCGACTGTTCGTCATTTATAGCTGCTGCCTTAACTGAGGCAGAATACTTTCAGACTAATCCGGAGTTCGTCACAAGTACCGAGGGAGCTGCACTTACAGGCGTAGGCTTTAAAGATATTACATCATCGGTTAATCTAACAACAGACGCGGGCATGCAGTCAGGTGATATACTTGTCAACACTGAAGACCACACGGCAATGTATATTGGTAATAATCAGGTAGTACAGGCGGCTGATCCCGCTGACGGGATACAAGTTAGTAGTTATTATAACTATCCATGGACCAACGTTTATAGAACACCTAATTAAGAAGGAGACCTAATGCCCTGGGACCCAGATATACAGTACAATAATCAAATATACAACAACCCATACAATCCTAATGGATACAAAAATGCAAGGTTAAGGAAATTAGTATTAATCATAGTCGGCATATTTGTGATAATTATCTTAGCTATACTCATATTCCACCACGCGTCACAACCAAAGAGTCAACAAAGTAAACAGCTGATAAGTGCCACAGCGGCCGCAAAAAAGAAGACCCCAGATGCAAAAGTCAGTAACTTAAAGGTAGCTGGCGGCTTCGCAATAGCAAGTGTTAGCGATCCTTCTGCGCAAGGCCAGGCGAATTCTGGCTACGAGACCATATTTAAAGTTAATAAAGACGGGTCAATGGTACAAATAGCAAGCGGTAGCGCTTTCGGCCCGCTTGATCTACTACAGTTAGGCATACCTCTATTAACCCAAGCAAAACTTTTGAGTACTAGTCTAACTACGGTTGAACAAAATCTTGCAAGTCAGTGTGATTACAGCGAAGGCGCGATTGGTTTTCTCGGTTTTGACGGTTCGTTTAATCCAGGTGGGTGGGAGATTGACGCTGGTACACTCAGTACCTTAGAACAAAAACTATCATCCGTAATCGATACTCAGAATGTTAGTGCGAATCCTGGTAAGCAGGTAATCTGTGTCAACGTCACTCAAAATAATAGCAATAAGACAATAAACTCAACAACCTACACAAGTACCTTTACGCTACAGATACAATTCATTACGAGCGACGGTACACTTACTACGCATACCCTTACGTTTGCTATTGGTTTTAATAATTACCACACTTACACCCTTGATGGACAAAATATATAATAGAGTTTCTAGCTTAACGCAGAATAGTTGGTTTTAAAAAATCCGTTTTATATAAGCATTATCTAAAAAGATCACATAAGTACGAATAGAACGTGGAGGTTATCATTGCTTGTATTTATTTTTGTGGTGTCTACCCAACCGCCTGGTTGGCGGTAGTTAAACCACTAGTCACTAAGGCTTGGTTCACACAACTGCAGCCACCACCCAACCCCCAGGCTAGTATTATTACTAATGATTATAGAGTTGCTCGTCAATACAATTATATTATAGAAGTAATTGTTACGGGTTGTAGGCGGGAATATAAAAACGGAGTAGAGGCTAGTTCTACATCCGTTATCATTTATTGTAACCTGACAGATACCACACTTGATAGGGCTACTAAGATGGTTGTCTCGGGAAGTTCACCGCCCTCAGGTTGGGTACATAGCGGCGCACAAATAACCCCCGTATTTGAGTTGGTTAAACAAAATAATTCCTGGCTTATAAACAGTGACGCTACCGGCGAGGGTCAATAGGGGTAGTTGCTGTTGATTTTATTTAGTAAAGGATGATTAGGTGTTGGTGGTAGTAATAGATTATTCGGCCATCTTAAAGACCAACGGTTACGCACTAGCCTAGCTCTATGAAGCTATGGCGTAAGCGGAAATCAAATATTATGATTTAGTCGGGATAATTAGTGCGGACTCCGTAAAATAGCGCACAACAACGTCGGCATCGGTAGTTGTGATAAAAGTCTGATAATTATTTAACAGCTTAGTTAGCGCTAAGCGGCGTGCCCGGTCTAGCTCACTGAAAACATCGTCAAATAATAGTAGGGGTTTTTGGTTTCTAATTTCTTCTATAAGCTTGGCTTCAACCACCTTCATAGCTAGCAATACAGTTCTAGCTTCGCCGCGGGAGATAACCGCGCCCGCCAGCTTACTATTAATCGATATTTTTAAATCGTCCCGGTGCGGACCATGAGACGTAAAGCCGCGCAAGACATCCAGTTCCGTATGTTGTTCGAGTTTTTTTAATAAGTCCGTTTCATAATCAGTTAGTTTACAGTCACTTTCGTAAGTAAATTCTATACTATCCGTATGTTCCGAGAGGGACTTATATATATCAGGTACCAAAGCTTGTAGTTTTTTTATAAGTTCGATTCGTTCCCTGAATATTTGGCCGCCGAGTTCACTAATGCGGACATTCCAAACAAATAGCCTAGTGACACTAGAACCTTGTTTTAATTGGGTGTTTCTTTGGGCAAGAGCCCGTTTATAACGAGCTTTGAGCGCCTTAAAACCTGTTACGGTTTGCTCTAAAATATTATCTATATAACTGCGCCTGAGTTCGGGTGGTCCATTTAATGTTAATAGGTGGTTCGGTTCAAATAATACGACGGGTAGTGTCTGGCTAATATTTAAACGCCTAACTATTTTAGTGTTAATGATAAACGTTTTAATTGTTCTGTTGTCTTCAAATTTTTCTATTTTTATGACCCGGCTAAAATCTTTGGTGTGCGCCTCAACCCTGGCCCATGGTTTATTAAACTGCATTACTTCCAAATCTCTCGCCCGGTAAGACGAACCGATCGAAACCATTAAGATAGCTTCTAGTAGGTTGGTTTTCCCGCTGGCGTTAGGTCCTACGATAATATTGACGCTAGGCGATAGCTCGAATGAATCATTGGCATAGGAACGGAAATTCTGGAGGTTAATATCAGTGATCATAATTAAAGACTAACATCTTTTATTACTTGTAAAAGATTTTTAACAACCTTGGCCAATGTTTGATTGCTTAGTTTAACATGCTGCCTAAAAACTCGTCTGTCCACCGATCAACCAACGCCTTACTACCCCTTATTAACGGCATTTTCGCACTAGTTTCACCGGCTAGAATAGACAGGCCAGAAACCTCCCCTTCTTCGATTTGTCCAAGCAATCTTAAATAAACCGCTTCGGCTTGTTCATCGTCAAATAAATTCTTGAAGTAACCTAAAGAAATTTCATCCCTTGCCTCGGCCCTATGAAATTGTTCGGCTGTACCAACCAATAGTTTCTTTAAGTCGTCCGGAACAGCTAGTCTACCAATAGCCAGTAAATCTTTCCATTCCCTGTATTCCATACCACAAATCGGCATACTGCCGTCGGGATGAAGGGGTGATAAACGCGTAAACCTATTAACCGGTACACTGATCCGGGCATTGTCCCCTTGGCCGACATCATATAATGCTTCGTCAATAAGATCATCCACGAGGCCTTCACGATCGGCCCGGGAAGTTCTAGCCTTACTCAGCCAAACCCCCATTTTTACGACTGAAAAAAAGGGAAGCGGCAGCGCAATGTCTTCCATATATCCGGACACTTCGGCATAGAACAAGCCGTCCAGTTCTTGGTGTGGACGTCTGTCTTGTGCGTAAGTGGTTCCAAGCAATATTCTACCTTCTGATCTCATCCGATTAGCAGTATTGTTCCTGTCATCCGGGTTAGCTAAAACCGTATCCAAGCCAGCTAGTAATTCCGTAGATTCTGGGTTGGACTGCGCTACTTCTTCTCTGATACACTGAATGCCTTCAAATGATGTTCCGGGGTGGTCGGGGTGATCAATATATACCCTGATTAATGAGTTTTCAGTTTGTGTCCGCACAGAATTTCCTTGTATTTAGTATTTAAAAATTATTAATTTTTTTAAAAAAACTCTAATATCAACTCTTTAACGGCATAATTATATGGAGATAGTTACTATTGTTAGCGGTGGTATTAATTACAATTGGCTCCAACTTCCCATTAAAGCTACACTTGACCTGGTCGCCATCCAGCACATGCAAAGCTTCTAGAAGATATCGCGAATTTACTGTTACCACCCCACTACCGGTAACCTTAGCGGCGGCACTGGCGGTGTTTTCGCCTAATTGAGAAGCTACCGAATGAATACTAACATCTTGTTTTTCTTCGCTGACGTTCATAGTTATACTGCCGGCACTCTCGCGGGCAAACAATGCCGAGACCTTAGTTATATTAGTAAGTTCGCTTTTCTCAACCGTAATACTGGTAGCGAATTTTTTAGGAATCAATTGGCGGTAATCCGGGTATTTGCCTTCGATTAAACGGGCCACCAATTCAATATCACCAGCTTCAAATCTGACCTGTTGGTCGTCATAACTGATTGTAACCTGGCCGCTGTAGTCGCCGATTATACGCAGCAAATCCTGGATTGCTGTGGCCGGCACAAGAATATTGGTATCGTTTTTGGCTGGCATTAAAAGCTTCTCAGCCAAGCGATAACTGTCGGTTGCCACCACATAAAGCTTGCCTTCAAAACTATTAAAATATACGCCGGTTAAAACTGGCCTGGCATCATCGTTAGAGGCGGCTACAACAACTTGCTGTAAACTATGTCTTAAGATTTCAACATCGATTTTCCATTTGTCACCTTTATCGATAGCCGGCATGACCGGAAACTCATCAGCACTTACTCCGTTAATAATCGAGTTATACATCTTTGAGTTGATATGCAATTTCTTGTCTTCCAATTCAAGGTCGATAACATCGGCCGGCAAGTTGCTGATAAAATCTTGGATTAAGCGGGCTGGTACGGTTATAGCTCCCTCGCTGGAAACTTTTGCACCGATATAGTGGGTGACGGCAATATCCAGGTTGGTAGCGGCAACACTCAGGCGGTTATTCACGGTTTTAAACAGCACGTTGGATAGAATCGGCAGGGTTGACCGGCTGCTGGCTATCCGCGCCACGCTGTTTAATGCTTTGTTAAGGTTTTCCTGAGTTACTTGTAACTTCATTGCTCGCAGCCTCCAAAATTATTTAACAATAATAAGTTATTTAAATTAGTAATTGTATTTATAGGTGCTGTGGATAGTGTGGAAAAATCGTAAGTAACACCTAGAAACTCACGAAAACTTAGTCGGATAAACCCGTGCATTCTTGTGCTAAAACGGCGCACAAACTGCCTGGTTTTAAACATGCCAAATGTATTAATTAAAACGGCTGTGTATAGGTGGGTAGTTAATACACAGTTTTTAATCAGCTTTATCACAGCCTGGTCACAGTCTTTAAACATAAAGGCGCTCCTTTATTTCCGTTATAGCCGACTTCAGCATGCCGTCAAAAGCCATCTCCCGTTCAATTTTTTCAACGGAGTGAATTGCCGTGGTGTGATCCTTGCGGCCAAGCTCATGGGCAATTTTTGGAAAACTTAGATGCAATTCACTTCTTAAGATGTACATTGCCACTTGCCGCGGCACGACAATATCTTTGTCTCGCTTCGGTCCCATAATATCCTCTAGAGCTATCTGGAAGTGTTTAGCGGTTTTATCGATCACCTGTTTCGGGTTAATGTGCTTAGGACGGTTTTTACTGCTGCCCAGCAAGTTGGTGGCAATCGCCAGGTCCGGACTTAATGCCCTCATTTCACAGAAAGCTAATAATTGGTTGAGCGCTCCTTCCAATTCCCGGACATTGGTTTGGATTAGGGTAGCCAGGTACTCTACGACGTCGTTAGGCAGGGTAATTTTCTGGGCATAGGCTTTGCTTTGGATGATTGCGCAGCGGGTTTCAAAATCCGGCGTTTGCATATCGATCGTCATACCCCAAGCAAAACGGCTGCGCAGACGCTCCTCTAGGGTGGCCATCTCCCGTGGCGGCCGGTCGCTGCTGATTATGATTTGTTTATTAGCCTGGTATAAAGCATTAAAGGTGTGGAAGAATTCTTCCTGCATTTTTTCTTTGCCGGCAATAAACTGCACGTCATCGATGATTAGTACATCGGCGCTGCGGTAATTTTTAGCAAACTCGTTGGTTTTTTTAAAGCGCAGGGCATCTACAAACTCTTGCACAAACTGTTCGGAAGATATATAGACTACTCGGCCGTCCGGCTGAGCCGCTAATAAACTATTGCCGACGGCTTGCAGCAAATGGGTTTTGCCAATACCTGAACCGCCGTAAACAAACAGCGGATTGTACTTGGTGCCCGGAAATTGCGAAATGGATTGGCAAGCTGCATAAGCCAGCTCATTGCCCGATCCGACGATAAAATTCTCGAAAGTATAACGTTCGTTTAGCCCCTGGCGGTAATTATGCGAAAAAGCCGGCGGGCTGTAATGCACGGTTGACATATGGGTTTCGGCTAGCGGCTGGGGGGCTAGCAGCAGGTCTTCCTCGCGGTCATCCTCTTTGCTGCCACTAAAGGTATGGATTTTATACTCCACCTTCTCGGGTGAAACACCGTTTTTTAACAAGACATCAACTACCAGCTGGTTATATTTGCGTTCCAGCTGCTGTTTAATAAAGACATTCGGAACCCCAATAATCAAGACATTGTCTTTTTGTTTTAGCAGTTGGGTGTTTTTAAACCAAGTAACAAAGCTGGCATGTGAAACACTTAATTCGATTTCCCCAAGAACGGATTGCCACAAGTTATCTTGCATTGGTGCCAAACTCCCATAAATACATTTTTAGACCCCGGTTTTAATCACTCACTATGTTCACTAACTATAACCCACAATGACCATACTTTTCCACAGAAAAATTATTTACCAGAGAATTGAAAGGCAAATATTACCAAACAGATAAAAAATTATACACAAATCAAAAGCATATCTATAAATTTGTGGAAAACATTTGGACTTAAGTGGAAAAGTTGCTAGAATTAGCGAATAAATATTGTCAATTTAACTTTTGCCGACTTCAGCCCTTGACTTTAGTTGACGAAGCAACATAGAGTTTAAAGTAGTTATGCCTAAAAGAACATTTCAACCAAAGAAATCACAACGCTCCCGCGAACACGGATTTATGAAACGGATGTCCACCAAAGCCGGTAAGCTGGTTTTGCAACGCCGGCGCAATAAAGGCCGCGCAAAGCTGTCCAGTTAGTCCGATTTTTTAAGGAAGTATTAAAACGATGATTGTTAAAGCGCATCGCTTTCATGGTTATGGATCGCTCCGTTATGTCTATAGAAACGGTAAAACAGTCCGTGGCCCGCTGTGTTCGTTAAAATACGTTGAAAACTCCCGGCGCAGCAAATATCGATTATCAGTCGTTGTTAACAAAAAGGTTAACGGTTCGGCGGTGGTACGGAATCGGATCAGGCGTCGAATATATGAATCTGCCCGGCGACTAGAGACTAAAATTATTAGACCCTACGACTTGGTATTTACAGTCTTTAGTGATCAAATTTATAAATTACCTAGCGACCAAATAGATTTATTAGTTAGTGGACAATTTCGTGATGCCGGCGTGATTTAATCTCAGCTTAAATCGGCCTACATGCTATCATAAGAACATACCTAACAGGAGCCTGTATGTTTGCGTCCATTTTTCAAGTGTTGATCGTTAAGCCAATCTTTAACTTATTGGTTGCGATCTATGCGATTTTGCCCGGCCACAACTTTGGCTTGGCGCTAATAATTTTCACGATAGTAATTCGGTTGTTAATGTGGCCGGTCGTCAAAAAACAGCTGCATCAAGCCAAGGCAATGCGCGAGCTGCAGCCGGAAATGAAAAAAATTAAGGCTGCCACCAAGGGAAATAAGCAAAAAGAGTCGCAAATGCTCATGGAGCTTTATAAGGAAAAAGAAATCAGCCCGTTTGGTTCGCTCGGCGCGCTTGCTATTCAGTTTGTAATTCTTATCGGGCTTTATTCGGGGCTGCGGGGCTTAATAACAAATTCCAAGGTAATTCTTACCAATTCTTATTCATGGCTGCATGGCCTAAGCTGGTTGCAGCAACTCAGCCACAATATTCATCTATTTGACGCAACCCTGCTGGGTTTTGTAAACCTCAGCAAAAGCGCCCTGCAATCCAACGGTAAAATTTATTGGCCGGCTATGGTGATAGTATTTGCCAGCGCTATTACCCAGTATTATTCCAGCAAGCAACTATTGCCTACTTCTCCAGACTCCCGAAAACTAAGGGACATATTAAAAGATGCCGGTACCGGAAAGAAGGCCGACCAGTCAGAAGTGAATGCCGCTGTTGGCCGGACCACCAGGTATTTTATTCCCGTGATGATTTTCCTGTTTACTGTCGAGATAGCGTCGGCCATTAGCCTGTACTGGTTTGTGGGCGGCTTTGTAGCTTATATCCAGCAAGCCCGGGCGCTACGTAAAGATGAAACGGAAATGGAAGTAGTAGCCGATAAAACCGATGCTAGCGTTAATACCGCCGAAGCTACTGCTGGCAGCCGTATGCTGGTTGAAAACGAGGTGGTTAATATTAAGACTCCCAATAAAACCAATAAGCCCTCTAAAAAAAACAAACCTAAAAATAAGAGGAGGAAACGTTAATGGAAGAGTCGATACAATTTGCTAAGAAATATCTAGAAGATATTTTGTCGTTTTTTGGCCTGAATACGGACGTGCATGTTACGGCCGAAGATGACGTCATCGAACTTAATATACCTTCAACTACAATGAATGGATTCTTGATTGGCCAGCGCGGTGAAACCATGCGTGCCCTCCAGTATTTAGTCGGTAGTGCCTTGCGCAATAATAATTTTGAGTACAGCCGCGTCAATGTGGATGTAGCGGACTATAAAAGAGCCAAGGCGGACAGGTTGGCTGAAAAAGTAAATAGCTGGGTGGAATCTGTTAAAAAGTCCGGCCACGAAATGCCCCTGAGTCCGATGAATTCGGCTGATCGGCGGGTGGTCCACAAAGTAGTTACCGAAGCGGGCTTAACGACCGAATCTTTCGGGGAAGGCCGCGACCGCCACGTCGTCATCTATCCGCTTAAGGATTCTGAAGTTGCCACTGAGCCGGAAGTTGAACCAGAAGAAGCGCTGGAAGCTGAGCCGAAAGCAACGCCGGAAAATGAACCGGAGGTTGATTTGGTAAGCGAACCGGAAGTTGAAGCAAATACCGAACCAGAGGAAGCGCCGGGGGCTGAGCTGGCAACCGAACCGGAAGTTGAAGCCTAAAGACCAAAGGAAAAGTTTAGTTTTCTAACACAGTCTCGTAAATCTTAAGGGTTTGTTCAGCCATTTTCTGCCAAGAGTATTTTTTTATTTGATTTTTACCCTTTTCGATCAAACCATCTCTTAACTTGGAGTTATTTAAAACTTCCAGAATTTTAGTTTTCATATCATCTACGTCCAACGGGTCAAAATATAGGGCGGCATCCCCGTAGATTTCCGGCAAACTAGTTAAATTGCTTGAGACAACCGGCGCCCCGTGGCACATGGCCTCGAGTCCGGGTAGGCCGAAGCCCTCGCTTAGGCTTGGAAAAATATAAGCCCGGCAATTTAGGTATAACCATTTAAGCTGGGCTTCGCTTACAAAACCAGTGAAAATAACATTTTTAATAGCTTGGTCTGTGACCCATTGCTCAACTTGAATGTAGGTCGGATCAGTTTTTCCGGCTAGCACCAGTTTTAATCCTGGTTTAGACTGCTGTAATAGATTAAAGGCTGCAATCAGGCGGTACAGGTTTTTGTGTGGCTGCGGACGGCCCACAAACATAATAAAGTCTTCATTTTCCAGTTTATGCAAGGGCTCGGGCTTTTCAAGTATCGGATCGGCCGATTCATAAGTAACAGTAATTTTTCGGCTGTTGATGCGTGCGAACTTAGCAATATCTTCTTTAACGTATTCTGTTGGCGTGATAATGGCATTAGACTTGTGCGCTACCCGTTTAATTACCCATTTATAAACCTGCTGTTTGGTTATAAATACTGCTGGATTTTTGCTCGGGTTCCGGAATCTGGCGGTGGTTAAATCGTGAATAGTGGTTACGACCTTGCCCTTATATAGGACTGGCTGTTGAATCATGGCGAAATGCACCAAGTCGGGCTGCAGCTGTATCAACTGGTCTTTAAGGGCGATCTGTTCGTCAAACGTAAATTCCTTATAAGGGCAAACTACCTTCTTAAAGTTTTTATTAGTCGGCTGCCAATTAGCAAAATCCCCCGGGTTAAGCAGGATTATATATTTGTGGGTCTGGTCAATTTCCTGCAAATAGTGTATTAAGCGTTCGACATAACGCCCCGTACTTGCGGTTAGTTCCCGGGCGTCAATTGCGATTGTTGGAGCTGTGCTGGCCATTGATATATTTAAACCCTCTTAGTTAATTTTTGCCAACCCGCCCTTAGGTGCCTAAGTTTTTTAGCATTGGGAGGCAGGTCGCGGGTGATTATGGACGCAATATAAGCTTTTGAAACAGTCCTGGATTTTTGGATTTTACGGCGAGCAAGGGTTTTTTTCGGGAAAAGATACAATGAATATATTGCGCCTTTTGTAGCGTAAATGCCCAGACCGCGCTGCCAGGCTCTTAAATAAAACATAGAATAGGCCAAAAAAAACTTAGGCAGAACCTTTGGCAGCAGGTTTAGTGGTAAATTTTTCCAAGCCAGCATCGGCAAGTTCTTCATGGTTTGAAAAGTTGTAAAACCTTTCATTTTTCCGCTGGTTTTGCCGATTTGATGGTAGGCAATAGCGTCGGGGACGTAAACTACTTTCCAACCTGTTAGCTGGGCCCGGAAACTGATATCAACATCCTCATAGTATGCAAAAAAATCTTCATCAAACAAGCCGATTGCCCTAAACATTTCGGCGCTGTATAAACTGGCGCCGCCGCTGCCGGCGAACACATCGGTCGCATTGTCGTATTTACTTGTTACGGCTTCACCGCGACCGCGCGGATAGGGCAACCCCCAAAAAGTATAGAAGTCGCCCGTGCTGTCTAGGGACTTCTTGTCAATACTCATCAGCTTACAGGTTGCAATGCCGATTTTCGGATCTTTTTCGAATACGGAGCGCAGGTTCTCCAGCCAATGCTTGTCAGCGACCGCATCGTTATTTAGCAGGCCTATATATTTAAAGCCGTTTTGTAGTGCGTAACGGATGCCAATATTTACACCGCCGGCGAATCCGTAATTCTTGTCCTGGACAAGCAAGGTCAGGTTGGGGTATTTTTCCTCTAAGAATTTTCTTGAGCCGTCGGTTGACCCATTCTCGACAACTATAACTTCTGTCTGCAAAGTTTGACCAAGCAGTGAATCAACGCACTCACTGATTGAGGTTATACCGTTTAAATTCGGTATCACTATTGCGGTGTCATTCATCGACTTCATTACCCATTTCATCTATAATACCTCATAACCTATGCTTGGACGTATCTTCTCGAAAAAGAACCGTGTTCTATTAAGTGAGCTAGTGCGAACTGATTTTAAGCTTCGCTATCAAGGCTCGGTTCTGGGTTATATTTGGTCGCTACTGCGCCCGCTACTGCTGTTTACGATTCTCTATCTGGTTTTTATTAAGTTTTTGAAAGTTAACTACGACGTCCCGCACAGCGCTGTTTATCTATTGGTCGGAATTGTTTTGTGGAACTTCTTCCTTGAGTTAACCTCGGGATCGATCGGTTCGATAGTTGGCCGCGGTGATCTGATACGTAAAATCCGAATTCCACGCTGGATTATCGTGGTGTCCAGCAGTTTGTCGGCCGTAATCAGCCTGCTGTTAAATTTGGTAGTTATTGCGGTGTTTATGCTGCTTAACCACGTAGCCGTTACGGCCAGTATTTTTTGGGTGCCACTGCTACTAATCGAATTATATCTTTTCGGAATTGGCATCGCTTTTTTCTTGTCGGCCGCCTTTGTAAAATACCGGGACATTACCTATATTTGGGAGGTTACAACCCAGGCTTTGTTTTATTTGACACCCCTGCTTTATCCAATTTCGAAATTGCACTGGCAGATTGTCAGGGAAATACTTTTCTTGAGCCCATTATCGCAGGTGGTTCAGGCAATGCGTTACGTAATTGTCACCAAAAAAACCTTTACTATTACAAATGTT
>Ga0182030_10018761_pt1 | contig 13237 bp, 11 predicted proteins | sample 812S3MmetaG_FD_121299 | JGI IMG/M metagenome (GOLD analysis project Ga0182030, IMG submission 121299) | Permafrost microbial communities from Stordalen Mire, Sweden - 812S3M metaG (Illumina Assembly) | ecosystem: Environmental > Terrestrial > Soil > Wetlands > Permafrost | place: Sweden... | reverse complement strand
CCGTCCAACTCGGAAAGATTTAGGCCGCCATTGACGAGGACCTTCATGCCACTGGTTCCGCAGGCCTCCCATGGACGGCGAGGCGTGTTGATCCAAAGATCGACCCCCTGGACCAGTTCCTGGGCCAGCATCATGTCGTAGTCGTTGAGGAAGACCACGCGCCCTTTAACCTCGGGGCGCTTGATGAAATCTTTCCATTGCTTGATCAACTCTTGTCCGGGAAGATCCTGAGGATGAGCTTTTCCCGCAAGGACTAACTGAACGGGACATCGTGGATTGGACAGCAGCCGTACCAGCCTCTCGCTATCGTGCAAAAGAAGATTGGGGCGCTTATAGGTGGCAAAACGGCGCGCAAATCCCAGGGTCAGCACGTTTTCATCAAAAATGCCGACGGCATTCGACGGATCTGCGCCTTCCGCGGCGAGCTGGCACCGGTACCGCTTGCGCATCTGCTCGACCAGGGCTTTTCGCCCGGCCGTGCGCATTTGCCACACCCGCTGTATCGGGATTTGGCGGATGTCATCTTCGGCCGGACGATCTCCGCGCCAGCGCTTTACGCCGCAAGCGCTGGTCCACAACGCATCGGCCTCTGCAGAATCCCAGGTTGGCACATGAATGCCGTTGGTTACTGAGCCGATCGGGACTTGCTCCTGGGGCCAGTGGACAAAAAGCGGCTGGAATATCTGTCGGCTCACTTTCCCATGGAGCTTGCTCACTCCATTGATCTGCCCACTGCCGCGGACCGCGAGATATGCCATGTTGAAGGGCTCTGAAGCGTCTTCCGGATTCTGTCTTCCCATTGCGAGCAGATCATCCACTGAGATGGCGAGTTCATCAACTGCATAGTGGTTCAGATACGTGCGAATGAGGGCGGGATCGAAGCGGTCGAAGCCGGCACTGACGGCGGTATGCGTAGTGAATACATTCCCGGCTCGCGTAATATTCATGGCAAGATCGAATGGCTTCTTGTGATCCTCCATGGAGGAGCGGGCCCGTTCGAGCACGGCGAAGGCTGCATGTCCTTCGTTAAGGTGACAGACCTCAGGAGTGAGTCCCAGTGCTCGCAATAAACGCCATCCGCCAATGCCGAGGACGATCTCCTGCTTCAGACGCATCTCTGCGTCGCCGCCATAAAGCTCACTGGTAATTCCGCGGTGAGCTGCAGTATTCGCAAAATCATTGGTGTCGAGCAGGTACAGCTTTGCCCTTCCAACGAATACTTCCCAACAGCGGAGCCATATCCGTGAGCCAGGAAGTTGAATTTGCAACCGTAACCATTCGCCATTCGGCTGCCGCAGCGGCCGGATCGGCAACTGTCCCGGATCGTTGACTGGATAGAGTGCCTGCTGCCGGCCTTCCGAGTCGAAGTCCTGGCGGAAATATCCCTGCCCGTAAAGCAAGCCGACTCCGACAACCGGAACACCCAGATCGCTGGCTGCCTTCATCTGGTCGCCCGCTACGTTGCCCAGGCCACCCGAGTAGATAGGCAGCGCTTCTGTCAGCATGAACTCCATGCTGAAGTAAGCCACTGTCGTGAGCGCCGTGTCTGAATGCTTATGCTCGAACCATGCATCGGCCCGATAGGAGTCCCGATTCTGCCGAAGCAGACTGTCGAGCTTCTGGCGGAACTCCGGCGTGCCCAATGCAGCCCTGATTTTTTCGTGTGAGACCGTGCGCAGGATGACCCACGGGTTTTGCGTGGTTGCCCAGAGATCCTTGTCGAGCGCTTCCCACAACTCGTCTGCAGAATGGTTCCATGACCAGTGAAGATTGAGCGCTAACTCAACCAGCTCATCAACTCCATCAACCTTGAACCAATCGGATCGTGCCTTCGGGTCGTTCAATATCCCCCTCCACGTGCTGGAGTTCAGGAAGCGAAGGCCGCTTCGCAAACTTTGCGCGACGCCCGATTTCAATCGGCCGCCGCCTAACTGTCTGTGAACATGGCCTTCTGCGGATGCCCCTTGGCAAGCGGAGCCGGGGCGGTGGCATCGCTAAAGTCCTTCGTCCACTGCCAGTTCCTGATCTCTGGCATATCCTCCAGGTGTTCGCGGATATAGACGTGGTGACGTTGCAATTCCTGGTTGAAGAAGTCGATGGCATGTTCGGCCTGCAAACGGAGGCGAGGGATATGCTTCAATGCGTCGAGCGCAAGGTGGAAGCGGCTCATTTCATTGAGAACCACCATGTCGAATGGCGTGGTGGTCGTACCGCGGTCCATGTAGCCGTGCACATGGAAGCGGCCTTCATTGGAGCGCCCGTGCACGAGCGTATGAATGAGCCAGCGATTGTTGTGGAAGGCGAAGATCACCGGCGCCGTCTCAGTAAAGAGCGCGTTGAACGACATCTCGTCCATCCCGTGCGTATGCTTGTCAGGAAACATCAGAGTCATCAAGTCGACAACGTTGACAACGCGCACCTTGATGCCCGGGACATATTTCTGCAGTAGCCATGAGGCCGCGCAAGTTTCGATAGTGGGCACATCGCCGGCGCAGGCCAGCACTACATCCGGCTCCCCGCCTTTATCGTTGGTTGCGAACTTCCATGTGGATGCGCCGCGCGAGCAATGCTCGAGAGCCTCATCCATATTCAGCCATTGAAGCTGCGGCTGCTTGCCGCAGGTGACCACATTCACGTAGTTGCGGCTGCGCAGGCAATGGTCGAATACGCTGAGGAGGCAGTTGGAGTCAGGCGGATAGTACACCCGGATCACTTCACTCCTTCGGGCCAACGCATTGTCCACGTACCCGGTTGCCTGGTGACTGAAACCATTGTGATCGTTGCGCCATGCATGACTTGTGAGCAGAACATTGAGAGACGCGAGCGGCCTGCGCCAGGGATACTCGCGGCATTGCTCGAGCCACTTGGCATGTTGGGTGGTCATCGAATCGACGACCTGCGCGAAGGCTTCATACGACGACCACATGCCATGACGGCCGGTGAGCAGGTAGCCCTCGAGCCAGCCCTGGCAGAGGTGCTCGCTCAGCACTTCCATGACGCGGCCATCTGGGCCGAGTTTATCGTCGATCGAGACAATCTCGGCCATTGAGCACCGTTTCGTTGCCTCAAAGATGGAGTTCAAGCGGTTGGAATTCGATTCATCGGGGCAGAACATGCGGAAGTTTGTCAGATTCATTCTGAAGATGTCCCGGAAGAAATCTCCCAGTTTGCGCGGTGCCTCGGCCAGAACCTGACCGGGGCCGGGGATTTCAAGCGCATAATCTGTGAAGTCGGGCAGTGCGAGGGTGATCAACTCGCGTCCGCCATTTACGTGTGGGTTGCCTCCCATGCGCCGGTTTCCTACAGGCGAGAGAGCCGCAAGTTCGTCAAGGAACTTGCCGTCTTTGTCGAACAGTTCTTCGGCCTTGTAACTCTTCATCCAGGCTTCAAGGATCTTGAGATGCTCTGGATTTTCACGGACCGTTGCCAGCGGGACCTGATGCGCGCGGAATGTGCCTTCGATGGGTATCCCATCCACTTCCTTCGGGCAGGTCCATCCCTTGGGCGTGCGAAAGATGATCATGGGCCAGACGGGCTGCACTCTGAAACCGTTCTTGCGCGCCTCCTGTTGAATTGCCCGGATCTCGGTATAGCAATCGTCAAGGGTTTGGGCCAAAAGCTGATGCACAACCTCCGGATCATCGCCCTCGACAAAGTAAGGCTTGTAACCACGGCCTGCGTAAAGAGCCTTCAAGTCGGCGTCGCTCGTCCGTCCCTGGGCTGTTGGCCCGGAGATTTTGTATCCGTTGAGGTGAAGGATCGGCAGGACAGCGCCGTCTCGCACCGGATTGACGAAGTTGACCGACTTCCAGCTTCCTTCCAGTGGACACGTTTCGGATTCGCCGTCCCCGACAACGCAGGCGACAATCAGATCTGGATTGTCGAACGCAGCGCCGAACGCGTGAACCAGCGAATAGCCAAGCTCACCTCCTTCGTGCATGGAGTTTGGCACGTGCGGCCCGCAGTGGCTGGGCACGCCGCCTGGTGTGGAGAACTTGCGGAACATGAGCCGCAAGCCGTCTTCATCGTGTGTGATCTCCGGGTGAACCTCGGTGTACGAGCCTTCCAGATAAGAACAGGCGTTCAGCGAAGGGCCTCCGTGTCCGGGACCAGAAATGTAAATAACGTCCGCCTCGTGCTCTTTGATCAGCCGATTCAGATGAATGTAGATGAAGTTCTGTCCAGGCGAGGTTCCCCAGTGACCGAGCAATCTGGGCTTGATCTGCTCTGCCTTAAGCGGCGAGCGAAGCAGGGGATTGTCAAAGAGGTAGATCTGGCCGATGCAAAGATAGTTCGCAGCGCGCCAGTAGCGATTCATTTTGTCCAGCATCTCTGGCGATAGCGGTCCCTTGGGTTTTGGCGCGCGCTCTTCGTTTTTGCCGTCGGCCGCAACCGCAGTCGACAGGCTCACGTCGAAGATGAACCCGGAAGAGTTGCCAAACTGATCGAAGTTCTTGCTGAATTTCTGAGGCGTGTCGTCCTTGTCAACTTTGATTGGAATCTCGGTAGTGGCCATCGTAGCGAATCCTTTCTCGTTCTCCGCAACTGCTCACATCCTTGCAGCGGCTTTCAGACTTCAGATTGTCTCGCTTCGACCGTGATCAGGTCCCTCATCACTTAGCCAGCATTTTGCGGATTGATTTCAATTCGGCCCGATGCTTCTGAGTGGTTGCGGGATAGGACGGTTTCAGTCCCCTCAGCGCATCAAGAACGATCTGAGAGACGATCAGGCGGGCGTCGTCCTTATCGTCTCCGGGGACCACATACCACGGAGCTTGATGCGTGCTGGTTGCGCTCAGGCACTCTTCGTAAGCTTTCACGTAGTCCTTCCAGAATTTTCTTTCATGAATGTCGGCGAGACTCAACTTCCAGTTCTTGTCCGGATCGTCGATGCGCGCCAGAAACCGCTTCCGCTGCTCGTCCTTCGAGATGTGCAGGAACACTTTGACGACGCGCGTGCTGTTTCGGTCAAGGTGCTTCTCGAAGTCCACAATGGAGCGATACCGATCGTCCCATTTCGACTTATCGTCCCTTAGCTGCTTTGAAAGTCCTTCGTTGCGAAGCTCCTCAGGATGGACGCGGACAACGAGTACTTCTTCGTAATAAGAGCGATTGAAGATGCCGATGCGGCCGCGTTCGGGCAGACGGCACGTGGTGCGCCAGAGAAAATCATGTTCCAGTTCTTCGGCACTGGGTTGCTTGAAGCTGAAGACTTCGCACCCTTCCGGATTTACCCCGGACATGACGTGCCGAATGGCGCCGTCCTTTCCGGCCGCATCCATGCCCTGGAAGATCAGCAGCAGCGCATGGCGGTTGGATGCGTAATGAAGGTTTTGCAAATCGCTGAGATCCTTCACATGCTCTTCAAGCAGCTTCTTATAATGCTTCTTCGAATTGGTCAGTGCCGGGCCGGCCGTGGGCCATTCGCTCAGACTGAGCTTCTTGCCTGGCGGCACATGGTAGGTCTTCGAATCGATCGTCATCGCGTCCCTTCAATCTTTCCTATGCGGCGGGCTTCTTCTTCGCCGCTTCTTCAAGATGAGTTTCTCGCTCTGCTTCAAGCCAGTCCTGATCCTGCTGGCTCTCGCCGTGGGCGCGTTGCTGATAGATTTCAAATGCCCGGGCAGCAATTGCCTTTGTATCGTCGCCGGACTTTTCGCTCGACGCCGCCTTCGCGTTGGCTGAGGCTGTAGGCTGTGCCGCCGCGGCCTTAGACTTGGGCGGATCAAAGATTCGATAGGCAAGGAGTTTGATGCGGTCATTGACGAGCGCCCATGCAATCGCGTAGCCCCACACGAAACCGGCCCACTTCCATCCCAGCGGCGTCATGAACAACCCATAGACAGCAATAAGCGTAGCTATCGTCTGGGTGCCGAGGACGGCCATCCATAAGATCTTCGCTGGACGTATTGACCAGAATGGGCCGCGCGTTCTGGTGAGGAAGATGGTGAGATGGCCGGCCACGGAGAGCTTCAAATACATCAGCGTCTGAACGTGGGCGCGGTCAAGGTGGAATACGCGCTCGGCGAGATAAAACAATCCAAACGCGGCGACAACGCCGATCACTCCCAGCACGGTGGAGATGGAGAGCACAAGCCGCATGTTCCAGGCTTCAGGCTTGTTTCTATACAAGACGTTGTCATAGGCGATGGACAGAATCGCCCCGTCGTTGAGCAGCGCGATCATCACGATCATCACCGCGGTTACCGGATAGAAGTTGAAGACCAGGATGGCCAGCGTCATGAAGAACAGCACGCGCAGCGTCTCCGCAATGCGGTAGATGGCGTAGCTGTTCATGCGCTGGAAGATGCGCCGGCTCTCTTTGATGGCGTCGATGATCACGGAGAGTCCGGAAGAGAGCAGGACGATCGAGGCTGCCGCCCGGGCCGCATCTGTGGCGCCGGAAACGGCAATGCCGCAGTCGGCCTTCTTCAGCGCGGGCGCGTCGTTCACTCCATCGCCGGTCATTCCGACAATGTGGCCGGAGTCCTGCTGTGAATTGACGATATAAAACTTGTGCTCGGGAAATACCTGGGCGAAGCCGTCCGCCTTTTCGATCTCCTGAGAGATCTCCGGCGTCGCCTTCTTCGTCGTGTCGCCAAGCGCGCTGGCTTCCAGAATATTGGTGCCCAGGCCAAGTTCCTTCGATGTTTCCCGGGCAATGGCAATTTGATCGCCCGTCACCATCTTGATCTTTACGCCCATTTGTACGGCGTTTGCGATGGTTTCCTTTGCATCCGCGCGCGGCGGATCGAACAAGGGCAGTATGCCCATGAACTTCCATTTGCGTTGCTCGTCGGCCTTGGCCACGCCCAGCGAGCGGAAACCGCGGCCGGCAAAGTCAAGAATGGCCTTGTTTGCCGCTGTCTTGACGTCGCCGGCATTGGTCGCCATCTTGAGAATGACCTGCGGCGCACCCTTTGCTACAAAGAACTGCTTTCCGTCCGCCCCCTTTATGGTAGCTTCCGTGCGCTTGTGCACCGGATCGAAGGGCATAAAGTGAAGCACCTTGCAGCTCTTCAGCTCCTTGTCGTCCTTCACGCCGCCAATCACCGCCAGGTCAATGGTGTCCTTGTCTTCCGCGCGGGAGGCCAGCGCAGCCCAGAGAACGACGTTCGCGGCAGCGATTCCGTCAATGCAGAAGGGATCGCCCAGCGTGAGTTTGTTTTGCGTGAGTGTTCCGGTCTTGTCGGAGCAGAGAACGTCTACGCCGGCCAACTCCTCAATGGCCGACAGGCGGGTTACGATCGCTTCCTTCTTGGCGAGCAGTCGAGCTCCGACGGCCATGGTCACCGACAGTACAGTCGGCATGGCGACGGGGATGGCGGCCACCAGGAGCACCAGGCAGAACTCCAGCGTGGTGAGAACCTTTTCCCCGCGGAAGAGAGCGACGACGAGAATCACGGCCACCAGCGCTACCGCCAAAACGATCAGGTAGTCGCCGATTTTCATTACAGCCTTTTGGAAGTGGCTGACAGTGTGAGCCTGCTCTACAAGCTGGGCCGTCTTTCCGAAGTACGTTTCTGTCCCCGTGGCATAGACGATGGCGTCAATCTCACCCTGGCGGATGATAGAGCCGGAGTACACGGCTCCTCCTGGCTTGGCGGTGACCGGCAACGACTCACCGGTCAACGCGGACTGATCTACCTGGATGGAATCGCCGTCGAGCAACCGCGCGTCCGCTGGAACTATGTCTCCCAAGTGGAGTCGAATGACGTCGCCGGGGACCAGTTCGCTCGCCTTGGGATTCACCCACTTGCCATCTCGCTTAACTTTCGCCAGAACCGCCAGCCGGGCTTTCAGAGCGGCGATGGCGTTCCCCGCCTGGTGTTCTTCCCAGAATCCAACCAGTGCGTTGGAGCACAGCAACAGAAGAATCACGAAGAAATCGAGCCAGTGACGAACAAGCCCGGAGAGGATCACGGCGGCTTCAATCATCCACGGAATTGGACCCCAGAAGTAGGAGAGAAACTTCAGGTATTCGTTGGTCTTCTTCTCCTCGATCTGGTTAGGCCCATACTGCGCCTGGCGCTTCGTAGCCTCGGCCTGCGTGAGTCCGTCAGCCGATGCACCAAGCTTTTTCATCAGCTCAGGCATTGCGAGCGTCTTCAGGGAATCCTTATCATCCTTGGGCTTGACTCCTTCTGATTTCGATTCCATTTAAGATTGTTCTCCTCTTGCTCGAATGCCCCGGAAGAATTGCTGCAAATGCAGGCAAAGCAACACCCAGATCAGCCATTTAGGTTGGTGTTCAGGCGCTAGTCAGTGAAAAGCCGGACGTCAGATCATTGCTTCCTTGGAGGGCCCTCCTGTCGCGCGAGTACACAGTGCAATTTGAGGCTCTCAGCGGGCGGGGCCGAGGAATGTTGCTCGAACAGGTGGTAACACCGGATCCCTTAAGATCCACACGCCCTTCTATTTTGAAAAAATCGGATGATCCTGGTCATAACGCTGCTCGGTGTGCGAAGACTTCTCCGCTGCCTCATCGGCAACGTGCTCTATCCGCTTCTTTTCTGCGGCATCCGTGACTGTCTGATTCTCATGTTTTATCACTTCTGGATTCTCAAATTGTTCCGGCATGGTTGCTCTCTCCTTTCATCACGATGAACCGTGGCGCCATCAATTTCTGGTCAGTATTGCTCGCCTTTCGGCGTCGCGGGGCTATTCGTAGTTCGTTTCTGGAGAAGTGGTTTTGCGCAGCTTTTCCCCGGCCAATCTGACACGGAAGCAGTGCGTAGTTCCGAGGGCGGCCGCGTCAGCTTCCGATGAGCCGAGACCCAGAGCCACGTCAAAGTGTGAATCTCGATGGTCACCAAGCGCCCCTCTTTCCAAGGATGTGGCCCATGACAGGATCTTTGTCGAGGTTGACTCCACTGCATGACGCTCTCCATGACTTGCTCCCCACCGGAACACAGTTTCGGTCGAGCGGCCAATGTTTCCTGCAGGGAGAACATAGGCTACGCTCGCTTGCGCAGTTCCGGTGCAGAGCCTCGCATGTTTTTTCTGGCTGCATCCTGATCCCCGCACGGAGATGACTGACTTCTCTCGTGAGCAATTGTGATCTGCATTCCAGGACTCCTTTATTTGATACTTGCGACGCTGTGCGAGAGCATTCACCTTGGCCTTAAGGCGTCACGTCGACAGTCCATCGCGTATGAAGTGACTGCAGGCGTCGTGTGCTGACGCAGGGTCGCGCGATTCATTGCAGGTGAAGGAAGAAGAGTTATGAGAGTCCTGATGGCGGTTGACGATTCGGGGTTTGCTGAAGATTTGCTGCGCGCTGTGGTGGTCGGGATCCGCCATGAGAATACTGAGGTTCTCGTTTTACATGTGCTGCAACCGGTTGACACTGTGCCTCCGCCTGAGATGGCTCAGGATTATGCTCCTGAGTTGGAAGTTGAGAAGCAGCCTGCTCGTGCATTGGTTGAGCGGATTGCGGCCGAACTGCGCAGAGCCGGTTTCGCGGCAGAAACTGGTGTACGGATTGGAGACGCAGCAAACACAATTCTCGGCCAAGCAGTCGAATGGGATGCCGATCTGATAGCGGTCGGTTCGCATGGGAAGAGGAGCATTCACGATTTCCTACTGGGCAGCGTGGCGGAGTCGGTAGCTCGTCGAGCCGAATGCTCCGTGGCTATCGTTCGCACAGCGCTCAGCAAGTAATCTGTGCGCGAACTGCAAACAACAGAGCCCCTCAAAAGGCCGAGGGCATGTTCGGTTTAAGAGGAGCGTTTATGACCACCACAGAAAAGTGCGAACATCCTGGCTGCAACTGTCAGCCCGCCATCGGCAAGAAGCATTGCAGCACCACCTGTGCAGAGGCAATGAAGAGTCCAGAGACACCTTGCCAGTGCAAGCACCCGGAATGCAGCGATATAGGGCTCAAGATGTAGCTTGACCTCCATCTGACCCAGCAATGAGTCGAGAGTTCAATTGCGATATTCACCCATTTCAGCAGTGAAAGGTAAGACGCGCCATGGCACTTTCTGCAACTCTTGCAACGATAGCCGCTCTGCGGCAGTGGGGTGGGTGCATCCATCTGTGCCAATAAAGTTGCTGGCGTGCGCGCCGGGCTCATCCATGATGTGTTCTCCGCTCATCAGGGCGTTGAAGACGACGACATGAATGTCTTCTCACTGGGTGAACAGGTTATCGGGCCGGCACTGGCCTGGGAATTAATTCAGATGTTTCTAAAGGCTCGTTTTAGCGGCGCAATTCGCCACCAGCGCAGAGTCGATAAAGTGAGTGCGCTTGAAATCCAACCCGTAGTGGTGTGACGTGTTTTCCAAGAGGAATGAAATGAATCGAACGACAGAGAAGCTGCATGAAATTGGTCAGAGCATCTGGCTCGATAACATCACACATCGCCTGCTTGCAAGCGGCACACTGCTGAGCTATATCCGAGAGCTTTCGGTGACCGGCCTCACTTCGAACCCAACCATCTTCGATCACGCGATCAAGAACAGCAACGACTACGACGATGTTATTCGCCGGAAATTAGATGAAGGCAAATCGGGCGAGGTGCTGTTCTTCGAGTTGGCCCTCGAGGATCTGAGGCAGGCGGCCGATATTTTCCGGCCTATCTACGACCGAACCGACGGTGTGGATGGCTGGGTCTCTCTGGAGGTATCGCCACTGCTGGCGCACAACACGACCGCTACCCTCGCCGCAGCCATGGCTCTCCACAACCTCGCTGCGCGTCCGAATCTCTTCATCAAGATTCCGGGTACCAGCGAGGGGCTTCCAGCCATTGAGGAAGCGATCTTCCGAGGTGTGCCTGTCAATGTCACTCTTCTGTTCTCGGGCGAACAATATGTCGCCGCAGCCGAAGCTTACATGCGCGGTATCGAAAGGCGAATTGCTGCCGGGCTGAATCCCGATGTCGGCTCGGTGGCCTCACTCTTCGTCAGCCGTTGGGACGTAGCTGTAGCACAGAAAGTGCCGGAGGTCCTGCGCAATCAGCTTGGAATTGCCATCGCCAGAAAGGCTTATGAGATGTATCGCACGCTGCTCGATTCGTCGCGGTGGCAGCGCATCCAGAACGCTGGGGCCCACCCTCAGCGCCTTCTTTGGGCGAGCACGGGAACGAAGGACCCCAAAGCCTCGAGCATCCTGTACGTCCAGGCCCTCGCCTTGCCCTCCACCATTAACACGATGCCTGAGGCAACCTTGAATGCCCTTGCCACCCATCAGGAATTTGGCGAAGCTCCACGCGAGAAGAACGACAAAATCCTCACTGAATTTGCAATCGCTGGCATTGACACGGATGCCGTCGCTGCCCAGTTGCTCGGGGAAGGAGTCGAATCGTTTGCCAAGTCATGGAACGATCTCTTGGATTGCATCGCATCGAAGAGCGCGGCGCTCAAGGCGGTAGTTGCCTGAGTTTCGGAGTGCCCCGCTGTTAATTCGTGTACGCAATTCTTTTGGGTAGCGACACGACAACGTACTTGCTGGCTGACAGATCCAAGGCATGGCTGCGGATCGTCGTGCGGAGCTGAGAACGTTTGCGGTCTGCCTCAATCTGGTCTTCGCGGTGGCACAGGCGCTTCCGAATTTATCGCACCGGGGAGCAACCGCACAAACTTAAATCAAGTCAACCATGGAAAAGGGAATCGAAATGAACTCGAAAAACTCTGTGGCGGCAATCTATGAAACGCACGATCAGGCAGAGCATGGCTATCAAGGAACTCCAGGAGGCCGGCGTCGATATGAAGCGCCTGTCGATTGTCGGACGAGATACGCACACGGAGGAACACGTAGTTGGTTATTACACTGCCGGCGATCGCATGAAGTATTGGGGCAAGATCGGAGCCATAAATTCACCGAGAGACCGGATCGTTTCACGATCAATTAGGCGATTCAGGATTCCAGTATTCTCGTTCTCCAGTATCTTCTGAAAGGTGTATCGGGTCCCACGAGAGTTAAATCGCCTTTCCGCATCCTTCATGTTCTCGTATGCCATCAAATCCGCAGGCTGGAGAGCCGTGCAGGGCTGCCACTTTGCTGGAGCGATGGTAGAGAAATAACGCCGATAGGGAAACTGAGGGTCCTCAGTTAAGCATTCAAACCGCGCCAGTATTTCACCATTCCAATCGCACCAATAGTGAACCAGCGTCAGACGCAAGTCGGGATTCCGAGAGGTGTCTTTCCGATCTATCCACTGAAGGGGTGCCGTGGTTGCGATGGCTGGCGATGGAGTGAATGACGCGCCTGCCTTTGCACAGGCCGATATCGGCATCGCCATGGGCACCGGTACCGATGTGGCCATGGAGGCTGGCGGCATCACGTTGTTGAAGGGGGATTTGCGCGGCATTCTCCGCACGACGACAGGAACAGCGAGCGTGAACGTGAACACGACCGCTGCGAGCAGCAGTGCCCAGCCCTGGCCAAAGGTCGACAAGGGCACGGGCTGGACTGGAGCAGGAGGTGGCGCAGCCCTGGCCATTCTAATCATCCTGTGGGTGCCAAGACGGTGGCGCAGCTGGCAGTCGTTGCTGGGAATTCTGGTAGTGGTGACAGCGTTCGGTGCTCTAGCAGGTTGCGGTGGTGTAGTAGAGCGAAGTGGCACGAATCCCCCGCCAACAAACTCGGGAACCACTTCCGCAACATAAACGATTACAGTCACCGGCACCGGGAACGATTCAGCTAAGACGACAGCGACTACGCCCTTCACGCTGACAGTGAACTGAGGGCTTCCCGATGGGAAAGTGCCTCGACTTTCACGGCTATGAAAGATTCAAGGTGCAACGGGCGAGGGAAGCTTGGCGAGGCGTGTTGGAGACTCGGAATTTTTACAAAGCACTGTGGGGATTTTTGTGGGTAGACTGATTCAAAAGCTGAGCAATTGTGGGTAATACCCACAATCTCACCGGACGAGACGGACACCTCAAGCCGCTGAATTTAAGCAACAGTGAGCAATGCTGAAACGAGCAAAACTCTAGTTGTTAACCTGAGGGTGACCTTGCCCTCAGAATGCGTATCTCTTAGCTTGCCGGTTTCGAGGGAGATATTCATCCTCGTCGTAGTCGTCGTGGCGGTGAAAATGTGGGAATCGGTTTTGTCGATTTCCATATTTTCACCGCCTGCTTTGCCCGTACTGCCCCTGGTTAGACGACAGTTCGCATCATGGACGCCCGCCAGTTGCTTTCATACTGCGCGGGGCTGACGTAGTTCAACGTCGAGTGCATCCGTGTTCGGTTATACCAAAGCAGCCAGGCGATGGTTTCATCTTTCGCCT
>Ga0182030_10018759_pt1 | contig 13237 bp, 14 predicted proteins | sample 812S3MmetaG_FD_121299 | JGI IMG/M metagenome (GOLD analysis project Ga0182030, IMG submission 121299) | Permafrost microbial communities from Stordalen Mire, Sweden - 812S3M metaG (Illumina Assembly) | ecosystem: Environmental > Terrestrial > Soil > Wetlands > Permafrost | place: Sweden... | reverse complement strand
GTCTGGGCGTCTGCCACGCCACCGTCGTGCCCGCGGGTGTAATCCGAAGGGGCCCCCGGCCAACCGGGCTTGCCGTACTGGAAGTTGCTGACGATGTGCAGGCCCGCGGCGCGTAAGGCGTCTGCGTAATCCCGGGTGATGGGCTTGGCCTCGAAGTTCGCGCCGGGACGCGACTCGGACACGTAATTCACCACCCCGTCATATCCCGCGGATTTGATTTCGTCGGGCGCGATCCTGCGCACGGCAAAGTCGATCAGCCGAAGATTGGCCCCAGGTGCCCCCGAAGCCCGCGGAGCCTCGCGCATCGCCGCCGCTGCCCCCAGGCCCAGCAGAACCGGTGTCAACGCGTATTTGAGGACATCGCGCCGAGAGGCGGATCGCCGGGGGCCGCTCCCGGGTGGCGCAGCCGAATCGTGCACCGCGCGATGGTAACAAAACCGGGCCGCAGAGCCCGCCCTAGCGCAAGCGCAGGTGGCTGACGTGCGTCCGGTAGAGTGCGTTTTGCGGGTCAAAAATGGGGTTGAGCTGCAGATTTTGATGGCCGAGCCAGCGCGGGTTCTCACCCGCGGACCCCGCGTGCGCGTTGCGGCGATTAGCTGAGCGAATTATAGTCTGGACACATGTCCAGTTTGCTATTGCGCTGCTCAGGAGCGCATTGACGGCGACGGATCTGAGGGCGCCCTTCGGCGGTCGTTCACCAGAAGGAAAGAATTGAGTATGCGAATTGCCCTGCTGTCCTACCGCAGCAAGGACCATTGCGGCGGCCAGGGCGTCTATGTGCGCCACCTCAGCCGCGGTCTGGTGGAGCTCGGTCATGACGTCGAAGTGTTCTCCGGCCAGCCCTACCCGGAGCTGCTCGATCCGCGGGTGCGATTGACCAAAGTGCCGAGCCTCGATCTTTATCGCCAGCCCGACCCGTTCCGGGTGCCGTGGCCGAGCGAGATTCGCGACTCGATCGATGTCTTGGAACTCGCCACCATGTGGAGCGCGGGTTTCCCGGAACCGCGGACCTTTACGCTGCGGGTCGCCCGGCTGCTGGCTGATCGGATCGCCGATTTCGACATCGTGCACGACAACCAGAGTCTGGGAACCGGGCTGCTCAAGATCGCCGGCGCTGGGCTGCCGGTCGTGGCGACTGTGCACCACCCCATCACGCGTGATCGGGTGCTTGACCTCGCCGCCGCACGATGGTGGCGAAAGCCCCTGGTACACCGTTGGTATGGGTTTTCCAAGATGCAGAAGCAGGTGTCGCGCCAGATCCCGGATCTGCTGACCGTCTCGTCGTCATCGGCCGCGGACATCGTCGAAGACTTCGGTGTCTCGCCGGATCAACTTCACATGGTTCCGTTGGGGGTGAACACCAACCTGTTCAAGCCGGGATCGGACCCCCGCCAACCTGGCCGGGTCATCGCAATCGCCAGCGCCGACACCCCCTTGAAAGGGGTCAGCACCCTGCTGCACGCGGTCGCCAGGGCTCGAGTGAACCGCGACGTCGAGTTGCGGCTGGTCGCCAAGGTGGAGCCGAACGGTCCCACCCACAAACTGATCGCCGAACTGGGCATCTCCGATATCGTGCACATCGCCAGTGGGCTTTCCGACGCGGAGCTGGCCGCCTTGTTCGCGTCGGCCGAGGTCGCCTGCATTCCGTCGCTCTACGAGGGCTTTTCGCTGCCCGCTGTGGAAGCCATGGCGAGCGGTACCCCGATTGTCGCCAGCAGGGTGGGCGCACTGCCCGAAGTCCTTGGTACCGACGGTGCCTGCGCCGAGCTGGTGCCCGCCGCCGACGTCGAAGCGCTGAGCCGCGCGCTTGGCGCACTGCTCGATTCGCCGGAAAAGCGCCGCAGTCTGGGCAAGGCGGGTAGAGCCAGGGCGGTGAGCGTGTTCAGCTGGGAGGCGGTGGCCGCTCAAACGGTGCAAATCTATGAGCGGGCGATCGCGCGAAGGGCCAGCGCCGAGGGCGAAGCGCAATGCTGACAGTCGATTTCGACAGGTTGGGCATCGGGCCTGCTGCCAAAGTGATCGACGTCGGCTGCGGTGCCGGTCGGCACGCCTTCGAAGCGTATCGGCGCGGTGCCGACGTGATCGCGTTCGACCGCGACGCCTCCGAACTCGAGTCGGTCGACGCCATCCTGAAGGCGATGGCCGAGACGGGTGAGGCGCCCGCCACCGCCTCGGCGAAGGTGGTTGTCGGCGATGCGCTCAAGCTGCCCTATGCCGATGCGACATTTGACTGCGTCATCGCGTCCGAAATCCTCGAACACGTACCGGAAGACGACGCCGCCATCGCGGAGTTGATCAGGGTGCTCAAGGTCGGTGGCACACTGGCGGTCAGCGTGCCGAGATGGCTCCCCGAGCGAGTCTGCTGGCTGTTGTCCGACGAGTACCACAGCAATGAGGGCGGCCATGTGCGGATTTACCAAGCCGACAAGTTGCGGGACAAGATCGCCGGTGGCGGGTTGGATTTGACGCATACTCATCACGCGCACGCACTGCACTCGCCGTTCTGGTGGCTGAAATGTGCTGTCGGCGTGTCGAATACCGATCATCCGGCGGTGACCGCGTACCACAAACTGCTGGTGTGGGATCTGATGCAGCGGCCGAAGATAACGCAGCTGGCCGAGACGCTGCTCAATCCGCTGGTGGGCAAGAGTGTCGCGATGTATTTCAGCAAGCCTGTAAACATGCAAAGCGAAGCGACGCTGGGACATTCAGTTGCATCGGGTTAACCCGCCGGAGGTTCCTGGCGTCCTCACTTCAAAGCAATGCCGGCAGACCGCGCTCTCGATCGCGGCCGCGCAGGAATCTTCTGGCGCCATTCCGTGGTTCGACGGCGGGCATACCGATCCGTGGGATCACGTGGAATCCGCGATGGCCCTCACCGCGGCCGGGCTGTTGGAGCCGGCGCGCGCGGCGTTCGACTGGAGTCGTAGCAACCAGCGCTCAGACGGTTCCTGGCCCATCCAGTTCCGCGGTGGCGTCATCGAAGACGCCAACAGCGACAGCAACTTCTGCGCCTACGTCGCCACCGGTGTCTTGCACTACGTGCTGGTCACCGGCGATAAATCATTCGCCGCACAGATGTGGCCCGTCGTGCACAAAGCGGTCGATTTCGTCATCGACCTGCAGGTCGGCTACGGCGAGATTTGTTGGGCCCGAAGCGAAACCGGGCCTGTTCCCGAAGCGTTGTTGACCGGATGTGCCAGCGTGTTCCACAGCATCCGGTGTGCGCTTGCGCTCGCCGCCCTGGTCGGGGAACCGCAGCCGGAGTGGGAACTGGCGCTCGGCCGACTCGGCCACGCCCTCGTCGCGCATCCGGAAGCCTTCACCGAGAAGGACCGCTACTCGATGGATTGGTACTACCCCATTCTTGGTGGTGCTCTGCGGGGCCCGGCGGCGGCCGCCCGAATCAAGCAGCGCTGGGATAAATTTGTCGTCGCCGACCTTGGCATTCGGTGTGTGGACGACCGACCCTGGGTCACCGGCGCCGAAACGTGCGAACTGGTGATGGCGCTGGATGCGATTGGCCACCGGTCCGCCGCACACCAGCAATTCGCCGCGATGCAACACTTGCGCGAAGACGACGGCTCGTACTGGACGGGTTTGGTGTTCGCGGACGGGAAACGCTGGCCCGAAGAGCGCACCACCTGGACTGGCGCGGCGATGATCCTGGCGGCCGACGCACTGTCGGACGCCACCGGCGGTGCCGGAATCTTCCGCGGCGACGGGCTGCCGATGGGCTTGCAGGTCGACTTCGATTGCGAATGCGTCGTCAGCGGCCGTGGCCGCTGAGGTCAATCTCTACAGCCCCCGTTGGATGGCCGATCAAGTGCGGCCCGGCAAACTTTTTCGAATAAACCGCCATAGACATGATTGACGACACGGGCGTAGCGTCATTGCGTCCATATCCGCACGAATTTGGGACGTCAAAATGCGAAATAAAATTGCTGTCGTTGCCGCCGCTGTGCTTACGATGGGCTCGTTGACGATTGCAGCGCCAGCGCAAGCCGCCGAAACTCCCTACAATCCAATCGTTCCCACGAAGCCCGGCACCCCCGTGCTGGTGCATCCGCTGGATTGCGAGGGGACTACCGGGGTGCATGGCTGCGGACCCGGATGGTTCTGGCGAAACGGCGAACGCGGCTGGGCCTGCTACCCCTGCAACAATTGACGGGCGCGAAACTCCGGGCCCAGCTCGTCAGCAATTCCTGGCGCAGGACACTAGAGCTGTTCGCCCGGCTGGCCGCTGATCCTTTCGAGTACCCGTAGCGACCCGAGGGCCGAAACTTCGCGGAACTGCCCGGAATCGATGGCGCGGCAATAAATGAAATAGGGCGGCCGACCACCGTCCCTGGGGTCGGGGAACACGTCGTGGATGAGGAGCGCCCCGCCCACGGTCACCCACTTGGCCCAGCCGTCGAAGTCCTGCGTGGCAGCCGCTTCGGAATGGCCGCCGTCGATGAACAACATCTGCAGCGGCGATCGCCAGCCGCGAGCCACAATCGGCGACTTGCCGACGACGGCGACAACATGGTCGTCCAGACCGGCCGCGTCGAGCGCACGACGAAACGTCGGCAGCGTGTCGAACAGGCCGGTGACCTCGTCGACCAGCGAGGTGTCGTGATATTCCCAGCCGGGCTGGTGTTCCTCGGAGCCGTGGTGGTGATCGACGGTGTACAGCACGCTGGCGGTTTGTTGCGCCGCGGCGCCGAGCAACAGCGTCGACTTGCCGCAGTAGGTGCCGATCTCCACACCGACGCCGCCGTCGAGGTAGCGCACCGCGGCGTCATAAAGCGCGCGGCCCTCGTCGGCCGGCATAAAACCCTGCACTTGCTCGGCCAACGCGAACAAGCGTTCAGGCGCACTGACATCGGTGTGGCTCATCAGCTGAACCTATCCTGCGGCTAGCACGGCTCTTCACCCCACTCAGCGCCGGGTGCGTGATCGCTTTAACATCGTGTTGTGCGCCTTTCGCTTTTCCGCAGAACGATCGACGTCAGCCTGATGGCGGCTTTGATTGCAGCCGCACTGGCGTACGCCTCTGCGGTGCTGCCGTTCGGGACGCCGGGGGCGGCGCCGTCGGCCGCGGCGAGCTGTCCCGCCGCGCAGGTGATCTTCGCCCGCGGCCGTTATGAATCGCCCGGCACGGGCATACTCGGGAACGCGTTCATCAACTCGCTCGAATCCAAAGTCAACAAGAGCATCACGACGTACGCCGTGAAGTACCCCGCTGACACTGAGATCGACATCGGCGCCAACGACATGAGCCACCACATCCAGGACATGGCCAACAACTGCCCCGACACCCGGCTGGTGCTAGGCGGCTACTCGCTGGGTGCGGCGGTCACCGACGTGGTGCTCGCGGCGCCGATCGGCGCATTCGGTTTCGATAGCCCCTTGCCGCCGGGCATGGATCAACACATCGCCGCCGTCGCATTGTTCGGCAACGGCAGCCAGTGGGCGGGCCCCATCACGAACTTCAGTCCGGTCTACAACGACAGGACCATCGAGTTGTGCCATGGCGCCGATCCCATCTGCAACCCGGCCGACCCGAACACCTGGAAAGAAAACTGGCCCCAACATCTCGCTAATGCCTACATCGACGCGGGCATGGCCAACCAGGCGGCCGACTTCGTCGCAGGCAAGCTTTAAGAGCCCGGCTGATCGATCCCTGCGGTCAGCTGAGTTGCCAGCGCGTGAAGTGAGACACCGCGCCGACGGGCGATCGCGGCGAGCATCTTTCGAGAATGGCTTTTATCGACGCCGTAGCGTGCGGTGAGCAGTCGGGCCGCATTGGCAATGGTCACCGCCGGGTCGGTCAGGCTTGCGGTCGGATAGGAATCGCCGCCACTGGCTCTGGCCGCCGCGGCCTCGTGGACGGCGGCCACGACGGTGGGCAGCACCAAATGGTCGTACCACTGCAGCCAGCGACCGCACTGGCCGGCCATGCGCAGGAGCTGCCCCAACTCCGCCTTGGTCGGAACGGCGTCAGGGCGGGGCTGATGAGTGGACACCATTCCCCACACCGCGCCGTCGTCATCGACGATCGGGGTGGACACACAGGAGCGGACATCGTTGGCGAGCAACGTTTGCCGGGCTGACTCGCTGAACAGTGGTGAACTGTCGACGTCGGTGACCACGACCTGAGCGTCGCTGAACGCCTGCCTGCACGAGGTGTCGTCGGCGCTCACATAGCTGAAGGCGTCGGCGAAGTCCTGGCTGAATCCGCGCCAACCCTCGAGTTGCATGCCGCCGTGTACCTGGTCGTGTAGCTGAACGATCCCCCGCTCCGCGCCGGAGCGGCTGATGACGACGCGCATCAACTCGGCGACAACCTCGGCGCGGGTCGTGCAGGCTCGCCCACGAGCCGTAAACGGCAGCGGTGGACGCGGGGCCGCCGACCGCGACCGAGCGCTGGAGTGAGGCGCAATCATTCCGGCGGCCACCACGCGCAGCTTGATGTTGTGACGCTGAGAAACGTCTCGCAACACATCGAAAGCCGGGTTCTGATTGAGTCCGTGCTGATCCTGAAGGGCGGCCATGGCAAGGCGCACCGTCGTGCGCGACATCCTGGCACCCGCTGATAGGGGTGTTGGTCTGTGTGAATCGCCGTCAGCAGGTGTCATGGCATCCCGGTCCCCTCGCCCGAACGTGGGAGCTTCCCAAATGGTGGTGGACCGGCTTATTGACCAACCACGTTTTACTTAACCTGGCTGAATTGCACCCAATGCGCATGATGTCAACCTGTGCTTCGTATCACCCTCGGGATGGCGTCTGCGGCGGCAGTCTCAGGCTTCGTACGTGACGTGGTACCAGTGCCGGACCGGCTTGTGGGTCTTGTCGGCTTGACCCGTGTCGGTCGCGCTCAGCACGTTGACGTCGGTCCGGTCGGGATTGTGGGACTCGATGTAGCGTTCCAACTCGTTTATGAGTGCTTTGTGCGGCTGAGCTGGGTTGGCGAGCGCCTTCGTGGTGTGTGTTTGCGGCACACAACCAAGTATGGCCGAGCTCGGCGCAGCGAGCGCGATGACCGCGGCTCCGTTGCGAATCCGTGGAGTACCGTGCGGCTATGCCAGATCGGAACCGCCGCTTCCTGCTCCGTGAACGCCCCACCGGACATATCGGTCCCAACACCTTCGAGCTCAGTGAGGAGGCGGTGCCCGAGATCGGCGACGGTGAGGCGCTGGTTCGCGTCGATTGGATCTCGCTGGACCCCACCAACCGGGCGTGGATCAATGACACGCCGACGTACCTGCCGCCGGTGGGCATCGGTGAGGTCATGCGTGGTGGTGGGCTCGGTGAGGTCGTCGCGTCGAAGAACCCGAACTACCCGGTCGGCCAGACCGTCCAGGGTCTCGTCGGCTGGCAGGAATATGCGGTCCTGTCGGACGGGATGTTCCTGTTTCCGGTCGACATCGCCGAGGGCGTCTCGCCGAGCGCCTACATGGGCGTCCTCGGGACGACCGGGCTCACCGCCTGGATCGGGATCCGCGACATCGGCAAGCCGCGACCGGGTGAGACGGTCGTGGTGTCGGCCGCGGCAGGTGCGGTCGGCTCGGTTGCCGGCCAGCTGGCCAAGGCCGACGGCGCGCGCGTCGTCGGGATCGCCGGCGGCTCCGAAAAGTGCGCGCTGCTGACCGATGAGCTCGGCTTCGACGCGGCTGTCGACTACCGCGCCCGCGACTGGGTCGCTCAGCTTGCCGCTGCGACGCCCGACGGCATCGACGTCGACTTCGAGAATGTCGGCGGCGACATCATGGACGCTGTCTTCGCCCGTCTCAACATGGGCGCGCGCGTCGCGCTCTGTGGGCTGATCTCCGGGTACAACTCGGTGGACCCGCCGCCCGGGCCGCGTGCGTTCGGGAACCTGCTTATCCAGCGTGCGACGCTGCAGGGCTTCATCGTTCTCGACCACCTGGGCCGCACGCCGGAGGCGGTCGCCGAGATCAGTGGGCTGATCGCCGAGGGCAAGCTGACCCCGCTCGAAACCGTCGTCGAAGGCTTCGAGCAGCTTCCGACGGCCCTCGGCATGCTGTTCGAGGGCAAGAACGTCGGCAAGCTGGTCCTCAGGACTTCGGCTGGCCGCGGGTAAGCAGGGCGATCGCGCTCCCCGTCCGTTCGCCCGGGTGATGCAGGTCCGGGCTGGAAAGCCAGGCGACGGGACGCATGAACATCGGCAGGCGGTGGAGTCGTTGAGCCGCGTGCATCAGCGACTCCCCCTCGATCACGCGCCACCCGAGGTCTTCGAAGAAGGTCAGCCCGTTCGCCGGCGCGAATTTAAACGGCGCGTTCTCAAGCATCCCGGACATCTTTTTGTTCATCTGCTTCCGCAAGCCTGGAAAGGCGAAATCGAGCATCCACCAGGCGATCTCGGGTCTGGCGAATGCACTCGACAGCGCGACCATGTCGCTGTCATCGAGATACATCGACAGGCCCTCGGTCAGCACCAGCGCCTTGGTGGCGCCGTTCAGCGCGTCGTTGAGGAAGGCGCCGCGGGCGGCTGGATCGGCCAGGTCGACAGCGGTGCGGGTCAATTGGCATCGCGGCGTCTGGTCGGAGAGCAGCTCTGCTTTCTCCGCGAGCAACCCCGGGAAGTCTGCCTCCACCCAAGTGAAATCGGACGGCAGATCGAGGCGGTATGGGCGGGTGTCCAAACCGGCGGCCAGATTCAGCACCCGATCGCAGCCGTCGGCGATGGCGCCGGCAATGGCGTCGTCAATGATCTTGGTGCGCGCCACCAGCCACCAGCCGCTGCGGCTCGTCAGTGGTGCCCGGGCGACGATGGCGTGGCCGCCTTCGCCGGCGAGGCGTGCGGCAAGGGGGTCCTTGAACAGCGCGTCTGGCCGCGCCGATTCGGTTGCCCGATGCAACGCCGTCCACCGGGCCGTATCGGAAACGTGGGTGATGTGCCCGGCGTCTGACATACGTTGGGTTATAGCACCTCTCCGGGCCTACGCCGGTGTGTCAGCGCCGGGGTACAGCCCGAAGTCGCCGACGACGGCGGCGGAACTGCCAGCTGCCGCGGCAGCGCGCCGCCGCCGGGACACAGACGAAGGATGCCGGTGCATCGCTTCGCCGCGCTGACGCGCACGCTGCCGCGCTGCGATCCAAGCTGGGTGTCTGTCCAGGAAGATTACGGTCGCCCCTGTTGTGGTTGTCACGATTACTACCCCTCTCGGAGCCACCCACCTGACCTGCTAAATCAAAACAGTCTGGTTACCGGCTCGTAATACAGTGTGCCCAGCCGATCCTTAGACGAAACCAGTAGTCAAGCTAAGAATTTGCCGTGAATCCGTCCCACTCCGTCTGACCAGCGTTAATGGGCCGTGATAGTGGCATGTCAAAAGGCTAGTGGTCGCCACCGACACAATTTTGGGTTCACCCCGGTGCGGCGCGGGCTGCTATCGTCGCTTGCTTATGCCGCAGATGGACCGTCGCCAGATGATGTTGATAACCGGGATCGGCGTGGTGGCAGCCGCGATCCCCGTCCCCGAATCTCGCGCTTACGCCTCCGTGCGGGATGTGCCCGCCGACCGGGTACCACCGCCGGCCGCGCCTAATGGCCAAGGCGGTCCCTACATTTTCCAGGATGAGTTCGACGGGCCGGCCGGCTCAGCCCCGGATCCGTCAAAGTGGGCCGTGGCGCTGGCGCGCGAGCAAATCAAGGATCCCACCTTCTGGGAACGACCCGAGAACATCGGGCAGTACCGGGATGATCGCCGCAACGTGTTTGTCGATGGCAACTCCAACCTGGTCTTGCGTGCAACAAAAGACGGCAGCACGTATTACGGCGGGAAGGTTCAAAGTTCCTGGCGGGGCGGCGTCGGCCACACCTGGGAAGCCCGCATCAAACTCAATTGCCTAACCGCCGGGTCCTGGCCCGCCTACTGGCTGGGGAACCAGGACGAAGGCGAAATCGACATCATGGAGTGGTACGGCAACGGAAAATGGCCCTCGGCCACCACCGTTCACGCGAAAGCGAACGGCGGCGAATGGAAGACCCACAACATCGCGGTGGACGGCGCCTGGCACACATGGCGAACCCAGTGGGATGAGGCCGGAATTCGCTTCTGGAAGGACCATGTCGACGGCGCGGCGCCCTACTTCGACGTCCCGGCCAGCTCGCTGCCGGATTGGCCGTTCAACGCTCCCGGTTACACGGCCTATCCGGTGTTCAATCTCGCGGTCGCCGGCTCGGGTGGCGAGGATCCGGGCCCGGGCAGCTATCCCGCAGACATGCTCGTCGACTGGATACGCGTCTGGTGAGTGGTTCGAGCTCGTAAACGAACCGCGGAACCTTTTTGGGATCGGTAGCGTCGGCCGCCGGCTGTACTTCTCGCAACGCGCCGCCAGCGAGCCGGCGCGACGTGAAAGGAAGACAGCAATGAATATCGTGCCGACCAGAATCGAAGAGCAGATCAACCGCGTCGATCGCCAACGGAGCCTGTACATCGGGATCAGCGCCGGCGCACTCGCGCTCTGGAGCGCCTTCCGTCTGATCTGGACCCTCTACATCGCCTTGACGTTTGGCGGGCTGGCGGGGTCGCTGGTGTTCCCCCTCGTGTTGTGGGCCGTGATCGGCATGGTCGCGGCAATCGCGGCCGTCGGATTCCTGACCCGCTACACCAAGGACTCCGGAGCCTGAGCACGCGTGAAAGAGCTCCGAACCCCCAGGTGGTTCGGAGCTCTTTCGTTGCAGCACTAGGATTTAAAGCTGGGCCCAGACCGACTTGGTCTTCAGGTAGATGTCAAGGCCCTCTTTGCCGAACTCATGGCCCCAACCGGACTGCTTTAAGCCTCCAAATGGCACGGCCTGGGCGAGGACCAACTGACACTTGATCTGCACGCTGCCCGCCTTCAACCGCTTGACGACGCGGTGGGCCCGGCGGACGTTCTCCGTGTAGACGGTGGCCGCCAGGCCGTACGTGGTGTCGTTGGCCAGTGCCACGGCCTCGTCTTCGTCGTCGAACGGCAGGATGGCGACTACCGGCCCGAAGATCTCCTCCTGGAACAGCCGCATGCCCGGGTCGACGTTGGTGAGCACGGTCGGGTGGACGAAGTAGCCCTTGCGGTCTAGGCGGTAGCCGCCGGTGACCACCTCGACGCCGTCGCCCTTGCCCTCGTCGATGAAGCCCATGACCCGGGTCAGCTGCTTCTGGCTGATTAGCGGGCCGCTGACGCAGCCCTCTTCGCTGGGGGCGCCCAGCTTGAAACTATTAGCCATCATCGCAACGCCCGCCACGACCTGTTCGTACACGCCGCGCTGCGCGAAGATCCGCGACCCGCACACGCAGCCCTGGCCGGAGTGCACAAAGATGCCCAGCGACGCCATCAATAGGGCCTTGTCCAGGTCGGCGTCGTCGAAGATCAGCACCGGCGACTTCCCGCCGAGTTCGAGCGTCACCTTCTTCAGATTGTCGGCCGACGCCCGCACGATCGCCTTGCCGACCTCGGTCGACCCGGTAAACGCGACCTTCTCGACGTCGGGGTGCGCGGTGATCGCCGCACCCGCGGTGTGGCCGTAACCGGTCAGCAGGTTGACAACCCCCTCGGGGACGCCGGCCTCGTGGATGAGTCTGTCGAGCAGCAGCGCCGAGAGCGGCGTTTCCTCGGCGGGTTTGACCAGCAAGCTGCCACCGGCGGCCAGCGCCGGCGCCAGCTTGGCGCTGGCATTGAAGATCGGGCCGTTCCACGGGAAGATCAGGCCCACCACGCCGTAGGGCTCTTTGAGGGTGTACGCGTGCATGTCGACGTATGCGTCGGTGGCGATGCCGTCGGTCTTCACGTCGTATGCGGTGCCGTTGATCTTCGAGCACCAACCTGCGTAGTAGCGGAAGAACTCCGAAACGGTGGACATCTGCAGTGTTGCCTGCAACAGCGGCATGCCGGTGTTGAGCGAGTCGAGCTCGGCGAACTCTTGGGCGTGTTCGTCGATCAAGTCCCCGATGCGCCACAGGATCTTGGCCCGTTCGCGACCGGGCAGCTGAGACCAGATGCCGGACTCGAAGGAAGCCTTCGCCCGCGCGACGGCCTCGTTGACCGCCTCTTCCCCGCAGTCGGAGAATTCGGTGATCGTCTCCTCGGTCGCTGGGTTGATAATTGGAATGACATCGCCCGACCCGGGGCGCTTGCGAATGTCGTCCAATACCGTCTGCAGGGTCATCTGGTCCCTTCCACATGGCCGCGGCGCTTCGATGCGCGCGTGCTGAGCACCTGCTTAGCATCGCGAGCGTTGCTTGGTCAAGCGCCGCCGCCGGGTGTGGTCGCACCCCGCCAGGCCAGCGGGTTGAGCTCGCGATAGGGGTCGGTGCTGCGCAGCTGCTGCAGGTCAGCCAGGATCTGTTCCAGCGCCAGTTGTGTCTGCTCCTTGACGGCGTCCACCCAGTCCTGCTTCCCGATACCCAGCGGTCGTGACGTGTCGATCGGTGAGCCGAAGCGCAGATACAGTCGCTGGGGACGGGGAATGAGTGTCGGGCCGATTCCCCGCAGCAACGGCATGGCCATGTCAGGGCGACCGTTCAATCTGCGGCCCAACGCTTCACTGAACCTGGCGTAGGCGCTGTCGCGACTGGTCAGGCTGCGGTAGACGTCGTCGCCGCCGACAAGTCCTGCCGGGACGATCGGGTAACCGTTCTCGACCGACACCCGGGCGAACCCTGCGCGGCCCTGCCAGCGCAGTGTGTACTCCTCGCCCTTGAACTTGCCGATCTCCCGGCCTCCACCCGGGAACACCAGAATCGTCTGGTCGTGGAGCATGAGTTCGTGTGCTGTCTCGGGGTCACCCACCACGGCGCCGTACGCGGCGAGCAGGTCGCCTGGCAGCCCGCGCATCCGGCCGAAATTCCGGTCGGCCAGCGGCCGCACCCTGGTCCCGATCCCTCGTCGCACCGCATCGGAGATCATGAAGATCTCGGAGCCGGCCTGAGTGTGGTTGCCCACCAACAGGAACCGTCCATCGCCCGGCAGGTGTTCCAGGCCGTCGATATACGGCCGGGTGAGCGCCACGACGGGGCGCAGCCGTTCGGCGACCGTGTCGAGCGCCCGCCGCAGCACCCGAACCCTGCGACTGGGCCGCATGATCATGGCGAGGTCAGTCATCTGTCGCATTCGGACGGGAGAAAACGACCGTGATGGAGGGTTGGCCCAAGCGGGTCGGCGAGTGCAAAATCTCGACGGCCATCCCCGGATCTGCCGCGGCGCCCAGCGCCTTGAACGCCGATGGGCTGTAGGCGCGCAGCGC
>Ga0182030_10018758_pt1 | contig 13237 bp, 9 predicted proteins | sample 812S3MmetaG_FD_121299 | JGI IMG/M metagenome (GOLD analysis project Ga0182030, IMG submission 121299) | Permafrost microbial communities from Stordalen Mire, Sweden - 812S3M metaG (Illumina Assembly) | ecosystem: Environmental > Terrestrial > Soil > Wetlands > Permafrost | place: Sweden... | reverse complement strand
GTCAGCACCCAGATGACACCGTCTTCGGCCAGCGGACTGATCGCATCCATCAGGGTGTCCACCAGGTCGCCGTCGCCGTCCCGCCACCACAGCAGGGCGACATCGACCACCTCGTCGGTGTCCTCGTCGAGCAACTCGCTGCCACAGGCATCCTCGACCGCAGCGCGGATGTTGTCGTCGGTGTCTTCGTCCCAGCCCCACTCCTGGACAACTTGATCTCTTTGGACGCCCAGTTTGCGAGCGAAGTCCGAGGCGTCATCCGCCGCGACCACCGTGGAGCCTCCTTTAGCCATGCGCGCCGTGCGATTGGGGATTATCGTCGCACAGCCCGGCGCCGGACCACACTCGGCCTCAGAACGACGCCAAACAGAGTTTGAGCGCTTTCGTCTTGGTGTCGTTGAGCTGATCGACCCGTTTGTTGAATTCCCCGGTCGCCGCGTGGGTGCCGATGGCGTTCGCCACCGCGTGGGCCGCGTCGACATACGCGTTGAACGCGTCCTTTAACTGCGACGACAGCGCATCGCTGAAACCGTTGGAAACCGTTGAGGCGCTGTCGTTGAGCGCGGCGATGGCCGGCCCCTCGGTCGGGCCGGTGTTGCGCCCGGCATTGAACGCCCCGACAAACAGATTGACCTTGTCGATGGCCTCCTTGCTGGAGGTAGCGAGCGTTTCGCACGAGGCACGGATTGCCTTAGTCGTCAGGGATTGCTGCCGCTGGGACTCCCGGACGCGCGACGTCGCCGACGAGGCGGACACCGACGAGGACACCGACTGCCGATAAGCCGGGGCGACCTTGGTATCGGGCGAAGCCGTTCCATTGGTGACGGTCGTACATCCGACAATCCCCAGCAGCGCCGTCGCGACGCAGCCGACCATCAGGACCCCCCGCTTCGGGAAGCCCCCGCCATGCGTCCGAAGGACAGCACGCCATCCGATGAGCACGGCTGCGACGTTACCGGGTCGGCATTGCCGCAGCGCTCGACGCACCGACTTCGGCTCGGCTTCGACACGGGAGGGGAACCTTCGTCAGCGAATGGGCTGCCGCTACCCGCCGCGGGCGCCGGTACGGCACGATGGTGACGAACACGCATGAAGAAACCCGCCGACAGCAGGAGCGGAAGTTGACTACCGAGTTCGTGCGCCACGATCTGGCCAAATCCCCAAGCAACGGAGGCGAACCGGACCGGGTGCGGGTGATCCGCGAGGGTGTGGCGTCGTATCTGCCGGACATCGACCCCGAGGAGACGTCCGAGTGGCTGGAGTCCTTCGACCAGCTGCTGGAGCGCTCGGGGCCGTCGCGAGCGCGGTATCTGATGTTGCGGTTGCTGGAACGAGCGGGCGAACAGCGGGTGGCCATCCCGGCACTGACGTCGACCGACTATGTCAACACCATCCCCACCGAGCTGGAACCGTGGTTTCCCGGCGACGAGGACGTCGAACGTCGCTACCGGGCGTGGATCAGGTGGAACGCCGCCATCATGGTGCACCGCGCGCAGCGCCCGGGAATCGGCGTGGGCGGCCACATTTCGACCTATGCCTCCTCGGCGGCGCTTTATGAGGTCGGCTTCAACCACTTCTTCCGCGGCAAAACGCATCCCGGCGGCGGCGACCAGATCTTCATCCAGGGCCACGCGTCGCCGGGGATTTACGCGCGCGCCTTCCTCGAAGGACGGCTGAGCGCCGACCAGCTCGACGGCTTCCGGCAGGAGCACAGCCACCCCGGCGGCGGATTACCGTCCTATCCGCACCCGCGGCTGATGCAGGATTTCTGGGAGTTCCCGACGGTGTCGATGGGCCTTGGACCCATGAACGCCATCTACCAGGCCCGCTGCAACCACTACCTGCACGACCGCGGCATCAAGGACACCGCCGATCAGCATGTGTGGGCGTTCCTCGGCGACGGCGAGATGGACGAACCGGAGAGCCGCGGTCTGATCCAGGTGGCCGCCAACGAAGCGCTGGACAACCTGACCTTCGTCATCAACTGCAACCTGCAACGCCTCGACGGCCCGGTGCGCGGCAACGGCAAGATCATCCAGGAGCTGGAATCGTTCTTCCGGGGCGCCGGCTGGAACGTCATCAAGGTGGTCTGGGGCCGCGAGTGGGACACGCTGCTGCACGCCGACCGCGACGGCGCGCTGGTGAACCTGATGAACACCACGCCCGACGGCGACTACCAGACCTACAAGGCCAACGACGGCGCCTACGTGCGGGACCATTTCTTCGGCCGCGACCCGCGCACCAAGGCGCTTGTCGAGGACATGAGCGATTCCGAGATCTGGAACCTCAAGCGCGGTGGACACGACTACCGCAAGGTCTACGCCGCCTACCGGGCCGCCGTCGACCACAAAGGCCAGCCGACGGTGATCTTGGCCAAGACCATCAAGGGCTACTCGCTGGGCGCGCACTTCCAGGGACGCAACGCCACCCACCAGATGAAAAAGCTTGCGCTGCAAGACCTCAAGGACTTCCGCGACGCCATCCGGATTCCCGTCAACGACGACCAGCTGGAAGAGGACCCCTACCTCCCGCCCTACTACCACCCGGGCCCGGACTCCCCGGAAATCCGCTACATGCTGGACCGGCGCCGCACGCTGGGAGGCTTTCTGCCCGAGCGCCGGACAAAAGCCAAGGCCCTCAAGCAGCCCAGCCGAGACATCTATGCCCCGCTGAAAAAGGGGTCGGGACACCAGGAGGTCGCCACCACGATGGCGATCGTGCGCACCTTCAAAGAAGTGATGCGGGACAAGGAAATTGGCCCGCGAGTCGTGCCGATCATTCCCGACGAGGCCCGCACCTTCGGGATGGACTCCTGGTTCCCGTCACTGAAGATCTACAACCGCCTGGGCCAGCTCTACACCGCCGTGGACGCCGATTTGATGCTGGCGTACAAGGAAAGTGAGATCGGCCAGATCCTGCACGAGGGCATCAACGAGGCGGGCTCGACGGCATCGTTCACCGCGGTCGGCACGTCCTATGCGACGCACAACGAGCCGATGATCCCGATCTACATCTTCTATTCGATGTTCGGGTTCCAGCGCACCGGCGACGGCCTGTGGGCCGCGGCCGACCAGATGGCGCGCGGCTTCGTGCTGGGGGCCACCGCGGGACGCACCACGCTGACCGGCGAGGGCCTGCAGCACGCCGACGGGCACTCGTTGTTGCTGGCCGCCACCAATCCCGCGGTGGTCGCGTACGACCCGGCGTTCGCCTTCGAAATCGCCTACATCGTGGAAAGTGGGCTGGCCCGGATGTTCGGGCAGAACCCGGAGAACGTGTACTTCTACATCACCGTCTACAACGAGCCGTATGTTCAGCCGCCGGAGCCGGAGAACTTCGATCCCGAAGGCCTGCTGCGCGGTTTGTACCGGTACTACACGGCCACCGAGAAGCGCTCCAACAAGGCGCAGATCCTGGCGTCCGGGGTAGCGATGCCGTCGGCGCTCAAGGCGGCCGGGATGCTCGCCGCCGAGTGGGATGTCGCCGCCGACGTGTGGTCGGTGACCAGCTGGGGCGAACTGAACCGCGACGGCGTGGCAGTACAGCGAGAGCAGCTGCGCCACCCCGACCGTCCGGCCGGGGTGCCCTACCTGGCCAAGGCGCTGTCCGGGATCACCGGACCGGTCGTCGCCGTGTCGGACTGGATGCGCGCCGTACCCGAGCAGATCCGGCCGTGGGTACCCGGCACCTATGTCACGCTGGGCACCGACGGGTTCGGCTTCTCCGACACCCGTCCGGCCGCGCGCCGCTTCTTCAACACCGACGCCGAGTCCCAGGTCGTGGCGGTGCTCGAAGCGCTGGCCCGCGATGGTGAGATCGACCCGTCGGTGCCCGTCGCGGCGGCCCGCCAGTACCGGATCGACGACGTGCAGGCCGCTCCGAAGCAGACCTCGGATCCCGGCCCCGGAGCATAACGGCCTGCGACCCCGCCGAGCGGGCGGCCAGTTCGATGTTGGACCACGCCCCAAACCCGGCTCCGCGAAACACCGTGAGAGCCGAGGGCTGCTTTGGGGGGAAGTTCCAGAAAACGGGCGTAGATTTTAGGGGTGAATGACAACCCGTTCGCTGGCCCGTTTGCCAAGCAGCCGAGGTCTCCCCTCGAGATGCTGGACACCGTCCCCGAGTCCGTACTGCGGCGATTGAAGCAGTACTCGGGCCGGTTGGCCACCGAAGCGGTCGCGGCCATGCAGGACCGGTTGCCGTTTTTCGCGGACTTGGAAGCTTCCCAGCGCGCCAGCGTGGCGCTGGTGGTGCAGACCGCCGTGGTGAACTTCGCCGAGTGGATGCAGGATCCGCACAGCAACGTCAGCTACACGGCGAGGGCGTTCGAATTGGTTCCCCAGGACCTGCGGCAACACATCGCACTGCGGCAAATCGTGGACCTGGTGCGGGTCACCATGGATTTCTTCGAGGAGGTCGTGCCGCTGCTGGCCCGTTCCGAGGAGCAGTTGACCGCCCTGACGGTGGGCATCTTGAAGTACAGCCGCGACCTGGCGTTCACCGCCGCCAGCGCCTATGCCGACGCGGCCGAGGCCCGGGGCACCTGGGACAGCCGGATGGAGGCCAGCGTCGTTGACGCGGTGGTACGGGGCGACACCGGCCCCGAGCTGCTGTCCCGTGCGGCCGCACTGAACTGGGACACCACCGCACCGGCCACGGTCGTGGTGGGGATCCCGGCGCCTGGCCCCGAGGGCACAAACGGCCAGGGCGGCACCGAACGGCCCAGCCAGCACGTCCGCGACATCGCCGCTCGTCATGGCCGCGCAGCCCTCACCGACGTACACGGCACCTGGCTGGTCGCGATCGTGTCCGGCCACTTGTCGCCGACGGACAAGTTCCTGGGCGACCTGCTGGGTGGGTTTTCCGACGGCCCGGTGGTCATCGGGCCGACCGCGCCGATGCTGACCGCCGCGTATCACAGTGCAAGCGAGGCGATTTCGGGCATGAACGCCGTCGCCGGCTGGCATGGCGCACCGCGGCCCGTGCTGGCCCGGGAACTGTTGCCCGAGCGTGCCCTGATGGGAGATGCGTCGGCGATCGTCGCTTTACACACCGACGTGATGGGACCGCTGGCCGAGGCCGGCCCCACCCTCGTCGAAACCCTTGACGCTTTCTTAGATTCTGGCGGCGCGATTGAGGCCTGCGCCCGCAAGTTGTTCGTTCATCCAAACACCGTGCGTTATCGGCTCAAGCGCATTACCGACTTCACCGGGCGCGATCCCACCCAACCCCGCGACGCATACGTCCTGCGAGTAGCCGCAACGGTGGGTCAGCTCAACTACCCGACACACCCCGTTAGTGTCGGTAACAACGCCCTGACGCCGGTTCCGCTCCCGGTCAGAGGGGCTTTGAAGGCCCCTTTTGCGCGATAGTGACCTAGGCAACAGATCGCGGCAAGGTCTCAAAACCGTAGCTTAGAAGGGTATTTTGTAGGTTACCTACAAAAACCTAAGACGAGGTTCATAATCTGTTACACCCGCCAAAACCGTTTCCACAGTGTTCTCTTAGACACGTGATCGCGTTACTTGCGCCCGGACAGGGTTCGCAGACCGAGGGGATGCTGTCGCCGTGGCTGGAACTGCCCGGTGCAGCGGACCAGATGGCTGCGTGGTCGAAAGCCAGTGGCCTGGATCTGGTGCGACTGGGCACCACCGCGACGGCCGAACAGATCACCGACACCGCCGTCACTCAGCCGCTCGTCGTAGCGGCCACGCTGCTCGCTCACCAGGAGTTGACCAAGCGCGGCCTGCTCGCCGGTGAAGACTTCATCGTGGCCGGTCACTCCGTTGGCGAGATCGCGGCCTACGCGATCGCCGGTGTGATGGGAGCCGACGACGCCGTCGCGCTGGCCGCCACCCGCGGCGCCGAGATGGCCAAGGCCTGCGCTACCGAGCCCACCGGCATGTCCGCCGTGCTGGGCGGCGATGAGGCCGAGGTGCTGGCCCGCCTCGAGCAGCTCGACCTGTTCCCCGCGAACCGCAACGCTGCCGGGCAGATCGTCGCGGCCGGCTCGCTGACCGCGCTGGAAAAGCTCGCCGAAGACCCGCCGGCCAAGGCCAGGGTGCGCGCCCTCGGCGTGGCCGGAGCGTTCCACACCAGGTACATGGCGTCGGCTCTCGACGGCTACGCGGCCGCGGCGGCCTGTATCGCCACCGCCGAGCCCACCGCCACGCTGTTGTCCAACCGCGACGGCAAGCCGGTTACTTCGGCGGCCGCGGCGATGGACGCGCTGGTCGCTCAGCTGATCCAGCCGGTGCGCTGGGACCTGTGCACCGCGACGCTGCGTGAGCACGATGTCAAGGCGATCGTGGAGTTCCCCCCTGCGGGCACTCTGGCCGGTATCGCCAAACGCGAACTTCGGGGGATTGCGACGCGTGCCGTCAAGACACCCGCAGACCTGGACGCACTGGCAGAACTCTGACGCCAGCTGATTCCAGTACAACCAAAAAGCACGTCAGTCCGATTTTCAAACAACACATTACGAAGGGAACAAGGCTGTGGCCGTTAGTCAGGAAGAAATCATCGCCGGTATTGCCGAGATCATCGAAGAGGTAACCGGTATCGAGCCGTCCGAGGTCACCCCGGAGAAGTCGTTCGTCGACGACCTGGACATCGACTCGCTGTCGATGGTGGAGATCGCTGTTCAGACCGAGGACAAGTACGGCGTCAAGATCCCGGACGAGGACCTCGCCGGTCTGCGCACCGTCGGTGACGTCGTCACCTACATCCAGAAGCTCGAGGAAGAAGACCCCGAGGCCGCCGCCGTGCTGCGCGCGAAGCTCGAGTCGGAGAACCCCGACGCTGTTGCCAACGTCAAGGCAAGGCTGGAAGCGGACAGCAAGTGAGCAAGCCTTCCACTGCTAATGGCGGTTACCCCAATGTTGTGGTAACCGCTGTCGCGGCGACGACCTCGGTCGCGCCGGACATCGAGAGCACGTGGAAGGGTTTGCTTGCCGGCGAGAGCGGCATCCGCGTCCTCGAAGACGATTTCGTCACCAAGTGGGACCTGCCGGTCAAGATCGGCGGTCACCTCAAGGAGCCGATCGACATCCACATGGGCCGACTGGAACTGCGGCGCATGTCGTATGTTCAGCGCCTGGCCAAATACCTGAGCGGCCAGCTGTGGGAGAACGCCGGAAATCCGGAGCTCGATCCGGACCGCTTCTCGGTCGTCGTCGGCACCGGTTTGGGCGGTGCCGAGCGCATCGTGGAGAGCTATGACCTGATGAACCAGGGCGGCCCCCGCAAGGTGTCGCCGCTCGCCGTTCAGATGATCATGCCCAACGGCGCCGCGGCGGTGGTGGGTCTGGAGCTCGGAGCTCGCGCCGGGGTGATCACCCCGGTGTCCGCGTGTTCGTCGGGCTCGGAGGCCATCGTGCACGCGTGGCGCCAGATCGTCATGGGTGACGCGGACGTCGCCGTCGCCGGCGGTGTCGAGGGCCCCATCGAGGCGCTGCCCATCGCGGCGTTCTCGATGATGCGGGCCATGTCGACCCGCAACGACGAGCCCGAGCGGGCGTCGCGGCCGTTCGACAAGGATCGCGACGGCTTTGTGTTCGGCGAGGCCGGGGCGCTCATGCTCATCGAGACCGAGGAGCATGCCAAGGCCCGCGGCGCCAAGCCGTTAGCCCGCTTGCTGGGTGGCGCGATCACCTCGGACGCCTTCCACATGGTGGCGCCCGCGCCGGACGGCGTTCGTGCCGGACGGGCGATGACCCGCGCACTGGAGCTGGCCGGCGTGTCCGCCAAGGACGTCGACCACATCAACGCGCACGGGACGGCAACGCCGATCGGCGACACCGCCGAGGCCAACGCCATCCGGGTAGCCGGTTGCGACCAGGCCGCGGTGTATGCGCCGAAATCAGCGCTGGGCCACTCCATTGGTGCGGTCGGTGCGCTTGAGTCGGCACTCACGGTGCTGACGCTGCGAGACGGCGTCATTCCGCCCACGCTGAATTACGAAACACCCGATCCTGAGATCGCACTTGATGTTGTCGCAGGCGAACCTCGCTACGGCGAATTCCGTTGCGCGATCAACAACTCGTTCGGATTCGGCGGCCACAACGTGGCCCTGGCCTTCGCGCGTTACTAAGAGCACGAAAGGAACGTTCGCAAAACCAATGACGGAACTGGTTACAGGGAAAGCATTTCCCAATGTGGTCGTCACCGGCATAGCCATGACGACAGCATTGGCGACGGACGCGGAGAACACCTGGAAGTTGTTGCTCGACTGCCAAAGTGGAATCCGTACGCTACACGATGCGTTCGTCGAGGAGTACGACCTGCCGGTCCGGATCGGCGGCCATCTGTTGGAGGATTTCGACCACCAGCTGACGCGGATCGAACTGCGCCGGTCGGGATACCTGCAGAGGATGTCCACCATCCTAAGCCGGCGGCTATGGGAGAACGCCGGCTCGCCCGAGGTCGACACCAACCGCCTGATGGTGTCCATCGGCACCGGCCTGGGCTCGGCCGAAGAGCTCGTCTTCGGCTATCAGGACATGCACGAGCGCGGGTACCGGGCGATCTCCCCGTTGACCGTGCAGAAGTACATGCCCAACGGCGCGGCCGCGGCAGTGGGCCTGGAACGGCACGCCAAGGCCGGGGTGATGACGTCGGTATCGGCGTGCGCCTCCGGCGCCGAGGGCATCGCCCGTGCGTGGCAGCAGATCGTGCTCGGTGAGGCCGACATCGCGATCTGCGGCGGCGTGGAAACAAAGATCGAGGCGGTGCCGATCGCCGGGTTCTCCAATATGCGCATCGTGCTGTCCACCAACAACGACGACCCCGCCGGTGCGTGTCGCCCGTTCGACAAGGACCGCGACGGCTTCGTGTTCGGCGAGGCCGGCGCTTTGATGGTGATCGAAACCGAGGAGCATGCCAAGGCTCGTGGTGCGAACATCCTGGCCCGGATAATGGGGGCCAGCATCACCTCGGACGGCTTCCACATGGTGGCACCCGACCCCAATGGGGCACGCGCCGGCCACGCGATAGCCCGCGCGATTCAACTGGCGAGCCTCTCTCCAAGCGACATCGATCACGTCAACGCCCACGCCACCGGCACTCAGGTCGGTGACGTGGCCGAGAGCAAGGCCATCAACAATGCCCTGGGTAGCAACAAGCCCGCGGTATACGCTCCCAAGTCCGCTCTCGGCCACTCGGTGGGCGCGGTCGGCGCGGTGGAATCGATCCTGACCGTGCTTGCACTGCGGGATCAGGTCGTCCCTCCGACGCTGAACCTTCAAAACCTCGATCCAGAAATCGATTTGGACGTGGTGTCCGGCAAGCCGCGGCCCGGTGACTACCAGTACGCGATCAACAACTCGTTCGGATTCGGCGGTCACAACGTGGCGATCGCGTTTGGACGGTACTAAGACCCGGCGGTAGTAACCCCAGCATTACCGATTTAGGAGATTTGCGATGACACTCATGGCCCCCGAGGCGGTTGGCGAGTCTGTCGACCCCCGCGACCCGCTGTTGCGTCTGGGCAACTTCTTCGACGACGGCACCATTGAGGTACTGCACGAGCGTGACCGCTCCGGCGTGCTATCGGCCTCGGGCACCGTCAACGGCTTGCGCACCATCGCGTTCTGCACGGACGGAACCGTGATGGGCGGCGCGATGGGCATCGAGGGTTGCCGGCACATCGTCAACGCCTACGACACCGCCATTGAGGAGCAGAGCCCGATCGTGGGCATCTGGCACTCGGGTGGTGCCCGGCTGGCCGAAGGCGTCAAGGCACTGCACGCGGTCGGGACGGTCTTCGAGGCAATGATTCGCGCGTCGGGCTACATTCCGCAGATCTCGGTGGTCGTCGGTTTCGCCGCAGGCGGCGCCGCCTATGGTCCGGCGCTGACCGATGTCATCGTGATGGCGCCGGACAGCCGGGTCTTCGTCACCGGGCCCGACGTGGTGCGCAGCGTCACCGGCGAGGACGTGGACATGGCCTCGCTTGGTGGACCGGAGACTCATCACAAGAAGTCGGGGGTATGCCACATCGTCGCCGACGACGAGCTGGACGCCTACGCTCGCGGCCGCCGTCTGGTTGGATTGTTCTGCCAGCAAGGGCATTTCGACCGCAGTAAGGCCGAAGCCGGCGACACCGACATCCACGCGCTGCTGCCCGAATCGCCCCGCCGGGCCTACGACGTGCATCCGATCGTCACCGCGATCCTCGACGAGGACGCGCCGTTCGACGAACTTCAGGCCAACTGGGCACCGTCCATGGTGGTCGGGCTTGGCCGGCTGTCCGGCCGCAGCGTCGGTGTGCTGGCCAATAACCCACTGCGCCTGGGCGGCTGCCTGAACTCCGAAAGCGCGGAGAAGGCAGCACGTTTCGTGCGCCTGTGCGATGCGTTCGGCCTTCCGCTGATAGTCGTCGTCGATGTTCCCGGTTACCTGCCCGGTGTCGATCAGGAGTGGGGCGGCGTGGTGCGCCGTGGCGCCAAGCTGCTGCACGCCTTCGGCGAGGCCACCGTTCCCCGAGTCACGCTGGTCACCCGAAAGACCTACGGCGGCGCCTACATTGCGATGAACTCTCGTTCGCTGGGCGCCACCAAGGTGTTCGCCTGGCCGGACGCCGAGGTCGCCGTCATGGGGGCCAAGGCTGCCGTCGGCATCCTGCACAAAAGGAAGCTGGCCGCCGCGCCGGAGGACGAACGCGAGGCGTTGCACGACGAGTTGGCCGCCGAGCACGAGCGGATCGCCGGTGGTGTGGACAGCGCCATCGAGATCGGCGTGGTGGACGAGAAAATCGACCCGTCCCACACCCGCAGCAGGCTCACCGAGGCGCTTGCTCACGCACCGCAACGTCGCGGTCGCCACAAGAACATTCCGCTGTAATCTCTCGCGCGATCCGCGAGCAGACGCAAAATTGCGTTCCACGAGCCTTTTGCGTGCGATTCTGCGTCTGCTCGGCCAATTTATCCCCAGGGTGGCTCGCGAACACGCGCTAGCTTTAGCATGCTTCCGCGATGCACGCCGACGCTATAGCAGTTCTGCAGGATGTTGGCGGGTTCGCTACCACCGCGCAACTGCTGACGGTCATGACCCGTCAGCAGCTTGACGTTCAGCTCAAGAACGGCGGCCTCGTCCGAGTTTGGCACGGCATCTACGCAGCAGAGGAGCCAAATCTGTTGGGCCGCTTGGCCGCACTCGACATCTTTATGCGGCAACGCGCCATTGTGTGCATGGGTACAGCCGCCGTCTTGTACGGATTCGACACGGAAAACACAACTGCCATTCATGTACTCGACCCCGGGGTGCGGATGCGCTCGACAGTCGGGCTAATGGTTCATCAACGTGCCGGAGCCCCACTGCAACGGGTAGCAGGACGCTTCGCGACCGCACCAGCATGGACTGCCGTCGAGATCGCAAGGCAACTACGGCGTCCAAGAGCGCTGGCCACGCTCGATGCTGCATTGAAGTCCACTCGGTGCAGCCGTCCGGAAATCGAAAGCGCCGTCGCAGAGCAGCGAGGCCGTCGCGGCATCGCGGCAGTGCGCGAACTCCTGCCCGTCGCCGACGGACGCTCCGAATCGGCTATGGAAAGCGAGGCTCGGCTAGTGATGATCGATCGCGGGCTACCTCCTCCGGAGCTCCAATACCCGATCCGCGGCCGGGATGGCGAGCTGTGGCGCGTCGACTTCGCGTGGCCACAAGCACTGGTGGCGGCCGAATACGAAAGCATCGATTGGCATGCGGGACGAGACGAGATGCTCCGTGACAAAGTGCGGTGGGGAAAGATCCAGGAGCTTGGGTGGACGATCATTCCGATCATCGTCCCTGACGTCAGGCGCGAACCCGACCGCCTCGCCAAGCGAATCGCCGCCCACTTGGACCGCTCACGCATGGCCAGCTAATTCCGTCGAGCAGTCGCAAAATCGCACACCTAGGGCTCACACCGCGCGATTCTGTGTCTGCTCGCCGCTTAGCGGCAGAGAATTGCCGAAAGCGCTTGGCGTAGGGCGGTTTCAGGGTCGTCCGGAAGTTCCCCGGCCCGCCAGCCGACGAAATCATCCGGACGGACGAGCAGCGCACCGCCCGGCCCGAGTTCAGTGATCGCCGCCCACTCGTCGCTGTCGATGCGATGAGCCGCGAGCGACGCAGCAGCCGCGGCGGCGCACCATCGCTCATCGCGGGTGAGCACGGTAAATCCCGGGCCGAGCAAATCCAGGGTCGAGACCCCATCACGGACCCACGCGTGCGGAACGCGGGTGCCCGGTTGTCCGCGCAACTCCGCCACGAGCCCGCCACTGTCCGGCTCATCGCTGAGGACCGCGACCGAGCGGTACCGGTACCCCACCATCAGCGCGAACATCGAGCACTCCTCTTCGGGCGGCAATAGCGGCCGGTCGTCGTCCAACCGCAGCAACGGAATCGTCGGGCCGGACAGCGACTGACGGGCGGCAAAGCGCCCGACCGGATGCCGCTCTTCGTGAAAGGTGCCAAGCAGCGATGGCCCCGCCGTTGCATGCAGCACGGCGGCCAACTTCCAGGCCAGGTTGTGCGCGCTCTGGATAGCGGTATTGGCTCCCCCGGCTTTGAACGGCGGCATCGTGTGCGCCGAATCGCCGACGAGAAAGACTCGCCCACACTGGAATTGATCGGCCACCTGCTCGTAGGGCTGCCAAGCAGCGACCTCGACAATGTCGAGATGGATGGGTTCGCCGATTGCCTTGATGAGCATCTCGCGGCAACGTTGCGGCGTGAACTGATCAGCCGTCTCGCCCTTGCCGGGGAGGTACGTGGTGATGAACATTCCGAGGTCGCCCTCGGCCGGAATGAAAATGCCTTGCACCTCAGGGTTTTTAACCTGAACCCCGTCGCCTTCGCCCAGCTGCGCGACAAACCTGCGCCAGGGTCCGCGAAAGTAAATGAAGACGACGAAGATGGGAAGCGCCCCGTAGCCGGAGGTTGCGATGCCCAGCGTGTTGCGAATCGGGCTGTGCACGCCATCGGCGCCGACGAGATACTCGGCTCGGACCGTCTGCGACTCTCCGGTGTTCTGATCGCGTATGACGGCCGTGACGCCGGACTCGTCCGGGTCGAAGGAGCACAGTTCGGTCCCGTAGCGCACTTCGCTGCCACGTCGTCGAGTTTCGTTGAGCAGCAGCGGCTCGGATCTACTCTGCGGGCAATACTGCACGACCGGCTCGGGGCTGAGCGTCTCCAAGCCGGCGAAGATCGCATCGAGGTCGATGGCCGGCTCTTCTTGTGTGCTGTTCAGCGTCGGTCG
>Ga0182030_10018756_pt1 | contig 13238 bp, 11 predicted proteins | sample 812S3MmetaG_FD_121299 | JGI IMG/M metagenome (GOLD analysis project Ga0182030, IMG submission 121299) | Permafrost microbial communities from Stordalen Mire, Sweden - 812S3M metaG (Illumina Assembly) | ecosystem: Environmental > Terrestrial > Soil > Wetlands > Permafrost | place: Sweden... | reverse complement strand
GCTTGCTCCCGGTGACGCGTTGACTACCGCCACCACCGCGCCGTTAAATTGGCCACTACCACTGCCGCCACCACCACCGCCACCACCACCGCCACCACCGCTGCTGCCACTGCCACTACTATTCGCCTCGCCAAAACTTGTAGAACTTACACTCTCCAGGCCTTGATAAAAGGTATTGGGATCCACTTTGAATGTGCGCGTCTCCAATTGCAACGTCTCCGGTCCCCGAACTGAGAAGACGATGCCATAATCCTCAACCGAATATTTCAAGGGATGATCAGCCACCAGGACGATGGCATCCAGCACGTCCAACAATCGCACATCACTCAGCGTCAATTTGACGTTGATGGAACTGGCGTCCACTGATTCACCAGGACCACCACCGCCGCCCGCCGGAGCCGCCACGGGCAATCCGGTAGTCGGATCTATGGTCTGGCCGCCGCCACCACCGGGAACCGTTGCTGACGCCGCACCCGGCGTGTTGGGGTTAAACAAAAAATTAATTCCCTTCTTGTCCGGATCGCGGAGCCTGGTTTGCTCGCCCAAGTTGTGCAGCACCTCGTTCAACGGCAAACCTTCAGGCCAGGAAACCGTGTCCAGCCGGATACGATCGAGCTTGTTGTAAATCACCTCGCGACCGACGCCGGTATAGACGAAATTGGTCAAGGCATACGGATTGGGCACCGGCAACAACCCGCGCTTTACAGGATTCACCCAGGCATTTTCCACCTTTACCATGCGATCCTGCGTGTCCATGGTATGCATGTGCGCTTCACGATCCAGCTTCGCCTGCTTGACGAGGTTCATGTAATAAAATCCACCCTCGTTGTCCGGATCAAGGCTGATGGCCTCTTTTAGTTTGACTTCGGCCTCATCAAACTTGCCCATCTCGTAAAGCAACTTGCCGTCCCGCACCAATGTGCCCGCCTGGGTCTTGTCATTGGCGATGTAAGGAACCTGTTGCAGCGTCGCGTCGTCCGGCACCTGGCCCCGGGTGGCGGCCAGCATTTTGTCATTGCTCTTCTGGAAATCCATCGCGGCGGAATTCTGCGGATCCACCTTCAAGGCGCGGTTGACCTCCGTGGCAGCTTCGTGCAAATCACCCTGGCTTTGCGCCTGACGGGCGAGTTGCAGCCGGGTTGAAACCAGGCCGGTCATCGTCTGCGCTTTCTCGGCGTCAATTCCTGATCCGATTTGCTCAACGAGCGTGTAGGCGTCTTCGTATAACTTGGCGGCACCGGGCAGATCGCCGCGCGCCGCGGTATTTTTCGCGTCCAGAAGTTTTTGACGCAGAATGATGGTATTGGCCTGACGCAACACGGCTTCATTCACCGCCGTGTCCGTGGGGCTGGTTTGCGCCGGTAGCAGGTTGGCGGTGGCCAGCAAAAAAATGATGCCGAGCGAGAAGGATACTGCTTTTGTCATGATACGTTCCGGGTTCGTCTTAAATCAATTCAGCGCCATAGGACGCTCGTGTTGTCGCAGCCATGTGTCAATCGGAATTTCAAGGATTGTACGTCAAAGTCGTTTTTTTCTGGTTTGATTTCGCGGATAATATCACTGCGTCTTGGTTGATGGCAACGATAATGTAATCGTCGCCGGCAAATTTCAAATCCGCGCCGATGCGCTGCGCCTGCCAGGTTCGCTTTTCAAGATCATACTTGATGTCCGCGGCGTAACCATCCACCCGGCGAAACGGCTGGTCTTTGGACAAGGTTACGCGCTCGCCGGTGTCTTTGAGGATCAAATACAACTTCAATTGCGCCGGATCCGTCGGCGAACCGCTCACGTCCGTGATGGTGAACACCTCGTTCTTTTCCCCGACCGACGCGTAGTGCTGCCGCTTGCCGCGCTGCCCGGGCAACGCTGCGGCCTGACGTTCCACGCTGATCGAATAGCGCGTGCCCAATTCATTGGTCTCGATTGTGTCCAGCGTGAGGACCGTGCACAGCGGGATGATTTTGGTGACGACCGCCAGACCAACCTCATCACCGTGAGCAAGTTTGATCAGCCGGTTATCGGGCGTCCTCTGCCATTGAACCGGATTGAACAGCTTGTTGGTGGTTGAAAAATCAAGCTTGTACGGCGATTGCAGCCGTCCAACCGCATTGGTCTCCCGGGTCAAATCCAAAGGGTCCAGCGGTTGAACCTTGTGGCTGATGATGCCGGTGCGGATATCGGTCAGCGTCTCGTGGTCGTGGTTGATCATGACCGGCAGGAACACCAGCGCGACCACCAAACCCAGCAGCACAACGCTGAGCAGGATTTTCTCGTAATGTTTTTTGACGAAATCCATGAGCTATTTTTTGGGCAACAATTTCACCACCTCCACCACCAGTGTAACGCGCAGCAACTGCTCATTTAACACCGTCTGCAATCCGCCCCTGGCCGGCATCATCGTGGGCGCGGGACCTGACGGAGGCGGTGGTGGCGCCATTGCGTCGGGCGACCCCACCGCCACGGAGCCTGCCGCCTGGACGTTGATGCTCTTGACAATGAACCCGGAAGGAGACGAGGCAAAGTTGCCGAGCACCTGGGCGATTTCCGGACTGAACGAACGGAACGTAATTTGATACGGCGTCACGACGGCCAGATTGTTGGTCACGGAATGACTCTCAAGGTAATCGGTCTGCGGACCGCTCGCGTCGTCGTCCGAAACCCGGACGCGCTGGATGCCGTCCAGCGAATTGACGCGCGCCGCATAAAGGATTTCGGCCAGGGTTTTCACCTCGCCGAGCTGCGCCGCCAGCAGATCCAGGCCGGATCCGAACCGCACCAGTTTGCGTTGCGCCTCGAATGAAAAGGCGTATTGCGGCGGCAGCGCCACACTGGCCGTGTCCGCTTCCTGCTGCAACTGGTCAATCATCCGGCGCAGCGCGGCCGCAAACGCCTCGCTGGTCACGGCATTGGTGCCCGTGTTGGGAATGGGGGGAATGGGTTGAAAATAATTGCCCGCCTGCCGGATCCAGTCCCGAAGCTCCCCCTCCTGTTCCTTGGCCGTTTCGATGTTGTTGACCTTTGCGTTGCCCGGCGATGGTTTCTTGCCGGTCAAGTCCTTCAATGTGTTGTAAATGTCATTCAGTTCGTTAAACGCAACCGTGTTATGATTCCAGCCCTTGTAGATGTAAAAGCCGGACGCTCCCAGCAATCCAACCGCTAGGATGCCGAGAATCACAAATACCAAATTTCGCTTGATCCAGGCCATATTACAAGTTGAGTGGGTTTTTCAGCGCCACGGTGATGCCAAACGTGAATGTACCGGTGGCATCGTCCGGGGTGATGTCTCCCCTGAGCTGTGTCCCCTTGGCATCAAAAAACGGATCTTCCTGGAATGCCTGAAGAACCGCGTAGGCAGTTTCCGTGTTCGCCGCGGAATCCACACTGGACAAATTCACCGCGCGACAGATCAGGGTGACGGTGCTGGATGAATTTGGCGCGCCGGCCGCCGCCGATCCGTTGTCGGTGTTATCCGCCGGATTCGGACTGGAAATCCCGCCGGGACCGGTCACGGGCGCGGGCACATTGCCCATTGTCAACTGCTCAATCCAGACGCCCGCTTCGATTCCCGGCCGTTTCTCGGATAATTTTGTCTGGATGTCGCTTTCGGAGCGAATCAGCGCCTGCCGCAATTCCATCAGCACATCACCCCAATAATAACGGTTCTCCATCCAGGCCGCGATTTGATTCGCCTCTTTCTGGGTGGACTGAAGTTTTTTGAATACGCGGTCAAAATTGTCAGCTTGAAGCTGCAGCCGGTCGCGTTCGGGCGTCGCCTTGTTGATTTCTTCTTCCTTCGATTGGGCGAGCTGCTGGAACAAATATCCCACCGCGCCGGCCACGAGCACCAGAGCGACGATGGTGAAGGCGAAATACGGTTTCTTTTCGTTGAACGTCCGCCACCGCAGCGTGCTGGTGGGCATTAAATTCATTTCCACCGGACAATTCGCCAGGTTCCGAAGTCCCAGACCAACCACCTCGCCCAGTGAATGCGCCACGCGCGCCAGTTCCTCCAGGTTCACCGCCGGATCAATCTGCACGTTGCGGAACGGATTGAAATATTCAACCGGCACATTCAGTTTTTCCGCAAAGAACTGCGCCGTGTACGGCATGATGGACGCCCCGCCGGACAAAAACAAACGCAACGGCGCCGATCCGCCCTGCTGGCCCCGGTAAAACTGCATCGTCTGGTTGACCTGGATGTGCAGCTTGGTCATGAACTGCCGCGCAATCTTGGCAATCGCCGCCTGATGTTCGTTTTCAGGCTCCTCGTAGGCACCGCCGAGACTCACAAAGCCTTCGGCAATCTTTTTCGCTTCGGCGATTTCATATTTCAACTTCGCCTCGTTCGCAAAATCCTGGGTGATGGTGTTGGCACCCAGACCGATGCTGCGGGAAAAGACCTTGCCATTTTCGAAGAAGAGCAGGTTGCTCGTCTTGGCGCCGATGTCGAGCAGCATCGTACAATCCTCCAGTTCGCCATAATTATACCGGAACGCGTTGCACAACGCGGCTGGTGACACGTCGCATAATTGCAGCCGCAGCTTCGCCTCCTCCGCCATGCGGAACAGGCCCTCGACCACCTCGGATTTGATGGCCACCAGCAGGACTTCCAGCTCGCCGCCGGCACTGGAACCAAGGATTTGATAATCCCACACCACTTCCGCGAGCGGGAACGGCACGTTCTGTTGCGCCTCGTACTGGATGATTTGCGTCACCTTGCCCGCGTCCACCGGGGGCAGTTTGACAAACTTGGAAAACACCTGGAAGCCCGGCGCGCAGACGTTGATGTTCCGCGCCTTGGTGCCGGTTTCCACCAGCACCTCGCGCAGGGCCTTGAGCACGGTCGCTTCGCGGGAAGCTTCCTGGGCGCCCTCGAGACCGAGCGGCTTGATGGAAAAATTCCGGAGACGCAAACCGCCGGCTTCGTTTATTTCAAACTCCGCCAGCTTGAGGCTGCCTGCCCCGAAATCCACCGCCAGGAATGATCGTGTGTTCAGCATTTCTGTTTGCGCCGCTCACCGCCGTCCACGCCACCGCTCTGCCGGGGTTTGGGTTTGAGCTAGCCCGTGCTGATTACGGCAAAATTCCCAAACGGTCAAACAGAAATCTTGAAAAAATGGCAGGCGGCGGTTCCGTCGCCATTAAAACATTGCATCTGCGCTCCGGCTTTGGCTTCATCCTTGCCGTGCCGGACAGCCGCCAGCTGTCACGTCCGCCATGAATCGCTCTCGAATGCAGATTTATTATTCAGGCCGGGTGCAGGGAGTCGGTTTTCGCTACACCGCGAAAACCGTCGCCGCCGGCTTTGAGGTCACCGGCACCGTCCGCAATTTGCCGGACGGGCGCGTGGAATTGATTGCCGAAGGTGACCGCGCGGAACTGGAGGCTTATCGCGACGCCATCCGCGGCGCAGGTCTTGCTGGCTTTATCCGCGACGAAAGTGTAAGTTGGTGCGCCGCAAAAAATGAATTTTTCGGTCTTGAAATTGTCCGATAACCGCAATGAGATACGCCATCATCGCCGACATCCACGGAAACCTGGAGGCATTCCAAACCGTTTTGGAAGACATTAAAACCCAAAACGCCGATCACATCGTCTGCCTGGGTGACATTGTTGGCTACAATGCCAACCCCAAGGAGTGCCTCGCCATCGTCCGGGAAATGAACATTCCCTGCGTGAAGGGGAACCACGACGAATACTGCTCCTCCGACGATCCGCTGGAAGGTTTCAACCCCCATGCCGCCGACGCAGTGCATTGGACGCGCGGACAGCTTTCCGATGAAGAACGCCAGTGGCTGGCTGATCTCAAATACAGTCGCATGGCCGCCAATTTTACGATGGTTCACGCCACGCTCGATGCACCGCAACGCTGGGGCTATGTCTTCGACAAGCTGGCCGCCGCCGCCAGTTTTCCGTACCAGAACACGCAGGTCTGCTTCTTCGGCCACACCCACGTGCCCGTCGCCTTCATGCGCGACACCGCCGTCCGCGGTGGCACGTATTCAAAATTCAAAATTGATCCGTCAAAAAAATATTTCATCAACGTCGGCGCCGTCGGCCAGCCACGCGACAACAATCCCAAATCCGCCTACGTCGTTTACGACATGGACGCGGGCACCATTGAACTCCGCCGCCTGGATTATGACATCGCGACCGCCCAGCAAAAAATCCGCGCCGCCGGCCTGCCGGAACGCCTCGCAGAACGGCTCGAATTCGGAAGGTAAGATCAGGGTGACACATGGCACGTGACAAGATGCTGGTTGGCACACGATTTGTCCTGCTGGCTGTCACCGGTCCCGGGTCATTTGATTGGATTGAAAATATTAATTCTCAAACCCAGTTCGCTCGGCGACGTGGTGCAGGCGTTGCCCGTGCTCCGGCTGCTCAAACTGCATCTTCCCACCAGCGAGATTTTCTGGTGGATTGACGCCAGTCTCGCCCCGCTGCTCGAGGGCGATCCGGACCTGGCCGGGATCGTCCGCTTCGAACGCCAGCGCTGGGCGTCGCCGCGCCACTGGCCGGAAATGTTGCGCAGCATCGGCTGGCTGCGCGCACAAAACTTCGACTGGGTGATTGATTTGCAATGCCTCGCGCGCAGCGGCGCGTTCGCGTGGCTGTCCAACGGGAAGTTTCTCATCGGTCTCGACGAGGTCCGGGAAGGCGCGCGCGGATTTTATGATGTCGCGGTCCGGCGTGCCTCATTCCACACCCACGCCGTGGACTGGTATCTGGCCGTGCTGCCGCGGCTCGGTGTGCCGGTTCACAAAGATTTCGTCTGGCTGCCGGAACGGCCCGCCATCGCCTCCGCCGTCCAGTCCAAATGGCAGGCCGACGGGACGCGCTGGATCGCCGTCCAGCCCGGAGCCCGCTGGGAGAACAAACGCTGGCCGGTCGAATATTTTGCCGAACTGGTCCGGTCGGTCGCGCAAAAATATCCCGATGCCCGCTTCGTCATTCTTGGCAGCAAGGAGGACCAATCTCTGGGTGAAGCTGTTTCCCGCGCCGCGCCGCCGCGCTGTCTGAATTTGTGCGGCGCAACGTCGCTGCCCGAAATGGTTGAATGGCTGCGACGGTGCGAGTTCATGGTCACCAACGACACCGGCCCGATGCATGTCGCCGCCGCCCTGGACAAGCCCCTCGTGGCAATTTTTGGCCCGACCGAACCCCGCCGCACCGGGCCGTATGGTTATCTTGAAAACGTGATGCGCATTGATCTTCCCTGCTCGCCCTGCCTGAAATCGCACTGTGTTTACGAAAAACCGAACGAATGTCTGCGGGCAATTTCACCCGGGAAGGTTGTTGAGCGCATCCGGACACATTTTTCCCTCAAGAATCCCGAAAACCGGCCGATGAAGTCGTAGCCAGTGCCGGCTCCTCCAATCAGGGGCTGCAACTGAGGTTTGTTTGTCACCTGCTTGCAACAGGGCGCCATTACAAACTCATTTTATGAGCACATTGTCCACTTTGCCCGGTGAAACGTCACCCGGCAGCACGCCGGCGTCCAAACTCCGGATGCTGTTCGTGGATGACGAGCCCGCCGTGCTGAACGTCCTCAAAATGGGGATGCGGCCCATGGCCGCCGAATGGGACATGCATTTCGCCGACTCCGGCAAGAAAGCCCTGACGTTAATCCAGGCGCAGCCATTTGACGTGGTCGTCTCCGACATGCGGATGCCGGACATGAACGGCACACAACTGCTCAATCACGCCTTGCAACGGAATCCTCGGACGGTGCGCATCATTTTGTCCGGCTACTCCGATCTGCGGGATGTGATCAGTTGCGTGGGGCTGGCCCACCAGTTTCTGCACAAGCCGTGCAGCCTCGTGGATCTCCGCGACAGCCTCAAGCGCATCACCAGTCTCAACCGCCAGTTGCATCACGATGGATTGCTCACCCTGACCGCCCAACTGACGAATGTGCCGAGCATCCCCGGCCAGTACCTCGAGATGCTGGATGCCTTGCAGTCCCCCACATCTTCGGCCCAACGCATTGCGGACATCGCCTCCCAGGATCCGGCGCTCTCCGCCAAATTGCTGCAGCTTTCGAATTCAGCTTTTTTCGGTTTCAACCGCACCTTCTCCTCGGTGGACGAGGCAGTTCAGTTTCTGGGCGTTGGCGTGATCCAGTCACTTGCCCTGGCGGCACCCCTGTTCAGCGCCTTTGACCGGAACAAATGCCCCACGTTCCCGGTGGACCGGGTCTGGAATCATTCCGTCCAAACCGGCATGCTGGCGCGGCGGTTCATCAACGAGTATCTGGAAGATCCGCCGCTGGCCGAACAGGCGTTCGCCGCCGGCGTGCTGCATGACATCGGCCAGATCGTTCTGGCCAGCGGCATGCCGGAAACCTATACCGCGATTCTGGCCGACGCTCAGGCGCGGTCTGAACCGCTGTGCCAGGCGGAACGCAGAAGTTTCCAAACGACGCACGCCGAGATTGGCGGCTATCTTCTGGCCTTGTGGGGCCTGCCCTTTTCCCTGGTGGACGCCGTCGCCTTTCATCACGAACCGAGAAAATCGCAAGTCACCGAGTTCGGCCTCACCGGCATCATTCACATCGTGAACGCGCTGCAACACGAACAGGCCGCACATCCCGGCATCGTTCCCGATGCGGTTGATCTGGAATACATCCACAGCATCGGCATGGCCGGCCATCTCGAAAAATGGCGGAATGACTTGCGCACCGGGGCGATGGAATAATCGGCAGAATCCATGCACCGCCCGGACTGGAGTTCCACCGTTTCGCGCAGGCTTGCGCTCTTGTCAACCTGCGCGAGCTGCCAGGGAAAATCGAAACTGGTCCTAGGCTTGACTTGAGACGGAGCCATCCCGATTCTCGCGCCATGAAATCTGCCGCCATTCTATGGTGCCTCGCCTGCACGCTCTTCCGGCTCGCCGCCCAGGATGTCATCACACCCACGAACCACATCGAACTGTTCAACGGCAAGGATTTTACCGGCTGGACGTTTTGCCTGCGGTCAAACGCCGACCCGGCGCTGACCTGGAGCGTGACGAACGGCGTGATTCATTGCACCGGTACGCCGTCCGGTTACCTCCGCACGACGCAGGCTTACAGCAATTATGTTGTGACGGTTGAATGGCGCTTTGTGAAAATTGCTCCGAAGGCGGACAACACCGGTGTCCTGGTCCACATGCAATTGCCGGACAAGGTCTGGCCGATGTGCGTCCAAAACCAGGGCAAATCCGGCCATCAGGGCGATCTGTTTTTGATGGAAGGCGCGGAAAGCAAGGAGCACAAGGGCCTGGACAAAAACACGCCGGTTCCCAGGCACGGGCCGTCCAATGAAAAACCCGTCGGTGAATGGGACACCAACGTGACGGTTTGCGCCGGCAATGACGTCCAGGCTGTCATCAATGGCAAATTCATGAACGAAACCACCGGCTGCACCATTGCTTCGGGCTTCATTGGCATTCAAAGCGAAGGCGGTGAGATTGAAATCCGCAAAATATTTTTGGAGCCGCTGAAATAATTTCAGCTTTCCGGCGTTCGATTTTCAATCTGTTGTTTCGCCCACGCCTTTGCCCCGCGCGGCGTTTTCAACTCATCCTGCAATTGCCGCTCGCGGATTTCCGCCAGCAGTGCGCCCAGCGCCGGACCGGGTTTCATGCCCAGCTTGATCAAATCCATTCCCGTCAACAGCGGCGGAAGGATGGCCGGTTTCTTTTTCAACTCCGCCGCCTGCTCCACCAGAAATTCGTAAAGGTCCAAATCGCCGCGCGAGCCGAGGCAATCCAGCCGGTGCAACTCCAGTTCCAGCGGAAAGGTTTCGCGCATCAGCAGCCGCCGCAACGTCGCCTTGCGCATCTGCTTCACGTCCTTGAACTGCATGTGGTGCCGCACGCAGGCGACAATTTCCTCCGTTGCCTTTTTCGGAAACCGCAACCGGGTCAAAATTTGTTCCGCCAGCGAAGCGCCAACTTTTTCGTGGCCGTAAAAATGAATTTTGCCCGTGACCGGGTCGCGCTCTGCCGTGGCCGGCTTGGCAATGTCATGCAGGATCACCGCCCACGGCAGTGACGGAGGCGCGCCGGGCGGCAACTTTTCGAGCATCAGCCGGATGTGTTCAAACACCGTGCCTTCGGGATGAAAATCCGGCGATTGCTCGCACGCAATGGTGGCCGTGAGTTCGGACAGGACGCCGGGCAGCAACCCGCTGTCGCGCAACAAAACCAGCCCGCGCGCGGCGTGCGGCGGTGAAAACATTTTAAGGAGTTCGTCACGGATCCGCTCGGCGCTGATGCGTCCAATTTTAGGCGCCAGCGCCCGGACCGCGGCAAAGGTTTGCGGCTCGATTTCAAAATCAAGCTGGGCGGCAAACCGCACCGCGCGCAGCAAACGCAAATGGTCCTCCGCAAAACGCTCCTCCGGCGATCCGATGGTGCGGATGACTTTCGCCTCCAAATCTTTTTTGCCACCGACCCAATCGTGGAGTTGTTCGGTCAGCGGATCGTAAAACAGGCCGTTGACCGTAAAATCGCGCCGCTGCGCGTCGGCCTCGGCGTTGCTAAACACAACTTTCGCGGGCCGGCGGCCGTCCCGGTAATCCGCCTCGGCACGAAAGGTAGCCACCTGGAATGACCGACCGTTTTCGACCACAACCATCACCCCGAATTTTCTGCCAACGGCGACCGTACGCCTGAACAATTTCTCGACCTGCTCCGGCAGCGCGGACGTGGCGATGTCGTAATCCTGCGGCTCGCGTCCCAGCAAAAAATCGCGCACGCAGCCGCCCACCCAGAACGCGCTGAAACCGGCGGTCTGCAGGCGGCGGACAATTTCAACTGCCGTGGCACGCGACGGGCAAATCATATCATCGTTGAACTTTACGCGGCGCATGGCGCGAGAATCGCATCGGCCATGCCGTGGATGATTTTTTTGTCGGCGGGATTGACCGTGGCCAGCACGCCGCCGAGCTGCGGACGCGCCGCATCACCCTCGCCGGAAACAAAATAATACGGACACAGTCGCACCCGGCCCTTCATCGGCACGACTTCGTTCTTCCCGAAATCAAACCACTGCGCCTCGACCAGTGCGGGCTTGTGATAACGCTGCAGGACCCGTGGCGATTGTTCAAAATGTTGCAAGGCGTCGTCCACCGCCTTTGACCAGTCCTCGTGCGACAGGTCGCTGCCAAGAAACACCCCGCGCGCGCCCCACGCGTGTTCGGAAAAACCGGAAACCTTTAATATCAGCTCACGTTCCTTTTGCGACAGGGTTTTGAGCTGCTGCCAGTCCGTGAGATTCAGCTCGGGGATCGCGGCCTGCGGCGGCAACGGTGCCGGGTCCATGATCCATGTGTACGGTACCAGTTTTTTCAGCCGCGCAAAAAAACCCTCGCCGAGTTCCTGCCGCCAGAAGTTTTGCAGGTTCCGGTTCCAGAGCAGTGCAAAGAGCATTTTTTCCTCGAACACCGGCTTCGGCGGCGGCGTGAGACGGATTTTCATTTCGGCGGCGAGCCGGAAAATGTGCTCCGCGTTCGGAACGTTCTTCAAATCGAACAATTCAAAAAAACGGTAAACCGCGTCGCCATCGTGGAAATCTGTAAATTCTGAATTCTGAATTCTGAATTCTGAATTCTTCATCTGGCCAGCCAGCCATTCCATCTCCGGCCGATACGTGGCCGCTTCCTCCGAAACCACGATGTGGACCCGTTTCGCATCACCGAAGATGGATTCAAACCCGCGAATCATTCCGTCCGCACCGCCCAGAATTTCGGATTTCGGATTTCGGATTTCGGATTTCGAGTAGGTCTGGTTCAGCCAAGCGGTAAGGCCGATACCTCCGGGAACAGAATCCAGCTCTGTGACGCTCAGAGCCTGTTCCGTAATGAGCAGGTCGGGCCGGATGACGCGCGGAACCTCGTTCTTGAATGCCGCCGAACGCTGGAGCGCGATCAGTTCCACCGGTTTGCCGAGGTCCAGCCAGCGCGCGACCCATTCCGGCTGCTTGCCCTCCGCGCTTTTGCGGTAAAGCAGATTGACCGCCCGATAGAATTGCAACAGCACCCGGCCCAATGATTCAATTTCTTTCGCCAGATTTTCGCCCAACGGAAACGGCGCCGGCGAAATGCGCCACTCGAGTCCGGCAAACAAACCGCCCGGCGGGAGCGCGTCGCGGATGAATTTTGCTGATTCGGTGGCGTTCACAAATGCTTTGTCACGGCCAAGGAAGTTCTCAATTTAACCGGCGGCTGACAAGTCGCGTCATGGCAGCGAGGGACCAGCGGCGGGATTTTCGAAAGCGGTCCGGCTATGGCGAGTTCAAGAGACCACGATAAAACATGCTGGTCGAGTTGGTCGTGCCCACGAAGATCCGCAAGGAATTGCTCGAAAATGTGTTGGTGCTGACCGCCGACCAGACCGTCAGATTGGTGGACGACTGGAGGACGTAACGCTGTCCGCCGTGCCCGTCCATCCATAATTCCATCTGGCTGGTCGCGGCGTTGGTCCCGATCCGCAACCGGAGGTTCTTGTCCGTCGGCAGGATGAACAAGGTGATGCTCTGGGCCGGCAACTGATTGCTGAGAGTCCCATTGGCATAAGGAACGTCCGCCAGACGGGTGATGACGTTGCTGGCGGTGAGTTGCCACGCCTGCGCGGTTCCGCTGTTGGCGAAATTGGTGATGTTCAACGCCAGCGGTGTCAGGCCGGTGAGCGTTTTGTTGATGACCATGAGTGTGAGGGCGCTGTCGCTGGCGCGAATCGCGGCAAACGCCGAAAGGTTGTCCGGGTTCGGTGCCGTCGCCGCCACGCTGGTGTCCCCAAACGTGGATTTGCTGCCGTCGTAATTCCGATACATTTTCATCGCCAGATAGGTCGGGGTGTTGCTGGCGGGTGTTGTCCAGCGTGTGGCGAGGTCCAATCCTTCACGCCCGAAAATGCCGAGGATGTCGGCCTGGGCGGTTGCGCCGTTGATGTACGCCTCGGCGCCCCAGTTGTATTCGGTGATGCCGATTTTAGTCCCGGGATAACAGGTCGCCACCCAGTTTATCATCCGCGGAATCAGCATCAGGATGGTGTTCGTCGGCTGCTCGCCAATCCAGCTTTGGTCAACATAATTCGTGTCCCAGAACTGGCGGGTGGATTGGTTGCGCAGCAGTTGCGTGGATGTGGAAACATCGTCCCCGCCCTCGCCGCCCTGCGGATAGCAGTGCAACGTGAAATAATCGAGGAGGCGTTGGCCGGCATTCGTGTCGTGCTGGTGAATTTGGTTGAGC
>Ga0182030_10018753_pt1 | contig 13239 bp, 7 predicted proteins | sample 812S3MmetaG_FD_121299 | JGI IMG/M metagenome (GOLD analysis project Ga0182030, IMG submission 121299) | Permafrost microbial communities from Stordalen Mire, Sweden - 812S3M metaG (Illumina Assembly) | ecosystem: Environmental > Terrestrial > Soil > Wetlands > Permafrost | place: Sweden... | reverse complement strand
TCGGCGCTGAGGATGCCGCTGGACGCGAAGATGGTGGCCACGGCCGAGAACGACCTGGTGGTCTTCACCGTTTCCGCCAACCAGGCCCGCATCGACGAGTTGCGCAGCCGGGGCGTGAGGGTCGAAGTGCTGCCCGCTGAAGCCGGCCGGGTGCCCCTGGGCAAGCTCCTGGACAAGCTGGGCGAAGAAGGCATTCTGAACCTGCTCACCGAAACCGGCACGCGCCTGAACACCGCCCTGCTGGCCGGCGGCATGGTCGATCGCGTCCACCTCTTCGTCTCCCCGCAGATCATGGGCTCCGACGCCGTCCCCGCCTTCCGCGGCATGGCCAACCCCATCCGCATGGCCGAAGTCGAAGTCGAGCGCTACGGAAACGATCTGGGGCTGTGCTCGCTGCTGAGAGACCCGTGGCCGGAGAAGCAGGGATTAGTGGACAGTGATCAGTGAACAGGGTCACTGGCCCTTATTACCGTTTCATCACGGCCTCAAGGGCAATCACGGTACTTAACACGGAAACGATCATTGAGATCAGCGCGACAATCCATAGTCTTGACTCGCGAATTCCGCGTTCCGCCTCGATTACTCGACGCTGTAATTCGTAGTCCGGCGCTTGTGGGGCTCGCCCGGAAGAGCTTTGGGTTCGAAGCTCACCGACTATATCAACACCAAGCTTACGAGCGTACTGCACGAGTTCTTCGCCATCAAGAAGCCTGCCCATACGGATTCAATCTACCGCGCCGAGTCAAAACATACAAGCGATCGGCCCAATAATTGCCACTGTTCACTGACCACTGTTCACTGACCACTGCTTTTCGTACACTAAAACCATGTTTACCGGCATCATTGAACAGACGGGCACGCTGGTTGGCTTGGAGAGCAGAGGCGGAGTGCGGCGCATAACGGTCGAGGCTCCGGGGCTGGCTGGACGGCTGCGCGAGGGCGACTCGCTGGGCGTCTCCGGCGTCTGCCTCACCGCTCTCGACGTAGACCCCACCCTCTTCCACGCCGACCTGGCCCAGGAAACCCTGGACTGCACCTCGCTCGGTTCGCTCGCTCCAGGCTCCAAAGTGAACCTGGAGTTGCCGACCGCAGCCGGAAGCCCGCTGGGCGGGCACATTGTCCAGGGCCACGTGGACGGCTGCGGCGTGCTCCGCTCGCTTGAGCCGGTTATTCCGGAATCCAGCCCGGAATTCGACCGCGAAACCACCGACTGGACCCTCAAGGTCAAGGCCCCCGAAAACGTGCGCCCCTGGATGGTCCACAAGGGCTCGGTAGCCGTCGAAGGCATCAGCCTGACGATTGCGGATTTTGACGGCGAGGCAATCACCATCGCCATTCTCCCGCTCACCTATTGGCGGACCAACCTGCACACCCTGTCGGCTGGCGCTCCGGTGAACGTGGAGGCCGATGTGCTGGTCAAGCTGGCCCACGCCCAGTTGCTGGGGGCGAAAAAGCCGGATTTCGAGCTGACCGAGGCCTGGCTGGTGGCCAACGGGTATTGAAGCCGGGGCAAAACTCCTTTTCCGGTCTCGGAACTTTGCCTGCGGAACTTTTTCCCCAAGGCCGGGTTCTAACCGATGACGGCTCCCCCCGGCCACCGTCTAATCCAGGTGAACCGGGAGCAAGAATCCGGGAGCAGGATTTCACAGGCAGGAGAGATATCACGATGAAACGGTCCTTGTTCGAGAGAGTTTTCCCGCAGGCCCTGGCATGGGCGGCGTTGGTGGTCCTATGCGGCGCAATGGCGCTGGCGCAGGATGCGGCCCCGGCGGCCGGTCAGCGCTCCGACGGGCAGATCGAGATGGACGTGGTGCACGCGCTCGACGCCTCCAAGGCGCTGAAGAGCGATCTGATCACCGCGGCCACCATCCAGAGCGAGGTCACGCTCTCCGGAACCGTTTCGAGCGCCGCCTCCAGCGAGTTGGCGGAGTCCATCGCCGCCCGCGTGCCCGGCGTCGCCAAGGTGCACAACAATCTGAAGGTCGGCAACCCGCAGGACGCGGCCAACGCAGGCGATCAGCAGCCGGCCGATAACCCGGCGGACGACGCCGGCCAACCGGCTCCCGCTCTGGGCGATGGACCGATCCAGGTTCCCAACCAGGCTCAAAATCAGCAGCAGGCTCCTCCTCCGCCGCAGTATGCGCGCCCCCGATACGCCCCCGCGCGGCCTCCTGCCCCGGCCTATAAGACTCCCACCGGACCGGTGACCCTTGCCCAGGGAACCCTGCTCCAACTGCGCACCAGTGAGCCGGTGGCCAGCAAGAAGGCCAAGGACGGCGAGCCGGTGCAGTTCACCGTCATCCAGGACGTGGCCATCGGCGGCGTTCTGGCCATTCCGCGCGGCGCAACCGTCCACGGAGTCATCAGTGAGGACAAGAAGGCCGGCGCCCTGGGCGGCAGCCCGGAGTTGGCCCTCAAGCTCACATCCCTCGATCTGGGCGGCCAGAGCTATCCGCTCACCAGCGACCAATTCAAGGTCAAGGGACCGAATAAAACGGGGCAGACAGTGGGCAACGCCTTCGGCGGAGCGGTTCTGGGCGCCATCATCGGTGGCGCGGTGGGACGCGGTGGAGGCGCGGCCATCGGCGCGGGCGCGGGCGCGGTTGCGGGCACGGCGGCTTCCGCGGCGACTCCCGGACCCGGCATCTGGATTCCCGCCGAGGCCAGGGTCGACTTCCACCTGACGGCTCCCCTGACGGTCAACCCGGTCGACGCCCAGGAAGCTTCCCGCCTGGCGCAGGGACTTTTCCAGGGTGGACCCAGCCTCTACCGGCGCAGCTATTACCCCTATGGCCAGCCGTATGGGGCCGGCTATCCGTACCCCTATCCACCGGTCTATTACCGCCCCTACTACATGGTCGGCGGCTTCTATTACTGGCGCTGAGCGCAAAAACAATCTGTTGAAACAGTCGGCGGCCATTCCGGAACTCGGAGTGCCCGCTCTCTGTTGCCGGGCAGAAAGCAACCGCCGCCATCGCCGCCAGGCCATTCCAGCCATCGCCCGGTTCCGTGTCGTCTATAATGGCAGAGAATCGCGTCGAGCGAGAATTGCGCAACCAGCCGGAAGCCTCACAAGAGCCGGCCATGGGCTGCCCACGGTTTCAAGCTGTCTGCGCGTAGAGAGTTGAAGGTCCAAGTCCATCCATGATTCGTTTCCTGCAAACTGACAATCGCCTGACCAAGGCGCTTCTCGTTGTCGTCATCGGCGCCGCATCGGTGTCCATGGTGGTGTACCTGATCCCCGGTTTGACCGGGCAGGGGGCCGCATCGGCCGATTCGTACGCCACGATCTATCCCCACTGGTACAGCCGTTTCCTCTCTTCCGGCGAGTCGGTCAGCCAGCAGCGGGTCAGCCAGCTTGCCCGCCAGCAGTTGCAGCGGCAGCACCTGCCGGATTCGCCCTTCATCGTCAACTACTTCGAGCAGCAGGCCGGCTCGCAACTGGTGAGGCAGCAGATTCTGCTGGCCGAAGCCGGCAAGCTCGGCATCCGCGCCACCGACGACGATGTCATCCAGTTCCTCCACCAGGGCCAGTTCGGCGAGTTCCTCTTCCCTGGCGGCCAGTACATCGGAAGCGACCGCTATGCGGCCTTCGTCGCCAACCAGTTCAACCTGTCCGTGGCGGAGTTTGAAGACGAAGTCAAGCAGGACATCGCCGTCCGACGCCTGCAGGCGCTGATCACAGCCGGGGTCACGGTCAGCGATCAGGATGTGCGCGACCTCTATCGCAAGCAGGCCATCAAGATCAAGTTCGACTACGCGGTCATCTCCTCCGACGACGTGCGCAAGGAGATCAACCCCTCCGACAGCGACCTCGAAGCCTTCTTCCATCGCAATGGCCCACGCTATGCCACCGCGGTGCCGGAACAGCGCAAGATTACCTACTTCGCGTTCACTCCGAGCGATTTGCCGGGCGGAGAGCCAAAGCCCACCCAGCAGGAAATTCAGCAGTACTTCACCGCCCGCCAGTCCGAATACACGGTTCCCGACCAGGCAAAGTCGCGCCACATTCTGATCAAGGTTGAAGCCGGTGCCGACGCCAAGACCGACGCCGCGGCCAAGGCCAAGGCCGAGGGCCTGCTCAAGCAGATTCAGAGCGGCGCCAACTTTGCCGACCTGGCCAAAAAGAACTCCGACGACCCCGGCAGCAAGGACTCGGGCGGCGAACTCGGCTTCTCCCAGAAGGGACGCATGGTGCCGGAGTTCGACAAGGCCATCTTCACCCAGAAAATCGGCGACACCGCGATCGTCAAGAGCCAGTTCGGCTACCACATCGTGCAGGTCGAGGAGCGCCAGACGGCGCACACCCAGCAGCTCAACGAAGTGCTGCCCAACATCCAGGCCACGCTGATTCGCCAGAAAGCAACCGCGGCGGAAGAGAACTTCGCCCGCAACCTGACCTCCGAAGCCATGAAGAACGGCCTGGAGAAGACCGCCGCGGCCCACCACCTGGAACTGGTGACCACCCCGCTGGTCGGCGCGCAGAGCGTCATTTCCGCCCTGGCCGATTCCACCCAGGTCATCGGCAAGGCCTTCCAGTCCAAGCAGGGCGACCCGGCGCAGTACGCGCCCACCGGCGAGGGCTACGCCATCTTCCAGGTCACCGGCATCGCTCCGGCTCACGCCCCCAACTTTGCCGACTACAAGACCAAGATCGCCGACGACTATCGCGACGACAAACTCCCCAGCCTGCTGGCCAGCAAGACCAAGGACTTGGCCGACAAGGCCAAGAGCATGGGCGATCTCGCCAAGGCCGCCAAGGCTGTGGGCGCAACCGTCAAGACCAGCGACCTGGTGGGTGAAACCGGCCAGGTTCCGGACTTCGGCCAGGTCGGCCAGGTGGCTCCGCAGCTCTTCGAACTGAAGCCCGGCGACCTCAGCGGCCCCATCAACGCGCAACGCACCGGCGTGGTGGCCAAGATTCTCGACAAGCAGGAGCCCTCGGCCGACGACATCGCCAAGAACTTCGACCAGACCCGCGACCAGATCCTCGAACAGCGCCGCGCCGATGCCTTCAACGTCTTCCTCAGTTCCGTTCTCGACGACTACAAAAAGCACAACCGCATCCGCATGAACGCCAAAGCCAAGAGCGAAGAGCTCCCCGGCACGTAGACCGCGGGGGGAACGCCCGCAGACGCGAAAAGGCCCGCATCCGAAGTGGATGCGGGCCTTTCTGCGTCTGCTGCGAATGGATTCTACCTCAGCCTGGTGGTTTGGAACGGCAGCCCGGTCGCCGGCCAGTGGTCGGGCTGGGCCTCGATGTTGGGCGCAATGGAAACGCCCTCTGCCGACGCCGGCGTCACCGTCACATTCCAGCCGTCCACCACCACCAGCGCGTCCTCTCCGTTGAAATCCTTCAAGTCCGCTTCGAGGACGATGGTACAGGTCTCGTTCGGAACCAGCGAGATGTAGTTGTCGCTGGAATAGACCGGCAGCACGCGCTCCCCGGAATGCTGCCGGCGCAATTGCAGGTGCGCCATGAGGGCGATGCCGGCCGTCGGATTGTGCAGCGTCACCGTCACCACGCGTTGGCCGTCCGCGTCCTTGCGCTCCATCCGCGCATCGAGAGCGACCCTGGGCAGTTGGTTCAGATCGGTGAAAACATCCGGGTAGCCGGGCTGGGCGCGCCAGTAAAAATTCGAAGAAATGGGCTTCCCTTGTGCGTCCTTGAGTTCGAGCTTGAGAAAGTGCGTCGCATGAAGCGTGGCGGGGAACTCGACCGGGCCAAGATTCGCGACAGAGGACGCTGCGGCGGCGGCCTTTGTTTCATACTGCGCCGCGACCGAGCCATCCAGGCTATAAATGGAAACCCGCGCCACGGCATTCTCAACCGCCTGGGGCAGGTTGTTGATGACCTCCAGGTCGCCCGTGGCCTCGTTGAACTGAATGTGTACCGGCTCGCCCGCGCTTTTCACCGCAAACAGCGAGGCATTGGGCTCCAGGTCGTAGTGGTAGAGCTGCCATACGAAGCTGGGCTGCGCCGGGTGGCTCATCCAGGTGATGATGGCCGTGGTGGGGTGGAACATCTGCGCATTCCGCCCCTCGTACATGGCGCGGAAAGCCTCGTAGTTGGCCAACTGAGCCTTGCGCACAAAGTCCGCGAGATTCGCGATCTTGCCATAGCGTCCTGCCAGCATCGCAGGGTAGGAATCTCCGTTCTGTGCGCCCTTGGCCAGGTCGTGCTCGGCCGAGTCGTCGGTAATCGTCTCCCAGTCCTTCTGGGGCATCATGCCGTGAATGGACTCCAGAGTCGGCACCGAGACGCTGCCCGTTTCGGTCTTGAAGAAATCGTCGGTGACGATGTAGTACTCCCGCGGCGTGCGCCAGTAGTAAGGGCCGTGGGAGCGCACGCCGGCCCCGTCGGTCGAACTCGGCTGGTAGCGGCGGGTGGGCTCGAGCGCGGCCATCAGCTTGCGCAGGGCGGCATCAATCTCCGGCGGCGGGTAGCCCTCGTTGCGCGCGCACCAGACGGCGATCGAGGGGTGGTTGCGGAAGCGCAGGATCTTCTCCCGCACGTTGGCCAGATAGGTGTCGAGGTCGGTGGGGTCGGGGCCGTCGTTCGGGTTGGGCTGGAAGAACTCGTCCCACAGCAGAATGCCGTACTTGTCGCACAGTTCGTAGAAGTCCTCGCCGGTGCTCTGGCCCACCCAGTTGCGAATCAGGTTCAGATTGGCCAGTTGGTGCATGTGAATTTCGGCTTCCAGGCGCTCCCTCGGAATGCGCTTGAGAGCTTCGTCCAGCCCCCAGTTGCCGCCGCGAATGAAAACCGGAACGCCGTTGACCGAGATGGTCAGGGTATCGGCGCCGGGAACGCTATAGGAGATCTTTCTGACCCCGAAGCTCACGTCCTGCTGGTCCGAGACCTCGCCGCCCACCCTGAAGCCGAGATGCAGCTTGTAGAGATTCTGCGCCCCGTAGCCGTTCGGCCACCAGAGGCGCGGATGCTCGATGTGCAGGGCGGGCGTGGTCTTCTGGTCGAAGCTGACCTGCTGCGTCGAGTGCGGAGCCAGTCCCACCCGCTGCTCAAAGGCGATGTCTTCCGTGCCCCCCGTAATCACGCCCTGCAGCACTCCCTTGACCGGCTTGTCGCCCTCGTTTTCGACCGTGGCCTGAACCGCTACGTCGGTCGAGTCGGTCTTGGGCAAGGGAAGATCGGTGGTCACCAGCGGGTCCTTCACCACCACCGGCCCGGTCGCGGAGAGAAACACCTTCTGCCAGATGCCGGTGTCGCGGTCGCGAATGGCCGGAATCCAGTCCCAGCCGATCGTGGAGAGAAAGGTCGGCCCGTCGATGGCCGTCTCGCCGCCGTTGGGGCCCAGCCCGTTGCGCAACGTGTGCTCGTGCGAGACGCCGGGGTGCGGCTGCGGAGCCACCAGCACCCCCACCACAGCCTGCCTGCCTGGCTGCACCCGCGAAGTGATGTCGAAGATGCCGCGGGCAAAAGCTCCGCGCATCGTGCCCACCTGCGTGCCGTTCACCCACACCGTGGCCGAATAGTTGATGCCCTCGAAGTTGAGCCACACCCGGCGTCCCTTGTAGGACTTGGGAACATCCACCACGGTCCTGTACCAGTAGGAGGTCCGCGCCAGGCTCTCGGGAATCCTCTCCGGCCGGTTGTTCTCCCCGTAAAGCGGCTCCGGATAGACCTTGTTGTTCACCAGGGTGGTCAGCGCCGTGCCGGGAACGGTCGCCGTGTACCAGCCGCTCGCGTTGAATCCGGAAGCGGCGACCTCCGCCCCGGTTTGCGGCGCCTTGGCCACATCCTGCATCTGCCAGCCGGAGGTCAGAACAAGGGGTTGAGGCGGAACATTCCCTGATGCGGCCGAAACCGCGGCCAGAAACGCAGGCAGGAATGCCAGAACAGACAAGAACGACCGACCGGAACGAATTTGCAAGGGATTTTTCCTCAGGGCTTTCCTGGTAACTCTCTTTGATGCTTCCCAGCGCCAGACTCACGAATTATAGTTGCTCGCGCAATGCCGCGAATCGACCATTGTCCCCCATCCATCCGATAATGGGAGCCATGGAATTTCAACGTTCGTCCGGAGTGCTGCTGCACGTAAGCTCCTTGCCTTCCTACGGAGGCATCGGCGACCTGGGCCCCGCGGCCCACGAGTTCCTGGCCTTTCTGGCCTCGGCCAAACAGCACGTCTGGCAGGTTCTGCCCCTCTGCCCCACCGGCTACGGCAACTCGCCCTATGCCGGCTCCTCGGCCTTCGCCGGCAACCCCTACCTCATCAGCCTCGAATTCCTCTCCGACTGGGGCTGGATCGACGGCCAGCGCATCGCGGGCCTGGCCGGTCGCGGCGGCAGCGTGGATTTCGACGAGGTGGAGCGGCGCAAACTCCCCCTGCTCTACGAGGCCGCCGGCAACTTCCTCGACCGCGCCCCCGAGGACCCCAAACTGGCCGCCCAGTGGACCGAGTTTAAGCAATTCTGCCGCGCCCAAGAGAGCTGGCTCACCGATTACGCCCTCTATGCCGAACTGCGCCGCCAGTTCAATACCGGCGCATGGACGGCCTGGCCCGAGCCCTTGCGCCGCCGCCAGCCGCAGGCTCTCTCCCAGGTCGCCCAAAAGCACGGCCGAGCCCTCTTGCAGGAGCAGGTGCTGCAGTTTGCTTTCTCCCGGCAGTGGATCAACCTGCGCTTGGAAGCCGCCGCCAGCGGCATCCGCATCCTCGGCGACGTGGCCATCTTCGTCAACATGGATTCGGCCGACGTGTGGGTACACCCCGACCTCTTCGAGCTGGACGAGGACCTCCAGCCAATCCGCATCGCCGGCGTGCCGCCCGACTACTTTTCCCCCACCGGCCAGCGCTGGGGCAACCCCCTCTACCGCTGGGACGTGCTCGCCGCCCACGGCTTCGACTGGTGGATCGACCGCATCCGCCGCGCCTGCGCGCTCTACGACATCGTCCGCCTTGACCACTTCCGCGGCTTCGAGGCCTTCTGGGCCATTCCCGCCGACGAGGAGACGGCGGTCAACGGCAAATGGGTGAAGGCGCCGGGGCTGGCCCTGTTCCGAGCTCTCGAAGCGGCGCTGGGACCGCTGCCGTTGGTGGCCGAGGACCTGGGCGTCATCACCCCCGAGGTCGATGCCCTGCGCCTGGAGATGGGGATGCCGGGCATGAAGGTGATTCAGTTCGGATTCAGCAACAAGGGCGCGCATACCCATCTGCCGCAGCACTACACGCCCGGCACAGTGGCCTACACCGGAACCCACGACAACGACACCACGCAGGGCTGGTGGGACGCGGCTGGGGAGGCGGAGCGCGAGGCCGCCGAGACTTACCTGGGGCTGGCCATTGGAAGTGACGAAGCCGCCCGCCCACTGTGGCCGCTGATTCGGGCCATCTCCACCAGCGTGGCCGGCATGGCCGTGGTCCCCGCGCAGGACCTCTTCGAGCTGGGCTCCGAGGCGCGCATGAATACCCCCTCCGTAGCCGCCGGAAACTGGAGCTGGCGCGCCCCCGAACGCGGCTGGACCCCGGAGCTGGCCGCGCTGCTGGCCCCGCTGGCTGAAGTCACCGACCGGGACAACGATCCCTTGGGCGTGCCGGAGGAAGAACCAGAAATCAGTGCGGAGTAGGCCGCGCCGCTCGTGTCTTCCGTCACAGCACCCGGCTTGTCCCGTCCATAGGGTGAGAATCTTATGCTTCGTCCAGTTCCCCGTACTCCTTTCCGGATGCTTTTCGTCCTCACCTTTGCCTTGCCGGCGGCGTTTCCCTTGGCAGCCCTCCTCCACGCGCAAACCGGAGGCAGCAGCTCCGTCTTCCGCAATGTCGATCCATCGGTCGGCTACGTGGGCTCGAAGAGCTGCGGCGCGCCCGGCTGCCACGAAGAAATCAATCGCACCTACTTCCCCACCCCGCACGGGCAATCGATGGCCCCGGCCAACTCGCCCACGGAACTCGGGCGCGTTCCCCAGCCGGTGACCGTCTTCAATCCCAAGAACAACCGCACCTACACCGCCTACCAGCAGGACGGAAACCTCTATCAGAGCGCCTGGGAGGTGGACAAGAACGGGCGCAAGATTTATTCCATCGCGCATCGCATCGACTACGTGACGGGCGGAGAAAGCGTGGGCTACACCTACCTCTACCGCGTCGGCGCGTGGATCTTCCAGGCCCCGCTCTCCTACTATGCGCACTCGAAAACTTGGGAGCTGTCGCCGGGCTATGTTGCCGACGATGTGGGCTTCAACCGCGTGATGACCACCGGCTGCCTGCTCTGCCACAACGGCCAGCCCGACCCTGTGGCCAAGCGCGACGGCATGTACCAGGACCCGCCCTTCCGCTTCGGCGAACTGGGCGTCAGTTGCGAAACCTGCCACGGCCCCGGCGCACTGCACGTCAAGGAAATGCAGGCCAAAAAGGGCCGCGTACTGGGGCCCAATGAGATCGACACCTCGATCGTGAACCCTGCCAAACTGTCGCCGCGGCTGGCCGACGACCTGTGCCGCGAGTGCCACCAGGCAGGCGACGCGGTGGTGGTCTACCCGGGCAAGACGGTGATGGACTACCGGCCGGGAACGCCGCTCACAGAGACCATGGCCATCGTCAAGCGGCCCATCAAGCCCGAGCAGCGCGAGGAGGCCAACCGGCTGGAGACCGCCCCGCCCATCCGCGGCAGCCTGGAGCAGCCGCTGTGGTGGAAGAACTCGACGCTGGAACTGAGCCAGTGTTACCAGGCGAGCCATGGGCAGCTGACCTGCAGCACCTGCCACTCGGTCCATCATCGTCCCCAGCCAGGGGACGAGCGGGCCGCCTACCGCGCCGCCTGCCTCACCTGCCACCAGGTGGCCAGTTGCACCCTGAAGCCCACCGACAGCAAGCGGGTCGCGGCCCACGACGACTGCATCGAGTGCCACATGGAGAAGCGCCCCGTCGCCGGAATCGCCCACTCCAACGACACCAAGCACCGCATCGTGCGCTACCCCGGCCAGCCCTTGCCCGAAGTTGCATTCGAGCAGCCCAAACCCGACCTGCCCGGCCTGTTGTGGCTGAACCGGCCCGAGGGCCAGCCTGCGGCGCGCATTCCGGACCCGGCGCAACTTGAGGCCTATTTCACCGCCGCCCGCAAGGACCCCAGCCTGTGGCCCTACTGGTTCAGAAAGCTCAACGAACTGAGCCGCAGCGAGCCCGGCAACCCCGTGGTGCTGAACGCGGAGGGAGCCGTCGAGCTAGCCGAGAAGAAGGATAACGCCAAGGCGGCCGATGATTTTGCCCGCGCCCTCAAGCAGGGCTCCGAAGAGCCGACCACGTTCCTGAATCTGGCCACGGCGCTGGGGAACCTGGGCCGGACCGGCGAGGCGATAGCCGTGCTGGAACGCGGCGTGGCCGCCTACCCTTACTCAGGGCCGCTGGTGGCCCGTCTGGCGCAGCAGTACTTCCTCGCCGGCCAGGCCTGGCGCGCGCGCACCCTGGTCCAGCAATACCGCGCCATGTTTCCCGAAGACCCGCTGCTGCGCGAAGTGGAAGCCAAGCTCGATGCCACCGGCAGCGCCCCTCCCACCGTTCCCGGCCGGGACAACCCCATCGCCCCGCCCAAGTAGGCGCCGAAGAGCTGCCCCCCCCGCCGTTCATCCCGTCCTGTATCCTGATTGCGCTCACATAGGACAGGAAAATGCGAGATTCGGGGTTGCAAAATTCAGGTTTGCGGGATTCAGCCTTGGCAGTCGAGATGGATTGGGCAGGACAATTCAGACGGTTGGGCACGGGATTCGGCGCGCGGCTCATCCCCGCTTTGCGCAGGCGCGGCAAGCTGGCAGCCGCGGGCGTGCTGGTGCTGGCCGTCGCCACCGGCGCGGTCCTCGTCGGCCTTCACGGCAGCCGCCCGGCCGCGGCCGTCGCTCCCTACCCGCATGAGCTGGCCCAGGTCAGCTTTGCCGTGGCCGGCGACGTGATTCCCCACGAGCCGGTGCGGGCTGCCGCGGCCGCCGCCGGCCAGGGCGCAGAGGGCTGGGGCGCGCTGTTCTCCGGCGTCAGCGACATCTTTCATCGCGCCGACTTCGGTTTCGTGAATATGGAAACCCCGGTGGCGCCGGCCCACTCCAAGGGCTCCAAGCCCTTCCTGTTCGACGCCCCGGTGGCCCTCATCGACGCCCTCAAGGCCAACGGAATCAAGATCGTCTCCTTCGCCAACAACCACGTCATGGACCAGGGCTGGGCCGGGTTCGCCGAGACCCGCGACCACCTGCGCGACCAGGGCCTGCTCTTTGCCGGCTCCGGCGACACCGCGGCCCAGCTCTGGCAGCCGGTCTTCACCGAGGCCAACGGCATCAAGGTGGGCTGGCTGGGCATGACCCGCTGGCTCAACGGCAACCGCAACCCCGACAAGGACGACCAGCCGCACGTCAACTTCTTCCCCTATCCGGGCGAATCCGGCGGCGCTCCGGGCTTGGACGAAGCGGGAGTTCTAGCGGCCATCAAGCAAGCCCGCGCCCAATGCGACTTCCTGGTGGTTTCCATCCACTGGGGCGTGGAATACGCGCCCGCCCCGCGCCCGGAAGACGTGGAGACGGCGCACCATATGCTGGAGGCCGGCGCGGCGGTCATCGTCGGCCATCACCCCCACGTCCTGCAGCCGGTCGAAACCTGGCGCACCACCGACGGCCGCGACGGCGTCATCTTCTACTCGCTGGGCAATTTCCTCTCCAACCAGTCCCGCAACTACGTCGACGGCCTGATGCCAGACAAGGACGGCGACCCGCGCGACTCGATGATCGCCCTGTTTTCCGCCGTTCGCCGCGACTACGGCCCAGCCGGGGTGCGCGTCGAGTTGGGCCACGTCGGCATCCTGCCCGTCTGGGGCGACAACAACCGCAACGAACTGGCCAGCGGCAAAACCCGGACCCCGGTCATTCACCCCGTCCTGATCGACCGCGAAATTCCGCAACTGGAAGCCCGGCTCAATGAACTGAACAAGATTGCCGGCCAGAGCAAGGCCGCCGCGCAGAACAGCAGTGTCGAGCCGAACAAAGCAACCACTCAAGCTCAGGCGCCCGCAAAGCCGGCCGCCCCCGCACCGCCCCTGACCGACGAGCAGAAGAAGGAATTCATCGAGCTCACCACCCGTCTGAAGCTGCTTTCCGACCGCCGCGCCCTGCTCCTGGCCCGCACCGGCGACGAGTACCTGACCGACCCGCCCAAGCCACCCGCAAAGCCATAAAAAAACCGGGGAACAGGCTCTCTCACTGAGCCCGTCCCCCGGTTTCTGTTCCCTGGTCCCTGATCCCTG
>Ga0182030_10018752_pt1 | contig 13239 bp, 13 predicted proteins | sample 812S3MmetaG_FD_121299 | JGI IMG/M metagenome (GOLD analysis project Ga0182030, IMG submission 121299) | Permafrost microbial communities from Stordalen Mire, Sweden - 812S3M metaG (Illumina Assembly) | ecosystem: Environmental > Terrestrial > Soil > Wetlands > Permafrost | place: Sweden... | reverse complement strand
TGGGCCTGGTGGTCGGCGTGTGTGCACTGCAGGCGCTGCGCGCGCACATTCCGCCCGGCTTACAGGTGCGCACGCCCCTGCAGCTGAAATGGCCCAACGATCTCAACGCCAATGGCCGCAAGTTGGGTGGGATTCTCATCGACATGCGCGCCGAGGCCGGTGGCCCCGGCTACGTGGTAATCGGCATCGGCATCAACGTGGCGCTCGATGCGACGGCCCGAACCCAGATCAACGCGGCAGGCACCGAACCGTGTGATCTCAAGTCCCTGGAGGTCTCGCCCCTGCAGCGCAATGCCGTCGCGGCAAGCCTGATAGAGTGCCTGGTGAGGGGGCTCACGGTCTTTGAGCACGAGGGTCTGCGGCCGTTCCGCGAGGAATGGCAGGACGCCGATGCGTTGCGGGGCAGGGCGGTGAACGTCACGACCGTCCAGGAGACCACCCGCGGCGTGGCGCGCGGCATCGACCTCGACGGCGCCCTGCTGGTGGAGACCCCCAACGGACTGGTCCGCTTCGTATCGGGAGAGGTGAGCGTGAGAGCCGAATCGTGAGGGACGGCCGGTGAGCGTGCTGCTGGTGGATATCGGCAATACCCGGATCAAGTGGTCCGTGCTGCGCGGCGAGAAGCTCGGCCGGCAGAAGGCGCTGGAGCATGCCGGCATCACCCCCCGTGATCTCAAGCGCCACCTCTTCGCGCGGACCCCCGGCCTCACCCGCGTCATTGCGGCGAGCGTCGCCGGCACCCGCCTGAACCGGATGCTCGCGGCGACCTGCCGGCGCGAAACCGGCGTGGCCTGCGAGTTCGTCGCCTCCGCGCGCAACGCGGCGGGCCTCACGACCCGCTACAAGGAGCCCTGGCGCCTCGGCGTCGACCGCTTCATGGGCGTCATCGCGGCCTACCACATGGCGCGGGCCCGCGGCGCGTGCGTCATCGACTTGGGGACGGCCATGACCATCGACCTGGTGGACGCGCTCGGCGTGCATCTGGGCGGGGCCATCATTCCGGGGCCGGAGTTGATGGTCGGTTCGGTATTGAAGAACACCGCCGGCATTGCCAAGCGCGCGAGTGGCAGCCTCGCCAACAAAAGCCTGTTCGCGCAGGACACACGCGCGGCCATCCACCAGGGCGCGCGGTACGCGGCAGCCGCCATCGTTGAGCGCGCCGTGGCCGAGGCGCAGCGGACGCTGCAGCGCACGCCGCTGGTGCTGCTGACGGGCGGCGCCGCCGGTCAGGTCGAGCCACTGCTACAGTGTTCGCACGTGAGTGTGCCGGATCTCGTGCTGCGCGGCGTCGCGCTGCGCTCCGGACTGCCCATCAAGTAAACGCATGCGGCCACTGATCGTCATTCTGGTCCTGGCCAATCTCGCCTTCGCGGCGTGGGCGCTGCTGGTCGACCGGCCGCCGGCTCCGCCCGTCGCGCGCGACATCAGCCCTCTGCCGGGCCTCGTGCTTGCCAGCGAGCCGCTGCCGGGGACGGCGCCGAGTTCCGCACCCAGTGCGGCCACCGCGCCCAGCGGCCGTTGTGTGACGGTGGGTCCGTTCAGTGATCTGGTCCTCTCGGCCGCCGCCGCGACACTGCTGCAGACCCGCGGCTTCACGCCCACGCAGCGGGATGAACCCGGAGAGGACCTCGTGTCGTACTGGGTGTATCTGGACAACGTGCCTTCCGATGCGGCCGCGAATCGGTTGCTGCTGGAGCTGCGCGCCATCGGGCTTACGGACGTGCGCACGATGCCTGCGACGACCGCGGGAGAGCTGCGGCGTGTCTCCGTCGGCCTGTTCACCGAAAGGGACGGCGCGGAGCGGCGCGCGCGAGCGGTCAAGACCGGCTTGGGCGTAACCCCTGTCATCACCGAGCAGCACAACTCGCAGGCGAGCTACTGGGTGGACGTCACGCTGACCGCGCCCGGCCAGGCCGTGTCGACCGAAGGCCTGCTGCCGCCGGCCGTCAAAGGCGGGCAACTCGAGATCCGCGACTGCCCGCTCCCGTCGAGCAGCGCGCCGGCCAAAGCCCCACCCGCGGGTGCACCGCCGCAGTGAAGTTCCCGCAGCAGTCGCCCGTCGCGCCGCTGGTCAACGGCGTCATCTACATCCTGATCGTCATCTTCCTGGGTACCGTGGGGTACCTGGTGAACGGTTGGAACCTGGGCGACTCGTTCTACATGGTAATCATTACCCTGTTCACGGTCGGCTATGACGAGGTCCACCCGATCGCGACCCCCGCCCTGCGGGCACTCACCATCACGCTGATCGTCCTGGGGTGCACCGGGATGATCTACCTGACCGGTGCCATCGTGCAGTTCTTGACCGCCACCCAGTTGCAGAACCTCCTCGGGCTAAAGCGTATGAAAAACCAGATCGAGCATTTGAAGGGCCATGTGATCGTCTGCGGGTTCGGCCGCATCGGACGATTGCTGGCACGGGATCTCACCGCCGCCGGTGCGGGATTCGTGGTGATCGAGCGGGACGAACACCGCATCGCCACCGCCCGCGGTATGGGCTACCTCTGCGTACAGGGCGAGGCCACCGAGGAACAGACGCTCAATGAAGCCGGCATCGCGCGGGCCCGCATCCTCGCGACCGTGCTGCCCGATGATGCCGCCAACGTGTTCATCACGCTCAGCGCACGCAGCCTCAACAAGACCATCACCATCATCGCGCGCGGTGAGGCGCCGACCACCGAAGGCAAGCTGATCCATGCGGGCGCCAACCAGGTCGTCCTCCCGGCCCACATCGGCGCGGAACGCATCGCGGAGATGATCCTGTATCCGGACAGCGCCAACATGATCCGCAGCGCCGAGCAGATGCAGGGGTTTCGTCACAGTCTGCACAACCTGGGATTGAATCTCGTCGTCGTCACGGTCGCCGCCAGCAGCCGGTATGCGCGTCTCACCATCGAGGAGATCGAGCGGCAGGCCGATGGGGCGTTTTTGATCGTTGCCATCGATCGCCGCGACGGCAGCACCATCCCGCGGCCGGATCCAAAGCTGCGCGTCGTTCCTGGCGATGGCGTCGTCATCATTGAACGCAGCGGGCGGGTCGGGTCCCAGGATGCGTTTATGGGCAGCAACACGCCGCCTAAGCCGAACTTCGCGGCTTCGAGGCTTCGCCGACGCTAAGTGATTGATGCACGGGGATCCTGATGGAAGATCGGTAAGCGTCCGGGCTCTGCTACGTGCCCACGTAGGGGTAGATGGGGACTTCGGCCGAAGCGGTCATCGCCAGGAACGGCCCGACGCCGCTTTGCACATCAGCTAGAAAGAAATTCAGCCAATCGAGCCCGCCGAGACTGTGCTGCGAGGGACTCGATGCGCACGTGATTGACTTCCAGCGCCTCAATGAGGGAAGTGCCCAGCATGGTCATGCGCAGCTCGCCATGGGCGGTGACTTTGGATCCCACCTTGAGCTTCAGTTTCTGCATTCCCGGAGGCCGCGTATGAATGAATTCGCCGGATTCCAGGATTACGCCATTCGGATGGCCATGCTTGGAGTAGTGGATGGCCGCGACCACGCCGTGAATGGCGGGAGTGCCGTCGCCCGATGAGGCCGCTGTGCCGGCCAGTTTCGTGATGGCGTGTAACTTGTAGACAGGATGTGCGCCGGCCTTGGTCTTCGGCGAATGATCGCGCGACGCCTTTAACTCGATGGGTTTGCCAAGGGCTTGCTGCAGCGACGTGCCATGCGCCTCTTCCTGCTTCATCGACACTTGGATCGTTTTTGACTTCACGCTCAAGAGCAGCCCCTCGATACCACCTTTGGGGCTGAACAGAACTTGCTGCAGGCGTCCGCTGAGGGTTTCGAGCTTTTGACCATGGGGCATATGGCACTCCAGAAAAGCGGCTTTCGGCCGTTGACGCGGCCATCTGGCAAATGCAATACGATACTGCCCTGTTGCTTATGGTGGTACCGGTGGTTTTGCCCCCACGCTGTCCGAATACCGGATGCCCGTTGTCGGTGTACCGGACGGGTCATCAGGGACACTTCGACCGCCTTGCTGCGTTTGCGGTCAAGCATTCGAAGGGTGACTTGCACGAATGTGCTACATGTAGCACAATGCGTGCATGAAGGAAGCAGGCATACGCGAAGCCCGGCAGAATCTGTCAGCGTTGATTGACGAGGTCCGCAAGGGTCACGAGATCACCATTACGGATCGGGGTAAGCCAGTGGCGCGGCTGGTACCGCCCCGTCGCGCCGAGGCGAAGCCGTTCGCCGGTCGTGCGGCGTTGCGGCGCCGGATGCCGAAATTGACAGCCACGGTATCGTCCGCGGTTCTCGATGGTCGTGCCGAACGAAGCTGAAGTATTCGGCGGTCCGGTTGCGCTGCCGGATGATGCCGGCATCTATCTGGATTCCAGCGCCTTCGCGAAGCTCTATGTACCCGAAGCAGAAAGCGAACGACTTGATGTCTTTCTGCAGGGTAGGCGCGGCCTGATCATCTCGGATCTCGTGATTACGGAAGTGCTGTCTGCGGTTGCTCGCAGAAAACGGGAGAGAGAGCTTCGCGCTGATCAGGCGAACGAGATCCGCGACGCGGTGTTGGCGGATGCCGAATCCGGTTCATTCGAACGGTTGGACCTGACCCCGTTGGTGCACCGCGAAGCAGAGCGTTTGCTGCTCGGGACTGACTCGCTGCCTCTGCGCACGCTCGATGCGCTACATATCGCGCTTGCGCTTTCGATCTCAGCTACCCATGTCCTCACCTTCGACCGGCGAATGCGCGAAGCGGCTGTGCAAGCCGGACTGAAAGTGATTGATATGTAAGGTGGCAAAAACAGCCGTTTGAAATTGGTAGCGGGGTGCGATGCGATAGGTGTCGGAAGACCAACCGGTCAGTCGCTTTTGCTAAACACGCTTGCAAGATGCCCGCATTGCTTGCATTATGAAAGCATGGCAGTTCAGATCAACATCCGTGATGTTCCCGAGAAAGTCCGCGACGAACTAGCCGCCCGCGCGGCTTTGCAGGGCAAGTCGATGCAGGAGTTCCTGCGCGCCGAACTGGAGCGATTGGCTGCCCGCCCGTCGATAGAGGCTTGGTTGCAGCAGGTGCGCAAGAGAAAGCGCGCGACGCAGACTCGCGTCTCTTCCAAGCAGATACTTGAGAACAGAAACGCTGACCGGCGTTGAGTATCGTTATCGATTCGTCGGTCGTAGTTGCCGCTCTAGTTGACAGCGGCCCACACGGCGATTGGGCGGAAGAAGTTCTTGCGGGCGGTTTGCTGCAGGCGCCGGAGCTGGTACGTGCCGAAGCTACAAACATATTGCGGCGCCTGGAGAGGGCAAAGCTAATTACGACGCCAGAGGCGAATGCGGCGCAAGACGATCTCATGCAACTCAATATCGAGTTGTTTCCTTTTGAGCCCTTCGCCAGCCGCATCTGGGAATTGCGTCACAACGTGACGAGTTACGACGCGTGGTACGTCGCCATTGCCGAGGCGCTCAAGCTCCCGCTCGCAACTCTGGATGAGCCTCTTTCGAAATCAAACGGAGTTACCTGCAAGTTCCTGACGCCCGGCTTTTAACAAGGCTCGCACGAGCTCGCCTTTGCGGTTGGCGACGAAAAATCTAAGGTCCAGAGAACTGTTTGACGAATTGCGCGAGCGCCGGCCGGCCATCGCGCCATAGCTCGAATGGACCACTGAGCGACTCTTGGGGCAGTCTTACGGTTAACGCGTGGCTGGCTGCAATCAGTTTCATTGTTTCGAAATCGGTCACGTATGCGCGCATAGCGGCATCTGTCGTATCTGGCACAAATAGGTCTTTTGGACTCGGCAAGCCAGCGGGCAATCGCTGCAGCGGTTGCAACTCAATCGAGTGCCCGTCGATTTCGATTTGCAGTTCTCCGGCACTCTCTTCGGGCGAAGACGATACAGAGCCAAAAAATACGGACCAACGATATAGGAGCAACAGCTCAGTGTATTTGCCTGCGTCGTCCTTTTGAATTGCAACGAGTGTCAGGAAGTCGTGAGAAGATTGGCCGCTGGCCTGTGGCGCAAATGTGATCGGTGCGCCTACTATAGTTACTGTAGCGCCCGTATGCTCATCCAACAAGTCGCGAGGACCTGGCGGCAAACTCGAGCAGGCGGCTACTGCGGCCAGCATCGTGAACGAAAGAAATCCCCTAAGGGCGCATTGACTGGCCATCGTGATCGAACTTCAGAAGTAGGTTCAGTGTTGGCGCAAAATATACACTGTGGCGAGGACTTGGCGCACGGTGGTGTTCGTCTCAAGCAGAGCCCACTCATTCGCAAATGCCTGTAATGCCTGTCTGCCGTGTAGGAATCGTCCCACGGGAACAACTGATATGCCTTGCTGAGAGAGCAACGGTGTTCCAGGAGAAAATGGCGTATACAGAATACGCACAAGCGCGGGGAAGTAAGCATGAACACGTCAAGCGGCCCGCGAGCCGACGATTCCAATATACCGGTTGAGCGGTTTCGCGACCTGGTCAGCAACATCCAGGATTACGCCATCCTGATGCTGGATCCGGAGGGCCGTATTATCTCCTGGAACGCGGGTGCCGCAGCCATCACGGGATACGCGGCAGAAGAGGTCATTGGCTCGCACTTTTCGCGCTTCTGTCCTCCTGAAGCTATCGCCAGGAATCTGCCGGCGCGTGAGCTTGCCGTGGCGTGCAAAGCAGGCCGCGTCGAAGATGAGGGGTGGCGAGTTCGCAAGGATGGCAGCCTGTTCTGGGCCAACGTCGTCATCACGCGCATGTTGGGTGCCCACGGCAAACTGATCGGGTTCTCGAAAATCACCCGGGATCTGACTCAACGGCGACAGCAGGAGCTGGCGCTCCGTGAAAGCGCGGAGCGGTTCCGCCTCCTCGTCACCGGCGTCAAGGACTATGCCATTTTCATGCTTGATCCCCAGGGCATTGTGTCCACCTGGAACGCGGGTGCGGAGTTCATCAAGGGATACTCGGCGGCGGAGATTATTGGCTCCCATTTCTCGCGCTTCTATCCCCCGGAGGCCATAGCTCGACACCTGCCCGAGACGGAGCTGCACGGCGCGATGATGCAGGGTCGATTTGAGGACGAGGGCTGGCGGATACGGAAAGACGGGTCGCGCTTCTGGGCGAACGTAATCATTACCGCGGTGCGCGATGCCTCGGGTCAACTGGTTGGCTTTTCGAAGATCACCCGCAATCTGACCGAACGCCGCAAGCATGAGGAAGAGCTTCGGCGCAGCGAAGAACGATTTCGGCTGCTGGTCGATGGGGTGACCGAGTACGCCATCATGATGCTGGATGCGGAAGGGTTCGTGACCAGCTGGAACGCGGGTGCCGAACGTATCAAGGGCTATAAGAGCTATGAAATCCTGGGCAAGCACGTCTCGCATTTCTACCCGTCCGAAGCGGTCCTCGCGAGCGCACCGTGGGAGGAACTCAACGTTGCTCGCAGCACGGGGCGGGTGACCACCGAGGGTTGGCGCATTCGCAAGGATGGCACGCTGTTCTGGGCCGCTAGCGTAGTGACGGTGCTTAAGGATGCAGAGGGGCGCCTCTACGGGTTCGCGAAGGTCACCCAGGATCTAACGCAGCGCCGCAACGCCGAGGCCCTGGCGGACACGGCGCAGCGGATGCATGAATTTATTGCGATGCTGGCGCACGAACTGCGAAATCCTTTGGCACCGATTCGAAATGCCGTGGCTCTCATGGGCCGTAAGGGGCTTAACGATCCTGCACTGGAAGCCATGCGCCAAACCATCGATCGCCAGAGCGTGCAATTGGCCCGCTTGCTCGATGAGCTCCTGGATGTCAATCGAATTGCGAGAGGGCAGTTTTCCATCAAGCGGGAACTGGTGGATTTCAGGGACGTCATGAGTCGCGCGATAGAGTCGAGCCGCCCGCTCATTGACTCACGGCAGCATAGAATCAATATGACTCTACCGGATCAGCCGGTGCCCGTGCTCGGCGATCCGGTCCGCCTGACGCAAGCGGTCGTCAACCTCCTCAACAATGCGGCCAAGTACACGCAGATTCGAGGTTCAATTCGTTTGACCGTTGCTCTGCGGGACACCGAAATTGAACTCAAGGTCAAGGATGACGGGCGCGGAATCGAGCGCGATATGCTCGAGAAGGTGTTCGATCTTTTCGTGCAGCTTGATCCTACTTCCAATGCAGCGCTCGGCGGCTTAGGCGTAGGTCTTGCCCTCGTACGCAAAGTGGCGGAACTGCATGGAGGCAGCGTTCAGGCGCGCAGCGAAGGCAAGGGCCGCGGGGCGGAGTTCATCATGCGCCTGCCGCTGTCGATACAGCAGATTCGGCCCATATCCGCCGCGGGCCAGAAGGAAGAGGACTCAATTCACCGACTTCGCGTGCTTGTCGTCGATGACAACAAGGATGCCGCCGATACCATGGAGCAGCTACTGCAATCAATGGGCCAGGAGGTAAGCACCGTTTATGAGGGTGCTGCGGCGATTTCGATAGCCAAAACCTTCAAACCGGAGGTTATCTTTCTGGACATTGGTATGCCGCAGATGAACGGATACGAAGTCGCTCGCGCTATCCAATCAGAACACTCTGGTATCAAACCAGTGATGGTGGCGATTACCGGGTGGGGGCAAGAGGCGGACAAGGCTCGCGCTGAGGAGGCAGGCTTCAACTACCACTTTGTGAAACCCATGAGCGTCGAGACCCTGCGCGAGATCCTGGCTGAAATTGCCGCCCAACGTGCCCGTCAATAAGGATAATGTTTCCTTTGGCGCATCCGTGTGGGAGCCGGCAGCCTGAAGACCCATAAGGTCGTGCCCGCGGGCGGATCGATTATTTCCGGCGTCAGGCTGCGGCTGCCGGAGTCGAGGGCGCCGCCGCCGCCCGCGACGACGACCAGGTATTGGACGCCATCGACACTGTAGGTCGCCGGGGAGGAACTGGGCGATGCGTTCAAGACGACCTGCCACAGCACAGTGCCGTTCGCCGCGTCATACGCGCGCAAATGTCGATCGCGCGCACCGGCGAATAGCAGACCGCCGGCCGACGCCAGCAGGGAGCTGGCAATCGGCGCGCGTTGGCGCTGCGACCAGACGACCTGCCGGGTCTTCAGGTCGATTGCGTCGATGCGACCGAAATTCCCGTCATTACCCGGTTTCGGGCGCGCCCTGAGGCGCATGTCCTGGCCGCCGGTCGCGATATCGGTGGCGTCGCGTTGCACCCAGCTGTAGTCCATACAGTTGTTATCCAGAAGCGGCACGTACAGATAACCGGAGGTTGGATCAAACGCCGTCGTTGGCCAGCTGCGCGCGCCCGTCGCCGTCGGGCAGATGAGATCGGTTCGACCTGCCTGCGGCTCGAGCGCAGGGTTGATGATCTTCCGGCCGGTCTTCGGATCGATGCTTGCGACCAGATTTTGGATACCGACATCCTTGGAGAACACGTAACCGCCGTCGACCCGGTTGACGGCGTCGAAGATCGCCATCTTGCCGCCGGTCACCAGCAGCTTGGTGGGCTTGCCGTTGACCGGCAGGGTGACCAGCGACTGTTCGAATGCCCAGTCCAGATCCCAGACGTCCCGGTTCATGTGCTGGTAGTACCAGGCGAGCTTGCCGGTATCGGCGTCGAGTGCCACCGTCGAATCGGTATACAGCGCATCGCTGTTCGACGGGCTCTGGTGCGCGCGCGGCGTGAGTAACGTGCCGGCGTCGTAGGTATTGCCCGTCCCGAAATACACGAGGTTCAACTCGGGGTCGTAGCTGCCGATCGACCACACTCCGGAACCGAAGCGCTGGTTCACGGGGGCACCGTTCCAGCTGTCGCCCCCGGGCTGGCCCGGTCGTGCGATGGTGTTGAAACGCCACGTCTCGTTGCCACTTCGCGCGTTCAGCCCGACGATGTAGTCGCCCCCGCCGGTGTCGATTCCCAGACTGACACCGACGATCACCTTGCCGTGAGCCAGCAGTGGGCCTCCGGAAATATGGAAGTAGGCGCCGTCAAACAGGCCGGGCCGCACTCCCTGTTCAGGGGCAACGACCGCGTGATCCCAGCGCAGGTCGCCGGTCTTGAGGTCCAGGGCGACGATGTGCCCGTCGGCGGTGGGTGCGTAGAGTTTGTCCTCGTAGATCGCCAGACCCTTCATCCGCGCGTCGCGCCCGCCGTGCAGTTCCTCCGGCAGCGCGCGCACGTATTGCCACAGAATGGTGCCGTCGCTGGCATTGATCGCTTCCACCGTGTTGGCGCCTTCGATGAACAGCACGCCGTCGTGGACCAATGGCGCGGCCTCGTTGGCGCTGGGCGGCAGCGCCAGTGTCCAGGCAATACCCAGATTGCGCACCGTGCGCTTATTGATCTGATCGAGCGGGCTGTAGGCGAGGGTCGCGTAGGTACCGCGCCACATCAGCCAATCGGCGGCGGGAGGCGCTCGCAGCATCGCATCCGAGACCGGTGTGAGCCTGTCGAGCAGGGCTTTTCTCTCGGTCATGGCAGCGTAATAAGCGGCGTCCTCGTTGTCGACGCGCGAGACACCGGCGGCAACTCCTGCCGCCGCCGGTGTCACCGGTGCGCTCGCGAGCGCCAGCGCCGCAGCCCCCGCTGTGTCGCCGTTTTCCTGCAGCAGGTAGGCTTCGACGTCGGTATAGGCCCGGCTGTCGAGACTGCCCGGACTTGCAGGCGGCATCCGCTTGATGATCACCGACGATAAGGCCTCGGGCGTCTGATCGTGCCAGTGCGCCTTGAACGCCGACCCCTTCACGGGCGGCCCGAACTGACCGTCGTTCAGATGGCGGCCGTGACACAACGCACAACTTTCCGCGTAAACCGCCTGGCCGCGCGTGGCCTGTTGTGCCGTGAAGCCAACAGGACCACGGTCGAACAGGGACTGCCCCCAGGCGGTGCCCACCGAGCAGGCTGCGGCCGCTATGCATCCCAGGCGGACCGGCCAACCAGACCGACTCATCCACTGCATTGATTTACCAGGCGGCTCGGCGCGCATTTTTCTTGTTCCCCCCTGGCTGAAGCTTACTCGGAAAATCCAAGGCCGCCATGCGGCGCCTCCCGCCAACTCGGCACCCGTCGCGGCGCCCGTTACCGCACTGGGCTGCGAAAATCCTGATCCGGATAGGGATTCGTGTTCGGGATCCGAATAACGATCGGTGCATGGTCCTGACTCAGATGGCAGGCGTTGCAGGCGGTTGTCAGTCCGGCATACGCCACCTTGAATTGGCGGGCATCCTGGGCGTGGATCGCCTGCTCCACGGCTTTCAACGGTTCCGCGGTCACGGCGCCGATCACCGCTGCCATATCGATGTTCCGATAGGTCGGAATGGTTCGAGCGACGCGGGTAAAGGCATTGCGCAGTTCGCTCAGTTCATACTCCGCATAAGGCCAATTCTTTCCCTGGCCTGCAAGTCCGAGTTTGGTGTGACGCGGCTGAATCGCCATCGTCATCAAATCACTCAGACTCGGATGATAGTCCGGTGTCGGATTCACGGCCGGCGCGCTCTGCGCGGATCCGGCGCTGCTCCAGACCAGTAGCACGGACGCGGCGACCACAACCAGTGGCGCCGAGGTGCCATGTCTTACGTGTCGCAATATAGCTCTCCGATTTGTAGCCAGGAACCTGTGCATCCGCGAGCAGTCCGGCATCCGTACCAGCAACGGTAGCCGAGCTACGGCGGCTACCATACGCCGGCATCTTTGCCGCGCAAAGCAAATCGAAAACACGTTCGTCTTGAGACTTGTAGGCGGCTTGCTGACGGCACTTCTAAGCCGTCAGTCGGTGTTCCCACAAGAGTCGAGTCTGCGACTATGATCAACTCATGAGCCCGCTCGATATGGCTCATCTTTTCGGGCCGGAGCCATCAGATGGACTTGAGCGTCTCAACAAGCCGCAACTACCGCATTCCCGGTGGCGTGCTCGGTGAGTTCGTCGAGCTGCTCTGGCTCTACGGCACCGGGGCGCCGAATGCCAGGAGACAAGTCATGCACGGCGATGTTTCGTTTCTCGAGCTCGGCTCGACCGAGGCTGACACTTCTAAATCGCAGGCTTTCTTTGCGGCGGTCTTCGGTTGGCAAGTCCATCCCATGGATCAAGGTGGAGGCTGGTTTCAGGGTCCCCGTATTCGTGTCGGTCTGCACGGCAACGATCCGGGTCCGAAGATTTACGTGTTCTTCGAGGTCCCGAACCTGGAAGTAGCCATGGAAAGCGTTCGGCATGCAGGCGGGCACGTCGATACGTTGACCATCGATGAGCCGGATTTCGGTCGGTTCACAAACTGCCGCGATCCGCTGGGGATTCCTTTCGGTCTACACCAGCCATCGGCAAGCTGAATCCGCACGTGCGCCATCCGACCGAGCTGCCGTTCGCCATCGTCACATTGTGTGCCCATGGGTCAGATGTCACTCTTCACCCTTATGACCCAGATGACCGGAAAAGCCCGCAATTGCGATCGACACCAATACCCAGCCCATCGCGATTTCGAAGTAATAGTAAGATTTCTGAATCCAGCCGCCGAAGAGCCAATTCAACACGGAAGCTACCCATCGAGGTGCATGCGGAAACGCAGTGGCGGCATTCGTCGGCCGCTCGCCGGCATCGCGCGGCAACCAAAATTTCTCCTGCCCAATGTCCACAATTGGAAGGAGAATGTCAGCAGAGTAGAGAAAGGGCTTCAGCGGCTCATAGTCCTTAGGAATTTCTCCAGTGCGACGATAGGCGTCGTCGACGAGCACGTGCTCAGATGCCGGTCGCATCTGGCCGAGGCGGTCCGCGACGGAAAAAATCACCCCACCGATCAGCCACACGGCGAGGGCCCAATACAGCGCGTAATAGCTCTTGTATCCGTGCCCGGCCACCAAACCGAGCAACCGCCCGGTGAATCGCTCCCATAGGTGTACTTTCGGAGACCGCAAGCGCAGGCGCTCGCGCTCCAATAGAACCATGCGTGAGCCGTGCAGGTCACCCATGCTTCGCATGACTTCCGCACACTGCGTGAAGGGCTGTGGATGAAACTCCGAGCTAAGGTACTCTGGTATCTGCGTCTTCAGCCAGCTAAGGCGGGTGCGCCAGTCCATACGAGTACTGCTCGACATTGACCCCGTGAACCCGTTGTACGTACATCCGTCGAGGTCCAGCGCAACGCCTTTGCGGACTAAGCCTGTCTTGGAGTCCCGCCAGAGCGTACCGTCATCCGCGATGGTTCCCAGCCGCGCACCTCGTAGGGACAGCAGCCCTTCGAAGCATTGAAAATTGGTGAGAACGAGTTCTCCCGCTTCAACATTATGCAAATAAAGCGCTGCGCCACTC
>Ga0182030_10018750_pt1 | contig 13240 bp, 11 predicted proteins | sample 812S3MmetaG_FD_121299 | JGI IMG/M metagenome (GOLD analysis project Ga0182030, IMG submission 121299) | Permafrost microbial communities from Stordalen Mire, Sweden - 812S3M metaG (Illumina Assembly) | ecosystem: Environmental > Terrestrial > Soil > Wetlands > Permafrost | place: Sweden... | reverse complement strand
GCAGCCGCAAGCTGCGCGGGGTGCGGGACGAATAGAGGGCGGGAGCCGCGATTTCGGCGGGGCTAAAGCCCCGCCCTTCCGGCAGCCCCAGGAGCGTTTCAGCCTGGTGAGAAATCCGGGTTAAGCACATTTTCAGTCTGTTGCCATCTCAAAATCGGGGCGCGGTCAGCCTTCATGCCCGTTGACAAATTATCTTCCGCTATTCTATATTGAGTTTCGCTATCGAAACAGGGCAACGACAATCGATATGGACGACAAGAGCCTTTACTCAGGGCTGATTCGCCTGCACATCCTCCATCACGCCGCCGAAGTGCCTCTTTATGGAGTTTGGATCGCCGAGGAACTGGCGCGCCATGGGTACAAATTGAGTGCCGGAACCCTTTATCCCATCTTGCACGGTTTGGAAAACAAGGGCTATCTACGCTCCCACGTAGAGCGCGATGGGAAATCCGCGCGGCGCATGTACAGGATTACTCCCTTGGGCCGCAGGGCGTTACGTACGGCGCGCCACCGCGTGCAAGAACTGTTCGGGGAAATGTTTGGGATGGAGCATCACCACTGAGGGCAGCGGGCAAGGCGGCCGGCCTAACATCGCTTCTGGAGATTCCTGATGGAGATTACCTTACGCGCTCTCATCACACTGGTCCATGGGATGCTTTTTGGCGCCTTCTTTCTGATGGCGGTCTCCGGACTTGTGGTGGAAATCTACCGCTCCGCCCATGCAGAGCAACCTTCAGCACTAACCGCCAAGGGATATTCTTTGGAACGCCTTTATCTTATCGGCATGGTGGGGCTAGGCTGGGCCGCTGTGCTGACGGGAGCTTATCTTATCTATCCCTGGTATCGCGCCGTTCCGCCCACGGGGGTTACAGACCTGGCCCTTTATCCGCGGTTTCTATTGAAGTCGAGCGCCACGACGGCGGGGTGGCACGACCTGGGAATGGAGTGGAAAGAACACATTGCCTGGATAGCTCCCATCGCTATAACCATGGTGGCCTATGTCATGACCAAGTACAGGCTGTCGATCAGAGAGCATCCCCAAGTCCGCACGTCCGTTCTGGTCTTTGCCCTGGTGGCTTTCGGAGCTGCGGGAGTCGCAGGATTTTTTGGAGCAATGCTCAATAAATACGCTCCAGTAAACGGCGGCCCGACAATCCATTTAAAAGGAAAAAGCCAATGAACCCATTGCAGCCACAAGGAGAAGAGCGGCCCGCAACACTGCGGAGAGACCACCTTCCCAACGGACCTGCGGGAGCAGCCATCTTGTCGGCGGGGGCCGGTTGCTTAGCTCTGGGCATCCTTGCCGTGGTCGCTGATGCCTCCAAACCCATGGCCAGATTGTTGACGTTTTATCGGCCCACTGGACCACTCTCCGGCGTAAGTTCCTTGGCAATTCTATTGTGGCTGGTGACTTGGTTCATCCTGGCGAGACGCTGGCGGACGAAGACCGTCGCCATCGCGAAGGTCAATGCCGTAGCATTTTTGCTTTTGGCATTGGGAGTATTACTGACCTTTCCGCCGTTTGCAGATTTCTTGCAGGGGAAATAATTCGGGTGGCATGGCCATCTTGGCCATGACCGCACACGGGCAGGATTCCCGTGCCACTTCATCGCGGAGCATGAATGAACGTTAAGCGCGGTCGCACAAAAAAACCGCTCCTCCTGCTGTTTATGCTGGCAGCCACCACTCTATGGGCGGGACCTCCTTTTCAGACCGACGATCCGGAGCCAATTGATTTCCGGCATTACGAGGTCTACTGGTTTGGCGGCACGGATGGGACCCCGGTGGAAACCGATCCGGTGGGCCCGGCGTTTGAAGCCAACTGGGGCGCTGCTCCCAATCTTCATTTGCATATCATCGTGCCATTTGGAGCCGTAGTTCCTTCCAACAATCCGAGGTATTTTCCCGCCGGGGTGGGTCCGAGCGCCTATGGTCTGACGGATATGGAATTGGGGGCGAAGTATCGATTTGTGAAACAAACCAAGCACCGCCCGGAGTTTGGCACCTTTACGATGGTAGAAATCCCCACCGGAAGCTATGCCAAAGGATTGGGCGTGGGAAAGGTCTGGTACAAACTGCCGCTCTGGGTGCAGAAAAACTGGGGGCCCTGGACCACCTACGGCGGCGCTGGATACACCCTTGTCAGACAGACTCAGTATCGCAGTTATACCTATGGCGGATGGCTGCTGCAACGGGATATCGGAAAGAAGTTTACGCTCGGAGCGGAAGTTTTCTCTCATGGGCCGGAAGGGCTTGCTACCGCACAGACAATGTCTGCCACGATGATTGATGTTGGCGGCTATTATTACATCCGGAACCCAGGCTGGCAAATCTTGTTTGCCTACGGCCATACTGCCGTCGGGCAAACTGAGAACTACGCCTATCTCGGGCTGTACCACACTTGGGGATCGGATAAAAAGAAAGGCGCCAGTGGATTCCTGGGTCACCGTGATGCAGCATTTTGAGGCTGGATGCTAGCTTCGGCAAAAAGTGGTGTGCGCCGGAGGTTGGTAAGCCACATTGAGTTGGGGGGTTTCCAGCCGCTGGTGATTCTGCATCTTGGACGTCAGGCAGCTTTCCAGGATGCCGCTGACCAGAAGCGTACGTTCGATTGGGTATGGCGCCACGCGGGTTTGAAACATCTGTTCGATTCCATGCACCAGGCACGCCGAATAGGTCACGTTGGGCTCAGGGGTAAGCAGAAACTGCGTCGATTGGATTTCCGATACCCTTTTCAAGCGGGCGGCAAAGTTGAAATCCTTCAAGGCGCCGTTGAGCATCAGCAAAGTAGCTTTCAGGCCGTCGCGGTACTCGATGCAGTAAGCCGCGGGATGGGCAACGAGTTTCGGCAACTGCCCCGAAGACACCAAATCCTCCGGCCGGCTCTGCGTTTCGTCCGTACCCAAAGGCGTGTCGCTGCGCGAGAGGGCAGAGATCAGCAGGTCCTTCGACCAGCGGCCTTCCTCACCCGCCTTCCACACCGCATCGCCCTCGATCATTTGCACGGCTTTAACCCCCGCCTCACCGCGCCCGCGTCTTTCCACCATGCACTGAAGGCCTTCGAGCGCGTGAAAATCCATCGGATCGGACTCGCCCTCGCCGACCATCAACGCCTCCTCAATCTCGCATCCGAGGGGCAGTTCGAGCTCCGGCAAACGAAAAGTGACGGGGAGGGACGAGCCTCCAAGCATGGGAAAGCCCAGCCGGTGCGAGGCCTCAACCATGTCCTGTGCTTTCGTAAAGCTATAGGAAAGATGCTTGTCGTTGTAGACCGGCACGGACCGGCCGCTGCGCCTGAATACCTCCATGCACTGCTGGAAAAACTCGTAGCGGGGATAAAGGATTTGGCCCTTTTCATTGCGCGGGTAGTCACCGTGTTCAGCGACGATCAGGACGGCATCCACCGCCAGCTCTTTGCCTCCACGGCAGAGAGCCTCAGCGATGGTGGGATAAACCTGGAAACCGAATTCGCTGGCGCGCTCGCCGCTCAGGTCGCCATCGGGTTTCTGGTCCACGTAGAGCGAGACGACCTTGATGTCTGGTTTGTGCCAGGCCCCTGCGTAGGGGTAGCCGACGAGAAACCGGTCGCCAATATGCTGTGCGTGCGAGAGGTACTTGTAAATGGTCGCGATGATGGCAAGGCGCTGGGGCGGGGCGTCCGCGCCGCTCAGCAGGAGCCCTGCGGCCGCCGCACCCGTCTGAAGGAATTCCCGTCGAGTCAGCATCGGTTAAGCCCTCTCAAACGTCGATTCGCGAGTCGGTTGATAAGTGACCGCCAGGTGCGGCGTCTCGTAGCGCTCCTCGTGGCGGTACAGGCTCTCCATCCCCGCAGCCACCAGCCCCGTGGTCAGCAGCGTGCGCTCGATGGGATAGGTGGGCTTGCCCGTCAGAAACATCTTTTCCATATTGTTCACCAGCGGGCTAAAGAAGCTGGCCAGCGTCGTGCGCCCGTCGGGCATGGGCAAATACATTTGCGTTGAGAAGGGTTCAGCGCGGCCCTCGATGTCGGCGGCGAAGTTCAAGTCCTTCACGAGCGGCGCATAGACCACTGAACTCGAGCGATGATGCTCGACATCGGCGGCGAAGTTGAAATCCCTTACCAGCCCGTTCATGAGAATCATGGTGCAGATCAGGCCGTCGGCATGCTCATAGTGGTAGGCGACGGGGTCCTGCACCAGCCGGCGCATATCGTCATCGGTAGGGAAGACGTCATTGAAACCCGGCCGCGCGGGAGTGAGCGTGTGGCTGCGGCACAAAGCTGCATTCATCAAGCGGCGCGACCAGCGGCCCTGGCGCAAGGCATCCCAAAAATTGTCGCCTCGGTAGGCCTGGAGCCATTTCACTCCCGTTTCACCGTCCGCCCGCCGCTCCACCATGCACTGGATGGCTTCGAGAGCATGGAAATCATAGCTGTCCACTCCCCCGTAGCCCACGCACAGCGCCTCGCGGATGCGCGACCCCAGGGGCATTTCCACTGACGGAATCCGCCACGTCACGGGCAGGCTTGATCCGGCCATGTAGGCGAAACCCATTCCGCGCGAGGTATCGACCATTTGCTTCGCCCAGTCCCAGTTCCACGACAGATGCTTGTCATTGAACATCGGGACCGAGCGTTGACTATCTTTGAACACCTGGATGATCTTTTGGAAGAATTCCCAACGGGGGTATTGGGTCTGCCCTTTCTCGTTGCGCGGGTACTCGCCGTGCTCACCCACTACCACCACCCCATCCACCGCCAGCTTGCTGCCTCCCAGCGTCAGCGCCTCGGCAATGGTGGGATAAATCCGCATGGCGGGAAATTGCTCGCCGCGGCTATGGCTGAGATCGCCTTTCCCCACTTGGTCGACATAGAGCGAGACCAAGTCCATCGGCGGCCAGTGGTGCGTGCCCATCCATCCATAACCGTAAAGGAAGCGGTCCACGATGTGTTGGGCGTGTGAGTATTTGAAATAGGTGGTGACAACGGCAGCGAGCTTGGGGCGATAAGGGCTCATGAATTTCTGTGTGGTCACCCGCGGCTCGGCATCCTAAATCGGGTGACTTCCAAACCCTTGCCGACGGGCAGCGTTATTGATTCCACGTCCGGCCGCGAGCGGACATGTGCGACATAATCCGTGAGCGAGTGGGAGATCACGTTATCCGCAACCACGATGCCTCCGGCAGGAATATGAAGCATGTCGAAGAAGCGGATATAGTCCTCCTTTTCGCAATCGAGGAAAACGAGGTCAAATTCGCGCATGCCTTCGAGCACTGATCCCGCGTCTTCCAGGATAAACTCTACGTATGGGGCGAGACCAAGATCGGAAAGCGTCTGCCGTGCCTCGGTCTGCCGGAGCGGTTCCCTTTCAATTGAGATGAGCCGCCCTGAAACCCGGCGCGCGGCGTCAGCCAGGGCAATGGTGGATAGGCCGCTCGAGCCGCCGACCTCGAGAATCCGCTTGGCGCCGATGCCCGCAGCCAAGGAGCAAATAAACTCCGCGCTGGCCGGCTCCAAATTACGGTGCCGCTCGGACTGGGGAAGACCCAGGGCATCATGGCGGAGCTTCCGCTCCCACAAGCGCGCGATCTCAATGCGTTCACGTTCCTCCAGCATTGCCCCATAAATTTACCACATGACGAGGCTTTGCAAGGGGCCTAAGAAAAATGCGCTCGCAGCGGCTGCCACTCTACGAGTAAACTGAGGGAAGCACGCTGACACTGGACGAGTTATGAACGCAAATTCAGGAAACGATTTTGACCGGCGCAGGTTTCTGCTGGCTGGCTTGCGAGGCGCGGGCGGCGCGTGGACTTCTCTGCATTGGCCCGCGATCATGGCCGCAGCGCAACACGCCGCGCACATGCGCGAGGGCGTCCCCCCAGCCAAGTTGGAGGTCTTGACCGTGGAGCAGGCCGCCGAAATCGAGGCCGCCGCCAGCCGCATCATTCCCACCGATGACACTCCGGGCGCGCGTGAAGCCGGGGTGATTTACTTCATTGACCGCGCCCTGGCCACTTTTGCCGCCGACCACCGCGATGACTACGAGAAGGGGTTGCCGGTCTTGCAGGCCAAGACGCTGGAGATGTTCCCCAACACGCCGAAATTCTCCCAAGCCACTCCCGAGCAGCAGGACGCGGTATTGAAGGCGCTGGAGGGGCAGCCGATTTTCGAGTTGATCCTCACGCACACCATCATGGGTTTTCTCGCCGACCCGGCGCGCGGAGGCAATCGCGGCGATGTGGGGTGGAAACTGATCGGGTTCGATGACAGCCCCACATTCGCTCCGCCGTTTGGGTATTACGACCGCGACTACTCCGGCTGGCAGCCGCCGGGCGAGAAGAAATGATGACCACCACCAAGACACAAAGGCACCAAGGAGGACGGTAGACAGAAAGCAAATACCAGAAACAGAGGTGCTCCTGTCCCGTGGTTTTTGTCTTCTACTTTTCTTGGTGTCTTGGTGTCTTGGTGGTGAATCTTTTGCCCGGGTCGTGAAGGCGCTATGAATCCCCAAGTCACCTACAAGCCGTCAGAACAAGTTGACTTCGTCATCGTCGGCTCCGGCGCGGCCGGGGGAGTGCTGGCCAAGGAACTCTCCACGGCGGGCTTCAAGGTGGTGGTGTTGGAGCAAGGGCGCTTCATTCCTCCCGGCGATTTTGGCCACGATGAAATCGCCCAGACGCAGGAACACGCCCTGACTAACAATTTCCAGCGGCAGCCCCAGACCTTTCGCAAGACCCCTCAGGACAAGGCCGAAAAGCAGTTCTCAGCGATCTACGGGTGCTGCGTGGGCGGAGGCACCGTACACTTTACGGCGAACTACTGGCGATTCCACGAAATCGATTTTGTGGAGCGCAGCCGCCGCGGGCCGGTGGCGGGCACGGGGTTCGCCGACTGGCCAATTACTTATACGGAGATGGAACCGTATTACACCAAGGTGGAATGGGAAGTCGGCGTTTCGGGACTTGCCGGTGCGAGCCCCTTTGATCCCTATCGCTCCAAACCCTATCCCCTGCCGCCGATGCCGGTAAAATCCTCGGGAGTAATATTTGAGCGCGCCGCCCGCAAGCTCGGCTGGCATCCGTTCCCCGCGCCCATGGCGATTCTTTCCCAACCTTACCGGGGCCGGGCGGGGTGCATCCATTGCGGGCGCTGCCTGGGCTTTGGCTGCGAGGTGGGAGCGAAGTCCAGCACGCTGGCGAGCGTTATTCCCCTGGCGCAACAAACCGGCCGCTGCGAAATCCGAACGCAGAGCTACGCTTTCCGGGTCGAAACCCATCGCCATGGCCGCGCCACGGGTGTCGCCTATTTTGATGACCGGGGCCGGCGGCATTTCCAGAAAGCCCATGCTGTGATTCTCAGCGCCAACGGTGCGGAGACGCCCCGCCTGCTTTTTCTTTCGAGTTCCGGCCGGTTTCCCCAAGGCCTCGCGAATTCCAGCGGGTTGGTGGGCAAGCACCTGATGATTAATGCGCATGGCATGGTGTTGGCGGCGTTCGAGCAGCCGCTCAACGATTACACCAGCGCCGCCGTCAGCCGCGTGCTGCACGATTTCTATGAGATCGATCCCAAATTGGGCTTTTATGGCGGCGGGGGACTCGACGCACGCTTTGGGCGGACTCCCATTAGTTTCGCGCTGGGCTCAGTTCCCCCCGGCGCTCCGCGCTGGGGCAAGGCTTACAAGAACTGGCTGGCGGAAACCTTCTCGCGCTCAATGTATGTGATGTGCCACGCCACCTCGCTGCCCGTCGAAGACAACAGTTTTTCCCTCGACCCGGATTTGAAGGACGCTTGGGACCTTCCGGCGCTCCGCATGACTTACAAAGATCATCCCGATGACCTCAAGACAGCCAAGTATCTGCAAGACCGCGCGCTCGAGTTGTTGGCGGCCACCCAAACGACCCAGGTTTGGGCGGAGCCCGTCCAGGAGCAAACTCGCGCCGTACACCTGCTCGGTACCTGCCGCATGGGGAACGACCCGAAGACCTCGGTGGTGAACGCCGATCACCGCACCCACGATGTGCCCAACCTTTTTCTCTGCGACGGAAGCAGCTTTGTGACGTCCGGCCGTGGACAGCCCACCATGACGATTCAGGCCCTCGCCTTTCGCGCCGCCGACCGGATTGTCGCCGCCGCGCGCCGCGGGGAAGTTTGAACTGACGCGACCGCACTGAGATCCTCTTCAACGCAGAGGCGCGGAGGCGCAGAGATATAAAATGAAAAGGCCCCTTCTCTGCGTCTTAGCCCGGATTTCTCACCAAGTTTGGGCGCTCTCAGAATTTGCTGGATGGGCAGGGCTTTACAGGCTGCGGAAAAACCCCACAATGCTGTCATCCTGAGCCCGTTCGCTGTCATTCTGAGCGTAGCGAAGAATCTCGCTCTGCCCGCTCAGGGTAAACTACGCGAAGGATCGCGCTCTGAGCATTTTCAAGGCAATGCGAGATTCTTCCTTCGCAAGGCTCAGGACCGCCGCTGCTCCTCTGCAGAAACTCGACACGTAAGCTCTTGAGATTCAGCACGTGTAGCGCGGACCTGTTTTTAAGGTCCGCGGCTCGTCCCCGATGGACAAGGAAAAGCCGCGGACCTAAAAAACAGGTCCGCGCTACCCTTCCTCGGCCCGAGTTTCCGCCTATCATGGGCAGCCGCAAGGCTGTCGATACTCAGAATGACAGCGCTTTCGAGTTTTTCCGCAAGCTCTTGAGCCCCGCTTTTCCAGAAGCCCCATCAACCATGGTGAGAAATGCGAGTTTAGGCGCCGGACACGGTGTCGCACCCGTGGGGGAAAGGATTTGCAATCCGGCGGCGCGGGTGTACACTCCGTACGCTTATGGAGCGGTTTAGGAGTCTCCATCAAGGTAGTCACCTCCCACCGTCAGCCCGCTTGAGGATGTATGAAGATCATGCGCACACCGCTAATCTCTCCGGCTATATTATCTGTATTGATGATCTTGTCCTCACTCACGTCGCTGGCGCAAGCCCAAACGGTTCGCGCTCGCGTAACGCAACCTGTGGACATGCATGACCTGGTTACTCTCCACGGGAATGTCCACCCGTTGGCGCGGCGTGAACTTGACCAGGGCGTAGCGCCCGACGACCTGCCGATGGAGCGAATATTGCTGGTTTTGCAGCGCGGCGCGGACCAGGAAGCCGCGCTGCGGCAACTGCTTGACGACCAGCAGGTGAAGTCCTCTCCGCTGTTTCACCAATGGCTTGCGCCCGGGCAGTTCGGGCAGCAATTTGGCCCTGCCGATTCCGACCTTCAGGCAGTCACTGATTGGCTTGCGGCGCAGGGCTTTGTGGTGACGAAGGTTTCGGCAGGCCGCACCGTCATCGAGTTTTCCGGCACGGCGGGGTTAGTGCGGCAAGTCCTGGGAACGGAGATCCACAAGTTCCGGGTGAACGGTGAGGACCACTGGGCCAACACGAGCGACCCGCAGATCCCCGCCGCCCTGGCGCCGGTGGTGGCGGGCTTCGCTTCCCTCAATAACTTTCCCAGAAAACGTTTATACCGGACCCTGGGCACTTTTTCGCGATCAAAGGCAACCGGCGAGGTGCAGCCGCTGTTCACCTTTCCTGCTGGTTGTCGTAGTGGCAGTGGCCCTTGCTACATCTTCGCCGTTGGCCCCGCGGATTTCTCCACCATTTACAATGTGGCGCCGCTCTGGACGGCTGGAACCGACGGCACGGGGCAGACTATTGCCGTAGTGGGCGAAACCAATATCAATCCCCAGGACGTGGCGGACTTCCGCCAAATGTTCAACCTTCCAGTAAATCCGCCCAACATCATTTTAAATGGCCCCGACCCCGGGATATCCTCGTTTGATGAGCCCGAAGCTGACCTAGACGTCCAGTGGTCCGGGGCGGTCGCCAAGGGGGCAACCATTGACTTCGTGGTCTCGGAATCGACCGAAGCCACGCCGGGCATCGACCTCTCGGCCCTCTACATCATTGATAACGATCTGGCGCCCATCATGAGCGAAAGCTACGGTGCGTGTGAGGCGGAGTTGGGCGCGGGCGGCAATCAGTTCCATTCCACTCTTTGGGAGCAGGCGGCCGCTCAGGGCATCACCGTTCTGATGGCGGCGGGAGATTCCGGCCCCGCGGGATGCGACAGCGCGAACGCCGGTGAGACGGCCGCCCAATACGGCTTAGGCGTGAGCGGCTTCGCTTCCACGCCCTTCAACGTAGCCGTGGGTGGAACGGACTTTAACGACGCGAGCGACCTGTTCACGTATTGGAATTCGACGAACGCTCCCATGTCACAGTCATCCGCCAAGTCTTACATCCCCGAGAGCACGTGGAACGATTCCTGCGCGGCCTCCGGGTTGCTCGGCTGCACCCCACCACCTTCCTCCACTTATCTCGATAATGGCCTCTATCTGCTTGCCGGCAGCGGCGGCCCCAGCAGTTGTACCAATCCCTCGGGCACGTTTCCGAATGTCACCTGTAGTGGGAACTACTCCAAACCTTCATGGCAGAGCGGAAATGGCGTGCCCAATGACGGCGCGCGCGATATCCCGGACGTGTCCCTGTTTGCGGGCAACGGCCTGAATTTCAGTTTCTATATAACCTGCCAGATGGACGCCAACGCCAGTAACGGGGGTAGTTCCACCTCCTGCGATCTGAACTCTCCCTATACGGATTTTCAAGGCGGTTCGGGGACCTCGGCGTCGGTACAAGTGTTCGCCGGCATCATGGCGCTGGTGAACCAAAAGACCGGCCAGCGTCAGGGCAATGCGAACTATGTCCTCTACCCGATGGCGGCAAGCAGCGGTGCAAGCTGCAATTCGAGTACGGCTCCGGTAACAAATTCGAGTTGTGTCTTCTACGACGTGACGGTGGGGAACAACTCGGTGATCTGCCAGGGGGGAACGCTAAACTGTAGCAACACCGCTCCTGGCCAATACGGCATTATGATTTATGGCAACCCTGCTTCCGCTGCGTACCTTGCTACCGCCGGCTATGACTTGGCCACGGGTTTGGGCTCCGTCAATGTCGCGAATCTGGTCAAGAACTGGAAATCCAATTTTACCCAGCCCGCCACAACCCTTTCCCTATCCACGAGCCCCGCCACTAATCCCATCACGCTGACGCACGGACAGCCGGTCAACTTCTCCGTCAACGTCGCTCCCAGTTCCGGTTCCGGTACACCCACGGGCGATGTTTCACTCATCGCCCAAACCGGCAGCAGCTTGAGCAATGTTACCGGCATCGGTCCCTTTACGCTTAGCGGCGGGGGCGTTACCGGTTCAACCATCATGCTCCCCGGGGGGGCTTACAATGTGACGGCGCATTATGCGGGGAATGGAACTTATGCGGCGAGCGATTCCACCCCGGGAATCCTGGTTACCGTAAACAAGGAAAGCAGCCAAACGGAAATCCGCCTGGTGACACTCAGCAACACTGCGCCTCCCGGTTATAGCTTTACAACTGTTCCTTACGGATCTCCCTACATTTTGCGCACGGATGTGACCAACAGCAGCGGCCAGCTCTGCGCTTCTGCGACCACAGGATTGATCTCTTACCCTTGCCCAACCGGAGCTTTAACCGTGTCGCCGGCGCCCACCGAGGAAAATCCCCCGCCGGGGACAATCCCGGGGAGCTATACCTTGAACAGCCAGGGGTACGCGGAAGATCAGCCCATCCAGCAAACTCCCGGGCTGTACAATTTCGTGGCCACCTACGCGGGCGACAACAGCTACAACTCCAGCACGTCCCCCACGCTTCCGATTACGATTACCAAAGCCCCGACTACGACGACGCTCACAGGATTGCCGTCGTCCGTTGTGGCGGGAACTACCGTTAGCTTTACAGTCACCGTCAATACGCAGAGTAACGGCGTCATGCCGACAGGTTATATACAGATTCAAGATGGGAGCACCACCGTCTCGACTGGCGGTGATTACGGCACAGCAGCCGGCTCAACCTATGCTTCGCTATCGGCAGCCCTTGTCGCGAATTTACCTCCCGGCACGGGAAGCGTCGTAGCACAATACCCAGGCGATAACAATTATGCGCCCTCGACCTCGGCGGGGACCACGGTCAATGTCACCGACTTCGCGGTGTCGGCGAATCCCTCTCCGATTACCATTTCTGCGCCTGGGCAAACGGGGAACTCCACCATCAGCGTCGCTCCGCTATACGGATTCACCGGTACCGTCAACCTCAGCGTTGTGAGCGGCTGCCCAACAGGGGCAACGTGCAAATTTACGTCACCGTCCGTCAACCTGAGCAGCGCTTTGGCAGTCGCCGACACGCTGACCATTACCACGACGGGTAGCGGCAGTGCGCCGCCTGCTCTGCAACGGAGAGTCCCCCCGGGGTTTCGCCTTCCGGTCGGGCTGCTTTGGTTGTCGGCAGCGTCGCTGGCTCTGGCGATGCTCCTGAGTTCGCCCGCAATGCGGCAGCGCCCCGCAGCTTTATTGTTTGTGACTGCGCTGCTCGTGGTGGGAGTGTGGGTAGCCTGCGGGGGAGGAGGTGGTGGCGGTACCCCAACTCCCGCTCCCACGCCGGCGGTAAGCCTTTCGGCTACCAGTCTTTCATTTGGCTCGCAGAATGTGGGCGCCACCAGTACGCCGATGAGCGTGACCCTAACCAACATCGGTAACGCCAGCCTGAGCATCACGAGCATCGGGCTTAACGGGACGAATTCCGGGGATTTTGCCCAGACAAATACTTGTGGTAGCAGTGTCTTATCGGGAGCAAATTGCTCGATCAGTGTGACGTTCGCGCCCACAGCGGCGGGAGCGCGCAACGCAACCGTAAGTGTTGCCGACAACGCCAGCGGCAGTCCCCAAACCGTCACCCTTAGCGGCGCGGGCGCATCAACGCCAACGCCTGCGGGCGCCTACCCGATCTTGGTGTATGCGGGAAGTGGAGCCGATTCGCATTCCATTACGGTTAATGTGACCGTGCAGTGACGAGAAGGGTAGCGCGGACCTGATTTCTAGGTCCGCGGCTTTTCCTTAGTCCATCAGGGACTATTGACGTGAGGGGGTCGAATGGGGAACGGCCAGCTTTAGTGAACAGCATTGGACCTAACCCGCATTTCCCCGAAAGCTTGGACAGGGCCGCCGGAAGGGCGGGGCGCGGGACATGGAAATTATCAGCAGAGCCTTGCAACGGCGGGGCTGAACAGGTTGCGGAAAAACTATCCCCGGCGTACAACCACCCCGGCGCCCAAGGCGCCACCCCTCCTGAATCAGGAGGGGAGTTGTTGAAAACGCTCCCCTCCTCAGATGAGGAGGGGTGGCGCGCCGAGCG
>Ga0182030_10018749_pt1 | contig 13240 bp, 2 predicted proteins | sample 812S3MmetaG_FD_121299 | JGI IMG/M metagenome (GOLD analysis project Ga0182030, IMG submission 121299) | Permafrost microbial communities from Stordalen Mire, Sweden - 812S3M metaG (Illumina Assembly) | ecosystem: Environmental > Terrestrial > Soil > Wetlands > Permafrost | place: Sweden... | reverse complement strand
CGACTTCGCCAAGCGCCAGAAGATCGAGGCGGTGCTCGAGCCCATGATTCCGGGGTTCTCGATACGGTTGGGCGGCGCCACGTCGATCGACGTCACGCGGCCCGGCATCGACAAGGCCTACGGCATAAAGAAGCTGAAGGAGACGCTCGGCGTGCCGATCGCGGACATGATTTTCGTTGGCGACGCCATCTTTCCCGGCGGCAACGACTATCCCGCCAAGCAGGCGGGTGTGGAATCGATCCGGGTACGCGACCCGGACGAAACCAAGCGGGTCATCGAGGCGATTTGCGCGTGCCTGGAGAAGTAGTATGGGCAGCGGCGACGCGAGGCGCTTCCCCTACGCCCGTGCGATCTCCGGCCCGGGGGCATAGGTGTGTTTCAGCATCGGGAGTGGCCCCCACGGGAGTCGGTCTAGCGCTTCGATGTAAGATCGAAAATGTGAGTTAGGATGGAAGTCTTGATCGGCGCCGATTGTGACCGCGGCGTCAACGAGAATTGGTGTTCGATTTCAATGCACTGTCGCCCTTTCGGAGTGGGGTCGCGTTCCGGTGCTGATACACGTGAATCGCCGCAGCGATCGCGCGGGCGCCAGCAACGGCGGCTCGTGCGGCATCGCCGGCGTCGCGATGGCTGGCGTCGTCAGGCCGCCCATCGGTAGAGGCATGTTTCATTCAAGCCGAAGGAAGTACCGCAGCGAATACGAATCCGAGCTGCGTCAGACGATGCGGGGCTCACTGTCGATTCCTCCACACGAATCGGGTTTGGCGGGATCTGGTATGGTTAAGCCGTCTATTGGGAGGAAAGGACTTCGCCCGCCGGTTCGATCCGGTCACGAGTTCTAATCTGCTCTGCCGGCTTGAAGGTCGGCCCTCGCAGGTTCGTCACGAGATGCAGCGTGCGGGAAAAAAGCGGTCTTGGGGCTCGTCACGGCCGATATTGATGACCCCGACGTCGACCAACTCACCCGCGAAGATCGCCTCAATCCGCCCGCGGGAGACGGAATCGAGGACGTCGGGCACGTCGTCGAGCACCACCCATCGCGGCTTTTGCAGGATGACGCGGGCAAAGGCCAGGCATTGCTTCTCATCGTCGTTCAACCGCCGGTCCCATCGGTCCGCCTTGTCGAGGAGAGGCTGGAGTCGTTTCAGGCCGACATCGGCGAGCGCTTTGGCGATAACCGCATCCTCATAGACGTCGGCCGAGTGGGGATAGGCGATGGCGGCGCGCAGAGTGCCGGGTGGCACGTAGGCATGCATCGGCATGAAAATCATGGACTGGCGAGCGGGGTGCGTGATGCGGCCGCTTCCCCACGGCCAAAGCCCGACGAGGGCGCGAAAAAGCAGGGTTTTTCCGGCGCCATGCTCGCCAACGACGAGGATATGTTCGCCGGGCTTCAGGTCCAGATGCATCTCGCTCAGCATAATGCAACCTGCCGGCGCGGCGATGTGAAGGTCGTCGATGACGATCGACTGGCTGTCCGCCTCCTCCACGGCGATGCGGCTGGCGGTCAAGCCGAGCCTGTCCATTGTCAGGATCGTCTTTCGGAAGCTCGCCACACGCAACAGCGTGGCGCGCCAATCAGCGATGCTGGAGAAGTTGTCGACGAACCATCGAAGCGACTGCTGCACCTGGTTAAAGGCGCCGACCGCCATCATCAGCTCTCCGAAACTCATTTTGCCCGAGAAATAGCCACGCGCCGCCACCAGGATCGGAGCAATGATGGTGAACCAGCCATAGCCGGCTGTAATCCAGGTCAGCCGCGTCACCGCGCCGACGATGCGGCGTGAGACTTCGAGGACGGGTTCGAATACCGCCTCGAGGCGCCCCTTCTCATCGGCTTCGCCGCCATACACGGCGATGCCTTCGATTTCTTCGTTGACGCGCACCAGAGCAAAACGCAGCTCCGCCTCCCGCGCATAGTGCTCGGCGTTGAGGACGATCAGCGGGCGGCCAACCCGCCAGCTCAAGTACGAAGCGGCGCCCGCGTAGAGAAGCGCGCACCAAACCATATAGCCGGGCGGGGCGAAGGTGTGGCCAGCGAACGGCAGAAACATGCCTCGGGACAGCACCCAAAGCACGCCGATAAAGCACAGCAGCAGCAGCGTTGATTGCAGAAGGCCGATGCCGAGGTCAGTCGTGAGATCGGTGAGATGCTGCGCGTCCGCATCAAGGCGCTGGTCAGGATTTGCGCCCATCCTGCCTGAATTCGACAGACGGAAAGCGCGCAGCGGCATAAGCCACTCATTCAAGAGGTCGTGCACCAAGCCTTCGCGCAGGACCACCTTCGAGGTCTGATTGAGCCAAGTTTGCGCCACGTTGAGGACGAGCAATATGCCTGCCACCTCGGCGAAGACACCGAGCTGCTCGATAAACGCGGACATGTCCTTGCGCGTCAGTGCATTGTAGAATGGCTGGTTCCAGGCGTTGAGCCTAATCTGCTCGTAGGCTGATGCCCCTACGATCGCGACGAGCGCAGCGGCCAACAACAAGATCTTATTGCGCTGGCGCGACGCCCACAAAGCCGAGGCCATCCGCATGATCTCTGATGAGAGGCTTTCTTCGGTCAGGATGTCTGCGCTGCCGTCGCTATATGACGGCTTGCTCGATTGCTCGGCCATCGATTGGTTCCGTTCCGCGAGGCTCTTTCAAATCGCGCGACCGGGCGGCCGCTGCGGACTGTCGGACGCTTCGCGATTCGCGGCGGCCTCGAGCGGCCCTCCGCAGCGCTGGGCGGCAATTTTCATGATCTAATGGAAATTGTGGATTGAGACCATCCTCTTGCGACGCGCGGCAGACCAAGGGCGTGGGACGCATCGACAATTTGCTGGCGGCGGTGACGCTCGAGGAAAAGCGGGCCGCTCGGAAGGGGCTCACCCCAGGCGAACTTTGACGTGATGGATGGACCCGTCGTCAACAAGCGGCACGCGCGGCGGACGCTCAGTTAGCTCGACGCCGTCGACGTTAGCGGAAACGACGCCTCGGTTCACGCCGCCGGGATTCTCCACCAGCACCTTGTACCGCGCCGAACGGTAATTCACGTCCGCCTCGAATTGTCCCCACGCCTTGGGAACACAAGGATCGATGCGAAGAGACGCGCCGCGCAGCTTCAGGCCGAGCAGACTCTCCACGCCGGCGCGTTGCAGCCAGCCGGCCGATCCGGTGTACCAGGTCCACCCCCCGCGTCCGACATGCGGCTTGGTCGAATAGACGTCGGCGCATACGACGTACGGCTCGACCTTGTAGCGATAGGCGTCAGCGCGGGTGCGCGAATGGTTGATCGGATTGAGCATGGCGAAGAGTTCCGCCGCCTTGTCGCCATCGCCAAGCGCGGCAAATGCCATCACCGACCAGGTTGCGGCGTGCGTGTATTGCGCGCCGTTCTCGCGCACGCCAGGGGGATATCCTTTGATGTAACCGGGATCGCTCGCCGTTTTGTCGAATGGCGGGGTGAACAAGAGCGCCAAGCGGTCGTCGCGGCGGATCAACTCGCGATCCAGCGAGGCCATCGCGCGCAGGGCGCGACCCTGGGTCGCCGCTCCCGACAGAACCGCCCAGGATTGCGCGATCGAATCGATCCGGCACTCGTCGCTGCGTGACGCGCCAAGTGGCGTTCCATCGTCGAAATAGCCCCTGACATACCATTCGCCATCCCAGGCCTCGCGCTCGAGCGCGACCTTCAGCGCGTCGGCGTGCATGGTCCAATGTTCCACGCGGGCGGTCTCGCCGCGCGCCGCTGCGAGCGGCGCGAAGGCCGTCAGCGTCGCGTGGAGGAACCAGCCGAGCCAGACGCTTTCGCCTTCGCCCTTTTCGCCGACGCGGTTCATGCCGTCGTTCCAGTCGCCCGTGCCGATCAGCGGAAGTCGATGGCAGCCATCGGCCAGGCTCTGATCGAGCGCGAGCGCGCAATGCTCGAACAGAGTCGCTTGCTTTTGCGAGATTGTCGGCAAAAAGAAATTGTCCGTCTCATTCGCTTCCAATCGCGGCCCTTCGAGGAACGGAATGGATTCGTCGAGCACGAGCTTGTCTTGCGTGGCCTCGACGTACTGCGCGACGACGTAGGCGAGCCAGGCGCGGTCGTCGGAGATCCCGGTGCGCACGCCCTTGCCGGAGTGCGGCAGCCACCAATGTTGCACGTCGCCCTCGAAGAACTGGCGGGCCGCCGCGCGCAGTAGATGCTCGCGCGTCAGATCGGGACGAGCCCCGACCAACGCCATGCCGTCCTGCAATTGATCGCGAAATCCATAGGCGCCGCTGGCCTGGTAGAAGGCCGAGCGTGCCCAAATGCGACAGGCGAGCGTTTGGTAGAGGAGCCAGCCGTTGAGCATGAGGTCCATCGTCCGGTCGGGCGTTTTGACTTGAATCGCGCCCAACGCGTCGTCCCACAGCGCCGCGACTCCGGCCTCGAGGGCGTCGAGATCGGCGGCGCGATAGGTCTGCACCGCCGTGCGGGCGGCCTTTCGTGTGGCCGCCTGTCCCAGGAAGAAGACGACTTCGGCCGCGCCGCCCGCCGGCACCTCGAGCGTCGTGCGCATCGCGGCGCAAGCGTCTAAGCCGGCGCCGACCTTGTTGGATAGCGGCGCCGCGGTCGCGAGCCCCGCCGGGTTGGCCAGTGCGCCATTGCGACCGATGAATTCGCGCCGGTCGCCGGTCGAATCCGTTTGGGCGCCGCGCATATCGGCGAAGGCGTAGCGCGAACCGAAATCCGCGTTCCAGGGATTGCACGCAAATATCGCGCCGGTGACGCTGTCCATCTCGGTTTCGACGAAGCCGAGCGAAGAGGATCGCGACGCGGCCATGACCCATTCGACGTAAGCGGTCACGCTGAGAACGCGCGGGCGATTGGTTTCGTTGGTCAACCGGAGACGCGAGATCTTGACCGATCCATCGACCGGCACGTACTGCAGCAGGCTGGCGGCGACGCCGCATGCTGTATGTTCGAAGCGGCTGTAGCCGTGCCCGTGCCGCGCGACATAGGTCGCCTGCGGATCGCGGATGGGCGACGCGGTCGGAGTCCAGAGATCGCCGGTTTCGTCGTCTCTGATGTAGAAGGCCTCGCCAGGGGGGTCGCTGACCGGATCATTCGACCACGGGGTCAGCTGGTTGTCGCGGCTATTGGCGGACCAGGTGTAGCCGCCGCCTTCGGTCGCCGTCTGGAAGCCGAACTTTGCATTGGCGATCACGTTGATCCACGGCGCCGGCGTGGACTGGCCGGGGCCGAGCACCGTCAAATATTCCTTGCCGCCTGCCGCGAATCCTCCCAGACCGTTGAAGAACTCGACATCGGGCGCGTGGTGCGTGGCGTAGAGGCGAGGTCGAAGCGCCGGAGGCTTGACGAGCGGCCGAATGGGCGCGTTGGGATCGGCGGCGCGATCGAGCTGATCGGAAAGACTGCCGTGCTGGGCGACGAGCACGACGCGCGCCACCGAGATCAGAAGCGAACGCGTCTGGGCAGGGATGAGGTCGGACCTGAGAACGACCACATGACCCGGCTCTCGGTCGACGCCAGGGGCGGGCCGCGATTGGCTGGCGCGGACCTGGGTCTCAATCGCCACCTGAAGATCTTGAACATACGACGACCGACGCTCGTTCAGAATCACGAGATCGACGGCGAGCTGTTTCATTCGCCAGTATTTGTGCGCCTGCAAAATCTGATGAACGAAGTCGAGATTCTCGATATCGGCGATTCGCAATAGGACGATTGGCAGGTCGCCCGAAATCCCATGCGGCCACAGCCCGGATTGCGGGCCAGCGCCTTGGCGAATTGTCTCCGAAGCGGGTCGCATCGCTCGTCCCGAGAAGACGACATGGCTGGCCAGACGCTGAAACAGACCCGCCTCTCCAGGCCCCACCCCCAGGTGGTAGAGCTGAACCTGCCCCTGGGTCCAAGCAAGCGTCGTGGCGCGCTCATAGGCGGTCGCGTCGCGATGCTTGTCGACGCAATCCAGCAAGGCGGCGCGTGATTTGGCCACCATCGTCCAGAACGCGACGCGAACCGTGGCGCCTGGCGCCACAACTACGCGGCGGCGCAAGGCGAAGATCGGATCGAGCACGGCGCCGATAGAATTGGTCAGAGGCCGCGCGTCCCCCATCGCTAGCGGCGCGCTGACGCTGTGTCCCCGGCCGAGGAAGCGCGCCCTGTCGGTTTCAAACTCGGGTTTGCCGACGGCCTCGCCATTGGCGACGCTTAGATGCGCGGCCCAAATTTCCGGTTCCGACGGCGCCCGCTTGCGTCGCGTGGCGAGGATGGCGCCTGGGTCGGCTAGATATTCGGTCTCGACGAAAAGCTTGGCGAAAGCAGGATGAGCGACATCGGCGCTCTGAGGACCCAGAGCGAGCTCGGCATAGGAGGTGATCTCGATTTCGCGCGAGCGGCCGCCCGCGTTGGTGATCGCGACCCGCCGCACCTCGGCATCGTCCTCCTCGGAAACGAGCGCTTCGAGGACCGTGGTCAGGGTTCCGTCGCGCCGCGTGATCTCCCCGCGCTCCTCGTTGAAATGGATGGAATACTCGTCGGGTTCGGTGCCCGTCGGTTGATAGCCCGCAGACCAGACCGCCCCGCTGCGCATGTCGCGGAGAAAGATAAAGGAGCCAGAATCGTCGCAGGTGGCGTCCTCACGCCAACGCGTGATCGCCATATCGCCCCAACGGCTGTAGCCGGAGCCTGCCGCCGTCAGCATCACGGCGTAGCGACTGTTGGACAGCAGCAGGGTCGCGGGTGGGGAAAGATGGACGGACACAATCTTGCGATTGCCGCCCGTGGCCTGTTCTTCGTCGGGACGCGTGGCAGGATGGACCTCGGCTGCCCAGGGCCGCGCTATCGGGACCTCGCGAGGAACCCTCTCTTGCAGCAGCAATTCCGTCGCCTGAATGATCGGTTCGGCATGGAAACGGGCGCGCATCGCGCCGTCGAACAATGCGTTGGCGATGGCGACGATCGTCATGCCCTGGTGATGCGCCATATAGGCGCGCACTAACGCGAAGTCTTCGCCCTCCTGAATGCGCGGGGGGGTGAAATCCACCGCTTCGTAGAAGCCGTAAGACCCTTTTACGCCAATCGCCGCCAGTCGCTTCAAATTTGCGACTGCGGCGACGGGATCGACCATCGCCGCCAACGCGGTCGCATAGGGCGCGATGACGAGATTGGCTTCCAGTCCCCGCTTCAGCCCGAGGCCGGGCACGCCGAAGTTGGAATATTGATAGGTCAATTCGAGGTCGCGCGCGTTATATGCGGATTCGGAGACGCCCCACGGCAACCCAAGCTTCGCGCCGTAGGCGATTTGACGACGCACCACCAGCCGATCGCTCTGTTCGAGCAGACTTCCGGCGGGCGCGCGCATGACGAGTGGCGGCATGAGATATTCGAACATCGAGCCTGACCAGGAGATCAGAGCCCCGCCGCGCGCGACCGGCGTCGTAGCTCGACCGAGCCGGAACCAATGCCGGGCCGGCACGTCGCCCTTGGCGATAGCGAAAAAACTGGCCAGCCGCGCCTCGGAGGCCAGGAGGTCGTAGCAATTGGGATCCAGCGCCGAATCGGAAACGACAAATCCGATCGACAGCAACTGCCGCTGCTTGTCGAAGAGAAAGCCGAACTCCATCGCCATCGCCATGGCGCGGAACGCGTCTTCTAGCACGACCATTCGGGCGTGGCGCGCAGCGATGTCCTTCGTCGATGACGCCAAATCAGCTCGATGGGCGTCGATCGTGGAGAGGCTCGCCTGCGACCAGTATAAGAGATCCGATCCGCCGCCGTCACTGCGCTCGAGTGCGATTGCGCGAGCGATATCGAGAAGGACCGTCGCCTCGCCTGAGAGTTCCCTCAGTTGCGTTGTGAATGTTTCGTCACCAAGGGACGCGCTAGCTAGCGTCTTGGATATGGATGCAAGCGAGTCTTCGAGTTGGCGCGGCGTGACCGTCTGAGTTCTGCGCCCGCGATGCAGGTCAACGGCCTGTTCGACGGTCAGCGCCAGCGCGTCGGCGATTCCAGCTCGGCGCGATGCCGCGGCCATCGACGATTGCCGCCATTCTCGGCAGGCGTTGGCGACCGCGATGAGGTGGCCGCCCAGATTGCCGCTGTCGACGGAGGAAACGTATTTGGGCTCGAGGACGCGGAGATCGCGGGTGTCATACCAATTGAAAAAGTGGCCGCGGAAACGCGGCATACGGAGCATTGTTGCCAGCGTCGCCTCCAGGCGCTCGATGGCTTGGCTCGCGCCAATCCAACCGAAGTCGCAGGCGCTGACGACGGACAGCAGATACAGTCCGATATTGGTTGGCGAAGTGCGGTGAGCGACCTCCGGCGCAGGATCTTCCTGAAAGTTGTCGGGCGGGAGCCAATTGTCCGCTGCGCCCACCAGGACTTCGAAGAATCGCCACGTGCGGCGCGCCGTTCGTCGAAGAGCGAGCACGTCGGCGGCGGAAGCGTTCGCTCGGCGCTCGAGGGCTCGAGGAACGCTAACGGAACGCGCCACTGCCGGCGAGACCAGCCAAAGCGCGACGAAGGGCGCCGCAATCGGCCAAGCGCCGTGACCGAAAAGGAGAGCAACCAGCGAGACCGCGAGCGCGATACAGATCGCGCCCGACATGCGCGCGGTAAAGCCGGCTAGGTCGAGACGCGGTCGCACCGACGTCTGCGCGGCGGGCACCCATTCGAGCAAGTGCCGCCGACTGACGAAAAGCCGCCATAGCGTGCGCAAGATCGCGTCGCTCATTAGCCGCGTTTGGTCGGCCAGGAACGTCACGTTCAAGGCTGTCAAGACCGCCGCCAGGCCAAGGTCCCCGCCGAGCGCGCGCAAATGCGCTGAAATCCGCGCCCCGGGGCGTCGCGACGGAATCGCCGAAATCACCGGGATGAGATTGGGGACGACAATCGTGGCGAGCACGAATGAAGTCCAGACCAGCGCCGGGTAGATCGGCAGAGTCCACCCCACGGCCAAGGCCACGACGGCGGTCGGCGCCGAAAGGGTTCGGCGCAGATTGTCGATCATCTTCCAACGACCGATCCGCGGAAGCTCATCCTTGCCGCTCGGCGCTCCGTCGCCTCTGCTGGCGAAGCCAAGAATCCAGGGCAGGAGTTGCCAGTCGCCTCGCGCCCAGCGGTGATGACGCTGAGCGCTGACGTCGTATCGGGAAGGGAATTCCTCGACAACTTCGACGTCAGAGGCGAAGCCTGCGCGCGCGAAAGTCCCCTCGAACAGATCGTGGCTCAGCAGAGTCGAGTCGGGGGCCCGGCCGGACAGAGCGCTTTCGAACGCGTCGAGATCGTAGATACCCTTCCCGGCGTATGACCCCTCGCCGAACATGTCCTGGTAGACATCCGAAACAGCCGAAGAATAGGGATCGATCCCGCTGCCGCTGGAGAATATGCGTTGAAACAACGAGCCCTCGCCACCCTCGGGGAGCGACGGCGTCACTCGCGGCTGAAGCACGGCGTAGCCCTCTACGACCCTGCCGCGCTCGGCGTCGACGCGCGGCCGATTGAGCGGATGCGCCATCTTGCCGATCAACCGCCTGACCGTGTCGCGGGGCAATCGCGTGTCCGAATCCAACGTGAGGATGTATCGGACGTTCTGAGGCGGCGGCGTTGCGCCGGCCCCGAAATCCATGAAGGTCGTGTCCGTCGCGCCGCGCAGCAGCCGATTCAACTCGTGAAGTTTGCCGCGCTTGCGTTCCCAGCCAATCCATCGCCTTTCGCTGTCGTTCCAAACGCGTTTCCGGTGCAGCAACAGAAAACGAGAGCCCCCGGGGGCCGGGCCGTAACGTCGGTTGAGGTCTTCTATGCCTTCGCGGGCAAAAGCGACCAGCTCCGCGTCGCCGTCAGCATGCTCAGTGTTGGCGTCGACCCAATCCGAGAGCAGGGCGAAGTGCAGGTCTCCCTCTGGACTCGCCAGATGGTGGATCTCGAGCCGCTCCACTTGCGCCGCGATATCCTCCCGCGTGGTCAAGAATGTCGGCACCGCGACCAACGTGCGCAGCGATTCAGGCACACCGTCGCGAAGCTCCAGTCCTGGCAACGGGACCGCGTGAACGAAAAACGCGGTGCCTCTGTTGACCAGCGCCACGCCAGCGTCAATTGAGGTAACCAGCCCGAGAAAAGCGAGCAGGCTGAGCAGACCAACACCGAAACCCATGCTCGCCAGGATCGTCAATGGCGCAGCAAGCAGGCACGCCGACGTGAGGACGATTGCTGCGCTGTAAGCGTCGAAACTCAACCTGGTTGTCGCTTGCGTGGGCCGCCATAGACGCCTGCGAAAGCCGATCAGCTTCTCAAATTCTCGGCGTCCCCCCGCAAGCAAATAGTAACCGGGGTCGCTGCGTCGCAATTGCTCCAAGGGGGCAAGGGAAAGATGAGGCTTGTGCGCTTCGGCGACGGCAAGGCGCGCGATATTGAGCTCACCTTGGCGAGACCCTCGCGCCAGTCGTTCAACCGCGGTTCGGTAGAGCGTGCGAGTGGCGAAGTCCATTTCCACAAATATGCCGGCTAAGGTCAAAGCGCTATCGACGAGACAAATGCGCTTGAACAATTCCGTCCAATCGACCTCGGCGATCACCCTCAGGCTCGTCACGATATTGCGCATGGTCACGTTTGCGGCCCCGTGACTGCGCTGCACCTCGCGCACCGCTGCATCCGCCGTCATGTCTTGCTTCGACAAGCGCTCGTCCAACCAAGCCAGCGCAGGCGTGACCTTGGGGTCCTGATCGCGGAGCCGATGCACGAGTTGAACCGCGAACGCCTCCGAAAGCGATCCAGCATCTTGGCCGGTGAACACGATCGAGGCCGGTTCCGCATCGCGTCCGCTGACGCCCAGCAATCGATCCGCGATCCCGTCGGCCTCGTGTCGTGCGACCCGGCTTTGCGTGATCTGTTGCGCGAGCCGTCGGAGATTCTCAATTAGCACGATTTGCAGGGTGATCGAGGCTGCCCAAAGCTCGCCGATCATCAGTGGCTGGACCGTCTGATAGGCGTTGACGAAGCTGACGAAGATGTCGGCGTCGAAGCTACTGTCGGTGTGGGCGACAAACGCCCACGCCATGCCGAATACGCGCGGGTAGCCGGCAAATGGGCCGGTGACGAGCTTTGGGAGCTGGTGATAGTAGCCAGGCGGCAAATCCATACTGATCTGACGGATCTGCCTTTCGACCAAATGGTAATTGTCGATAAGCCACTCCGCGGCCGGTGTTGGCGCGCGCCCCTCGTCGGTCGCCGCCACGATCTCTCGATAGGCCGACAGCAAGGCCGCGCCGTTATCCGCCAGCCGGGCGGCCAGCGGCAGGCCGCGGGTCGTTCGCAAGGCTACGGTCTGCGCGACCGCGAGACTCCGTGCATGCGCCTCCAGGCGTTCGACGCTGAATAATTCCTCGCGGATCGGCGCTTCGCTTTCCCAGGGCGACCCTTTGTTCGGAAATCCGGGGAAGCGCCGCGACAGGAAGGCAGATTTCGCGTTCAGATCCATGCTCGACAATCTGGGCCTCCTGAGCGGCTTCTCTGCGCCGTCAGACACGCCGCGGACTGCGAGTGACCGAGACGCGGCAAATGCTTATTGAGCGCGCCGACGCTCTTGATCTTCCGCCGAATGTTTCGGCGCGGCGGCGCCGCTGGGCGAGTCGCTGTGAACAAGCGCTCTTGTGCGCGTCGGATGCGCGCCGCTTGAAATCGCCGCGGGTGGCGCATGACTTCTGGCCGGCCGCGAGAGCCTCGGGTGCCCCGCCGTCAAGAAAACACGCCAAGCGCGAGAATTCCGGTTAGCTTCGCGCGCGGGGCAGAATCGTTAGCAAAGATACGGTAGTCGTTGGCCAATCGTCAGCGCCAGACTCGGAAACTACTCAGGTCCAAGGATCGGTTGAGCGTCAGAGTTTTCAGTGGCGCCGACCGGAGCCGCGTGATCCGCGCCCTGCACCAAAAGTGCGTCAGACCGAAACTAGATTGCTGATTGATGCATCCGAATTCGACGGTCGGGAGAACATCACCGCATTTCGGAATCATGCCGGATTCGTGAAGAGCCACCAGCAGAGGGTTGGAGCGCATCGCTGTCATCGTTGGTAACAAGTGGCAGCATTCGTTAGTTAGCGCAGCAAGAATGGCTGTGCATCCGACGGTCCGAGCATACGAGAGAAGCCGCGAAGTCGAAGCGTTTCCATGGAGTCGCGGATAGCTGTCTCAGCGGACCTTGCTACTGAGTCTCGTGAACGATTGGAAGGATCGCCATCGCAAACACCGCTGCCATCGCCTTCGTTGCGCCGCTTTTCCACGCTAATAATGACTCGCGTTTGTTACACTCGGGGATGTCCCGAGGAATGTTGAAAAGGGAGGAGCGGCGTTGCTCGCCTTGAGCCTGTTAGGCTCGGGGTGCTGATTCCACGAGAGGAAAGCAACGCCATGAAAAGAGATACCACATCAACCGCGATTCCCACGTATGCGTTGAAAGCCGAGGCGCTGGCGAGCATGTCGGCGAGCTTTGAACGCTTTTGCCTTGCCGCCGGGCTTGAGACGCTGAGCGAGATGCTGGAGCAGGATGCGACGGCGGCCTGTGGCGAGCGCCACGAGCGAGGCGAGCGGCGCCAGGCGCACCGCTGGGGGCGGACCAAAGGCAGGATCGGCTTTCACGGCGGCAAGGTTGAGATTGAGCGCCCGCGGGTTCGCGGGCTCGACGGCGCCGAGCGCGTACTGCCGAGTTGGGAGAGCGCCGTCAGCGAGAATTTGCTTGGCAAGTGGGCGATGAACCAGATGCTGATCAACGTTTCGACGCGCCGTTTCAAGCGTTCGGTCCGGTTGCCCGAGGGAGACGTTCCAGCGCCCGACGGAGCGGGGCTGTCGAAATCGGCGACCTCTCGCCGCTTTGTGGCGCTGTCGGCGGCGCGCATGAAGGCGTGGATGGAAAGCCGGCTCGACGATCTCGATCTGCTGGCGATCCAGATCGACGGCATTCACATGGATGAGGACATGCTTCTCGTCGCGGCGATTGGCGTCGACGCGAACGGCGACAAACATCCGCTCGGCCTCGTCGAGGGCGCGACCGAAAATGCGACGACCGTGCAGGCGCTCATCGACAATCTCGTCGAGCGTGGACTTGATCCTACGGTGCGACGTCTGTTCATCATCGATGGCTCGAAGGCGCTTTCCAAGGCGATCCGCCGCACGTTTGGACGCGATACGGCGATCCAGCGTTGCCAGATTCACAAGGCGCGCAACATCATGGAGCGGCTGCCCAAATCGATGCACGCTTCGGTGCGGCGGGTCTTG
>Ga0182030_10018748_pt1 | contig 13242 bp, 12 predicted proteins | sample 812S3MmetaG_FD_121299 | JGI IMG/M metagenome (GOLD analysis project Ga0182030, IMG submission 121299) | Permafrost microbial communities from Stordalen Mire, Sweden - 812S3M metaG (Illumina Assembly) | ecosystem: Environmental > Terrestrial > Soil > Wetlands > Permafrost | place: Sweden... | reverse complement strand
TTCGAGCAATCTCCTATCCATCGCGGCACGGCAGGAATAAGTGGATTCCAATGCACCGGATTAGAAAAGCTCAATAGCGGGACGGCTGTGATCCCCTTGCGCATCTCCTCCAGCGACTGCAAAATGAGTCATTGCCTGACTGGCCATCCTGTAGCGTCCAAGATGGGCGTCCAAAAGCGTTTTGAAGGTCTGATCCAGCCTCCCATCCCAGTTTGGGTCCTCCGGTTTTTCAGCCAGGTGCTCCAGATGGCCACACATCTCCCTCAGTGCCTCTTGCACGTGCTCCAGTCTTTGGCGCATCACGTCCTGGAATTGGATATGCCCCAACGCCTTCGAGAGCCGGTTCACGCTTTCCTGGTAGCTCGCATCCACGCCTGAGATCACATCGAGCAACAGTTCGCTGTTCTTCGAGAACTCGTGCTGCATCTCGCCAAGTCCCTCCACCAGCCGTTTCATCCCTCGATCCTTCTCGTGCCGCTCCAGCGACACCTTGGCATCCGCCATCTCCACATTCACTCTCTTCCAGGTCGAATTGATTTTTTCCGAGATATCCGACGCCGCCTGGGTCGAGCTCACCGAGAGCTTCCTCACTTCGTAGGCAACTACACCAAAGCCGCGGCCGGCGCTGCCTGCACGCGCTGCCTCGATCTCCGCATTTAGTGCCAGCAGGCTGGTTTGCTGGGCTATCGAGGTGATTACTTTAATCAAGGGCGTCAGCTCGTGCACTTCGCCTGCCAGGCCCTCAATCCTCGCGAAATTGGCGCGCATCTCTGCCATCTGCTCTCCCAGCTGGACCTCCAGCGCGCCAACCGTTTCTTTGTTGCGCTCCACGCGCGCATGAGTGCTCTCGGTCAATGCCTTTCCGCTTTGGATCGACCGACCGATGTGCTTCCGTTGTCCGTTGGCATGCCCACTTAAAATCCCTATCTCCTCGATTGCGTTCATGACCTCGCGTTCGGACTCAGCCAGCGAGTCGCCAATCTGGTGATCCATCACATCGATGTAAGTCTTGGCTTCCCGCATCTCCGCTTGAAGATTCTTCTGCGCCGCCAAGATCCTCGAAATTTGGTCGAAGCTCAAGTGGCCAAAGGCCCACATATTCGATACGGCCCCTCGCGCCTCGTTCCAGTTCCACCACCTGATCGCCAATCCCGGAATCACCAGAAACAGCACAACGCACATCGCGAAGGACCATTTGTAGGGCGCAAGCGCAGGCCCCATCAAGAGCGACACAGCGAACAGGAAAAGCCCCAGCAAAACAGAGCGGAGCAAAGCCTCCAGGAGAAGCCGGTTCCGTATGCGCCGGAGCCGCTTCTCACGATGCGAGTCGGTCTCGCCCTCGTCCCACAACTCCTGTTGCGCGGCGGAGACTTTTTGAACCGCTTGCGGCGTCGCTGACCCCATCGTCTATGCTCCCGGCAACACTTTCCTGATCACGGCAATCAGGTCATTGCCCGACAACGGCTTCACAAGCCAACCCGTGGCTCCGGCCCGTTTGCCCTCTTCGCGCTTGCTGGCCTCGGTCTCCGTGGTCAGCGTTAGGATGGGAACGAATTTCAGGTCCGGCAAAGCGCGGATGTTCCGGATTAGTTCCATCCCTCCCATCACCGGCATATTGATATCGGTGAGCACCAGGTTGGGCTTGAATCCGGATTGCAACTTGTCCAATGCCGCACGGCCGTTGCCCGCGGTCTCGACCTGAAAGCCCCTCATCGCCAGAGTGGTCTTCAGGCTCATCACCATGGTCGGCGAATCATCAACAACAAGAACTGTGAATGCCATGCAGGCTCCCATGGCTCCATTTCCACTGCGATCTCCAGCCACTGCGATCCCGAGGCTCACGACCTTCGAGGCGAACGAGTGCAGGCTGCACTCACTTCATCGGCGGAAATCGAGTGAGAGTTAGACGCCGTTGACACCCGCGTTCGCGTCTCGACGAATGACTCAATCGCTTTCGCGAACTTCATTGGCGAATTCCAATCCATCGAATCCAAAATGACCCATCGCGGATTTCCACAGCCTCGCGGCAAAGTGGTAAGCTCACCTCGTGCCGTTTCAGTTGCCGGCCTTCCCCAACATTGACGGAAGATTTATTTGTTCAGTGCGGCGCAACCTCACCCCGGTCTCGATCATCTGATTTGCACCGCACGAATTCCCTTCTGGTATCGCGTTTCGTTTTCGCGCCGGCGGCATGATCCTGGCACTCGCAATCGACCATGAACGTCGGAACGCGTTCAGGAGAGACTTTCGATCGCCACCTAATGCTGTTAAGGACTATTGATTGATGTTCTTTTCTCTGGAACTGCCGGTTGCCGGTCTTGCCCCTGATCCCGTAGTCCTGTGCGGCACCCGCGGTTGCACGCCCGGTGTCTCAGGCGCGATCGTTCATTCCCTGTCGCACCTTTTCACTCTCATCCTCGACCAGTCCTCGACCAGCATCTTCGCTCCACAAGGGACCCCGGCCCGGTCAATCTTCGGGCTCTCGATGCTCGTCCTCTCCATTTGTTCAGTAATTTTCCTCATCGTTGCCGGTCTTCTTCTTTTCACGCTCATCCGTTACCGCCATCGCCGCGGTTACACGCAGCGGGAGCCTGCACAGATCTATGGCAGCACCCAGATCGAGCTCTCCTGGACCGTCCTTCCCATCCTCATCGTCGTCGTGCTCTTCCTCGCCACCGCGCGCGTCATCTTCGTCACCCAAACTGCAGCCAAACCCTCCAACGCCCTCGATGTGGTCGTCATTGGCCATCAATTTTGGTGGGAATACCGCTACCCCAAGCTGGGCATCGTCACCGCCAACGAACTCCATGTGCCCGTCAGCGAGCCAGACCATCCGACACCCACCTACCTCACGATGTCTTCTGCGGACACCGACCACAGCTTCTGGGTTCCGCGCCTCGCCGGGAAGATGGACCTGATTCCGAACAAGGTCAATACCATGTGGATCGATCCGGAAAAACCCGGGCTCTATCTCGGCCAGTGCGCGCAATATTGCGGCGTTCAACACGCAAAAATGCTCCTGCGTGTCTATGCCGACTCTCCCGCCGAGTTCTCTGCCTGGATCAAAAAACAACAGCAGACCGCGCTGCAAACTCCAACTGCCGCTGCCGGCCGCGCAGTCTTTGAAGCCAACGCGTGTGTCAACTGTCACACCATCTCCGGCACCTCGGCGCACGGGACTTTTGGTCCAAATCTTTCGCACGTCGCCAGCCGCGATACCATCGCCTCCGGAGCAGTTCCCAACAACCCGCAAAATCTCCGCGCCTTCATTGACGATCCGGCACACTTCAAACCCGGCGTCCTGATGCCCGCAATGCACCTCATCCAACGCGATCTCGATGCCGTAACCCAGTACCTCTCGACGCTTCACTAGGATTTCGAAGAACGAGGAACCTATGGCGACGCAAACACAGGTCACGGTCAACCCATCGCTCCGACGCGACTGGCTCTATCACGTCCAGGATTGGGTCACCACGGTCGACCACAAGAAAATCGGCCTGATGTACATCAGCTATGCCCTCATCTTCCTCGTCATCGCGGGCGCCGAAGCCCTCCTCATGCGCATTCAGCTCGCCATCCCCAACAACACCTTCGTGTCGCCCCAGACCTTCAACCGCCTGTTCACCATGCACGGCACCACGATGGTGTTCTTCGTCGGCATGCCCATCCTGTTTGGCTTCGGCAACTACCTCGTCCCCCTCATGATCGGCGCGCGCGACATGGCTTTCCCACGCCTCAACGCATTCAGCTTCTGGGTCGCCGCATTCGGCGGCCTTCTGCTCTACTTCAGCTACTTCGCCGGCAGCGGACTCTATGGAGCAGGCACGGCGCCCGACGTGGGCTGGTTCGCCTATGCGCCGCTCACTGCACGCGTCTTCTCGCCCGGCCACTCAACCGACTACTGGACGCTCTCGATCCTCATCAGCGGCATCGGCAGCATCGGCACCGCGCTCAACATCGTCGCCACCACACTCTGCATGCGCTGCCCTGGCATGAAGCTCAGCCGCATGCCGCTGTTGGTCTGGCTCTATCTCGTCGTGAGCGGCCTGGTCTTCGTCACCATCAGCCCGCTCACCGCCGCGCAAATCATGCTCTGCATCGATCGTTATCTCGGGGGCCACTTCTTCGACACCCAGGCCGGCGGCTCGGCCGTTCTCTGGATGCATTTCTTCTGGATCTTCGGCCATCCAGAGGTCTACATCCTCGTCCTGCCAGCCTTCGCCTTCGCCAACGAGATTATCCCCGTCTTCTCGCGCAAAGCCATCTTCGGTTATCCCGCGATGGTCGCGGCGTCCGTAGGCATCGGCTTCATCAGCCTCAGCGTCTGGGCCCACCACATGTTCACCGTCGGCATGGGACCCGGCCCCAACGCATTCTTCACCTTTTCAACCATGGTGATCTCCGTTCCCACCGGAATCAAAATCTTTAACTGGCTCGCTACTCTCTGGGGCGGCAATATTCACTTCACCACCGCAATGAAATTCGCCATCGCGTTTCTTTTTCAGTTCCTCATCGCTGGACTCACCGGCATCATGCTCTCCGTCTCGCCCTTCGATTGGCAACTCGGCAACTCCTACTTCGTCGTCGCTCATTTCCACTACGTGTTGGTCGGGGCCATTCTCATCATGATCTTCTCGGCGTTCTATTACTGGTATCCCAAGATCACCGGCCGCATGCTTTCGGAAAAACTCGGTACCTGGCACTTCTGGCTCTTCGTCATTGGCTTTCATCTCACCTTCGACTTCATGCACGTGCCGGGCCTGCTCGGCATGCCGCGCCGCATCTACACCTACGAAGCCGACCGCGGCTGGGAGATCTGGAACATGATCGTTTCATGCGGCGCAATATTCCAGACCATCGCCACGCTCATCTTCGTCTGGAACCTGGTCGCCTCTTACTTCAAAGGCGAGAAGGCCGGACCTGACCCATGGGATGCATGGACCCTCGAATGGGCCACCAGTTCGCCGCCACCCAGCTATAACTTCGCCGTCATTCCAACCGTTGAAAGCCGCCGTCCTCTATGGGACCGAAAACATCCCGAAGAACCCGATTCGCAATATGAATGAGAAGCACATGCGGAGAGAACTGACATGAGCGCTACGGTGGCAATTCCGCGCCAGGCAATCGAAGAAGGGAAGCAGCCCTCGCGCGGCATTGTGGGCATGGCCTGCCTCATCATCGCCGAGTCGGCCATCTTCATCATCTTCGTCGTCGCCTACCTCTTCTATATAGGGAAGAGTCTCACCGGCCCGACACCGCGCGAGGTCCTCGAAATTCCGTGGTTCGCCTCCGTATGCCTGCTCTCGAGCAGCATCACCGTCCACTTCGCCGTCCACTCGCTTCGATCCGCCAAGGTGAACCTCTGCGCAGCCTGGCTTGCCGCGACAGTCCTTCTCGGCGGCATCTTCATTGGGGCCACAGCAATGGAATGGTATGACCTGATCTACCACTACGGCCTCACCATTCGCACCAACCTTTTCGGCACAACTTTTTATTCATTGGTCGGCTTGCACGCATCGCACGTCCTCGTCGGCCTTCTCATGCTTGGCCTCACCCTCGTATTCGCCCTCATGGGCAAAGTCAACCAGCATCACGCAGAACGCCTTGAAGTCATCTCGATTTACTGGCACTTCGTCGACGCAGTCTGGGTCGTCGTTTTCACCGTCGTCTACATCGTTGGAAGGTAGGTCACTTGCCGCTTTTACAGCACGAAAATGGGTGCCCCAGGTCTGGATTTTCAGACCTGGGAGAGCACGAACCTCAACATATGAGATTGCGCGGCCACAGAGATCGATCGCTGAACTGAGGAACCGATGGAACACGGAAACCGAATTCAAATGCCCTTGCCCACCGCGTGGCCCATGGTGCTCGCACTGGGAGTCGCGCTCCTCGTCACCGGCATGGTCACCAGCCCCGGCGTCAGCCTCCTCGGATTGCTGCTGATGCTCCTCTCGACCATCGGCTGGTTCCGCAATGTACTCCCCGTCGAAGCGCACGAATACGTCGAAGCCGAGCCGGACCCAATGCAGGCTCCGATCTTCCAAAAATCCATCGAGTATCTACCCGTCAGCCCGATGCATCGCAAGATGATCCCCGTCGAAACGTTCCAATTCACCACCGGCCTCCGAGGCGGCATCGCCGGGGGTATCGCCATGATTGTTCCCGCGACCATATTCAGCCTCGTCAAATATCACAGCCTCTGGTACGCCATGAACCTGATGGCTGCCGGAGGTTTTGTGAGTTGGGCCGAACAGAGCGACCAGTTCCTCGCACAATTCCACATCGAGGGCTTCCTCGCCGCGCTTGCCATTCACACAGTTTCCTCGTTGCTCGTCGGCCTGCTCTACGGAGCCATGCTGCCCATGTTTCCGCGCTGGCCCATCCTCACCGCCGGCTTCGTCGCGCCTCTCTTGTGGACCGGTCTGCTCTCGTCGGTGCTCGGCGTCGTCAGCCCCATCCTCAACAAGCGCATCGACTGGTGGTGGTTTGTCCCGTCGCAAATTGCATTCGGTCTCGTCGCGGGGTTCGTTGTCAACCTCCACGCCAAGGTGCGCACTTCGCAGTTCCAGGCCCTGCCCTTCGCTGTCCGCGCGGGCATCCACGCAAGCGAGCCCCTCGATGATGAGGGAGGTCCGGAAAGCCTGAAATGAAGAAGAGCCTCCGCACATTCCGGCCCAGCATCGCTGTCGCGATCCTGCTCGCCTGCATGGGCTGTGCGCATATTCCCGGAGTTCCAAACGAATCTGCCGACGTCGCGCGCCCCGACAAGCAGCTCGATTTTCACGTCCTCTATAAACAGAATTGCTCTGGATGTCACGGCGACAATGGTCGCGGTGGCGCGGCGATTCCGCTCAACAATCCGGCTTATCTCGCCATCGCCGGCGCGGACAACCTTCGCGCATCGACCGCAAAGGGGATGCACTCGACCATGATGCCCGCATTCGCTGCAAGCTCGGGAGGCATGCTCACTGATCAGCAAGTCGACGCGCTCGTCCAGGGCATGGTGCGCGAATGGAGCCGCCCCTCTGATTTCTCCGGCATCGTTCTTCCCCCCTATGCAGCCTCTGCGCCGGGCAATCCCGCTAACGGACAAAAAGCCTACGCTGCAGCCTGTTCGCGCTGCCACGGCATTGACGGCACCGGAGTCCATTCGTCCGCTGGTAATCCGGCGCCGCCGCAGGACTCCACGCCCCACTCCATCGTCGACAATTCCTACCTGAGGCTCATCAACGATCAGAGCCTGCGCAGCCTCGTCGTCGCCGGACACCCCGACGCGAATACGCCCGACTGGCGCTCTTATATCGCAGGCCGCGCACTCACCTCGCAGGAAATCGCAGACATCGTCGCCTGGCTCGCCCAGCATCGCGCCCAACAATCGATTTCCGGCCAGCCTGAAAATCCTTCAGGTGTCGCCGCTCCGAGCATCCCGGCCAAGGAGAACCGATGACCAACGCCAACGAACCCTCCGGCCAGCCGCAGCCGCAGCCATCGCCGTCTTCCACCACCGTTCCCGAGTTGAGAACCGGAGCCCACTCGCGCCGCGCGTTCCTCTTCAAGCTGTCTCTCTATCTCAACGGTGCTGTCGGAGCTGTGCTTGCCGTTCCCATCCTTGGATACCTTCTTGGTCCGGCCTTCAAAAAAGATTCAAGCTATAAGTCCTGGATCTCCCTTGGCCCAGTCAGCAATTTCCCCGAAGGAGAAACGCGCCTCGTTGACTACCGCAATCCCGTCACCACAGCATCCGATGGCGAAACCGGCAACGTAGCCTGTTGGGTCCGGCACATCCAAGGCAATCAGTTTCAGGTCTTCGCCATCAACTGCGCCCATCTGGGCTGCCCCGTCCGCTGGTTCGAGCAGTCGAAGCTCTTCATGTGTCCGTGCCACGGCGGCGCGTATTACGAAGACGGCTCGCGCGCTTCCGGCCCACCCGAGCGTGGTCTGTTTCAGTATGAATTCTCCATCGCCGGCAACAATCTAATGATCAACGCCGGTCAAATGCCAACGCTGTCGAATTCGGCTTGTCTCAAAAAGCCACTCGTTCAGATCGCGCCCAACCCGTCCACCCAAGACCAGGAAAAAACGTCATGGCCGGCATGAAACAGCGCGCCTTCCAGATCTACGAATGGTTCGAGCGCCGTCTCGGCCTCACCAAACCAATCAGCGAAGCCGCCGCCCATCCCACACCGCCGACCAGCGCCAGCTGGTGGTATGTCTTCGGCTCTGCCGCAACCGTGCTGCTCATGCTCCAGATCGTCACCGGCATTCTTCTTGCGCTCGTCTATACCGCATCCGCCGGCGAAGCGTGGGCGAGTCTCCAATTCCTCAATCACAGCATCTACCTCGGCTGGTTTCTCCGCGCCATTCATGGTTGGGGATCGGACTTCATGGTCGCCATCGTCCTGATCCACATGGTGCAGGTTTTCATGTTCGGCGCGTACAAATATCCCCGCGAGCTAACCTGGATCATCGGTGTTTTCCTCTTGCTCTGCACGCTCGGCATGGCCTTCACCGGCCAGGTACTGCGCTTCGATCAGGACGCCTACTGGGGCCTCGGCATCGGCGCCTCCATCGTCAGCCGCGTCCCATGGATCGGCGGTCCGCTCGTCCACATGATGCTCGGCGGCCCCATCATCGGCGGCCAGACCCTCTCGCGCTTTTTTGCTCTCCACGTTTTCGTCATTCCCGGCATCCTGCTCGCCATGGTCGCCGTCCACGTGTGGATGGTCCTCCACCTCGGCGTCAACGAGTGGCCCATGCCCGGCCGCATCGTGAGCAAAGCCACCTACGATCGCGAATATCACGAGCTCACTTCGAAACAAGGCGTCCCCTTCGTTCCCGACGCCGCATGGAAAGATGCCGTCTTTGCGGCTGCCATTCTTCTTTCTGTCATTGCCTGCGCGCTCTTCTTCGGTCCCTTTGGTCCCAGCGGTCAGCCCGATCCCACCATCATTCAAACCGCGCCGAAGCCCGACTTCTTCTTCCTCTGGATTTACGCGGTCCTCGCCTACTTGCCGCCCGAACTCGAAACGCCCTTCCTCTTCATCGCACCCATCGTCGTCATCGGCGCCATGTTGCTACTTCCTCTCGTCGCCGGCGAGGGCGAAAAACACTGGTCGCGCCGCCCTGTCGCCGTACTTATGGTCGCGGTCATCGCGGTCACGCTCGGCGTCTTCACGCACCTGGCAACATTCACTCCGTGGAGCCCTCTGATGGAAGCCTGGTCCGGCGATCCAACGCCGACGGCCTATCTCAAAAATCGTTCGCCGCTCGAGCGGCAGGGCGCGCTCGTTCTCCAGGACAAGCAGTGCCGCAACTGCCATGCCCTCGGCGGCGTGGGCGGCATGCGCGGTCCCGCGCTCGACGCCATCGCCGCGCGCATGACTGAGGACCAGATCATTCGCCAGGTGTTGCAAGGCGACGGCAACATGCCCGCCTACGGCAACGCGCTCTCGCCTGCCGAAACGCGCGCCCTCGTGGCATTCCTCATGACCCTGCGCGGCAATAATCTATCGCCCGCCATCGACGCCTCGCACACCCTCACGCAATCCGGAGCCATGCACGTTCCTGTTCCGCCGGCTCTATCAGCGAAAACTCCTTAGTCGATGGCCGATCCCTTCCAATCCGTGCAGGACGAATGGTCTCTTCCCATCTGGTTGACTCTCGCTATCGTCCTCACCGCGGCAGTCTATCTCCGCGGCTGGCTCGCTCTCCGCAAAACGCGTCCCGCTCAATTCAACCTCGATCGTCTGCTCTCGTTTCTCGCTGGTCTCGCCTGCCTCTGGATCTCCATCGGCTCACCACTCGACGCCTTCGCCGACGTCCTGCTCAGCGCACACATGGTCGAGCACCTCATTTTGATGTCGCTCGTTCCGCCGCTCCTTCTGCTCGGCCTTCCCGTCGTGCCGTTGCTACGCGGCCTGCCGCGGGTCGTGCGCATCTATATAGTCGGCCCGCTACTGCGCTTCCGACTGCTCCGTAATCTTTTTCACCAACTCGTCCGTCCGCGCTTCGCGTGGCTGGCCATGAACCTCACCTTCCTCGCCTGGCATGTCCCCGCAGCCTATGACTTCGCCCTCGAACACGAACGCTGGCACGATTTCGAACACATCTGCTTCCTCGGCACATCGCTTCTCTTCTGGTGGTGCCTCATCCGCCCCTGGCCCGCCGCGCATCGCCCGCATAACTGGAGCATCCTCCTCTATCTCATCGCCGCGGACTTCGTAAACACCGCGCTCTCGGCCTTCCTCGCCTTCTGCGGCCGCCCTATGTATCCGTACTACTTCACGCACCCCAATCCCATGGGAATCGAACCACTCTCCGACCAGGTCCTCGGCGCAGTCGTGATGTGGGTCTTCGGCTCCACGGCCTTTCTAATCCCCGCCGCCGTCATCGCGTACAGCCTCCTCCAGCCCTCGCATCGCCCTAGCCGCAGAGTCATTCCAGCCGCCTCCGCTCGTTCCTGAAAATCCCGGAGAGTCCCCACCAAATTGGGTGCCCCAGGTCCCTGGTGTTGGGACCTGGGAGAGCACAAACCCAAACCAGATCCCGGCTCCAACTCTCGGACCACTGCAGAAATCTCCGAAAACCTAGCAACTAATCCTTTAGTTCTTCGTCTATAGTGGTTGTAAGGATGCCGCCCAGCCCGCGTGTCCTAACAAAATCAGCAGGTTAGAATGCCACCAAAGAAATCCAACACGTTAACCGAAGCCGAGCTCCGGCTCATGAAAATCCTCTGGCGCCGCGGCGATTCCGCCGTCACCGACCTGGTTGCCGCCATGCCGGAGGGCGAAATGCTGGCCTACAATTCGGTCCTCACCACCATCCGTATTCTCGAGCAAAAAGGCTACGTCGAGCACCGGCAAGAGGGCCGCGCCTTCGTCTACCGCCCCTGCGTCGCTGAGCACGAGGCGAGCCGTTCCGAGGTCCGTCACGTCCTCAACCGCTTCTTCGGCAACTCCCGCGAACTGCTGCTCCTGTCCCTCCTCGACGACGAGGATCTTTCCCAGGATGAGTTACGGCGACTGAGAGAAACTATCCGCAACACTGCCCCAGACGCACCGAGGGAGGTCTAAGACATGCCATTCAATGCGCTCAGATCCCTCTTCTCCCTGGATTCCCTGGCCCACTTCGTCGCACCTGTCGTCATCGCAAGTCTCTGGCAAGGCATCGCTGTTGCGACAGCTCTCGCTCTTTGCCTCAGGTTTACTCCGCGCATCTCCGCCGCGCAGCGGTTCGTTCTCTGGGCTGGCGCATTCGCAGCGCTGGCCGAACTGCCATTCCTGCCGCTCGTCCTCGAACGCTTCGGATCAACAAGCGCTTCGGCCGCTTTCGCAAATTCGACCGCCCCGCATGCCTTCCTACAATTCGACGCCCGCTGGTCCCTCGTCCTCGCAGCCGTTTGGCTCATCGCCTCCGCTGCGCGCGCCACGGATCTCGTTTTCCATGTCCTCCGTCTGCGCCGGCTGTGGCGCACCGCAACTCCAGTCAGCATCCCGGCTCTTCTCCAGCCCACACGATCCTTTGAAGTCTGCAGCACACAGTGCCTCGATCACCCCAGCGTCATCGGCTTCTTCGCCCCGCGCATCCTCATTCCCGATTGGCTTCTCGCGCGCCTCACTCCCGGCGAGCTCGAACAAATCGTGCTTCACGAGACCGAACACCTCCGCCGCCGCGACGACTGGACCAATCTTTTTCAAAAACTTTGCCTGGTTCTCTTTCCGCTGAACCCCGCGCTCTGGTGGATCGACCGGCAGCTCGCAAAGGAACGTGAGATGGCCTGCGATGAGGCCGTCATCCGCATCACGCAAGCCCCGCGCGCCTACGCCGCCTGCTTGGCCAGTCTCGCCGAGCGCGGTTTAGCCCGTCGCCAGGAAGCACTCTCGTTGGGAGCATGGCAGCACCGCTCCGAACTCGTGCACCGTGTCCACAGCATCCTGCGCCGCAATCGGCTAATGCATCCTGTAGCCGCGCGAGCCCTGCTCGGCGTCGTAGGCTGCAGCCTTCTCGCGGTCACGGTGGAGCTCGCACGCTGCCCGCAGCTCGTGACCTTCGTTGCGCGCACGCATGCCGCCGGAAACCGGGACCCCGGAGCCGCCGCACAACTCGGTGACACCGTTTACCCATCCGATCCGCGGAGCGCACGGCTTCCGCGCGGCGTTTATGCAGTGCAAGCCAAAGCCATCATGCCGGCGGCTCCATTTGCGAAGCCGCTCGCAAGCCGGGCTTCGCTATCGAGAACCTCCGCGGTTGGAGAGCTGGGTGGCATCTCTTCCGAGCCCGGCATTCACGCCCGCACCGCGCGCGCTGGTGCTGTCAAAGACACACCTGAAGCGGCCGAAGCCCCACAGCAACTCATCGTCTTCACTGCATGGGAGCAGGTCGAAACTTCCGCCCCCGCCACACAAACCGTCGCAGACTACGACACCGCTCCAGCCGCATATAGCAACGCATCGTCGAAAGCCTCCAACGACGCGGCCCCAAAATCCGACACGGGCAAGCCCTCAAAAGATCAGACCCCCAGTCGCGTCACTGTGACGCGCCTGATCCTCCGCATCGTCCCCGCGGATTCCAATTCCTCCCAGCCCGCCGCAATGCCGATGGGCTGGTTCGTGATCCAACTGTAAACATCAACCACAAATCAACGGAGAAACAAACATGCCAGCATCAACTAATTCATTAGTAGCAAAGGCGAAGAAGTTCGCTCTGCCTGCCGGAGTCACCGCAGCACTCCTGCTTGGCGGCGCATTCTTCATTGACCACAACCAAGTCCACGCAGCCAGTGCCGCCGGTGTCCTCGGCACCGCGTCGCCGCTCGACGACTCGAGCGTTTCCTCGCTCGTCTCGCTCGACAACGCAGTCGAAGCCGTCGCAGCACGCGTCACGCCCGCGGTCGTCAACGTCTCTGTCACGTCGCATGGGCACGAAGAAGCCGACGATGACAGCGGCCCCGATTCCGGTGCCGGCCCGCAGAGCCTGCCGCCGGAGTTCCGCCGCTTCTTCGGCTTCGGTCCGCAGGGCCCCATGCAGGGCATGCCCCAGCAGCAGCAAATCGAACACGGCATCGGCAGCGGCGTGATCCTCTCGCCCGATGGCTACATCCTCACCAACAACCACGTCGTCGATGGCTCCATGAAGATCAACGTGACCCTCAACGACCGCCGCGTCTTCCCCGCCAAGCTCATCGGTGTCGACAAGCTGAACGACCTCGCCGTCATCAAAATCGACGCGAAAAACCTGCCCAGC
>Ga0182030_10018745_pt1 | contig 13243 bp, 7 predicted proteins | sample 812S3MmetaG_FD_121299 | JGI IMG/M metagenome (GOLD analysis project Ga0182030, IMG submission 121299) | Permafrost microbial communities from Stordalen Mire, Sweden - 812S3M metaG (Illumina Assembly) | ecosystem: Environmental > Terrestrial > Soil > Wetlands > Permafrost | place: Sweden... | reverse complement strand
TTTCCTCCTGGGGATCGATTACATCCACCCCGATTGCTTCAGGGTAACCTTGAGCAGTTCGAATTGTTCTTCCAGCCGGGGCAGCAAGGCCAAGGCGTGGATTAACTCCCCCTCCGCCGCCGCCTGCGCTTCGAGGCACAGCGCTCGCAGGCCCTCGGCCGACACCGTGGCGGCCGCCCCCTTGAGGGTATGCGCCTGTAGCCGAGCCCCGCGTGCATCCCCCGCATCCAGCCTGCTCTTCAGGGCGCGTAACTGCCGGGGGACGTCGTTTACGAACCCGGCGATGACCTTACGGGCAAGGTCATGGTCCCCCATGAGGCGAGTTAGTAGCTCTTCTTGGTTGAAAACGGCTCCTGTTTCTGCGCGTGACGGATCGGCAGGCTGGTCCATCTCGCCGCCGGTGGCGGGCGGAATCAGCCATTTTCCCAGGAGGTCAGCCAATTGCCGCGGCTCGACAGGCTTGGCAAGGTAGTCGCTCATTCCCGCCTGAAGGCATTTGTCCCGGTCTCCCGTTATGGCATCGGCGGTGAGGGCAATGATAGGGATGTGAGGGTTGCGCGCTCCTGTCCCGCGCTGGCGGATGCGGCGAGTCGCCTCGTAGCCGTCCATCTCAGGCATTTCGCAGTCCATCAGGACCGCGTCATAGTCGGCCTCGCGGAGCGCTTGGAGGGCCTCCACCCCATTCGCCACTAGATGGGGGCGATAGCCGAGTCTATTCAACATCGCCATGGCCACCGCCTGATTGGTCAAGTTATCCTCAGCCACCAGGATTCGCGCCGCGCCGTTCGCTCGAACGGCACTAGGGGGCTTAACCACTTGCTGGCGGGGGGGAACGGTCCCGCTTCGATTCGCGCCCAGGGCGAGCAAGGCTTGGCGCAGATTGCGCTCCCAAATCGGCTTGGAAACGTGTCCCGCGAACCCCAGCGCTTGCAGGCGGGCGCCGTCGCTCTGAGGGTGGAAGCCCGTCATCAGCACGAGCGCTGTCTGCTGCAATTGAGGATCGGCGGTGATGCGCCGCCCCAGCTCCTCTCCATCTATGCCTTGCAAGGTCATATCCAGTAAGGATATCCTAAAAGGTTCAACACCCCGGGCGGCTTGGCGGAGAATCGCCAGGGCGGAGTTTCCATCCGCACACTCTTCCGGGCGGCAACCCCAGGAGCTCAGGAGCCGGCACACCAGCGACCGGTTCGTGGCATTATCGTCCACCACCAACACCCTCGCGTCTCGCAGACGGGGCTGCACTTCCGTCACCGGCGCGCCTGGTGGTGTTTGCTTCTCCAAAACAGCCGTAAACCAGAACGTTGATCCCTTGCCCTCTTCGCTCTCGACGCCGATCCGGCCGCCCATAATCTCGACGAGCTGCTTGGAAATTGTCAGACCCAGTCCCGTACCGCCGTATCGACGCGTTCTGGATCCATCCGCCTGGACGAACGGCTCGAAGAGGGCGGAGGCTCGGTCCTGCCGGAAACCAATGCCCGTATCGCTCACGCTGAAGCGCAGGGTAGCCCGGCATTCGTCCTCCGCCTCGAGTCGTACCCTGATGGCCACTTCGCCTTGATGGGTGAACTTCACGGCGTTCCCGAGCAAGTTCACTAGCACCTGGCGGACCCTGCCAGGGTCGCCCCGAAGCAACCAGGGAGTTCCCGATTCCAGGTCGCAGGTCAGTTCCAGACCTTTTTCGGAAGCCTTGATTGCCAGCACTGCGGCGGCATACTCCAGCACGGTGTGCAGATCGAAATCGTCAGTCTCCAGCACCAACTTCCGCGCCTCGATTTTGGAGAAATCCAGGATGTCGTTAATCACCACCAGCAATGCCTCCCCGCTGGTGCGCACGATTTCGGCATACTGCCGCTGCTCGGGGGTTAGTTCCGTATCCAGAAGCAAACCGGCCATTCCGAGCACGCCATTCATCGGAGTGCGGATTTCGTGGCTCATATTGGCCAAAAACTGGCTCTTGGCCCGATTGGCAGCTTCGGCGGCTTCCTTGGCGTTGCACATCTCTTGCTCGGACTTCTTGCGCTCGGTGATATCGATGCAGGTACCCTCCACCAAGGGCGTGGTTCCGGCCCCGTTCTCAACCCAACTGACGTTTTCGAGGACCCACACGGCGCTGCCGTCCTTCCGCCTCAGGCACACCTCGAAATTGGTGAGCGCTCCCTTTTCCTGCAAGCGTGCCCAGGTGCGTTCCGCATCGCTGGGGTCGAAAAACAGGTCTGACCTGCGAAGACACGCGAGGTCCGCTCCCGAGGGATAGCCCAGGATACGTGCATAAGCGTCGTTGGCATCAAGTACCCTGCCTTTCGCCGTGTACCGAAAGACCCCGGCAAGATTGCGTTCGAACAAGAGGCGATAGCGCCCTTCTGACTCGCTTACCGCCTCCTCGGCGAGCTTGCGCTGGGTGATGTTTTCGTGAGCGAGTACGATGCGGCGGCCACCTTCATCCGCAAAACGTGTGACTCTCATCACAAACCAGCGCTTCTCCTCCAAGCTGTGGCACGCGTACTCGAGATTGAACTCGACCAGCGCCCCGCAAATTACCTGCCGGATACCTTCGCCCGCGGAGTTCGCCTCGGCACTTCCCGGAGAAGCCCTTCTGCACACTTCCAGGTAGTTGCTGCCCACTCCACAGGCCTCCGCATTCCCGCCGTTACCCGCCGCAAATCGACTCCAGGCAACGTTCACCGCCACAATCTCTCCCTCCTCGTCCAGAATCGCGATATGGGACGACAAGGCATCCAGGGTTGATTGAAGGAAACGCTTCGACTCGCGAATGGCCTGCTCACTCTGCTTGCGTTCGGTGATGTCTTCCTTGACGGCAAGGAAATGGGTGATGGCGCCGGCGGAGTCTCTAATGGGTACGATGGAGGCGGATTCCCAATAGATCTCCCCGCTCTTCTTCCTGTTCGCAAACTCCCCGCGCCATTCGCCCCCGGAGAGTATCGTCTCCCAAAGTACCCGGTGGGTGGCGTCGGATTGCGGGACCGACTTCAATATTCGCGGGTTCTGGCCAATAGCTTCTTCCCGCGAATAGCCTGTGAGTTGAGTGAACTTGGGATTGACATACTCAATGTTCCCGGAGACATCAGTAATAACAACGCAGACAGGGCTTTGCTCGACCGCGAGGGACAGTTTCCGCAGTTGGTCCTCCGTGTGCTTGCGCTCGGTGATGTCAACGAATGCACCTTGTACAAATGTTTCGCCGGCGTCGTCTGCCGGGGTCAGGCTGAGGTTGACGATCAACCAGATGGGGTTGCCTTCCTTATGCCGGAACTTCAGTTCAACTCCGGCTACGGTTTTCCGGGCTTGCAGCCGGGCCATCATCCCCACCCGCTTTTCAGCGTCCCAGTAGATTTCCTTCATATTGAGACCCAGCATTTCTTGGGGCGACTCGTAGCCCAAGATGCGCGCGGCGGGACGGTTACAATCGACGATGCGGCCGTCTATCGTGTTGCGGATAATCGCTGCGACGTTGTTTTCAAACAGCACCCGGTAGCGTGACTCGGAAGCTCGGAGGGCTGCTTCCCCCCGCTTGCGCTCGGTGATGTCACGCGCGAAGGCAAAGCTGTACTCCTTCCCGTCGAACTCCACGTAATTCGCAGTTATCTCTACGGGGAAAGCTTTTCCCCGTTCGGTTCGGTGCTGGGTTTCAAAGGTCATCGAGCCGCGCGATTTGACCTTCTCCCATAACGACTCCCAGGCTTCCTTTGGGAAAAGCGGATCGATGTCAGGAATCGACAAGGAAAGAAGTTCCTCGCGGGAACGTCCTAAAGAGCGGCACGCCGCCTCGTTGACGTAAACGATACGGCCTTGCGAGTTCATCCAAAACACGGCATCGGAGGCATGCTCCAGTGAGAATTGCGTGAGGCGAAGTTCCCTTTCCGCCCGCTTGCGCTCGGTGATGTCGGCAAAAGTCACGCCCACTTGGCCCGGGCGAGCAGGGAATGCGGTCACTTCGAACCACTTCTGGAGGGGTTCGGCGAAGCTCTCGAAATGGACCGATTCTCCGGTTGTCGCCACTTTTCCGTACGTTTCAATCCAGAAGGGTTCTATATCGGGAAGAACCTCACGAATCCTCCTTCCAACGATTCTGCCCCGGAGCAAGCCGCTTTGCGTTTCGAATGCGGGATTTACTTCCAGATGGCGATAGTCGCAGGGGTTACCATTGTCGTCATAAATGACTTCCACAAGCGCAAACCCCATGATCATTTGACCAAAGAGCAGACCATAGCGCTGTTCACTCTCGCGGAGTTCCTCCTCCGCCCGCTTGCGCCTGGTAATGTCGGAAATCATGCCGTCCGTGTAGCGTTTCTCGTCTTTCTCATAACTGGCCACCGCTTTATCGTGCACCCAGATCCATTGGCCGTCCTTTCGCTGGATCCGGAATTCCTCGTCAAAGACCCCATGGCCGTTGACGAATGACTTATAGGCCTGCGCCGCGCGGGCATGATCGTCCGGATGAATTCGCGAAAAGAAGAAACCCGGGTCGCAAGTTTCCTTGGGAGTGTATCCGTACACCCTTTCAGAATTGGGGCTGACGAAAATCGGATTACCTTCGGAATCGCTCGTCCAAACGACATCGGGAACGTTAGCGACAAGAGCCCGGTACTTCTCCTCGCTCCGCCGCAGTTTTTCATGCGCGAGCTTGCCGTCGGTGATGTCAAGAGTCGTACCGACCAGACGCACGGACCCGCTTAGGCCGTCGACAACTTGGCCGCGACTGCGTACCACACGCACAGTCCCATCGCGGCGCACGACTCGATGCTCAACATCGAAGGGTAGATGTGTCTGTAGGGTATTCTTTAGGGTCTTATCGACACGTTCGCGATCGGCAGCGTGAATGGCGGCTAGCAATTTGTCGAAAGGCAGGGTGGCCGCGCCAGGTCCCAAATCGAAAATGCGAAAGAATCCGTCTGATCCGCGAAACTCGCCCGTCGCCACGTCAAACTCCCAGCTTCCCAGAGGGGCGATATGCTGCACCTCTGCTAAGCTCGTCTCGCTTTCATGCAACGCGGCTTCGGTGGCGCGGCGCTTCGTCACGTCCGCCATGACCGCGATAAAATTGGTGATGGCGCCGCTGGGGTTGTAAACTGGCGTAATCGACATTTCCTCGGAGTAGAGAGTCCCGTCCTTGCGCCGATTGATGAGTTCGCCTTGCCAGACTTTTCCTGACAGGATCGTCTTCCAAAGTTCCCGGTAGTAGGCGGGGTCCTGACGATCGGACTTCAGGAGGCGGACGTTCTGGCCGACGGCTTCCTCGCTGCTGTATCCGGTTACCCTGGTGAAGGCTGGATTGACGTATTGAATCGCCGCCGCAGCGTCGGTAATTACAATGGCTTCGCCGATCTGTCCAATCGCGGTGGCAAGAAGGGCCAGGTTGCCCTTGGAGGGGGCATTCTGACCAAAATCGTCGGGCGTAACCCCGGCCGACTCCTGCGAACTGTCGGTCTTGCGAGGGCGGCCCAGTGTTGCTTGGAGATTTGAAGGCGCGAGTTCATTCATAGTGTCCATAGGCGTACCTACTTGACCAACTTCTGGACCACGGATATCAACTGATCGGCATTGAAAGGCTTCACAATCCAGCCCGTCGCGCCCGCCTTGCGTCCCGCATCCTTCTTCTCCGCCTGCGATTCTGTAGTCAACATAAGGATGGGAACGAAAGAACAGCCCGCCTGTTTGCGGACGGCAGCGATCAGTTGAATACCGTCCATATTGGGCATGTTGAGATCGGTAATGATCATGTCGAACTTCTCCTGGCCGATTTTGGCGAGGGCGTCTTTGCCATCGACCGCCTCGCCCACTTCGTAACCAGCCTTTCGCAAAGTAAACCCGACCATCTGCCGAACACTGGAGGAATCATCCACCGTTAAGATTCGTCTCATCGTTGGCCCTCATACCACCGAGCATTAATGTTCCGTCACTTGCTGAAAATTCCGTCGAACTCAAAACAGCTCAACGCTATTCCCCACGAACGTTTGTTGCGCCACCGGCAGTTCCGTCCCGCGGAGCGCTGCACGTAGAACGTCACGCTCCATCTCCGTGGTATAGAAGGCCGAAAACAGTTGTTCAACTTCTGCTGGGTCGTAACGCTCCTTCACATCCGAGTGATCCATTTCCAACTGGCGCCTCACCCCTTCGATTTCGGTCAGCATTGCGTCGATCTGGCCAAAGCATGCATCGAGGAGATCGACGGTATTGCCGACCTCCGTGGTCTCCGCCTGCAATTTATCCGTGGCGGCTTTCATCTCCTGGGCCTGCCCGGCCGCGAGCGCGGCGGCGGTTCGTAAGTTGCTAAGACCCGCCCTTGTTTGCGCTTGCGCTTCCCGCAGCCTCTCATTGCTGACATCGGAAAAGGCTCCCATCAGCTCGTTGTTGTGCTTCGCCAGGCTCAGGACCTCTTGCATGGCGCGTCCGGATTGATCGGTAATCTGGCCCCACTCCGCCGAAACTCCCTTGATACTCTGGGCGATCGCCAATATCGCGGCGGCTTGAACGCCCAAGTGGCTGGCCTCAATAATGGAGTTGAAGGTAAGCAACAGGAGGTGATCGCGGACAGACTTCGACTTTTGCAAATGTTCGCTCACCAATTGCATAAGGTTTGCGATCCCCCCGAAAGTGCGTTGGATTCTCTCACTGTAAGCCTGGCTTTCGCTTTCGAGCCGTTCGATGTGGGCGAGCTGGGATGACAGTCCCCGCTCCTGGTCGAGGACTGCGGGGCCGATCCCGGCCACGTCGGTTGCGCTTACTTTCAGGATACCTCCCATGCACATCCTGATTTGGGATGCCCAGTTGGCCACCGTTTCCTTGATGGTTCGCAGTTGATAAATCTGGATAGTAAGGCCGGCGTAGGCCCGACCCATTTCCTCAGTGCCTTCCTTCTCCGCATTCTCATCACCCGACATTTTCGCGGAAATCAGCGCAAATGCCTCCTGCACATGCTCGATTTGCTGGCGGGTGATGTCGTGAGCCTGGACGGCGGCCACGACTCCGGCAATCTGCTGGGCCACGTTTTCCACGCACGTCCGGAATTGCATGGGTGTCCCCGAGAGTTGAGATAGGCTGAACTCCACCGCCGACAAGGCGTTGCCCAAGTCAAGTTCAATGCGCGCCAACTCCTCCTGCAGGCGTGGGAGTTCCGCCGCCAGCACCTGCTTTGTTTCTTCGATCGCCGCTCTGCGGCCATCCGTGTGGCCCGCCAGTTCCATAGCATCCGCGGTCACCGACTTTGAGAAGTCGGCTAATTCGTGCGCGAGGTATTGGAACCCGGCGCCCACGGCGCCGAGGCGAGCCACCTCGATATTGGTAAGCACACTCAGCGCCTTGGTCTCAAAAGCAATCGCCTCCTGGCCGCGAGTTATCCGCGAGAGTTGACGCAGAAGCTCTACTTCCGTCGTCACCGTTTCCAGGATCCCAGTAGTCGCCTGCAGCCGGTCTCCAATGAAACGTCTTGTCGCGCCGCCCAGGGTTTGCACCTGCGGCAGAATGGAGCTGACACTTTCATTTTCGACGCAGCCGACCATGGCTGCCGCCAGATTCAAAATCGTGTCGGTATGGCCCGCAAGGCCCTCGAAGGTCCTCGCCACCGATTCAATCTGCCGCGTGGTAGTTTGGGACAGCGTTTGCAGCTCGCCCTTTGCCTTCTCAAGAGCGTGGACAATTTTCGTTTTGGTTTCAAGACTCATTACGACTTGTCCTGCCACGGGGCGAGTATTGCGACGTTGGGATTAGCCTCGGCCCGGCGACGGATTGAATTCGATGTCAGCCCAACGGGTGGGTTGGGCTTGGTACTGCTCCATACGGGCTGGCGGCCTCAATGCGCGTGGGCGAGTATCGCTCCCGCGACCGCCTGCAAAGGCAGGACCTTATCCACCGCGCACCGCTTAATGGCCTCCTTGGGCATACCGAAGACGACGCAAGTGGCCTCATCTTGAGCGATGGTCACTGCCCCCGCCTGTTTCATTTCCAGCATGCCGCTGGCCCCGTCATCCCCCATTCCCGTCAAGATCACTCCCACGGCGTTCTGGCCGGCGTAGCGCGCGGCGGAACGAAACAGCACATCAACCGAGGGACGATGACGGCATACCAGTGGCCCATCTTTGATGTCAACATAGTATCGAGCGCCGCTCCGCTTGAGGAGCAGGTGATGATTGCCGGGCGCGATCAGCGCCCGCCCGCGCAGAACCGTGTCGTTCGTCTCCGCCTCTTTAACCGTAATGTTGCACAGGCCGTCCAACCGGTTGGCAAAGGCGCGGGTGAACATCTCCGGCATATGCTGCACGATCACGATGCCCGGGGCATCCGGTGGAAGCACCTCCAGCAAGGTTTTAAGTGCCTCCGTTCCCCCGGTCGAGGCCCCGATTGCCACCACCTTCTCCGTTGTCTCAGCCATGGCATGGGTGGCAGGGGAGAGGATGGCATCCGCGGTCAGCTTGGGCTCGACAACACGGCCTGGCCGGAGAACACGCAACTGCGCCGCAGCCGCGGCCTTGACAGCCTGGCAGAGGGCTATTCGCGAGTCCTCCAGAAACTGTTTGCTGCCCAGGTGAGGTTTGGTAATGATATCCACCGCCCCGTACTCCAGCGCCTTGAGAGTGCTTTGCGCACCCTCCTCGGCGAGGCTCGAACAGATCACAACCGGTATCGGGTGCTGGCTCATGATCTTTTGCAGGAATGTCAGCCCATCCATACGGGGCATCTCGATATCCAGGGTGATAACATCCGGCACCTCCTCGCGCATGCGCTCAGTCGCCACGAAGGGATCGGCAGCGGTTCCCATGACCTCGATTTCCGGGTCGGTCGATAGCACTTCGCTCAGGGTCTGTCGAACTACTGCGGAGTCATCCACAATAAGGACGCGAATTCTCGCTGTATTCATTAGCTTAATCCTGCCGCTCCATCAAAACGGTTGCGGACCAACCCTGGAGCCATTGCTTGCCCATTCCCTCCGCCAGGTACCCAGGCCACGGGTAATGGATGCGGGAACCGTGAATAAACCTATCCCGCCGGCGGCTGGGGGAGAATGTGGCGTACCGAGTCAGGTCATTGGGACGGTGGAAATTCTCCTTACGCCGCGAAAACCACGGGATTGCTTCGACAGGGCAACATGGCATCATCCGTATGTATCTTCTTCAAATGCCACCCGAGAGAGCCAGCGGAGGCGGACCTCACCGGTCCCGGTGTGGAATTGAATGTTCCGACCGGAAGTTCCGCCCAGGCTTGATGCGATCACATTAAACCCCTCGGCCGGCAATACCTCAATGGCAGCTTCACAATTCTGTCTGCCCACGGTCGGGCGCAGGGGTTCCGTAGCGCTTATCGGGAGTACATCCGCACCACCAAAAAGTTTGACTTGTACCTCCGAGCGAAGCGCGCCGAGTTTGTCAAACTGACGGGCGAGGTCACGAATGACGAAATCCACGTAACGGCGGCCGTCCACCAGGGTCACGCGGGATGACGCATTGTTCGGACACCTGGGCAAAAGGGCATGGCAGAGCGCGCCGGCGCCGAGCCTCGCACTCCAGAACGTGACGCCGACGCAGGAGCCGAGAATTGTTCGGATGATCGCTGGCTCCAGAGCGAGGTACACCTCTCCTGGTTGCAAATATATCTCCGGTAGCTCGCATTCAATTTCTAGCATCGATTTTCCTGTACAGGGCCGGCGCCACCGGCGCCAAAGGGACATCCATGTCGTGCAAAGTCTCGGCGTGGCCGACGAAGGTGTAACCCCTGGGTGCAAGGTGGCGAGTCAGCTTTTGCAGGATCTTCTCCTGGGTGGGCCGATCGAAATAAATCAGCACATTCCGGCAGAAGATGATATCGGCCCTTTCGGAGAGGCCGAAGTCGGCATCCATGAAGTTCAGACGCCGAAACTCCACGAGTTGCCGCAATTCCGGAACAACCCGCAAGACCTTGGAGTCGGGATCGCGGCTACGCATAAAGTACTTTCGCCGCAGGTCTGGGGACACGGGACGAACTACTTCGTAGCTGTAGACTCCCAATTTAGCTTTTTCCAGCACAGTGGTGGAGACATCGGTAGCCAGCACCCTGAACCGAAAGCCGGGATGAGCCTGCCCATACTCATTCAGCACCATCGCCAGGGTATAAGGCTCCTCGCCGCTGGAGCAGGCGGCGCTCCAGACTAACAGTTGCCTCCCGCTCTCATTGCCCGCCATAACGTCCGGGATAGCCTTCTGCACGAGCAGATCAAAATGGGCTGCCTCCCGAAAGAAATCGGTCTTGTTTGTAGTGACAACGTCGATTAAATGAACGATCTCCTCTTTCTGGCCATGGCGCGCAAACAGATAGTCGCAGTATTGGGCATACGAGTTCAGATTCAGGCTCCGCAATCGCCGCTTGATTCGAAGCTCGAGCATCGTTTTCTTGTCCGGGCTCAGGTTGATGCCCGCCTGCTCGTAGATCAGGCGGCGAAGGCGGCCAAAATCTGCGTTCGAGATCATTTCCTCGTGACTACCCATGGAATAAACGGGGCGCGACTCAGGCCGCGCCCGCCTTTCTTAAACGACTGCCTCAGCAGCCGCTTTGCTGGTTTCCGGGACGCGGGTGGCCGCCAGTTCCTCGGCGGAAAACACCCGGTCAATATCCAGGATCATGATGAACTGGGTGTCGCGCTTCCCCATACCCTTGATAAAATCGGTCCGGATATGGGTTCCGATTCTAGGCGCCGGCTGAATCTGATCCGGCTCCAGATCGATCACTTCCTCCACGGAATCGGCCAGCGCGCCAATTACGGTCGATTCGTTGTCCAACAATACTTCCACGACCACGATACAGGTGTTCCTCGTCCTCTCCGTCTTCGACATCTCGAAACAGAGCCGGAGGTCGACGACGGGCACCACGCTACCCCGCAGGTTGATGACTCCGCTCATGAAATCGGGCGTCCTGGGGATTGCGGTGATGGTCGTAAAATCAAGAACTTCCCTCACCTTCGCGACGTCGGTAGCGAAGACCTCGTTGCCTAGTTTGAAGGTAAGATACTGCCGCGTCTCAGTGATTTCGGTAACGCTCATAATCAGCTCCTTTCGCATTCTGAAGGCAGGCGCGGACCGCCAGCGGTCCGCGCCGGAACCGGTCAGTAACGCTCGAATTCCTTGTCAAGGTCATCGCCCTTGTCCTTGAGACTGAGATTAACCCCAGCTTTGGCTGCTGGCTTCAAGGCGCCATGGCCATTCGGCTTTGAAGGCTTGCCAGGGGCGGCATCGACGTGCTTGGCCGGCTTTGCCATACTAGTTCGCACCGGCGGAGCATGGCCGTCGTCTCCGGTTCGAAAGAATCCGAGCGCGCTCACGAGCTGATCGGACTGGCCGCTCAACTCTTCCGTCGTAGAAGCCATCTCCTCAGAAGCGGAAGCATTCTGCTGAATGACCTTTTCGAGTTGCTGGAGCGCCTTGTTGATCTGTTCGGCGCCGGTATCCTGTTCTTTGCTGGCGGCGGTGATTTCCTGCACCAGTTCCGCCGTCCTCTGGATATCGGGAACCAGCTTATCAAGCATCTCGCCGGCCTTTTCCGATACCTTGACCGTCGTGCCCGAAAGCTGGTTGATCTCGCCCGCCGCTTTCTGGCTACGCTCGGCGAGTTTGCGGACTTCCGCGGCCACCACGGCAAATCCCTTGCCATGCTCACCGGCGCGTGCCGCTTCGATGGCCGCATTCAGAGCCAGCAGGTTGGTCTGACGTGCGATTTCTTCAATGATGGAGATCTTGTTGGCGATCTCTTTCATCGCTGACACCGCCTCCAGCACGGACTTGCCGCTTTCCAGCGCGTCTTTGGCCGATTTGTTGGCGATCTTGTCCGTTTGCTGGGCGTTATCGGCATTCTGTTTGATATTGGAAACCATTTGTTCCATAGAAGACGAGGCTTCCTCAGCCGAAGCTGCCTGGGCACTGGCGCCATTCGATACTTGAACCGACGCCGTGCTGATAGACTGACTGGCTGCCGCCACCTCGCCGGCGATCGTGCGGATGTCCGAAACCGTCCGCGTGAGGCCGCTCACCATCGCCCCAAAAGCCTGCATGAGTTTGTCCTGCGGGGACCGCTCCCGGATGACAACGGTCAAGTTGCCGTTCGAGATCTCCTCGGCGGCCTTGGTTATTTCATTCATGGAGACAATGAGTGTGTTCAGATTGTTCTTGATGGTGTTGAAGTCACCATGGTAGGTGTCCGTGATCTGCGATGGAACGTCCCCTTTGCTGATATGATCCACGTACTTGGCGGCGACGTTGAGTGGGGCAATGACGGCATCCAGGATAGCGTTCACGCCACGCACGATTTCGGAATAGGCGCCACGGAACTGATCGTGCTTCCCGCGTTCGGATAACTGCCCGGCGCTGGCAGCGTCGGTCAGGCGCAGCAATTCTTTCTGCAGGCTTTGGACGACGCCCGCGACATTGTTGATAGCTTGCTTCATCTTCTCGTGATCCCCCTTATAGGTCTGGGCAATCACTTCGTCGATTTTGCCGTTAGAGATTTGGGCCAGAATGCGGTTGCCTTCCCCGATGGGCAACAGGATGGCATCCAACATGGCGTTTACGCCGCGCACAATCTCTGCGTACGCGCCTTGGAACTGCTCAGGCTTCCCGCGGTCAGAGAGTTGCCCTTCCTTGGAAGCGTCGGTCAGGCGCACCAATTCCTTCTGCAGACCCTGCAGGACGCCAGCGACATTGTTGATAGCCTGCTTCATTTTTTCGTGATCACCCTTGTAAGTATGGGCAATCACTTCGTCGATCTTGCCGTTGGAGATTTGAGCAAGGATGCGGTTGCCTTCCCCGATGGGCAGCAGGATGGCATCCAGCATGGTGTTCACCCCGCGTACAATCTCGGCGTACGCACCTTGGAATTGCTCCGACTTTCCGCGCTCAGAGAGTTGGCCTTCCTTGGAGGCATCGGTCAGGTGCACCAATTCCTTCTGCAGGCCCAGTAGGACGCGGGCGACATTGTTGATTGCCTGCTTCATCTTTTCGTGGTCGCCCTTGTAAGTCTGGGCAATTAATTCGTCAATCTTGCCGTTGGAAATTTGAGCAAGGATGCGGTTCCCTTCCCCGATGGGTAGCAGAATGGCATCCAACATGGCGTTCACGCCGCGGACAATTTCGGCATACGCACCTTGGAACTGCTCCGGCTTTCCGCGATCAGAGAGTTGGCCTTCCTTGGAAGCGTCGGTCAGCCGCACTAGTTCCTTTTGCAGGCCCTGGAGGACTCCGGCAACATTGTTGATCGCCTGCTTCATCTT
>Ga0182030_10018743_pt1 | contig 13244 bp, 12 predicted proteins | sample 812S3MmetaG_FD_121299 | JGI IMG/M metagenome (GOLD analysis project Ga0182030, IMG submission 121299) | Permafrost microbial communities from Stordalen Mire, Sweden - 812S3M metaG (Illumina Assembly) | ecosystem: Environmental > Terrestrial > Soil > Wetlands > Permafrost | place: Sweden... | reverse complement strand
GATTCACACCGGGTCGCACTCCGCGCCGCGCCTATTCGGGCATGAGATGGCGGGGACGATCGTCAAGGTGGGTGAGGCGGTTACGCGTTTCGAGGTGGGCGAGCGGGTGATGGTGTTCCATCACGTTCCGTGCGGCGAGTGCTACTATTGCCGCAAGCAGACGCCGGCGCAATGTCCGCTCTACAAGAAAGTGGGCGTGACGGCAGGCTTTGAACCCTCCGGCGGCGGCTTTGCGGAGTACATTCGGGTGATGGACTTTGTGGTAGCAAACCGCGGCGTGGTGCGAATTCCCGATTGGGTCCCGTTTGAGCAGGCCGCGTTTGTGGAACCAGTGAACACCGTTCTGAAGGGCGTGAAGCTGCTGAACCTGGCCCCGGACGATACCGTGCTGGTGATTGGGCAGGGTCCGATCGGGCTGATGTGGGCTGCGCTCTCTCGCCGCACCGGGGCGCGGGTGCTCACCTCCGACCTGTATCCCGAGCGCCACGCAATTGCAGCCCGCTTCGGGCTCAGGAACCCCATCCACGCCGGGACGGAGAACGTGATCGAGCGGGTATTGCAAGAGACCGAAGGGCGCGGCGCGGACGCGGTGGTTCTGGCCGTGGGCGGCAATGCGCTCATCAAGACCGCAATGGCCGCGGTAAGGCCCGGCGGCAAGGTGATGCTGTTTGCCCAGACACAGCACGGCGAAGCCACATTTGATCCAGGGGCGGTGTGCGTGGACGAGAAGACGCTGCTGGGCTCATACTCGTCCTCGTTCCCTATTCTGGACGAAGTGACGGACCTGGTTTTCTCGGGCTATCGCAATGGATTCGATTTGACACAGTTGATTTCACACCGCTTTCCGATTGAGCAGTCGGTTGCGGCCATCGAAATTGCATCTCACCCACAGGCCGACTCTATGAAGATTATGATTGAGCCAGGGTCGGGCTCAGCCGCGGGGGCACAGTAGGAGGAGCTTGATGGCGACAACCATGAAGGCCGCAATCCTCCACGGACGCGAAGATATTCGCATCGAGCGGGTTCCTGTGCCCGAGGTGGCCCCGGGCGAGCTGGTTGTGAGCGTGGGCGCCGCGCTGACCTGCGGAACAGATCTGAAGGTATTCCGGCGGGGCTATCATGCGCGCATGATTGTGCCGCCGGCGCTGTTTGGTCACGAGCTGGCGGGCACCGTTGTTGAGGCGGGCCAGGGCGTAACCGGCTTTGCCCCGGGCGACCGGGTGGTGGCGCTGAACTCCGCGCCTTGCGGCCAGTGCTTCTTTTGCGCGCGCGGCCAGGAAAATCTTTGCGACGACCTGCTGTTCAACAATGGCGCATATGCTGAGTTTATCCGCATTCCGGCGCGCATCGTAGCCAAGAATACGCTGCATGTCCCCGACCACGTGCCGCTGGAGCACGCCGCCCTGACCGAGCCGCTGGCCTGCGCGGTGCATGGATTTGAGGATTCGCGCCCACGTTCGGAAGACACCGTGGCGGTGATCGGAGGCGGCCCTCTGGGGCTGATGATTCTGCATGTGGCCGCGCTGGCTGGATGCAGAGTGATTGCCATTGTGAAGCACGATGGCCAGGTGGAAGCCGCGCGGCATCTGGGTGCGGCGCATGTGGTACAGACGACCAATATCCGCAAGGCCATTCGCGAGACCCGCGCCCTTACCGAGAAGAACAGGGGAGTCGACATCGCAATTGAAGCAGTGGGTGTTCCGGACGCATGGCAGGAGGCCGTGGAACTGGTGCGCAAGGGCGGCACGGTGAATTTCTTCGGCGGTTGCGCCCTGGGTACTCATGTCACACTGGACACCAATCGCATCCATTACAGCGACATCAGGCTGCGCTCCACGTTTCATCACACTCCCGCCATGTGCCGCAAGGCGCTGGATCTGATTGCGGGCGGACGCTTCGAGGCGGCAGCATTTATCACAGGCCACGCGCACCTTTACGAACTGAACCGCGTGTTTGAGAAGCTGATGAACCGGAGCAGCGAGATCAAGACCGCTATTGTGCCTTGAGGTGAACCTATGACCACACTGGCAACCGAGCAACCGGGCAGCGAGGCGGGACGGCCTGAAACTGAAGGCCAGGATATGGAAGCGCTGTTCAACCAGGCTTTAGTCGACCGCGGTTGGGCCACGCTACCGGACAGCTATCGCATCCCCGAGGTGGCGCCCACTCTGGACCAGGCGCGTGCTTATTGCCGGCGGCTGGCCGAAACGCACTACGAGAATTTTCATGTTGCCACGTGGTTCCTTCCCAAGGCTCTGCGCCCGCATTTTCACGCCATCTACGCCTACTGCCGCATCTCAGACGATTTGGGCGACGAGGTAGGGGACCCGGACGTAGCTCTGGCGCTGCTGGGCCGCTGGGGCGCGGAGCTGGACGCCTGCTATGAGGGTAATGCGCGCCATCCCGTGTTTGTGGCGCTCAGGGAGACGATCCGCGACTGCGGCATACCGAAGCAGCTGTTTGCCGACCTGCTGACGGCCTTTCGCCAGGACCAGACGGTTACGCGCTACGACACCATGGAAGATGTGCTGGCCTATTGCCGTTATTCGGCGAATCCGGTGGGACGGCTGGTGCTTTATGCGTGCGGCGAAGCCGGGGACGGGCAAATTGAGGAAAAGTTCCGGCTTTCCGACCTGACTTGCACGGCGCTGCAACTGGCCAATTTCTGGCAGGATGTGGGACCAGACTTCGCCCGCGGACGCATTTATTTGCCGCAGAAGGACATGGGCTTCTTCAAGGTGAATGATACGATTGTTGCCGAAGCGATTGCCACGCCGGAGTTTCGCGGGCTGATTCGCTGCGAGGTGGACTATACGCGAGCACTGTTTGAAGAAGGACTCCCGTTGATCGGCATGGTAAATCGTGAATTGGCGGTGGACCTGGATCTTTTCAGCCGCGGCGGCCTGGAGATTCTGCGGGCAATCGAGCAGCGGGACTACGACGTAGTGAGCGCCCGTCCGGCGATCTCAAAGAGCACCAAGCTCAGACTCGCGATCCGCGCAGCCGGCGGCAAGCTGCTGCCGTTTCTCAGCCTGGGCGGACGCCGCGCAAAGAAGGCGGCTTGACGCGCGAACCCACATTGCACCCGCTCACGCTGGAAGGGGCCTACAAAGCTTGCCGGGCCATTGCCAAACGCGAAGCGAAGAACTTCTACTATGCCTTCATCGCGCTGCCCGAGCCCCGGCGCAACGCCATCTGCGCCGTTTATGCCTTCATGCGGCGGGCCGACGATCTGGCCGACGACGAGAGCTTTTCGCTGGATCAGCGCCGCACCAATCTGGAGGCGTGGCTCGGGGAATGGCGGGCAGTTTGCGCGGGCGGCGACACCGGCGATCCCGTCTTTCTCGCGGTGCGCGACGCCACCGAGCACTTCGGCATTCCGCTGGGCCTGCTGGATGAACTGGTTACCGGCGTCACGATGGATCTGAAGAAAACGGCAGTCGACTCGCCGGATACTTATGAAACCTTTGCCGATCTTTACCGATACTGTTACCTGGTGGCCTCGGTGGTGGGCCTGGTATGTATAAGAATCTTCGGCTACCGTGATCCCTGGGCGGAAAAGCTGGCCGAGAAGACGGGGATTGCATTCCAACTCACAAATATACTGCGCGACGTGGACGAGGATGCCCAGCGCAATCGCGTCTATCTTCCGCTTGAGGATCTGTCGGCTCATGGGGTAACAGTGAACGACTTGCTCAAACACAAAAAGGGAACGCCGCCGGCGGCCAACGAACGCGCGCTGCTCAGGACAACTGCGGCCCGCGCGGAAAAGTACTATGAGTCCGCGCAGTTGTTGCTGCCGCTCATCGATAGCGAGAGCCGGCCGGCGATGTGGGTGCTGGTGCGGATTTATCATGCGCTGCTGAAGCGGATTGAAGCCGCGGACTACGATGTGTTTTCGCGGCGGGTCAGCGTGCCTACCGTACTGAAACTGCGCATTCTGGCAGGCGGAATGGCTCGCATGGCCTGGGCAAGGTTTGCGGGTTGAGCGGCTCGGCACATCTGTCGGAGCGGACCGTCACAGTCATTGGCGGCGGTGTTGCCGGCATGTGCGCTGCCTGCGCACTGGCCGAAGCCGGCCTGCGCGTGCAACTTGTGGAGCGGCGCGGATACCTTGGCGGGCGGGCTAGTTCCTACCTGCATCCCGGCGTCAACGAGGTCATCGATAACTGCCAGCATGTGCTCTTCGGCTGCTGCACAAATCTTGTCGGCTTCTATCGGCGCATCGGAGTCGCGGACCAAATCCACTGGACCAGCGACATGACAATGATCGAGCCGGGCGGAAGGCGATCTGTGCTCGGGCCGTCATGGCTGCCCGCGCCTCTTCACGGCCTGCCGCGGTTGCTCGCAGCGCACGCTTTCTCGTTTGCCGACAAGCTGGCGTTGGGCCGGGCGTTCAGCGCGCTGATGCGGCCGGTGCCGGGCAAGTCCACGGAGAATCTTGGCGCGTGGCTCAGGCGCAACGGCCAGACTCAGGGCGCGCTCGATCGCTTCTGGCGCCTGGTGATTGCCAGCGCGCTGAATGCGGATATCGATTCCATTTCCCTGGTCTATGCGGCCAAGGTGATCCGCGAGTTGTTCATGAACTCGGCGTTTGCCGGCAGCATGGGGATGAGCTCCGTGCCGCTGAGCCAGCTCTACGCCGGGGCTTTGGAGTTCCTTGAAGCCCGCGGGTCGAGCGGCATGCTCAATACCAATGTCGAGGCGCCGGCCTGGGACGAAGAGACATCGCAATGGACACTCCCCACGCGCAACGGCCACTTGATTTCGGACTTCCTGGTGCTTGCGCTGCCCTTTGAGGCAGCCGGCAAGCTGCTGCCGCACATGCCGCCCGACGATGGGGCCGATGCACTCGCGGCTCAGCTTGAGCGCCACCAGCATTGGCCCATTTGCAGCGTGCATCTGTGGTTCGACCGCGAGATTACCGACCTCGACCACGCCGTGCTGCTGGACCGCGAGATCCATTGGATGTACAACAAGAGCCGTCTGCAGCCTTGGCGAAAGGACAATGGAAGTTACCTTGAGCTGGTAGTCAGCGCATCGCGTGAGTTCGCCCAACTGAACCGCGAGCAGGCGATCAACCTGGCAGTGAAGGAACTTGCAGAGTTCTTTCCCGCGGTCTCGACGGCGAAGCTCGAAAAGGCCGCGCTGGTCAAGGAGATGCGCGCCACGTTCGGCGTGCCTCCGGGCATCGATTCCTCGCGGCCAACATCCATCTCACCTTGGCCCAACTGCTTCCTCGCCGGCGACTGGACCGCAACCGGCTGGCCATCCACGATGGAGAGCGCGGCCCGGTCGGGCCATCTGGCGGCCGAGGCACTTTGCTTGAGCATTGGCGACCCGCGTCAATTCCTGAACCCGGACATGAAGCCAGAGGGACTGATGCGATTCATCGGATAGATCAAGCCTCGGCCAGCCGGCGCAAGGCGGCCGCAGATCCTTCGACTCCCTGCGCTTCGCTATGGCCGCTCCTGATGAACGGGGTGATTGAGGGTTGTGGTCTCCCACTCATTCGCAAGAAGCACGCGAATGAATGGGGCACGGTGCGTTTTAGGTTCATTCACGGCGTAACTCGCTGCGCGAGTCATGATGCTCAGGATGACAGCGATTTGCATGAGCTGAAAGCTAGCAGCTGCAAGCTGTCTTTTTCAATGCGCCAAAAAATAAACACCAACACAAACCAGCACCGCTGCAGTCCAGCGCCGGCGGTCGACATTCTCTTTGAGGAAGAACTTGCCGGCGATGGCGTTGGTGACAAGCGTGAGCGATGCGGTTGCCGGTCCGGCCAAGCTCAGGTTGAGGTGATTGAGTGTGAAGAGCAGCGAGAAGAAGGCCAGCGCCAGAAAGATCAGGCCCGCAAAAAACAGCGGGCAGGTAACAACCGCGCGAATGGCGCCCTTCAAGCCAGAGTGGGCACGAATCTCATCCAGATCGCCAATGGATTTCATCGCCGCGGCTGTCAAAACTTCGCCTACCGTCGAACAAAGCACGACAGCGGCGATTACCGCAGTTGCGAACCAGAATCCTGGCTGAACTTGAGGGAAGGGAATCGTCATAGCACCTGCTCCTTCAATTCAGCCGGTTCGGCCTTCTCGGCGAGTGCAGGGCCTTCGGTCGCCGGCCTCACCGTCAACGATGGTCCCCGTGCCACGTATCCCACGCCCACGGTAATCAGGACAACGCCGAGCCAGCGCTGGAACGAGATATTCTCATGCAACCAGAAGCGCGAAAGCAGTTCGACAAACACATTTCCCATGGCCGTAGCTGGAAGAATATAGGTAAGATCGGCCCACGATAATGCCGTAAGATAGCTGGCGAAAAAGCAAATAAGAAATGCAATGCCGAGCGCAACCCAGGGAGTGAAGACCGCGGCAATGAGTGTTAATGGGTGGGCGAGCGAGATGGGCGGGAGATGGGTCATGCCCCGAGATAAACAACTGTCGCCCAGCGGCGTGCACACTGAGACCAGGCCCAGGATCATGTATTGGCGCGGAGTGAGTCGTGGGTGGGGCATCTAAAGTTGACGAATCTCCGATCAGGACGAAACCATCCCGTAATTACTTTACGGCGTGGGGCATAAGGTTTAAATCAGGTGAAGCAAAACAACTAGGGCGGACGCTTTGGCGTCCGCCCCTTAGAGTTTGTGCGTGTGCCGGACCTACGCTCCCGCTTTTGCCGGGGTCGTGGGGTCGGGGTGATGGCTGCGCGCGACTTTGACCATCTTGTTGCGCTGCGCGCGGAGCTTCATGAAGGCTTTCGCCTCGACGTAAAGCCGGGGCAAGTCGCGATTCACAAATGCCTTCCAAACCACGCGGAATGCGGCTTTTGGCCGGAAGTAATACTCGTCGTAGAACTTGTGCACCATCTCCATCACATAGTCGGTGGGCAGGCCGGGATACTCGATGTGCGCCATCTGATGTCCGCCGCCATCTTCCATGCGCTCATTGGTGATGAAGCCGTTGGCCTTGGCGTAGTCGTAAAACTCAGTCCCCGGGTAGGCGTGGGCGATCGATACCTGGATCGTTTCGCAGTCCAGGCCCTTGGCAAAGTTGATGGTGTTCCAGATCGACTCTTTGGTTTCCCCAGGCAGGCCGAGGATGAAGTCGGCGTGGATGGTGAGACCCAGGTCGTGGCAGTCCTTGACAAAAGCGCGCGCGCGCTCCACGGTGGCGCCCTTCTTGATGTTCTTCAGGATCTGCGGATCGCCGGACTCGAAGCCGACGATGAGCAGCCGGCAGCCGGCTTCCCGCATGGCCTTCAGCGTGTCGCGGTCGGTGGTTACGCGCGATGTGCAACTCCACGTAATGCCCAGCGGCTTCAGCTTCTCACACAACTCGATGGTGCGCCCTTTTTGAATGTTGAAGGTGTCGTCGTCGAAGAAGAACTCCTTCACGTGGGGGAAGTTCTCCTTGGCCCACTTGAGTTCCGCCGCCACGTCGTCGGTAGACCGCTTGCGCCAGGCGTGACCGCTCAGGGTCTGCGGCCATAGGCAGAACGTGCACTGCGCCGGGCAGCCGCGCGTGGAGTAAAGCGCGATGTAGGGATGCAGCAGGAAGGGGACGCTGTATCGCGTAACGTCCATATCCCGCTTGTAGATTTTGGTGGCCCAGGGCATCGCGTCCAGGTCTTCAATCTGCGGCCTGTCGGGGTTGTGAACGATTTTGCTGTCGAGCTTGTAGCTGATGCCAAGAATCTCGCTCAGCGGCTTGCCTTGCGCAAACTCCACCACGGAGTAGTCAAACTCGCGGCGGCATATAAAGTCCAGCACTGGGCACTCGTTGAGGGCGCGATCCGGGTCGGTGGTCACCGGCGGCCCCACAAAGGCGATGCGAATGGACGGGTTAGCCGCCTTGATGGCCTCGGCCAGGCGCTGATCGCCGGCCCAGCCCACCGTCGAGGTAAACAGCACCAGGAACTCAAAGTCCTTGCAGATCTTGATGGTTTCGTCGGCGGAGACGTGGTGCGGGGGCGCGTCCAGCACACGCGAGCCCTCCAGCAGGCCGGCCGGGTAGGTGAGCCACACTGGGTACCAGTAGGATTCAATCTCGCGCGTAGCCGGCCAGCGCGAGCTAGCGCCACCGTCAAAGTTCTTGAACGAGGGCGGATTCAGGAGAAGTGTTTTCAGAGGCATTGACATTACTTCCATTCTATCATTCCGGCGGTTTTCCGGCGGTTTTCTTTAGCACCGAACTTACTTTCCGTGCAGTTCGTTCAACCAGTCTTCCATATGGCCCAGCGCGCGCAGCAACTCCAGCCGGGCCTTGGCAAGGTCGAGTCCGGCGTCCAGCGAATCCTGATACTTTTGACGCTCGTCGATGCGAGCCAACTGCTCGGCCTTGGGATTCGGCTGCGGCTGAGAGCCCTGCCCACTTCCCGAACCGTTGCCCAACTCCATTTCAGCCACCACGGTCTTGAGCTGCTCGCCGGCGATCTGTTGCTTTAAACTCGCGATCTCCGCCAGGGCATCCAACTCGCGCAGGCTTCCGGTGAGCGAGGCAATCTGAATGTCGTTCTGCTGCTGAGCCTGCTCCGCCTCCACCTTGGCGCGGAGAGCTTCGGCCGCGGTTTGTTTGGCCTTGGCGCGAAGGGCAAAGTCAAAAAACGGAAGAGAGATCTGGAGGCCGAAGCTGACGTTGTTGGGGGTGAAGTTCTTGTAGTAGGTGCTGTAGCTGTTCAATTCGTTCGAGTCGTAGTTGTAAACCGCCCCGAATCCGATCAGGGGACGGCGCCAGGCCAGGTCGTCGCCGTGAGCCTGGAACTGCCTGGAGCGCGCGATCGCACTGGCGGCCTCAGCGCTGTAAAGCTTCCGGGGAGCTTCATCGGCGGTGATGGCGGGGATCTCCGGGATGCTTGCGTGGTCGGGGAGGATCGATCCGGACGGCAAGCCGGTGAGGACGTCAAGCTGCTTGGCCAGCTTTGCGGATCGAGTCTCCAGATGAAGGCGCTGGAGCTTGATTTGCGCGGCTTTAAGGCGCGTCTGAAGCAGGTCAAGATCGGAGTCGACACCGGCCTCGGCCCGTTGTTGCTGGATCGAGAGCAGTTCGCCGGTGAAAACCTCCTGCTGGCGCGCTGCTTCGAGTTCGCGACCCACCGTGTCGAGCTCAATGTAGGTGCTGGAGGCGTCCAGAGCAACCTGCTCCCAAGCATCCTTGAGGGTAAGGTTGGCGGCCTCAAGGCCGGCGCGGGCAGCCTTGGTATATTGGCGCTGCGAGAAGCTCAGAACCAGCGACTGCATGGTGGCGCTTCCCACCGAGGGCTGGCCGGTGGGGAAGCCGTAAGAGTAGCCGACCGTGGAACCGATCACGAAATTGGGAATATAGGCATCATGGATTTGCGCCAGCGCCCCCTGCGCCTTTTCGACGTCAGCCTCGGCCAGCTTCACGGTGCTGGAGTTGCGCTGGGCCAGGTCAACCACCGTGGCCAGCGAAACCTGCGCCGGCAAAACAACGGGCGCAGCCCAAATCGCCAACCCCATTAGGAGCATCTTGATTCGCATCGGCGAGTTAAGCCTCGAATGAACGCTCCGTCCGATCCACAAATGCTCCGTGCCCCATACATTCGCTTTGCCGGGGCCCCACGGACAGGTCTTCGTCCGTGGGGTGGTCAGGTGAATGGCTGGGAGACCACAAAGCTCAACCACCCCGTTCATAAGCAGGTAAGCCCAGCCAATGCGCGGTTTGTGTACCAATCTCACCTGACCTATACCCATCAATGTTTCGCATCCTGGCTCGGCTTGAATTCGTGCGCCAGCGCCAAAGCCTGTGCCCGTTCCTGGCTCGCGGCCGAGGGGTCGCCAAGCTGGTCCTTCAACCGCGCCAACCGGTTCAGCGCTATGAACGCCGGCGCATCTTCCGATTTTGACGAACCGGCCAGGTAATCCTCCAGCATCTTTGCCGCCAGCGCCGGGTCGCGGTTGGCCTTGGTCAGCACCGAGGCTCCATCGTAAAGCGCAACCCCCGCGTGCTTATCCCGCGCAGCGGCGGTAACAATGCTGTGCACCGCGGAATCCATGTCAGCCCACCGTTCGCGCTCGCGATAAAAACCTGCCAGCGTAACCCATTGGAAAGCGGGATGCGCGCCCGCTGCAATCGCCTGTTTGAACTCCCGCTCCGCCGTTCCGTAGTCCTTGCTGCCATCGGCCATGCGGCCCCGCAGTTCATGGGCGCGCCCTGCGTCCACCTTGTCCAGTTGCGCTGCAATTCCCGCTGCCTTGTCCGTGCCGCCGCCCACCACCCCAGGGGCTTCTTTGTAAAACTCGCCCAGGTCGGCAAGCGCGTCGGCGTTGCGCGGGTTCAGCCGCACAGCCTCTTCAAACTCCGACCGGACGCGCTTGGCCAGCGAATACGCGCTCAGGAACGAGGCGCGATCCGCTTTCTCGCCGAGGGCGCGACCGAGCCACAGATGGTAGTCGGAGTTCTGACCATCCAGGCGAACGGCCTCCTCGCACTCTTTGATCGCCTCATCCCACTGCTGCAGCGTGTAATGCACGCGGCACTCCAGGTTCAGCGCCTCGGCCTGGCCGGCTCCACCGGTTGCAAGCGGCTGCAGAAAGAACAGCGCTGTGTCCGCTTCGCCGGCCTGCAAGGCCGCATTGGCATCGGCCAGTGAAGCTTTCTTGGTCGTCTTCTGGTACGACCCCCGCGGGACCTGCGCCCACACGGCAGCCGCAAGGGCCGCCCCCAGCAACCCCGCCGGCAATGCCCGTGCAATATTTGGCAGCGGACTCACGGTACAACCTTGATTGGTATGCCCTCCTGCAAGGGCAGGCCGTTGGTTGTGCCGGTTGCCACCCAATCTCCCTCGTTGAGTCCGGAGAGAATGGGCGCCTGGGTCAAATTGGGAACTCCTATTGTAACCGGGTTGCGCACCAGGGTTTTCCCGTCGATCACCTTGTAGACATACGGATTGCCATTCTCCACGTGGAGCGCTTCCCGAGGCACGCTGAGGGCATTTTCCTGGCTGGAGGTGGTCACGGTGACCGTCACGTTGGTATCGGGAAGCAAATCGGTGTCCAGGTCATCCACCTGCACCAGCACCTCTCCCACGGTACGCGTGCCGTAGACAATGACGGTGACAGGCGTGCGAATAATATGTCCGCGCCACACGCGGTTGGGCTTGCCTTTCCACTGGATCTGGATCTTCTGCCCGACGGCCAACTGGCCGATATCGGGCTCGTCGAAGTAGGCCCGCACGCGCTCATGGTGCAGGTCGGCCAATTGCAGTAGCAGCTTGCCTTCTTCCACAAATTCCGTGCGCCCGGCATCGACGCTGTAGATCGTTCCCGCCACTTGCGCCCGCGGCGTTGTTTTGGCCAGCACTTCCCTGGCCACTGCAAGATTCGCTTCAGCGTCGGCAAGCTCAGCCTGCGCGCGCGCGACCTCGGCCGGGGAGTAGCGGCTGCTCGAACTTTGCTGCGAGGCGTGAAGGCTGGCTTCGGCGCTGTCGAGCCGCTGCTGAGCAGCCGCCACCTCGGCGGGCGAGGCTGCGCCAGTGGACTTCAGCCTCGTGAGCGCGTCAACATCCCGCCGGGCCTGATCGCGCTCCAGGCGGGCGCGGGCAATGTCTGCCGCGGAAGCCTGCCGCTCCTGCTGCGTTCCGTTGTGCGTAGCCGCTTCTACCGCGGCCTGGGCTGCTTTCACGCCGCTCTCGGCCGTGGCCACCCGGGCCCGCGCCTGCGTGTCGTCCAACTGCATCAGCACCTTGCCGGCCGGCACCTGGTCCCCGGGTTGCACGTAGACCGCAAGAACTGTGGTCGCGATGGGGCTGTGCACTTCGTAGTTCTTCTCCGGCTCAACCAGGCCGTTGGTGCTGATGGTGTTGATCAACTCCCGGTGCATTGCCTGCACCTCGCGCACCGGCAGGCGATCGCGCGTGAGGTATCGCGTGGCAAGAAAGACGAAGATGATAACAATTGCGGCCCCCAGCCAAAGCCAGCGACGGCCCGTTTGCACTTTCTCTTCAGGCATATACCCAACCAGAGTCAGTATATAAGACTCAAAAACAGCCCCAACGAAGCAGAAAAATGCATTGGCGGGAGCAACACAAGCCAACTTTCAGCCCGGACAGGGAGTCCTCGTACAATATCGATATGGCACTTGAACCGCGCTACACCGACGAACACGCCAAGGCCGGCCTCGATTTCCCCTTCCCGGCCATCGAAACCTGGCAAAACCAGTTTCCGGGCTACGAGATTCTCATCGACGATCCCGAGCTGACCTCGGTATGCCCCAAAACCGGCCTGCCCGACTTCGGCGTGCTCACCATCCGCTACATGCCCCGCGAGCGCTGCCTCGAGCTCAAGTCGCTCAAAGAGTATCTGTTCAGCTACCGCAACCTCGGCATATTTCAGGAAAACATAGTGAACCAGGTGCTGGAAGACGTGGTGAAGGCTACCGACCCGGTGTGGGCTGTGGTGCGAGGCGAGTTCCGCCCGCGCGGCGGCATCGGGACCACCGTGGAGGCGCGCTGGCCAAGGCCGTCGGCGTGAACCCACCAAGCCGTTGGGCCTTCCATAGCCCGCTGTGATATTCGTGTAAGCTCCCGCAGCTTTTGCGGGGTCGACCTCCTTGCCAATCTCGCCTCAGCCGCTCCGCGCCCGCGCCAACCCCGCCCTGGGGACACTTGTGCTGCTCATCGGCCTTAACCTGCTCAACTACATTGACCGCTACATCCTGCCCGGCGAAGTCTCGCTCATCCAGCGCGAGTTCCACTCCAGCGACGCCCAAATTGGGGCCCTGACCACCGCGCTGTTTGTCACCTATATGATTGCCGCGCCGCTCACCGGCTGGCTCGGCGACCGCTTTCGCCGCAAGCCCCTCATCATTGCCGGTGCAGTGCTCTGGAGCCTGGCCACCCTGGCCACGGCCTGGGTCCACGACTACCGGACCCTCTTCCTTCGCCATGCGTTGGTAGGTGTGGGCGAGGCCACCTTCGGCATCTTTGCCCCCGCCGTGCTGGCCGACTTCTATCCCGAGCGCGATCGCAACCGCATCCTGTCTATCTTCTATACGGCCATTCCCGTAGGCGCGGCGCTCGGCTACGTTGCAGGAGGGCAAATGGGCAGCCTCTGGGGCTGGCGTGCGCCGTTTTTCATCTGCGCCATTCCCGGCCTCGTCATAGCGGCGCTTTACGGTTGGATCGGCCGAGAGCCGCAGCGTGGCGCCAGCGACCACGTCAAGCCGACCCTGAATCGCACCACATTTCTGGGCCTGTTCAGCAACGGCGCGTTTCTGACCGCCACCTTT
>Ga0182030_10018741_pt1 | contig 13245 bp, 15 predicted proteins | sample 812S3MmetaG_FD_121299 | JGI IMG/M metagenome (GOLD analysis project Ga0182030, IMG submission 121299) | Permafrost microbial communities from Stordalen Mire, Sweden - 812S3M metaG (Illumina Assembly) | ecosystem: Environmental > Terrestrial > Soil > Wetlands > Permafrost | place: Sweden... | reverse complement strand
GACAGCACAGTGAAGACGGACGGCGAGCAGCATAGATTTGAGGTTCAGGTCTGGCTCGGCGAGGTTAGCCCGACGGCGGTGCGAGTGCAGCTTTACGCTGATGGCGCCCTGGGCGGACCTCCCGAGCGCCACGAGATGACGCGCGTCCACGAGTTGGTCGGACATCCCGGAGGTGTGTACAGCGTGGCTGTACCGGCTAACCGCGCGCCCGAGGATTACACGGCGCGTGTCATACCGCGCCGTGACGGCGTCGCGATCCCGCTAGAAGACGCGCGGATTCTCTGGCAGCGATGATGCGAGCGACGGATTGACAAGGTGCGGGACCCGGCCACGAGCACCTGCCTGTTTCTGGATATCGGCGGCGTCCTGCTTACCGATGGGTGGGGTCGTCATGCCCGCGAACGGGCCGCGGCCACTTTCAACCGTGAATTGGCCGAGATGGAGGAGCGCCACCGTCTGATCTGGGATACCTACCAGATGGGGAGGATCACGCTCGATAGGTACTTGGACAGGGTGATCTTCTGCCGGAAGCGGCCGTTTACCAGGGCGCAGTTTCGACAATTCATATTCGACCAATCGAGACCTCACAGCGAGATGCTCGATCTGATAACCCAGCTAAAGCGCTCGCACGGGCTGAAGATCGCCGTGGTCAGTAATGAGGGACGCGAATTGAATGCGTGTCGCATTCGACGCTTCAAGCTGGACAAGCTCGTCGATTGCTTCATTTCCTCCTGCTTCGTCCATCGCCTCAAGCCCGACCCGGACATTTTCAGGCTGGCACTGGATATCGCGCAGGTGTCCGTGCAACAGGTCGTCTACATCGAAAATACCGCAATGTTCGTGGAGATCGCCGAAGGCCTCGGCATCCGAGGCATCCTGCACACGGACTGCCGCTCAACGCGCCTAAAGCTTGCTGAGATGGGATTGTCACAGATCAAAAGCGATCCCTCATGAGACCATTAACCTTGGCAGCTTCCCGATCAGTTAAGCGCCGGGCCGCGGGTTCACGCGGAGGATGATCGCAAGAACTCTGGCTCCGCGCCGATTCACAGAAGGCATCAAATGAAAACTTGGAGCGAGTGTCGGCCAAATACTGCCCCCGCAACCAATAGATGCGGCGAACGTCCAAGTTTAAGGTGTCTACGGAATAAGTCGGTTGCGGGGGCCTGCATGTAGGTTATTTAGGAGTCTGATCGCCGCTCCCGAAAACAATCGTGGAATTATTTTTGCTCGTCTTAAGCCTGCTTGGACCGACCGCGAACCTACCCGGGGACGAACATCCGCACTGCGGCCGCGCCCAGGCCCTCTCGGCCTGAAGCTACGCAATTGCGCTTCAAAAATGCCGAGTTCCTGTTGAAAATCCGGTTGCCGCGCTGATCGCGCGCCGTCTTGGCGATACTTCGATGTCCTCAGTACGCGATGACTTCAGTGGTTTGCGTTTCGTCGTGCAAGAGGGGAGGCTTGTGGCCCCCTCTTGCAACCCTCAAATCTGCAGACCCATTTGGTCGATCACCTGCGTGACGCCGGGTGCCGACCATGCCGCGTTCTCGATCGCCAAGCGCTCGCTCCAAGAACGGACGAGGCCGCTGATGGTCACTTTGCCGCCGTCGATTGAAATGCCCACCTTATCGGCCTCCACGTCGGCTTGGCGCTCCAGCGCCGCCTTGATCTTTTCCCGAAGCTGCTCGGATTCGTCGATGGGCTCGACGACCGGTTTGATCACGATCGTATTGATGACGCCAACCACACCCGACAACTGGCGAATTCCCGTTTCCACGCGGTCCTTCAGATATTGCCACTCGACCTCGCCAGATAGCGTGACGACACCGTGCTCGACCATGACGGTAATCCGCTCGTGCGGGATCACGACACTCCAACGAAGTATGCTCAGCGCCCGCTTGGCGATTTCGTCATCCTCATTCCCGTCGATCGCGGGAATCCGGACTTCGATTTCCTGTACGATCGCGCCAACGCCCCTAACACACCTCGCAGCATCCTCCGCGGCGCGCTTTTCGGCATAACTCTGGACATGACCCGTCAACGTCACGACGCCGTTGCTCGCCGTGACGCCGATGTGACTCGCTTCGACGCTCGGCTCCCACTGAAGTTCGTCGAGAACCGCTTGCTGTAACTGTATGTCATTCATCATGACATCCTCCTGTAATGAATTCATGAGCAGTCATGGACTATAATGAAACCCCCGGCGGCGGCTTTGATTCACGTCAACATCGGCCCCCCGCGCTGAATCGCTCACGCGTTACCGGACGCGAACTGCGGTCGATCGAAATCAATGCCGGACCCCCGGCAGCGCATCTTTAACCTTGGATCGCTGATCACTTTATTGGCCACCCTCTAGATTTTGGCGCAATAGAATGCGTCCAGTACCGCGCCAAAACCGGACACTGTTTGCATACCTGAACCGACGAGCCCGCCATCAATAGTTGGATGGACAAAAAAATCCTTGGCATTTGCGGAATTTAAACTGCCGCCAAATATAATGGATGTCGCCTGCCCAAAACCTGATCCAAAAATTTCATCGAGTAGCCTGCGTACGGCACCGTGAGTCGCAACAGCGTCCTCTGGCTTCAAAGTAAGATTTGAGGCGGCGGTACTGATCGCCCACATCGGTTCATATGCCACTATTGTTCTGGAGGGATGCGGCTCCATTGCGCTCATTTTGAACGCCGCAAGGAGAGAACAAAGCTGACCTCTTACAACATCGACAGTAGATTTGCTTTGCCTTTGCTCAAGCGTTTCTCCCACGCAGAGAATTGGGGTAATTGACGCCGACAGAAGCGCGGATAATCTACGGCTTATTATTTCCTCGGTTTCGCCGAGATAGAGGCGACGCTCCGAATGACCCACTATGCAGTATGCAATCGAAAACACCTTGAGATCCCTTACCGAAAGCTCCCCCGTGAGAGAGTAGGAAGCTGTCCAGCCGCAGGTTTGCGCCGCGATGGCGAGCTCGCCTTTGCACGCACTGGTCCAAGCCATGGCGGCAGCCGACGGACATATTCCCACCAAGCGGTCGTGCCCAGCCTGCACTAGATCTCGAACCTTAAGCGTCAAATCGACAGTTTCCCGGGGGTCCAGGCGGTTCTTCAGCGTAGCAAACAGGTAGCGGCCTCTCATGGAGCGACACCCTGGATATAACTGCGCATCACGGTTACGAGCCTTTCAAGTCTCGGCGACCGCAGCCGTCAGTTGGGCCGCGTTCGGTCCGAGATCGAGGGTCGAGAGTTCCTCATAGGTGCGATATTTCTCGATGACCTCGGCCTGCGCCTGGCGCAGCAGACCCTCGGCCTCGTCCGGGCGCATCGTCGCCAGCGCCCGATAGCGCAGCTCGTTATAGGCATAGTCCTTAGCAAGCCAAGCCTGGATTTCCTCTCCGGCCGGGCAGGCCCGATTGCAGGGTGCCAGCAGGTCGGCATAGGTCGGGCGCCGGACCCGGACCGGGCCGGCGCCTTTTTCATATGTCAGATCGACGCCCGGCGTCATATCGCTTGGCTTGGCGATCATCGCCGCGCTTCCGCAGTCTTGAAAGTGGGCCAACCTTGAGACCGAGGATCCAGCACGATTGCTCTAGCCCGCGGAAAAATGTTGCCGGACGCAGGACCGGACGCGGGCCATGTCCTGTTCGGCGACATCATCGGGGAGCGGGGGCGCGACCTGGTCGAAATGCAGATGCTCGAGCAGCTCGAACCCGGTCGAACGGAAGATGTGGGTGTCCTGCAGAACCTGCGCGGCATCCCAACGGCCGTTCCCGATCAGGACGGACAGCGGCGCTCCTGAGACGGTGATTATCACCGCTTTCTTTCCGGACAGCAGCCCATGCACGGCGCCGTCCCGGGATTCGTAGGCAAAGTCGCGCGCGAACACCCGGTCGATATAGCCTTTCATGATTGCTGGCATCGCCATCCACCAGATCGGGTAGATGACGGTCAAGACATCGGCGGCGCGAATGTCGCCTTGGGCCTGGGCGACGTCGGCGTCAGCCGGATGCCGGGCATCGACCAGGGCAAGCTCGTGCGCGGCTAGAACCGGATTGAACCCCATGCGGTATAGATCGTATGTCCGGCGGCTATGCCCGAGCTTTTCCAACTCAGCCTCGTAGGCGCGCGTCAGCCCCATTGTGAAGCTGTCTTCGGACGGATGCGCAACGATGATGAGGTGCTTCATGGAATTGCCTTTGTCCAATCGATCAGAGTTTCGACCATTGCTGGCCGGCCGCATTGATCTGTCTCAAGCCACATTTCGCATACGGCTCATCCCGGCGCCCGATACACCTCCTTGTCGCGCAGCCCGTCATGCGAATGACGCAGATCCAGTACCCCCGGTGGAGCACCACGCAGCTCTTCGGGCACCCTGTCGCCGGCGCTGGCCTTGGCCGGCGTGACGCCGCCATCGGCCAGCCACAGCGCGCCGGTGACATAACTCGCCTGGTTGGATGCCAGAAAGGCAAAGATGTTCGCCATCTCCTCGGGCGTTCCGCGGCGGCCCAGGGGAACCATCTCGTCGATCGTCGCCTGGGCTTCGGGCGGAATCGGGCTGTCGTTGCCGCGCGTCCAGGCTGTGTCGATCGGACCCGGACAGACGCAATTGGCGCGAACGCCGTACGGTGCCTGCTCCAGGGCGACGCCCTTCATGAACGCGTGAAGGAAACCCTTCGAGCCGCCATAGGGCGTGAACATCGGCGAACCGTTGAGTCCGGCCTCAGAGCCTGTGTAAATGATGTTGCCGCGCGTCTTACGCAGATGCGGCAACGCGAATTTGGTCATCAGGAAGGCGGCGCGGACATTGCTCCTGATCGTCCGGTCGAAATCCTCGATCCGGTAGGCGTCGGTTTCGGCATTGGCGATAAAGATGCCGGCATTGCTGACCAGCACATCGATCCGGGCGAAGCGCCGCAGCGCCATATCCACTAGGGCGCGCGCCTTCACGCGCGAATTTGTGAGCGATCGCCTCGCCTATGCCGCTTCCGGCGCCGGTGACGACTACGACTTTATTCTCAAGAAGCATTGCCGCCGCTCCAGGTAGTGTCTCAGTTTGAAATCTGACGGCAGGTTAGTATTTGCAGGGCCATGTTTCGCGCATCGCATGTGTCACGCCAACGAAACTTAGCTCGCTCCATTCTTCCGGGTGGTTCTGTGCCCAGTTCTTGAATGCCTGCAACTTGGCTCCGTAAGTCGGAACTTCCCCATCCCAGCACATCGAAATGACAGACATTTTGATGTAGGTGTCTTTGCCGAACGTGGCGCTCAATTTCCCGTTTATGCCCATTATATCGCTAACACCCGCGATATAGCCGACACACTTGAACCAATCCGTCGATCCCTCTTCTGCCGAACACTCTTGAAGCAGAGACTGTACCGTGGGGTCGCCCGGCTTGGCGTTCGCCGCCGTCGGGGTTGCCAGCACCAGCGCAAGCGTGAGGGCGATTTGTTTACGTCGCATCATTCTGACGGCTGCCTTTTCGTTGGTCCGTCCCGACCATATCCGAACCGTGGAACCGGAGCGAGCGGGATAAAGAAAACCCCGCCGAAGCGGGGTTTAATTTAGAAAGTGGACTCACAGACCAGCAGGCGTTGTTTTAGCCTATGTGCAATGTGCACCTCACCCGCCGCCAAGGCTTCGTTTGCCTCTGTGACAGCTTCAGCCTGTATGGCTTCTTCGCGGCTGATTTTCTTCTGGCTAAATAGCCACCGAGCAACAACTGCCCAATCCCAAAGGGGGCTATTAGATGTGATCCTTGCGACGGGTGCGGGAAAAGAGGTTCCACGTTGTCCCTTAGAATATTGGGTCATCGCCGCCCGGCTTAACCCCGTGCGCGTTGCGATTTCAGCGAGGCTGACGAGCGGATCCGGTTCCACCCTGTCAACTGTGGCTCCGGTCGTTCTGACTGCATCGATTGCCGACATAATAGCCACATCAATCGAAGCGGCCTCTCTCGCGAAATCGACAATAATATGACCTTTTTGGAACGACACCGTAGCGTCATCGCAGCCTGCGTCGTAAAAGCGGGCCTCGAAATCGTCAGCACTCGGGTCTAGACCCGAAGCGATAATACTAAACTCATAAGTTTTCATCGTCGGCCTCCTTTCCTCTATGGGGACAGCGATCAACAGCGCGAGCGATTTGTCGAGCATGTACATCAGTGTCCCTTGGCGTGCCGTTAACGCCCACCTGGCAGCCATCTCTGTCGGCATGGGCGCAGAATAAACGACCCCAATGAGCCATTTTGCGTAGCGTCCAGCCTTGAGATTCAGCATATTGTACTGCCGCCTCAACCTCCTTGTTGGGGTGGCGTGGCCTAGCCATTGCCGTCCCCAATAGTTGTTGCGGCGTTAACGAATGTCAACACCAAAATGTTCCATACCCCTAAATTGTGTGATCCGTCAGGAACGTTTTTTGTAAGGTCCGCGCTTTGCCGGGGCCGGCGCATCGATCAACATCGCAATATCCTCCATGCTCCACAAGCGGCTTTCAATACCCGCTGCCATCGCCGGGGACATCTTCACAGTCTTGTGAATGCGAACGAAATTATAGAACAGCGTGTATAGCGCGATCATGTGGAAGTGGTTCTCGAACTTCTTGCTGAACGCGTTCGTCAGACGGGTAAACCGGCGCATACCCATCCGCATATTCAGGTTCTGCCGCTCCACATAGGACGTGCTGACGTGCTTCATGTCGGGGTTGCCTTCGATGGCATCCTTGCGAGCACCGATGCAGTCAGCGGGGCTGTAGCGACCTTTGGAGGACTCCGGGGCCGCGCCGTAGAGCTTCACGAGCTGGGCGTAATCGACATCGCCGCCGAACGCACCCTCAACCGCGTCCAGATAGGCGCGGTGACCGTCTGTCGTCAGTTGGACGCGGTTCTCAATCCGCGACCGCAGATCGTCCATGAGCGCGATGGCTGACTGGCCGCTACGGTCGCCGACGAAATAGGAAACCATGAGCTTGCTGTCGGCATCCAAGGCGGTCCAGGTCCAGACATCGCCAGCGCCGTTCGGGGTGGCCTTGGCAGTCGCGACGTTCTTTTCCTTGGCGTAGCAGAACGACCAGATTTCATCACACTGGACGCGGCTGGCGCGAACGCCGCGCACGTTCTCGTGATGGTACTTCGCGCAGGCTTCCCCGGCATCGACCAGCAGCTTGGTTACGGTGTTGATCGACACATCGGCAACGCGGGAGATCGACCGCATGGATGATCCCTCAACTAGCATGTTGAGGATCAGGACGCGCTTGGCGAGTGGGAGCTTGTTCATGCCCCCAAAATATGATCCTTATTGCTTAACGTCAAGCATAATTATTCACTTTAAAATATTAATTTGGTTTGGCTGTGGTCGGTTCCGAGATGCCCAGCCGCTTGCGTTGACGCTTAACGAAATCCTCCAATGCCTCCAGTAGAGTGGCGTCGAAGTCGCCGCTAGCGATAAGCTTTAAATACTGATTTGGTTGACCCTCTTCCGTAAACACGACGCGTTCCGCTTCCATAATTTTCACCTTGCCAGCTACCGATGCAGGCGGGGGCGGTGGCGGGGGCGGTGTGTCATCATCATCACCACTCCCAGCGTCAGAACCGTCCTCGTCCCGTTCAACTTTACTGGAATCCGTGAGGCGTGCATAGCCAATAGTAGCGTCATAAACCCTTAAGAAGATAGGTGCGCCGCGCGCACTAAACTTGTGCTTAAAAACAAGCGTGTCTATGCAGGCATCGTCCCTTGGCCGATCCGGACCCCATTCTGCCCACATCATCGCGATCATTTTCGGCCTGAGAGCCACGCGCTGGATGATCTCGCGCTTGATCGCCTCCTGTTGGGCTCGAAGATAGGTCCGACCTTCTTCTGTGATTATGACTTCGCGAGTTGCATTTGCCCCCTGATAATCAATCAAACCAAACGACTTGAGTGCGGCAAGGATGTCGCCACTCTGGCTTATTCCCCATGCCGATCCCGCCTTATCGACGCGCGCGGGTGAGCGCTTAAAATGCGCTTCGAACGTTGTAAGACGCTCAATGGCGGCGCCAAGCGGAATAGCGGGATAAGCCGGACTGCGATCCCGCTGCCCCTTATTTGTCGTTGTCTCTGTCATAATGCACACCTCCGTTCCGCAGATAATGCACATTAACGGTGGTTAATGCAATACAGCTAGTGACTCCTACTTGTTTTTAGTTCTTTATGGTTTGACGCAGAACCCAATAGAGAGCATAAGGAATCGAACAGACAAGGAGACATCATGCGTAGAAGAGCTTTAGCCTCGCCGTCCGAGCCTGCCGGCGCGCGGGGCAATAACAAAAAGGCCCGTTCCTCGATCCTTTGAGAGGGGCGAGAGGAACGGGCCTTGGTAGGCGTCCCGGTTAAGGGAGGCATGGCAGAGTGGTCTATTGCAGCGGTCTTTAAAACCGAAGGGGTCCGCCGTGACAAGCTCCCCCGTGGGTTCGAATCCTACTGCCTCCGCCAAGCTTGCTCGGCTATTTACATAGCATGTTAACGCCGCTGGTGCACTATTCCTTGCGCCAGCGGCTGGCGGCTGCTTTCTTAGCAATCTCCGCCCTGCGCTCTGGGGTCATACTGGCAGCGCGCGCCGCGCCGCCCTTCTTGCCAAGCGCTTTAGCGGCGGGGTCCTTGCCGTCATCGGGCACGGTATCCTCAATCTCTCCCGTAGCGATCTTCATCACCATCACGGCGTTGCCGATCACGTCGGCGGGGCGCTTCTGTCCTTGGGGGCCTTTAGGCATTGGCGAGTTGCCCCCGCAGGTCGGCGATTATCGCGTCATATTCAGCCGCGAACTTGCGCAATTTAGTAACCCAAGCAGCCGTCGCGATTGTCGCTTCAGCATCGGTAGCTCCAGCGGGCCTAATCCTGCTTCCACCGTCCAATGCAGCGATTTGATCCACAAGGTAACTTCTCACCTGCTCGTAATCCGCGATAAGGTCTTCAATCGTTATCATGGTAGTCCCCGAACCGATGCTTCCCGGTAAGCATGATATGGGAACCAGGCGAAGGATGCGATAGGGCGCCAAGCCGCGCAGATTTCAAACTGAGACACTACCCCGCTCCAGCATGAATTGACAGGATCGCGCATTTCGGAAACGATCGAACGGCGCCGACAGGCTTAGAATTGCGGGGAAAACCAGGCTTTGGGTGCCAGTTCGCGCTCGATTTCTATAAGCCGGTTGTATTTGGCGAGACGCTCGCCCCGGGAAGCCGATCCGGCCTTGATCTGCGCGGCTCCCATGGCCACCGCGAAATCTGCGATAAACGCATCGTCCGTTTCGCCGGAACGATGCGAGATGACGAATCCCCAGCCCGCGTCGCGGCAGAGGGAGACCGCCTCAATGGTCTCCGTCACCGTACCGATCTGATTGAGCTTGATCAGCACGGCATTGGTCGCGTGCGTCGCGATTCCGCGCCTGATATAGCGCGTATTCGTCACGTAGAGGTCGTCGCCGACGATCTGAATGCAGTCCCCAAGTTCGGCTGTCATCTTGGTGAAGCCGTCCCAATCCTCCTCCCCCAGCCCGTCCTCGATCGAGACGATGGGGTATTTTTGCACCCATTCCCGGTATTGCCCGATCATCTGGTCCGTCGTGCGCCGGCCCTGCCCCGATCTCGAAAGGTTGTAGCCCCCTTCCGCCGCGAATGAGGTGGCGGCCGGGTCGAGTGCGATGGCGACATCGCGCCCGGGAGTGAAGCCGGCGAGCGAAATGGCTTCGACAATCAGGGCGCACGCTTCCTCCTCGCCTTGCAGGTCGGGCGCGAACCCGCCTTCGTCGCCGACCGAGGTTGCATATCCACGCGTCTTCAGAATCGACTTCAGCGCGTGGAAGGTCTCAGCGCCATATCGTAGCGCCTCGGCAAAGGTCGACGCGCCGCGGGGCACGATCATGAATTCCTGGAAGTCGAGCGCGCTGTCGGCATGCTTGCCGCCGTTTAGCACATTCATCATCGGTATCGGCAGCCGCCCGACCGGGCCCTGGGCGAGATAGGCATAAAGCGGACGGCCTGTTGCCTGGGCTGCCGCCCTGGCGGCGGCCATCGAGACGCCGAGGATCGCGTTGGCGCCGAGGCGCGCCTTGTTGGGTGTACCGTCCAGCTCGATCAGCCGCCGATCGAGATCGGCTTGCCGGCTTGCATCGAATCCCTTGAGGTTCGCAGCGATCTCGCCTTCGACATGGGCTACGGCTTTACGAACGCCTTTACCGCCATATCGGGCGGGATCGCCGTCCCGCAATTCGACCGCCTCGTTCTCGCCGGTCGACGCGCCCGACGGCACCGAGGCTGACCCCATGAACCCCGATTCGAGATGGACCGAAACCGCGATCGTCGGGTTGCCGCGGCTGTCGAGGATCTCGAGCGCCTTGATCCCGGAAATGGAAATGTCGGTCACCTTGCACCTCGCTCGTCTATCTCCACCGCGCCGGTGGACCGCTTCGTTCTCGCCGCGATCAAGCGCCGAGCGCCGCGACCCCTGGCAGCGTCTTGCCTTCCAGCCATTCCAAGAACGCACCGCCGGCGGTCGAGACGTAACTGAATTGCTCGAGCACGCCGGCATGGCGCAGCGCGGAAACGGTGTCACCGCCGCCGGCCACGCTATGCAGCGCGCCGGCCTGGGTCGCCGCTGCCACCGCTCGTGCGAACGCGGTAGTGCCGGCGTCGAACGGTGGCGTTTCGAAGGCGCCGAGCGGACCATTCCACACCAGCGTCTTCAGCGTTGCGAGCCGGACCTCCAGCGCCGCGAGGGTGCGCGGGCCGATATCCAAGATCATTTCGTCCGACGGAACCGCATCGATGGCGACGATGCGCGTCCGCACCCCCTCCTTCAGTTCCAGCGCCGTGACGGCGTCGAGCGGCAGAATGACGGTGCAGCCGACCGCCGCGGCTTTCTTCAGAATTTCGAGTGCGCTGGTGTGCAATTCGGTCTCCTGCACGGAGCGGCCGACCGATTTGCCTTGCGCGGCGAGGAAGGTGTTGGCCATCGCACCGCCGATCGCCAGCACATCGACGCGGTCGACGAGATTACCGAGGAGATCGAGCTTGGTTGATATCTTGACCCCGCCGACGATTGCGGCCACGGGATGACGCGGCGTGGCCAGCGCCGCGCCCAACGCCTTCAGCTCGGCCTGCATCAACCGCCCGGCATAGCTCGGCAGCAGATGGGCGATCCCTTCGGTGCTGGCGTGGGCGCGGTGGGACACCGAGAACGCGTCGTTGACATAGATATCGCCCGACGCCGCAAGGCGCCGCGCGAAGGCGGGATCGTTTTCTTCTTCGCCGCGATAGAAGCGTGTGTTTTCCAGCACCGCTATGTCGCCGTCGGCAAGCGACGCGACGACCTGCTCCGCTGGCGGCCCGATGCAATCCTCGGCAAAACGCACGCGGCGGTGGAGCACTTCTCCCAGCGCCGCCGCCATCGGCGCCAGCGACATCGAGGATACGCGCTTGCCTTTCGGCCGATCAAAATGGCTGAGCACGATCACCCGCGCGCCTTTCTCGGACAATTCGCGGATGGTCGGCGACAACCGCTCAATGCGAGTCATATCGGTGATCTTGCCGTCATGCATGGGGACGTTGAGGTCGGCGCGGACGAGCACACGCTTGCCCGCGACCGCAACCCCGTCGAGCGTATGGAACGGTGCCGGCGTCACAGCCGGCCCATCAGGGCGGCGGTGTCCAGCATGCGGTTGGAGAAGCCCCACTCATTGTCGTACCACGCCATGACGCGATACAGTTCGCCGTCCACCACCGTCGTCTGCGAGGCGTCGAACGTCGCCGAGGCCGGACTGTGATTGAAGTCGGAACTGACCAGGGGCGCGGTGTTGTAATCGAGTATGCCTTTGAGCGCGCCGTCACTGGCCGCCTTCATCGCCGCGTTGATCTCCTCCTTGGTCGTCTGACGCTCCAGCACCACGTCGAGCGAAATCAACGAGACGTTCGGCGTCGGCACCCGGATGGCCGTCCCGTCCAGCTTGCCTTTCAACTCCGGCAGCACGAGGCCCACGGATTTGGCCGCGCCGGTGCTGGTCGGGATGATGTTGGCCGCCGCGGCGCGGGCGCGGTGCAGATCCTTATGCAGCGTGTCGATCGTGTGCTGATCGCCGGTGTAGGAGTGGATCGTCACCATATAGCCGCGGACGATGCGGAAATTGTCGTGCAGCACCTTCACCACCGGCGCCAGGCAGTTGGTGGTGCAGGACGCGTTAGATACGATTGTTGAATCGCGGGTCAGCGTTTCGTGGTTGACGCCATAGACGATCGTTGCATCGGCGCCATCGGCGGGGGCTGACACCAGAACCTTGCGGGCGCCTGCCCGCAACAGCTGCGCGGCTTGCTCACGCTTGGTAAAATGACCGGTGCATTCCATGGCAACATCGACGCCCTGATAGGGCAGCTTGGTCGGATCCTTTTCTGCCGTCACTTTGATCGGACCCCAACCGCGGCCCTGGAAGCGCACGGTTATGCTGTCACCATTGACCTCGACTTCGCCCGGGAAGCGGCCATGCACCGTGTCATAGCGCAACAGATGCGCATTGGCTTCGACGCTGCCGAGATCGTTGATCGTGACCGGCGTCACGTCCTCGCGCCCGCTCTCGGCGATGGCGCGCAAAATGAGACGCCCGACGCGCCCGAACCCGTTGATAGCGACTGTCACGGCCATGGCCTGAACCTCATCGTTGAGCAATTGCTGCATAGTCACGAGCAGGCTGCGCTGCGGCATTGATTTGCCCCAACGATTGGCCTGATCCTCATTCGGCCCCGGTCAAACTGCGGGGATCTCTGATGGCGGCGGTGCGCGGCAAGAATCCGCCCGCCCCAACCTGAGCTAATGCATCATGAGCACGGGCAGCGTCGCGTGTTCCAGCACATGACTCGTAACACCCCCGAGGAGGTTCTGACGTAGGCGGCTATGGGTATAGGCTCCCATGACAAGCATTGTCGCACCGCACTTCTTCGCCACTCTCAGCAATGCGCCGCCAACCGGGCGCTCATCCGGCTCGGCGTAATAGTGCCGTGCCAGGATTCCATGCCAGGTCAGAAACGCGGCAAGATCCAGATCCTCTGGCGGCATGCCCCCGCTCTGCCCGGTCATGAAGATCGAAACCTCCTCCGCTTTGTGCAGCAAGGTCATCGCCCCGGCGATTGCCCGCGCCGCCTCACGGCTTCCATTCCACGCGACCAATACATGGCGGAGCACATCGTCCGGAACCTTCTGCGGCACCATTAGAACGGGTCGGCCGGACT
>Ga0182030_10018740_pt1 | contig 13245 bp, 11 predicted proteins | sample 812S3MmetaG_FD_121299 | JGI IMG/M metagenome (GOLD analysis project Ga0182030, IMG submission 121299) | Permafrost microbial communities from Stordalen Mire, Sweden - 812S3M metaG (Illumina Assembly) | ecosystem: Environmental > Terrestrial > Soil > Wetlands > Permafrost | place: Sweden... | reverse complement strand
GGTCTCGGTGAATCATACTTCCTCCTGTCGAAGTCAGGGCCAGCGCGGCACGTAGAGCCGCACGTGGAACAAACTGTTGATGACTTTCTAGCCGATAAGGTTGAAGAGAGGAGGTCCGCGCTTGAGGTGCGCCTTCACGCGGATTGCGGAGAGGTTAGACTGGTTGCGCGGAGTTCCTCCCGCATACGCGATCCAGGGCGTTCGGAACGATCCTGCTTGCGACCCCAAGGCTATCAGGGATTCGCTCTGCACCGCACCGGTCTGCCCGTAGAGCGGGCACATCTTGTTGGCGGCCAATCCGGGGCCGTTCTGCGGGCTCCCGCTGTGCGCCGCCATCGAGCAATGGTGTTTCCCCGCGCGGCGGCAACAGGCGGGGAGGTTGGAATCCGCGTTCGAGGCAAGTGCAGGAGCCAGCAGCGAAAAGCTGAACAGGATCAGGAACAGGACTGCAGAGATGCGCCGCAAGCGATTATCGTACCTGATTGCACGCGTGTCGGGGTACAAGAACTCCTGCGTGAATCCGGCCGCGAGCTATATCTACCCTGGAGTCTGTTTCAGCCGGATCTGCTCAACGGCTATCTTGAAGCGCCTCTCCTTTGAGATTAAGTGAGTGAGGGATTGTCATCTAGATTCTTTGCCTTTGTGTGCGATCTCTTCGCGCTTCTTTATAGACCAGTCGCGGGCACGTTTGATTTCGTCCGGCGTCATTTCCTCGGCCACTTGCTCCCGCAACTCCGTGAATCTCGGATTCTGCGCCGCCGCGATATCAAGCCAGGCGTAGGCACAAATGAAATCCTGATTCACGCCCTGCCCGTTGGCATACATCAGCGCGAGATTGTTCTGTGCTCCGGCGTAGCCTTGCTCGGCTGCCCGGCGAAATAACAGGAGCGCCTGCGTCAGGTCCATTGCCACGCCGCGGCCTTTGAAATACATCATGCCGAGGTTGCTTGTAGCTTCCGGATCTTTCTGTTCGGCGGCCAAACGGTACCAACGCACTGCCTCCCCGTCGTCCTGGGGCACCCCCCGCCCGGTGGCGTAGAGCGCGCCCAGGTCATTCTGAGCTTCCGGGTCACCTTGATTCGCAGCCTTCCGAAACCAAGCCGCAGCCCGCGTCAGGTCGCACTCAACGCCATTGCCATCCTCGTACATGCGGCCGAGCTGGTATTGCGCCGGAGCGAATCCGGCTGCAGCGGCCTTGCGATAGAATCGCGCGGCGGCGGAGTAGTCCCTTTCGACCGTGAGACCCTCGGCGAATTGGCTGGCGAGCCAGTAGTCATCTTCGGCTTGATTGCGCTGCAGGCCGGTTGACCCCAGTTCTGTCTGATGAGACGAAAAGGCCGGCGGCCGGGACGCTACATCCGCGGACGCGCCAAGTGTAAACGCCGCGGCGGTAAGACCAAGTCGCAGGACCTTCAATCAATTCTCCTCATGCCTTATTCCTTGCTTTGTCCGCCGCCTGGACTGCGGATGTCAGCGCCGACTGACTAGTTCAAGTTTAGGGATAACCCGGCGCGCTGGACATGCGGCAAATTGACGCATCAGGTCGAAGACGCAATGTTGTGACCACGAATTCCAACCCCTGGGGTATACGAAGCCAGGCCGGCGAGTTCGGAAGAAGGGCATCGATTGGCCGATAAAAAGTTACTCCAGGCATATCGCAATGGTCCATTGTCCCATCACTAAAGACTTGCTGAATCAGCCCACGGGAGCCGAAGCCATTGCTCTGCCGGACCTGAATCGTGCCGGTAAGCGAGCTTTGGTCACGCTTCGCGATTACAGACCGATGAACAAAGCCGGGACGAAGAATGAACGCCAACACAGGCCTCCGATGAGGAGACCTGCTCCGAAGAAGATCACTGCCGCGGTTGCGGAAAACCAGCGGCCCGCGCCGCTCCGCCCAGGGTCCACCGAAGGAAGCACTCAGGCCAAGAGGCACAAGAGCCGGTGTGAAATCGATGTAACGCGTAGACCGACCCGATGCAGATATGCACCAGCGCAGCGCCCAGCGGGATGAACCAGAGGTTGGAAACCGAAACGTGTTCAGATCTCCTGATAGTGGACGCGGCAGCTGGTCAGGCGCGGATCACAGCTTTACAGGAACGGTCTTCACCTCGGTGTACTGTTGCAGACCGTACTAACCCAGTTCCCGCCCGATTCCAGACTGCTTGAAGCCACCGAAAGGCGCTCTGGTGTCGAGCACGTTGTAACAGTTGACCCACACTATTCCTGCGCGGCTAAACAGCGGCGTTCATAATGCGCCTCGCATGTAGTGGCTTTGGTGGCTAGCTCCTGCGGAAGCAAGGGCTGACGTCGGGACCGCAGACGAAAAGTTCGAAATGCGTTCAAAATGTGGGGAGCCAAATTGCTTCTACTGCGAATTCGCCGCGATTCTGGTTGACGCAACGACGTGCACTGGCGCGAAAATGGTCAATACTCGGGGGAAAAGCCCTCTCAGCGTGGTGCTCGCCACGAGCTAACTCATGCCGGGCAGCGTGCCGGCGCTCTTTCCAATGCTAACCTCCCACCCTCTCCGTCGAGCCGTGCACGTTTGGTTAACTGCCGACCCAGCCGATTATGGAGGGAAGTGTGTGCCCTAGGTTCGGAATACTTCCCAGCCCTGCGCCTCGACGCCAGCGCGACTCCCGCGCGGACACCGGACGGCGGTTGGCCCTGACGCGTCCATTTGCTCCATGCTGAACGGCGGCGGCGTGAAACCGATCCAGCTTCCGACCCAGAGTCCCAACCTGAACGTTTTTGCGGAGAGGTCAGAGAAACCAAGTATTTAGAAAATGAGCTTCACCGCCGCCTGCATCTCGCGGGCATCCCCGGCGCTCGTGATTACGCCGAAATTCGCCGCCCCGAAAATTCTTCCGGGCAGATTAAAATTCGCGTGGTTGAGCGAATTGTAGACATCAAACCGGAACTGAATCTTCGCATGATCGTGCAGGGGCTCTTCCTTCTGCAGAGAAACGTCAAGGTCCGCGAGCCCGGGCCCGGTGACAATGTTCCTGCCAGCGTCCCCGAAGGTGTCCTGCGCGGGCAGAACGAACGCCGACATGTTGAACCACTCAGACGGCGTCTGCGGTCCCGCGTTCGGGTTCGCAATCACATTCGGCCGCTCCAGGTTGTTCCCGCCGACCAGCCCCACGTGCGCCACATCCTGCCCTGCCGCGGACGACAGATTGACCGTGAACGGCGCGCCGCTCTGTATGGTCAGAATCCCCGACGTGCGCCAGCCTGCAATCAGCCAGTGCCGCGGGCCTGTCGCCGATTGCCCGAATGGCAGACTGTATACCGCGTTCGCCACAAACCGGTTACGGTGGTCGAAACTCGAAAGGCCTTTCTCCAGACTCCGCGCGCCGTACGGCTCCTGCGGCAGATTGTACTCCGCATTCGTGGTACCGGTATCCGATCCGTCGTCCATCGATTTCGACAACGAATAACTGGCATCGAACGAAAGCCCGTGCTGAAACCGCCGCGTCACGCGCAGCGTGAGCCCGTTAAATGTCGCCCAGCCGTCCCAGCGAATGGTCGTAAACGCGTTCAGTTGCGGATAAGGCCGCGGACCGCCGAATGTCTCCGGCACGTTCACCGTTGTCGAACTGTCGGCATGCACCGTACGCGACCCGACGTAGCTGGCCTCGAAGGTTGTCCCCGCGCCAAGCGGCCTCTGCACCGTGGCATTCCACACTTCGTTGTACTCAATCGCGAAGCCGTTATTCACGCTGTTCGCTCCGAGGGCGCCGGTCGGGTTGAACGTCAGAATGTTCTCGGTGTTGTACGTGGGCTTCGCTCCCGAATTCGCCACGGTTTTGAGCAGATAGAACGGCACGTTCTCGGCGAGGTTCTGAAGAATGCTGTACGCCGCCTGGTTCGTGTAGATGCCGAAGCCTGCGCGAAAGACAGTCTGCCCCGAATTCGGAATCGTCCACGCGAGCCCGACGCGCGGCGACAGACGCAGACTCCTCGGCCGCAGCAGGCTGCTGTTCCAGCCCACGCTCGATGCCGAAACCACGGGCAGGGGACTTAGCGCCGCAATCGCGGCCGCCGCTGGCGGAAGGTTCGCCGCATTGCCCGACACCACGAACGCCGGCCCGCCCGGCGCCTGCAGATCGATGTCGGATGTTTGATTTGCCCGCGCCACGAGATTCTGGTTGTATTCGTATCGCAGCCCGAAATCGAGCTTGAGATTCGGCGTCGCCTGCCAGCCGTCCTCTGCGAAAAAGTGTCCCCAGTTCGTATGCGCATTCTCCGCGCCTTCGCCGATCCCCGCCTGCGCCTGCGACGGGTAGCCAAGCAGAAAGTCCGCGAGGGCATTTCCGGTGTACGCCCCGCTGAACGTGTACACGCCGCGCGCATCGTTCGGATACGACGGATTGAAGTTCAGATGAAAAAAGTAGCCGCCGAACTTCAGGCTGTGCCGCCCGCGCTGAATCGAGACATTGTCGTACAACTCAAAATCGCGGTCGACGCGGCTCGTGAATCCGGTTGCATCGCCGATCGTAGTGAACTGGTTGCTGAGAGACACCTGCGGGAATCCCCGGTCTTTCGGATCGGTGGTTGTGCCCGCCAGCCCATACGTGCTCGCAAACGGATTGCCTGCGTTCGGACCGGCCTGTCCACCCGAAACCCGCAGCCATCCGGCGCGAAACTCATTCACGATCCCCGGCGAGAACACGTGCGTCTCACCGGTGGCGACGTTAGCCGAATGCGTGTCCAGGTTCCTGCCGAACCCCGGCAGCAGCGCTTCGTTCAGGACGCTAGACCCGAACGGATCGAACTCTTTCGCATCGAAAACCGAGCCGCGCGCCCATACGCCGTCCCTGTCGGAGAACCGGTGGTCGATCCTCACGTTGGCTTGGTCGGTGTTCACGCTCTGTCCCTCGACCGCGCGCAGGTTGTTCGCAGTACCCGGCAGATTCGGCAGCGGAACACGCGCCAGCAACGCGACAGCCGCCGGATCGAGCGGCACATTGATTGTATTGCCGGGAAACGGCTGTCCGGTCAACGGATTCACAATAGCCGTCGTGAAGATGCCCTGCCGCTGCGCCGCCGTCGGGACGCTGAAAACATCCGCCAACGACTGGCGGATGCGCTGCCCATCGTAGTTCAGGAAGAAAAATGTCTTATCTTTGACCACCGGCCCGCCGAATGCCGCGCCGAACTGGTTTTCATGGAACGGCGGCGCGCCGCCGCTTCCTGCGAAGAAGTTCCGCGCGTCCAGATGGTTGTTTCGCAAAAATTCATACGCGCTGCCATGAAACAGGTCGGCGCCCGACCGCGTGATTACGTTAATCACCCCGCCCGATTTTCCGCCGAACTCCGCATCATAGTCGGTCTTGGCGATGTTGAACTCGCGTGTGTCGTCTGGTGAAGGGCTCAGTACTACATTGTTGTAATACTGGTCAGTGACGCTCACGCCATCCACCAGAAACAGATTGTGGCCGGTGCGTTGCCCCAGAATGTTGATCAGCTTGCCCGTCTGCTGCAGCGAATCGCCGCGCGTGCCTCCGGGCGGATTCACCACCCCCGGCCCGAGCATCGCCAACTCGAGAAACTCGCGGTCGCGCACCGGCAGATCGAGGACCTGATCGTTCTCGATCACGTCCTTCACTTCTGCCGATTCGGTCTGCAGTTGCCCCGGTGCACTCTCGACAACCACGACCTGCGTGTGCTGCCCGACGGTGAGCACGAAGTTCCGGCCGATGCGGTCCCCCGCATGAACCGTGAATTGCTGCTGTGCCTGCAAAAATCCATCCGCATTCACGGTGAGGGAATAATCACCCGGTGGCAGTTCGGCAACCTGAAAGTGCCCGGAATCGTCAGTCCCCGAGACGAACCTGACGTTGGTTTCTGTGTTGACGGCGGTAACCGCTGCGTGAGCGATGGCGCCGCCCGACATATCGTCAACAGCGCCGGAGACTTCAGCCACATTCATCTGTGCAACACCGGCGGCACAGAGAACGGTGAGGAGCCCGCAAAGTCGCCAACCGGCAGAGCAATAGGGAATCACGACCATAAACCTCTATCCCGAACTCTTCGAAGCTAACCTCTGTCGATATTATCGAACGCTCGTTGAATGTCCCGCGATACCGATCGGACTGGCTACGCGGCCAAAATGGTTCTCTTTGCGAGCCTGCGTTTCGGAGATTCAGCATCGAGCCGGATCGGTCTGCCCCGCTACTTCGTGGGCGGTACTTGCGCCTTGCCGTCCAGCACGAAGGTGAACAGCCGGTTATCGGGATAGCCTCGGGCAAACAGCGTTACATATTGTTTGCCATCGAGCATGTAGGTGATGGGCCTAATGTTGGTGCGGTCGAGGTCCATCTCCCAGAGCTCTCGCCTGTCTCAGCGTTTTAAGCGACAGGACCTTGAAACACCAGGTTCCCTGCGGTCGCTAGTGCGCCGCCACCGTTCATCCCCCAGCGCCCGTTATCCGCCAGCGCTCCTTTTCAGTCTTCGGATACCAGGCTACCAGAAAGCAGCCGGTGGCTTTGGGTTCATTCTCTGCTCCCTCAGGCTCGTGGGCAGGCGCCGCGGCGGCGGGTTCGGGCGCTGGTCAGGCCGTCGCTCCATTGGGAAGTCGCGGACCGAGACCGCCCACCATTCCCAGATTGCGTCCGCTCACAACATACTTGGAGTTCGGATCCATGCGGTAGGTGTAACTGATCTCCTGGCCCGGAGTGTAAACCAGGCCAGTCAGGGGGCCGCAAGACATCGGCTGCCAGTTATGGGCTCCGCCGGGACCGGGCGACGTCGTAACCGCCTGATCCAGAGTGGCACGATTGCCCTTCGCCTCAATGGGCCTACCCTTGATGTCGAGACCGTGTGCCCCGGTGAACGTGAGCCTCTCGACCGAGGTCGGTTATCAGCGGCGGTCAGTTTTCTCCGGACACATGGACTGGAGATCCGGCCGATTTTAGACAAACAGCTGGACCGCTGGTACCTGTCCTTCAACCGGTGGCCGACCCGATCCTTCCACGGAGCCGCGCAGACTCGGGCGGCGCGACATCACGTTCTGGAGTAAGGGTACTGTATCAACCGCGGCTTGGCTGCTCGTTTCGGGCGTCTCGAACATCGCCGGCACGAGGCGTACCGGCGAGACTTCGGCGCTTGGTGTCTGCCCCGTCACTTCTGGGGCGCCCTCATCGCCGAAGGAGCCGCCCACGATAGGGTCGCGTGGCAAGCGCTCGTCACCGTTCAAGCGACCTCGACCTTCGGCGGACTTGCTTGTTGATCCGTTGTTCTCTGCTGACGACATCTCGATCGGCCTCTACTTCACAGAGCGCTTTCTGGTATCTCCCCAGCCATCCTCCCCATCCGTCCTCTGTGGGCCGAAGACCTTGTCGGCGCAGTTCGTCAACCTTTTCCCGAAGGCGGCGGCGGTTGGTCAGCACGGCCTCTGAATGTCCCAGATCCTCAATTTCTAACTTCACCCTGCCATTCGTTGATAGCCTCCCCAGTCGAATGAAGGAATTCGTCTTCAGCCCGCCAAGGCTGCGGCGCTCCTCCATTTCTTCCGTGTACGGGATATATATGACCCTCGCGGATGTGGCCTCCAGCATCAGGAAGCTCCTTCCGGATTGCTCATCCTCGCCATGCCCGAGTATCCGGCCTTCGACCGACGCAAGCTTGCGCCAGTCTGCAACTTCGGCCCTCAGGCGCTTGTCCGAAAGCAATTCCCCGTGTGCGGCGAGGCTCTTTTGCCGATCGCCTGCCCGTTGCATTGCGCGCAAGACCTGCGCCGTATCCGATCGAAGAAGCCACGAGCCCTGAGCTGTGCTCTCTGCCAGCCCCATTCGCGCCAAAGCGATCAAGCGTGCGGATACGTGATGTGTTGTTGCGCTCGCCTTCTCGGATTCCTCAGCGAGTACGAGCCCGTCTTCGGTGACTATCGCCTTTTTGAGAATGACTTGATCCAGGGAAGTCAATCGCGTTTCATTGACCTCCCGGCGTTCGGCCTCGGTGGCGTCGAGCGTTGTCCGGAATCCCATTTGTCGAGTGCAAAGCTCTTCTGCAATCCCGCGTACGCCACGTTTCACATAATCGCGGCTAAGCCGAACCGTCTTCCCGTCTGCAGCGACACCCCTCATCGCGATATGCACGTGGGGGTGCTCGGTATTCCGATGCACAGTTGCGACCCACTCCAGCGAAGTGCCGACATCCTCCTGAACGCGGAGCATCACATCCCGCGTCAGCCGTTCCAGGTCGGCACGCTCACCAAACTCCGGAGAGATGATGAGTTTCCAAAGCAGTTCATCTTTGCTTACCTGCCAGGTTTGCAAGCGGGCTGAGATGTTAACATCGGCCTCGCGCGCATTGAATCCGGTCTCACCGCCGGCGGCGGTCTCGCGCTCCAGATAGCGCCCATGCGCGCGCCACTGCCCGCGGGTCCTGTTCTTCAAATACGTAATTCGCACCGCACATCGCTGCCGGTATGCGACAGTACGCGTGCCGCCCGAAGAGCCCTGACGACTCATTCCTCGACTCTGCCGTGCATAATGCATCAGCATTCTGAATCCGGGTGTCCACCCGCCGCCTTTGGTTCGGGAGACCTTGGGTTTTCCCGGGCGGAGCCGGAACTCCCGTTCCTCGTCACTCATCGACATTCGCCACCAATTCCTGCATCGCCGAAAGAGATTCGTTCGCCATCGCGTAGCCGGCGGTCTTCATCAACCGCGCATAACGATCGCGCGCCAGGGAGACCGACGTTGCCCTTGCCTCGCTCGGTGGTTCCGGCACACAAGTCAGGACGGTTTTGGTCAGCCCGTCGACAAGCGCAAACAGCGCCTGCTGGCCGCGAAGCACGCGGCGCAATTCTTTGGCAAGACGGTCGAAGCTGGCAGCGGTCTGCTCTTCCATTCCAGCCATTTCACTGCGTGATTTCAATTCCCGGTCAATCGCGGCGCGGATGAAGTCACTCGTCGTACGGTAGCCGCGCTCTTTGGCTGCCTTCTGCATACGGTGGTCCAGTTCAGATTGGATTCGAACCGCTCGTTTCGGCATTTGAAAATGTCCTCCACAGATAACGGCTCAGAAAGGACTTTTTGGACAAAAAATCCGCTAGGATTGCGGTCGGACATTCGGGCGACACCACCACTCTCTTGTCCCCCACTGGAAATTCCTCCACCACCGCGCGTTAGGATCAAAAAACAAAATCACCGTCCGACAACCCTTTATGTTCCACTACCGGCCTTTTGCTGCCGACGGCCGGGTTTGGGTTGTCTCTCGGCACCTCGAGCGCGATAGGAAGGACGGAAATACCGAACGGAACCGAATGTGGCTGAGTTTTACCGAACAATATTCGGCTTTGTTCGGGTTTGATTGGGTAGAATAATTTCGTCCCGAGGATTGGCTTTGGATCTGCGCATCAACAAGTTGCTGGAGGAAATCGCGGAAAAGCCGCCTCGATCCAAACTGGAACTCCACGCGGACGTGATCAGCGCTTTGCGACGGAAGCGCCTCACCTACCGGGAGATTGCGCAGTTCTTCCATGATCATTTGGCGATCACGGTCGCTCCCAGCACGATCCATGACTTTGTCCGCGTCCGCCGGAGGCGGGGAAAACGAAGCGACGTTTCCGCCGGAGAGCAGTCGGCCGCCAGGCCAAACCGTGTTTCAACACCGGCGTTGAAGAATGTTCCGGCGGATGGCGATGTACAGCAAAGAATCGCCGCGTTGAAGCAACGAACTCCCGTCGAAGCACCGCAGCCGGTGTTCTCGTACGAGGAAGACGAGCCTCTTAAATTGCGGCGAAACCCGGCATCAACCAAGGTCGACTGAACCAGTCGCCGCCTCAGCTGTTTTCTTTTTAATCGACAGATTTGTCCAAAACCGGCTTCCTGAGCCCTTATATGTATGGGCGCGAAATTCCCCGTGTCGGATGTTCGAATTGTTCGCGGCCAACCCCATTCAAGTGAAGGACAGAGCGTACAGCGAGGAGGTGGAATCGTGTCGGAGCAGAACGAACAAACGCCAGCAGACAGCCCGCAGGTTCGCAAACGGGTTGTGTTCACCAAGGGCGGGAAAGGGGGCGTTGGAAAAACCGGCTTCATGATTCATCTGGCGGAATGGTTTATCGCCAACGACATCCCGTTCACACTTCTCGATCTCGATACTGAGAACAAGTCGCGCGGCAGCCTGAAACACTACTTCACCGGGCTCGCCCGGAAGATCAACATTCACACGGAGGCTGGCCTCGACGCCTTCATCGATTGCCTCGCCGAAGGTACGCCTGTTGTGCTGGCCGACATGGGGGCGGGATCGGGTCAGGTGGCGCTGAACTGGTTTGAGACGATGTACCCCGACCTCGCCCAACAGGGAATATTGTTCACCGCGATCGGAGTTGTCACCTCCGACCCGGCCAGCGTGGAAAGCGTCCTGGCATGGGCCGCCCGACTGCAGGAGCGCGTGGAGTACGTGATCGTGGAGAATGCCACGAGTCCACAGGCGGACTTCTCCTATTGGCGGGACAGCGACCAGTGCGTCCGGTTTCGAGACGCGTTTCGGCCAGTCGTTCTGTCGATGGAATACCGACTGGCGGATCTTGAGAACGCCTCGCGCCAACATGGCGCCACGCTCGCGCAGGTTGCCGAGCGCAAGACGAAAGCGGCGGAGTTGCAGAAAGCTTCGTTTGTAATCCGGGCACAGAGCTATCGCCGACGCCTCTTTCAGGAGTTCGAGAAAGCAAAGAAGTTCTTCCTGCCATGAAACAGCCGACGGTAACTCCGATTCGGGAAACCGGCGCGGTTACGGTACCGGCGTCAGGTCCGTTACCGAACATCGAACGAGATCTGCGATGGATTGACGAGGTAGCGGCCCTTCTTCCGGAGGAGTCGCGTCTCGGCTGGTACAGGAATGTTGGCCCGTGGCTGCGCATGCTTCCGCCCGATGACGAGGTCGCGCACCTGGCATATTCGATGGGATACCTCGCGCTACTCACCCGCGTCACGCCGGAGCTTATTGCCTCTGAGAGGGCAAAGCTGGCCGCGCTGTCTCGCAGTCTCATCGAGGAGATGACTGCGGCAGCTAAAACGACCGCTGTCTATCACCAGAAGCTCAGTGACCGGTTAAGTAGCCTGCCTGGAGAAATCGCGCAAGGTCTTAGCCCCGCCGCACTGGCCACCGAGATCGTGGATGGCGTGAAGGAGCAATTCCAGGAGTCCGGAGTATCGGAGGCGGGGAGGCAACTCAAAGAGCAAGGGGACAGGCTCCGGCAGGTGGTGTCGGGCCAGAATCACGCGCTTGCCGAGTTCCGGCAACAAATGAAGGATTCCCAAAGTCACATCACATGGGTATTGAACAGCGTCACTGCAGCCGCGGATTCCGCGAAGAAGTCAATCGACCTCTGGGACGAGGAGATGCGCCGGGTGCAGTGGATCTACCTGTGCCTGGCGTTGTTGATTGGCGTACTTCTGGGAGCCCTCTTCTATTGGTGGGTTGTCACCCCTCAGGCGTCGACCGTGCAACGGCACGAATCAGCGACTCAACAATTGCCGCCCTCGCCTCCGGTTTCCACAAAGAGAACACGGCATGAACCCCAATGACAGCCGATCGGTGACTCAGGCTATTGACGACTTCCACCGCAATCAAACAATACTGCACGACGCAGATTGCCCCCGAAATGCCGAGACATCCCCGACCCGGGAGACAGATCGCATTGAAACGGATCGACCGATAACCTTGGGGACGCTGATGCCGGTGTCAGCTTCGTCCAAATCGCTCGCCCTAAACTCCGGCAGTGGCGTCCTGACTGTGCAAGAGGTTGCTCTTGAACTTCGTTGCTCAAAGGCGCACGTGCATAACCTGGTCAACGGGAAAGTTCACGGCGCTCAGCCTCTGCCCGCTTTGCGCCTGGGTCGCCGCCGTCTCGTTCGAAGGGCCAGCCTTGAAAAGTGGATCGAGGCCAATGAAGGGTGTTACGATCCGACTATCGCCAGACATTGACGCCGCAGACGCGTGAAAGGTACATCATGCGAAGGCGGTATCAGCAAGGTAGTTTAATCAAGGTTGACGGCAGTTGGATAGCGCAGTGGTGGGAAGATGGGCATCGCAAGAAGCGAACCCTCGGCAGGGTATCAACGGTCGCAAAAGCGAAGGCGCAAGCCGAGCTCGATGCGATTCTGGCACCCATCAACAGTCGTGCCCAAGCTCCTTCCCCTTCCACAACCTGGGGTGAATTCGTGAACCACACGTATTTGCCCTTCTACCGTAGGAAGTGGAAACTCTCCACGAGGATGACCAACGAGGATCGTTTCCGAGTGCATCTCACGTCTCTGTATGAGGACAGAGCACTCGGTAACCTTCAGCGGAACGAGTTGCAGGACATGCTCGACTCCAAGGCACAGGCAGGCCTGTCGCACAGCATCGTGGCGCATCTGCGCTGGGACTTGCGTCAGGTTTTGCGCATGGCCGTGCAGGAAGGCCACCTGTTGCGCAATCCCGCCGAGTTGCTTTTCATCCCACGGGAAGCCAAGCGCCCGGTCCACACCGTTATGACATTGAAGGAGGTACAGATATGTTTTGCAGCCCTTGAGCCACGCGAGCGGCTCGTCGTGAAGTTTGCCGTTCTCGCGGGCCTTCGTCCAGGAGAAATCTTCGGCCTCAAATGGGGCCACATTTCAGAGACGCACGCGGATATCCGCCAGCGTGTCTATCGCGGTCGAATTGATTCGCCCAAGACCAGCCACTCACTCCGCAAGGCAGCGCTTGCGGCAGGACTCCTCGATGACATCCGCGAATGGAGAACGCTTTCGCGCGACTGCGGGGAAGACGGGTGGGTATTTCCTTCGGAGACGGGCAAGACCCCGCTCTCACGGGACAATATGTGGCGACGGCATATCGGCCCGCAGCTAAAGTTGGCCGGATTGGGCTTCGTGGACTTCCACGTCATGCGGCGCACGCATGCCACCCTCATGAACGAGATTCACGACGATCCCAAAATGGTGGCCGACCAGCTCGGCCACACGCTGGACGTAAGCCAGAATGTCTATACACGCGCTTCAGTGGCAAGACGCAAGGAAGCGGTGGATGCTCTGGAGTCAGCGCTGCCGGTGATGTAGTTTTCTGGGGTTTTGGAGCATTTTGGAGCAGGCCTTGAAAACAGGTGACGCTAAGTTATTGATTTTATGGAGCGGGAGACGGGGGTCGAACCCGCGACGTCCAGCTTGGGAAAACGGATTTCGATTGTAAATAGAGAAGTTAGGCGTTGAAGGCGCTCTTTTCTGGTCAGGAAAGTCTTCTGTT